>JACZCZ010072700.1_pt1 | contig 18582 bp, 24 predicted proteins | sample 8641811 | NCBI WGS metagenome assembly JACZCZ01 (sample SAMN15324610, study PRJNA640507) | soil metagenome | isolation source: intercropping peanut in the first line | place: China: Luxin town, Laibin City, Guangxi Province | collected 2019-07-25 | depth 10cm m | reverse complement strand
CTGAGGAGTATGAGGGGTTTCTTCAGGAGTCGGGGCAGAAGCACACCGAGGAAATCTACGAGAAATTCGTTAACTCTCGTGCGAAGAAGATGCTGGAATTTGAAGGTATTGTTCTCCCTGATGATCCTGCCTCAAGACAGGAACTCTTCTTGAAGATGCAGGGTGAACGCATGAAGCTGCACCGTCAGAATATCACCGATCTACTCAAGGAAGATATGAGGACTTCTAAGAAAGATCCAGAACAACTCCACAAGGAATGTAGCATCATTCTCTGTGATGAGGCCTCTATGGTCAACAAGAAGATGGGCGACGATCTTCTCAGCTACGAAATCCCAATGATTTTGGTTGGGGATCCTTTCCAGCTTCCCCCTGTCAAGGCCGTGGCATTCTGGGACGACCGCAGAGCCGATGCAGTCCTGACCAAGATTGAGCGTCAGACTGGTGATGGGGCAGGTATCCCGTTGGCCGGTGAACAGATCAGAACCGGAAAAGAGGTCCGAGCCAATGACAGCGTTCATATTCTGCCGCGCAACAGCCTGACTGCTCAGCAATGGCTGGATGCAGACCAGATCATCTGCGGCACCCACAAGACTCGTGAACGGATCTGTCGTTTTATCAGAGAAAATCTCGGTTACAGCACCGAACACCCGCTGGTTGGAGAGAAAGTTGTCGCGGTTTATAACGATCGTGGTAAAGGGATCATGAATGGTGAGCTATATACGGTTCGTGATTCCGCCCTCACGCACGGTGGCAAGGTCGTGGAAATGACCATCGAAGACCCGTACGGAAAGCTAATCCCAGGAGTCAGGGCTTGGGTCAAAGGTTTCGGAGGGCGGGCTCACACTGATTATCTGGACGACAGTTTCGGGAAATTCTGGTTCGGTTATGCCATCACCTGCCATCAGTCGCAGGGTTCTGAATGGAAAAAGACTGTTGTCTGTGATGATTGGCCGGGGAAGTCGGAGTGGCCTCAGTGGTTCTATACCGCTCTTACTCGTGCCTCGTTAGATTGCACAGTCGTATCAGGTTCTCTGTAAGGATTTGCTTGCCTCTCAAGCTGATCATGGTATCTAGATCAAAATAGACTCGGAAAGACTACCATGATCAGCTTGATTCTTGATACTGAGACCACCGGTCTCTATGAGAAAAGACTTCCGCTTACCCACCCTGACCAACCTGACATCCTCCAGTTCTGCGGCTGGCTGGACCAAGATGGAAAAGTCCTCAGTACTGTCAATGTATTTGTCCACGGCGAAAGGCCGATTGGCGAAAAGGCTTATGAAGCCCACCGAATTGATAGAGATATGACAGCGGCCATTGGCATCAGCCGCCGCCGTCTCTGTTATCTGGTAGACGATCTGGTCAAGAAAGCTGACGTGATCGTTGGCCACAACATTGATTTCGATATCAATATGCTTCTCATCGCGATGCAGCGTGAGAACGGTTCTGGTCTTAACATCAGATCTACGGCTCACTTCTGCACTATGAAGAACGCAGTTGACGTTTGTCGTATTCCGCATCCAGAACGTCCAGGTCAGTACAAGTGGCCGAATCTCACCGAAGCGTACAAGTCCTTGGTCGATCCTCGCGGCTTTGACGGCGCGCACGATGCAGAAAACGACGTGAGAGCGAGCCACGCTATCTACAATGTCCTGCGTACACGACCTGTCTGAAGAAGAGTGCGAGAAGGTCGCTGCTCTAATCTTTATTCATAACGGAGACCCTGCCGAGATCTCTCGCACGATGAAGCTAGATCCAGGTCTTTCAAGATCTGACTTGCAACATTGGAGAATTCGCAGGTATATAGTCGCCGAAGGAAAGAAAATGTCTGTTACGCGCGAAAACCATATCCAATGGCTTGAAGCGATTCGTGATGAGGCGATGGGCGACCCTAAGACCTTGCGTGTTGCCCTTGCCGCCGAGATCGCCAGAGGTCAAGCCGCTGGCCTCTATAACACCGCAATCGTTCAGGAAAACGACCAAGGTAAGATTGAAGATCAGTCTACGGTCTCGATTAAAAAACAATTAGAAGGCAAGGGCATCGACATCTCTGCTATTCCTGTAGCGGAGTTCACAGAAGTACCGGAGCCTGAGGATGAAACCTTCTGAATTTCCAGAATTGGACGAGCGTACCAAGGCTCTCCTGAGAGAATACCATAGACGAGAACAGGCTCGTACGAAACTGAGCGAATTTGTTCCCTTCGTTACAGAAGGGCTTCTCAAGCCGTTTCCACATCACAAGATCATTTGCGATACCCTAGACGAAGTTCTCAAGGGAAACAAGAAGCGCGTGGTGATCGCTGCCCCGCCAGCCCACGCCAAATCGGTCTATACTTCTCACAACTTCCCAGCCCTTTGGCTCGGGCAGAACCCAACTGACAAGATCATTGCTGCATCGCACACTCAGCCTTTCGCTGAGGACATTGGCCGCACGGTCCGTAACCTTGTGCAGAACCCCCTGTACGGACAGCTCTTCGACGGAATGGGCGTCTCATCAGAAAGCCGTGCCGCTGCCAGATGGCATACTACCGCCGGAGGGTCATATTTTTCTACAGGCGTCTCTGGGTCCGTCGTTGGGCGACGTGCCAACCTGATTCTGGTGGATGACCCTTACAAGTCGAAGCAGGTCGCCTACTCACAGGCGGAGCGGAAGAAGATTTCCGAGTGGTATTTCACCGACGTGGTTCCTCGTCTTCTACCGAACGGGGCCATCGTTCTGATTCAGACGCGTTGGCACGAAGACGATTTGGCCGGTGAAGTCTTGAAGAAATCAGAACGTGGAGAGATCGAACCGTTTGAATTGATCTCTTTGACCGCCCTATGCGAAGATCCTGAAACAGACCCAATGGGTCGCGACTATGGTGAAGCCTTGTGGCCTAGCCAGTATTCTACTGCCAAACTCAAAGAAATCCGAGGAGGGATGGAAGAAGATGAATGGAACGCTCTTTATCAACAGCGACCAAGACCGGCAGAGACTGGAGAAATCAGTTCAAAGTGGTTTGGAGAGTATACTAAGCTCCCTGACGATGAACCCTATCTGCGATTTACGAGTTGGGATACTGCGGGGGCCGCTAACGAGAGAGCTGACTACACGGTCGGTCTCGCTTTCGCCATGGGACTCAAGACTCGCAAATTCTACATTCTAGACATGTACCGCGAGAAAGTCGAATTCCACAATCTTATGAAGGCTGTGCCGCAGTTTGAGAGACTGCACGAGTCACAGGCTACCCTGATCGAAAACAAGGGCACCGGCTCCTCGCTGGTCAGTGTTCTGAAGTACAGCGGCCTCAACATTATCCCAATTCCTCCTCAGAAGTTGGGATCAAAAGAGTATCGTTTTGAACAGAGCGTCCCCGCTATTGAATCGGGAAGAGTATATCTCCCCAAGGCGGCATCTTGGAAGGCAGCTTTTCTTGACGAGTTGCTGGTTTTCCCCGGTGGTGTTCATGACGACATCGTCGATGCTTTCTCTCAGGCGATTAACCACTACGGATCACGCGGCGTTACTAGACGTACACAAAAATTAATCGGCGCATAACTAGATGTTGTGTTCTCCGCCTCTGCTGGCTTATACCTAGACACCTTGCCGCCAGCACCGATCCGCGGCAATCATCAGCAGGAGTGGTTATGCGCGAGCTACCGACCGATTACCAAAAATTCATTCATTCTTCTCGCTACGCACGATTCAGAGACGACCTTGGTCGCCGAGAAACTTGGGACGAAACCGTCACTCGCTTCTTTGATTATTTCGTTGGATCCCTTGATGAGAAACACGGTTACAAGCCGAGCCAAACCCTCATTTCAGAACTGAAAGACGCCGTATCCGGGCTGCACGTCATGCCCTCTATGCGCGCACTCATGACGGCTGGTGAAGCCGCTAGACGCGAAAATCTCGCTATCTACAACTGCTCCTACGTGCCGATTGATTCTATCCGGGCGTTCGGCGAAACCCTCTACATTTTGATGTGTGGCACTGGCGTTGGCTTCTCAGTTGAGCGTCAGACCATCAAGTCTTTGCCAGAAGTCCCGCATGAATTCACGAACGTAGACGAAACTCTCGTTGTTCGTGACTCCAAGCGCGGTTGGGCAGAGGCATACGAAACCTTTGTCGAACGACTCTTCAAGGGTGAAATCATCAAGTTGGACTATTCTGAGGTGAGACCGAAAGGTGCTCGCCTCATGGTTTTTGGTGGTCGTGCATCTGGTCCGGAACCGCTGGCGGAGTTGGTGGAATTTACCCTACGCATGTTCCATCAGGCCAAGGGACGTCAGCTCAAGTCTGCTGAACTTCACGAGATCATCTGTAAGATTGGATCAATCGTGGTGGTGGGCGGTGTTCGCCGTGCAGCCCTGATCAGTCTCTCGAATCTCTCAGATCTACGTATGCGCGATGTGAAGGCTGGCGACTGGTACACTCAGAAGCCACACCTTGGTCTGGCCAACAACTCGGCAGCATACACCGAGAAGCCCGAGCCTGAGATCTTCATGGAAGAATGGCTGGCTCTGTACAAGTCCAAATCAGGTGAACGGGGTATCTTCAATCGTCACGGCGCTATTCGCAAGCTGGAACATAGTGGTCGTCGTGACCCAGGATTTGAATTCGGAACCAATCCTTGCGGCGAGATAATCCTGCGACCGCGTGGCCTGTGCAACCTGACCGAAGCGGTTGTTCGCGGTAATGACACACCAGCAGATCTCAAGGAAAAGATCCGGTTGGCCTCGATTCTTGGTACGTGGCAAGCGACCCAGACTTCGTTCAACTTCGTGCGCCCAGAATGGCAGATCAACGCCGAGGAAGAGCGCCTGTTGGGGGTCAGTCTCACTGGCATCTACGCCAACGCCTTCATGCGTGGAGATGAACAGCCTGAGCTCCTGAACCAGGAGCTTCGTGCTATGAAGGCAACCGCGATTGCAGCCAATGGCAAGGAAGCGCGTCAGATCGGCATCAATATCGCAGCAGCAGTGACGACGATCAAGCCTTCGGGAACGGTTTCAAAGCTGGTGAATACGCCAGCCGGTATCCATCACGGCCATGCTCAGTTCTTCATCAACCGCATCTCACAGGATATCAAGGACCCGATTACCAAGTTCCTGATTGATTCTGGGGTGCCACATGAACCCCACTATGCAGAACCGGACAACATGGTTGTGTTCGCGTTCCCGATGAAGTTGGAAGCTGATGTCAAGACTCGTGAACAGGATACAGCCCTTGGTCATGCTGAAATGGTCAAGCGTTACAATCTTCACTGGTCAGAACATGCTGTCTCATGCACTGTGAATATTCGTGAGAACGAGTGGCCGCAGCTTGGCGGTTGGGTCTACGACAACTTCGATGAGTTGACTGGCATGAGCTTCCTGCCCTACTTTGAGGGGGACTCCGTTTACAAGCAGAAGCCCCTGGAAACCATTGACGAACTCACCTATCACCGCCTTGTCGCTGAAATGCCTGAACTAGACTGGAGCAAACTTGGCGATTACGAGGCTGGTGAAGATCACGTCACAGGAACACAGGAACTTGCCTGTGTCGGTGGCGTCTGTGATATCACGGCTGTCGGTCTATAAACACAGAAGCTCTTCTGAGCTCTGTTAAGGGGCGGGTAAGGTTGGGCCTACCCGCCCCTTTTCATTTAATTCGATGAGGCTAGTAGATGCCCTCCGGTGGGGTGCTGAGGGCCACCAACTTGGCCACCTAGATGCACACTTTCAGCAGCTTGGCGACCAGCCAGAGTAGCGTTAGTCACTTGGCTCGGACGAGACGTTGCGGTCCCGAGTTTGCCGTAGATCTGGTTGGTGTAATCATCTACGAGAATGGCCTCGTTCTTATAGAGTGCCGGGAGACCGCTGCCATCTCCCTTGTCCGTCTGGACTTCTTCGGCCATCTTGAATATCCGAGTCGCGATACGCATTCCGCAACCATTTTCAAACTGGAGACGTGATTTGCGATCTGAATAGGCTTCCTTGGCCAGACGCAGCACGGTCTTCTCCAGATACAGCGACATGGAGATTGCGATTTCTACGTTGTGCGGACGACCGATGAATTCGGGCACTGGCCGGTACTTTTCTTTCCAATAGACATGCGTCCGGATCATCTTGCAGAAATAGAGCTTGGCGACAGCGCTGAACATAACCAGTCGCCACTTGTTCGTGTCAACCGTGTTGTGACGCTTGGTCGTAAAGGACGGCTCTTCCTCAACTCTTGCGTCGGCTTCGGTGAGATTGTGTTTGGCCAGGAGCTCCTGTGCCTTCTCCATGAAAGCCAATGCTTCGGCTTCGTTCTCTGTACCGTTGGCTTTCGCCATGAGTTTCCGATACAAACCCAAGATTTTTTCTTCATTCATGATACTACCCTTTGCCCTATGACCTTCTACTGAGCCTCTAATGGCTGGCGCGCGGGCTACCCCACGGCCAGCACAATCAGAGAGCCTCAAATTTTGTAGGTTTTTCCGTTAGCTTTGAGGCTAAGAATGTTGTCAACCGGAATGTTCCGGAAGCCACGCTTGACCATGTCGTAGACAGTGATCAGGTTGTGGCTGGCGGGGTCATAGTTGAGTTCCCCGCCAGCCGAGCGGACGCCAGTCCGTGCAACCATGCGACGTCTGGAACCATCAGTTCTCTTGATGAATTCGACGGAGAAAATTCTTCCATTATTCACCAATTTGGAAACGGACTCGATTTGCATTGAAGCGATCCCTTTTCACGACGAGACGCTTGCCGTCGCGGGTCCGGATGACCGTGCGACCAGCTTGGTCTTTCTTGGCCGTCGCAACGCGACCCTTTCCAGTCTCGTAATAGACGCAGCGCGAAGTCGTGCAGCGTTCTTTCAAAGTCTTGGTTCGGGCTTCTGCCGGAAGGCCAGAAACCAGTGTAAGGGAAACAATTCCCATGACCAATGCAAAGTTTCTCATTTCATCATCCTCACCAAAGTGTCTAGAATATAGTGCGCACTCTGCACTGTCGGGATTTCTCCTAGCTTGATTATCGTACTCGCTCTTTCTGAAGACAATGCCTTCACGACTTCTGCGGTGTTGTAGAAGTACAGTGACTGTTCTGACTTAACGTACTTGATAAGTCCTCGCTTGCGACCACCCGCGTTGTAATAGTCAACGAAACTCACGATCTGTGAGGATCGCATCAACTTGGACAGCGGCGTAGGCTTGTCGCAATACTTCAATTCTATTGCGCCTTCTACATGACTGTGCTTCGTTACAAAAGTCGTGTCGGGAAAGCCGCACTCGTTAGCCGGTTCGATCCTCTCCCAATAAATCCAGTTCTCGGTCCAGGTTTTCAACCATTGGAAGAAATTGGACTCATTCTCTATGTTGACGAAGTCGCGCACGTAGTTCTTCCACATTGATTTGCCCGATAACCGTATCTTCGGTTATGAGGTCCTGAAACTCGATTCGGTCCGGGAGATCGGGACAGCCCTCAATTGGCACCGCCACGATCTCTCCGGTTTCCAAGTCCAAGTAAACCGGCCAGACCCCATAGTTCATGGCCGACCGGTTACTCGGGTCTTTCATGATCCCATCTGCAACAGTCTGCAAATAGGATCCACTCATTCCTGTATGTTCCAACGCCAAATCGTTCAGTTCACGACCACGGACACCCTCCCGCAGCTTTTTCAAGCGCTCGATCACTCGCTTTGGATATGGCATCCGGATCATCAGCTAACGAGCTCCAAGAATTCTATGTCGTCATAGATCCTTGTTCCAAGGGAACGCTCCTGGAATTGATCCGGTGTGCCTTCCATCACCCCAACGGGTTCAAGGTTGTGGGCCGTCATCAGGTCCAGCAACAATTCCCCCGCATCGATCCCCCCCTGATGCGAAACTTCATAGAAGTCTGCATCGACTGGGACCAGGAGCACTCCGTCAGGACCCTTGACGGTCGGAACGAACAAGAGTTCACTCATGCAATATTCTCCCTATAGTGCGCCTAGCCAACCAGTGTAGGCGCACCACGTTCCGCCGACAATGTTCCCGTTATTCGGACGGCATGTCTTTAAGCTGCCAGATTCGAACGGTCGTCGGATCTTCTTCGGGATAGACTTCCACGAAGAAGTCCCCGCCCTTGGTCCGGGCGTGTTCACGAGCTGCATTCTTCGCGCGCTTGTACCGATCCTCGATCGTAAGGCCGGGAGCAAAGTGCTCGGCTTCCATGTCGACGAAGTCGCCCTTGTTCTTGAGCATGGCGAACGGGTAGCCACCAGTGCGCCGTTCACGCGCGATTCGTGCCTCCGGGAGAGGCACGTCATTCCTCACAACAAAGTCCATTTGTTTAACCTTTCCACTTGTTTACTGCCACCCTTACATACTGGCATAACAACACTCAATGCGGCAAAAACTATTTGTTCGGGTGACTTGTGCGAATGTTGCGGTTTGGTGTACGTATGAACGGCTACCTATTGAACACGAGCTGGGAACCATGCCGATCCAAACCTATGTCAACGCGCTAAAATCTTCCGTCAATATCAAGGCGGTCAATGACTTCTTCCAGAAGCAACGAGATCTCACTCTTACGATCCTGCAACAAGTCCGCCCAGAAGGTAGACTTGAGGGCGATCGATATAAGCTGGGATCTGTATCCGGAGGCGCTGGTGGGAGTTTCGACTTCAACTTGCAGAGCCACCAATGGGGTGATTGGGCAACGAACAACATGTCTCAGGGACTTCTCGGGTTCCTTCGTGAGACGCTGAAATTCAGTACAACTCAAGTCATGAGTTGGTTGAAAGAACACAAATTCTACACCGACACTGGCACCGCCAAGATTATTCGTGATTCTGAAGGTGACGCGCTGGTATTCCCTATCCCAGAGGACACCACTTGGGAGAGTCTTTCGGAAGAGCGAGCTCTTCGTAAAGATCTCGGGATCATCACTGGTCACTGGGAATATCGCGACGTAGACGGTGCGCTTCTCGGGTATAAGTATCGCATTGACGATCGTCGTAGCAGCAAAGAAGTCTACACCCTCACTCTTCGCAGTGAGTCCGGTTGGACCAAGAAAGCCTGGAGTAAGAAGCTTCTCCCAGCTTATGGTCTGGAAAAGCTCGGGGCATCTCCCAATATTCGTATCCTGTTTGTTGAAGGCGAGAAGGCGGCTGACAAGGCACAGCAGATCCTTGGAGATCGGTGGAAGGTGCTGTCATTCAGCGGGGTCAGTGCTACTGATCAGATGTGGCTCCCCGATGATGTACTGTGGGAAAGCGTTGAGGTTGTTCTCTGGCCGGATAACGACAGAGCTGGTCGTGAAGCCATGCGAAAGATCCAGGTCAAGCTGGACAAGATGCGCCATAAACCTCGTGATATCCGCGTCGTCAACGTTGACAAGATTGCTGGTCTGCCCGCCAAGTGGGACATCGGCGACTGGGAAGAAGGTTGCGGAGTTGATGTTTTCTTCGAAATTGAAAACGCAATCGAAATCAAGTCCTTTGACTTTGTTTGCCAGAATTGGGTGTACTCCGCCCAACAGGATCAATTCTATAATCTTGAAGATCGTAACCTCACGTGGTCTACCACGGCTTTTGATCGCAAATATATGCGATACGCAGACAAGAATAACCCCGCCAGCAAGAAATTCTTTTCAGACGATTTATGCCTCAAGGTAGACGACCTTGACTTTGTACCCGGCTACCCCACCATTCTTCACGCCGAAGAGGTAGACAAGAAATATCTCAACGAATGGTATCCAAGTGATTCATATCGTGACGGTTTGATTATTGCGAAAGACGAAAACGTCACTGATGAAGAGATTGCTGAAAAAGCCAAATATTTCATTCAGCATTTGTCTCGAGTCTGTGGCGGCGAGATTGTTGAACCAGACATTGATCCCAAGACCAACCAGCCTGATAAGACTACCGAAGGTCGTGAGTTGGTTGACGCCCTGACATGGCATTTCTCGGAACTGACCAAGCGACCGCAGGACAAGCGCGGCTGGATCCCGATGTTAGTATCGGAGAACAACGGCACCGGGAAAACCTATTTCCGTGGGATTATGGCCAAGATTCTCGGATCAAAGCGTTCTCGTACTGTCACAGTGACTGAATTTGTTGGCGAGTATCACGACTGGCGTGACGGCACACTCTTCTATGAGTTGGCAGAAACCAAAAGTCACGACAGCACCGAAGTCTATGAAGAGCTTAAGAAGCTGCATTCCTACCGCCCCTTTGATCCAAACTCAATTAATGATCGTGGACAGAACGCCGAAAATCTTAACATCAAGAGCAAGGCGAAGAAGACACAGCGCGATTTCCTGAATGGTTACATCACCTCGAACCACCTGTTCCCAATCGCCTTGGCGAATAGTGCGGGCAAGGAAACTGGTGACCGTCGTCTTCTGGTTATCCGGTGTGAACAGATCCTGTCAGATCCTGAGACCATTGAGCTGTTTGATGATGAGCTTATCCATCGTCCTCAGTGGGTAGTGGCGTATCTTCTTCGGTACAAGGCTCGGTACAAGTGGAATCCTTCGTGGGCACCGATTACCGCACACAAGCGCCTGATGCTTGAAGAAGACAAGATTCGTTCGGAAGCCAGAGCTGATAAATCGGAGCTTGGTTCTTCGGCCAAGACCATCGGGTTTATCAAGTTCTGCCTCCAATATCAAGTTGGTTGCTTCGGTCGTCGTGTCTTCTCGTTCACTCAGATCAAGGCCACCTTGGAGAGTGACAATAAGGAAGTTCCGTACGAAGAAGAGAAGATGACAGGGTTGATGAAGAGAGCCGGTGTCACCAAATGTGATCATAAAGTGCTAGTCAACGGGATCTCTGAACCGTGCTACACGGCCGATCCGGAAATGTTCTCGGCTCCGACCGAAGTCCTTAACGACGAAATCAAGCGTAAAACTAACGAACCATTTTAACGGTCATGTGGCCCTGCTCCGGCAGGGCTAGGGGGTTGCCCACCCCATTATCTACGGGCGTTCTGAGACGTCTCAGAACGCCCGTAGTGATGGTCAGCTAAGTGCCGGTTAACCCACCTAGCCGTCCCGCCATCTACCATTCGGTAAAATCTTCGGTACAGGGTCACGCTTCTTGCGTGTCGCTTGCGTAAAGGCGATTCTGGCGTCAGCTCTACGCATCCGCTTGGCCATCATCAACATTTCGCCACGACCTTCGTTATGGCCAATGTCCCGGAGCCGGTATTTGTCTGCTACTGAGAGTGATCCAGCTGCCGAATTACATTCGGCATGGGCCGCTTTGATGTTACCCTCTTGGTCACCTCCGCCCAAAGCTCGGGCGAGTAGATGCTCCCTCGTGCAGTCAGCCCCCATAAAGCCACCGCAGAACCAACAGTTTCCATTCTGGAACTCGACAATTCGGGTAAATCTGGTTTGATTTTTGAGATGCTTAGGGCGTCTAGGCATGAGAAAAGTTGGGTCTTGATGGAATTGAACCACCGACCACGCTTATGTATGGCAAGCGTGCTCTACCACTGAGCTAAAGACCCATAACCTTTCTAAACTGGAGCCTCGTGCCGGACTCGAACCGACGACCCTCGAATTACAAAAACGACGCTCTACCAACTGAGCTAACGAGGCCCTGGAGCGGGTGAAGAGAATCGAACTCTCATCTTCACATTGGAAGTGTGTTGCTCTACCATTGAGCTACACCCGCGCACAGGAGTAGAGACTTGAACTCTATTCTTCGGTTTTGGAGACCGACGCATCACCTAAATGCTTCACCTGCGCCGCGTCCGTAGCCGGGGGCGTCTCAGGTAGCAAGTCTGAAATGGCTATCGTTGGGTTGTCTGCGTATTCTATGGCGAGATTAGACCAATCTTCTACGTCCTGAAAGTCCGGCCCGAATTGAGCGTTGTAAGACAGGTTGACTTGCCGCTGGAATAAGAGTTCGTCTCCAATTTCTCCGTCTTCTCCCTTCTTATAGATTAAAAGTTCCCCCATGTAAGGTTCCTCTCCACGAATGACTACGACTTCGTAAGTATCGTCAAGACGTGATCTCCAGACATACAGGTACGGTCCCTTGGGGTCTGTCAATTCACTGTATGTCGGGGAATAAACCACTTCAAACTCCTGGTACGGGCCACGGGATTCGAACCCGTAGTTGGAGAGTTCTTAAGACTCATGCGTCTACCAATTCCGCCACGCCCGCGCAGAGAGTGGAGGATAGTGTGGGATTCGAACCCACGGAACCCGGAGGTTCGGCGGTTTTCAAAACCGCTGCTTTCAACCGCTCAGCCAACTATCCTAAGTTGACGGCTGCTACTGGGATCAGGGGTCCGATAGCAGCCGTCAACTTAGGAGTGGACCCGTCGCCGCCAGGAAGAGGGGCGACGCAACCGGCGACGGGTCCACGGCAGAGGGGAAACAGGGTTGGATGAACCCCTCTGCAAACTGGTAGGAGAAGCTGGATTTGAACCAGCGACCTCAGGGGTATGAACCCTGCGCGCTAACCGGACTGCGCTATTCTCCAACCTCGGTTATCCGAGCGCGGCTCGGACGAAACAGTCTTTTGCCTCCAGAAGCTTTCTCAGTCCAGCGGACTTCTCCGCTCCGTCCGGGAGATTAGCGTCCATTTCTGCCGCCATATCCCCGATCGGCTTGCTGATTACCTGGAGATTCTCCGGCAAATGGCCGTACTGGAAATGCTTCATAATCGGCGAAGTCATAACTATTCCTCTATGTCATAATCGAGGAGGCGAAGCAAAGCCCTAGAAACACCTGACTTCGGCAAGGAACGGTGGCTACTAACCACACGCCGAAATCAGACTTCGTCTCCCCGATTAGGACACAGTCTTCTCAGTTCGGACACGTCCAAAGCTACTTTGCGTCCTGGAGTCGACATCAGCAACGCTTTTCGCTCAATTGCCCCTATAATCGGTGGATGCCTCCACCGGAGGGATTGACGAACCATGTTGCGAACGCTGGCCGCGCCCGAACTGAGAAGATTATATTGAACCAGCCGCCACCGAATCCGGGCGGAAATTGTGACGGCTGGTTCCATGGACCCGAGGCTCGTGACAAACCTCCATCCAATTCCTTCAACTGGTCGGGGAAGCAGGATTTGAACCTGCGACCCTCCGCTCCCAAAGCGGATGCGCTACCGAGCTGCGCTACTCCCCGTTCCAGTCATTTGGTGGATGCGGAAGGACTTGAACCTTCGACCTCCCGGTTATCAGCCGAGCGCTCTGACCAACTGAGCTACGCGTCCACTAAACCCCAAGGGACCAAATCAGGACGCTATGCCTTCCTTGGCCGGTCGCGGGCCGCGACCTGTTAGATCTCAACGCCTTATGGCCCGGACGTCGATCTCATATCCCTGCGCGACCTGTACGTGCAGGGCCATCTGACGGTGGAAGATCGTCAGCGTCCCTTACAGGTCACAATATGATGCTGAAAGCCAGACAGCGCCGAAACACGATGGCAGATAGGACAGTTGGCGTGACGCCGTTCAATTCCAGCTGCTTTCATACGTGCGGCCATCGCCGCGTCTTTTGCTCTTTGGTTCTGCAACATGAGTTAGCTCCTTTCTAAGCTATCTTCATGTCACACCTTCCTTTCTATAAACTGTTGAACCGGCATTGCTGCCCTACCCCCTAAGCATATGCGCGGGGCGTCTGGCCGATAAGCACAAATTACTCAGGTTGCAAATTAGATTTTGCAAGAGCCTTTGCAATCTGTTTCTTCCCGACGTGAGGGGAGTATTTGCTCCGGCTCAGAGTCTGACGGGTGTTGTCGATGATCGAGGCCAAGCGGGCCTTCTTCTCATTTTCCTTCTTCTGCTTCCACTGTTCTTCGGTATTGGGGCGGGCCATTAGTCTTCCTTTAATCCAAGAGCTTTCTGCTCTTCTGGTGATAATTTCGCGAACGCTGAATCCTTGAGCTTCTGCGTCGCTCGACGCTTGGCCTTGGCTTCGCGTTCAGCTTCCTGACGCGCTTTGTCGTCAAGTTCGTGCTGCGTGTACCATTTGCCGACCTCGCTTTCACGCATCAAAAGTCCGTTCTTATCCAGCAAGCGACAGGCTGAGCAGAGCATCGCCGTCAGTTTGTCCAGCTCGGCAAGACGATGTTTCTCGCGTTCTTCGGCCATCGCCGCTTCTTCGGCGGCGGTGTAATATTGACAAGGCATTATCGGCTCCGAATATAGAAAGCGATGTCGCCGCGAGCATTCTTGCGGTAATCTTCCTCAAGAACAAAGGTCTTAGCCTTGGCGTCGCGGCGGGACTTGGCGATCAAGCGACACTCCATGATGAAGTTATCAACGGAGGTATATTTGAAGCCCGGAAGCGACTTCCGCTCGATCACCTTCTCATCGCCCCATGCCAAGGTGACAACCTTGATCGTAGTTCCGGTCTGGACAATGATCCCCGGATCTCTCTTCTCGAGAGTCGGTGGCATCCCAGCCGCGTCGCTGGAGGGATGCTGTAGGAACACCTTCTTCCCCTTGTCCAACTCGGCATAAATGGCCAGAACCAGAGGAGTATCTTCCATGTCCAGCTCAAGACCTTCACGATCAGGCATTGTCTTTCCTTCTATTCTGGCGCACCCAGAGGGACTCGAACCCCCAACCTACCGATTAGAAGTCGGTAACTCTATCCGGTTGAGCTATGGGCGCGCGCGGGGCGGTTAAACCCCAAAGTCTAATGCCTGTAGAGTGCGTCTGAGAGCCTCAGGTGGCGCTATCTACAAGGCGGCTAGGGGGTAGCCTAGCCTAGTTTGAAACCTTTCTGATGACCTTCTAGCTAAGGTTGACAGGATGATAGCACATAGGAAAGAAATTAAGAGCGACCAGCAAGTTCTTGCCTTCAAAGTCGTAGATCAGATGGCGACTACGCACAGGAAATGCACAGGATGGGCATCTCCCCTCTAAGGTTTGGGTGCTCGGATCAATATCAATCCCTCGTGATACGAATGCGGGATGCTGTGGATTCAGGAGTTCTGTTCCACAGCCCACGCAACGAACTTGATTGTTGACGGCCTTGATAGGCTCGCAGAAATTGGCGAGGTAGACGTCAATCGCAGCTTTTTGCTCCGGTTCCAATTCTTCGGCCGCTTCAATCGCCCACAGATGATGAAACCGTGCGTGCTTCGCTGGGAACTTCAACGGGTGTCCGCTGAACGTCGTGATCGGGTCTTCTGAGTCTTCCTCGGGGATGGTCAACTGGACCAAATTTGTCTTCATAATCTTCTATGACCTGTATTGCCTCCATCAGAAGGGACGCATGGACCCCGAGAAGGAGATAGAGCTCAGCGATCGAAAACCCTTCTTTTTTGGCCCCGACATAGGTGTCGTTAATTAGATCTGCGGCTTTATCGCCGAGACGACCAACTGGTCCTTGAAAGTAGGATTTTTCGCTGAGGTCCATCATACAAGCCTTATTCCCTAGTGCAACCTCGGATACGGGTCCGTAGTCAGATTACCACGGACCCGACCCGGCTGGTCTAGGCTACCAGCCGAGTTCCGTTCCGTCCGCGGACGAACTTATGCTTCGATGCCGAAGTTCTGCGCCAGAGCCTTGACGACCTTGCCGAGCTTCTTGAATTCCTTGGATTCCAAGACGGCTTCGGTCGTGTCGTTCACCAGCGAGTTATGGTGACGCTGTGCGGGCGAGATGTCTTCGGGCACCTTGTCCGAAAGCAGCTCGAGCTGACGCGCCATCGTCTGCGCCGACATTTCCAGCGATTCCGGCGAAAGGATAAGACGATGCGTACCCTTCGCTTCCAGGCCGATCTGGTACAGCTTGGCGCGCTCGACGACTTCGCGGATAACCGCGGACGACGAACCGGCGAGCATTTCGCCGACCTTGCTGTAATCCGCCTTCGCGTCGATCTTGTCGCCGGCATAGAGGTTCACCAGCCGGAGTGCCGCGTGGGCGTCGGGCGGGGTGATCTCGATGATGGCGTCGAGACGACCGGGGCGCATCATGGCTTGGTTGATGTTGGCCGCATGGTTGGACGTGAAGACCACCATCAGCTCATCGTTCTTGCCGTCGATACCGTCGATCGTGTTCAGCACCTGATTGATCTTGGTGGTGCGGTCGTCGCCCGACAGTGATTCGTCCAGATCTTCCATGAAGACGACGCACGGCTGGAAGCGGCGCGCGAACTTGATGGTCTGGGCGATGCGGCTGGCATCCGTCAGCTTGATGAACGTCCAGTCGTTGTTCACCGCCAGATGCGCGGTGCGACGCGACAGCATCGTCTTGCCGGTGCCGTACTTGCCCTCGAGCAGGACGCCGCGCTTGAGCGGGACGCGCAGCTCGCGGCAGCGGGCCGAATGTTCGATCACGTTGAAGATGTTCGCCGCGACGGCGTTCTCGGTCACCTCGGAGAAGATCGGCATCGGGGCATGGCTGACGTCCATGAAGTTCGGCGCTTCGGACGAGATATTGCCCTCTTCGTCGAACTTGATTTCGAACGCCTTGCCCTTGAAGATCGACTTGTTGGCGACCAACGTGCGCGTCACCTCGGCGAGTCGCTCGACGAGCGGCATGAACTTCTTCTTCACCTTGCCGGTGATGTAGAGGATCGGGATCTCGTTTTCGGACGTGGTGCCGACTTCGATATAGCCTTCGACGCCGGGGATCTTGAACCGGCCCATGAGGAACCGCTTCAGATCGTGGATGGGGTCGGGACCGATCTGGATATCCAGCATCACCGGCGGCTTGCTGCCGAAGAAGGTATGGACGGTGACCGCCTTGGTCCAGCCGAAGACCTCGGCCATCGCGAGGTTGTAGGCCACGAGGCCGTCGATGTAGTGATAGCCGCGGATCTTTTCCTGGATGGCGACCTCGGTTTCCTGGTCTTCCTGGATGTCCGCCAGCGTTTCGATCGCCTTCGGAATCGACATCGGCGTCGGGCGTTCCGGCAGCGTGATCTTGTCGCCGGCATGTTCGATCGCAACGTCAAGGGCACCGCGACGACTGTTGTCGCCATTGCGGCCAGTCAGCGCCTGAGCAAGCGCCGCCATCACCATCTTCGCGGGATCATTCGCATCGGCTGCGGCGATTGCCGCAGCTCCGGTTTTATCGGACATAACGTCTCCTAGTTTCAGCGGTCTTACAGGCTAGTGCCACCCCGCACGTATTAAGGTAGCCACCAACCGTCGGTCAACCACCTTAAACTTTTCACTGGACCAAATAGTTTGGTCTAGAATTCCATCAACAGACTGGCCTTGATCGTGCCGTCTTCCAGAATTTTGATATCCAGATTGTCGCCGAAGTGGAGCTTCACCTTGTTGACAATCTCGAGCGCTTCACGGAACTGCTGAGTCAGCGACATCTGGTTCCAATTGATTGTGCTCGCGAGGGTATCTTCTGGTTGTTCGGTCGGAGCCGGGAGACGAGGACGGGGCGGCGTATCAGCAATGACTTCCTGCTGAGTAGCGTGCTCGAACGCCTTCTCGGCCGACTGCTGGATCGGTTTGTGTGCCGCTTCCTTGGCCTTGGTTTTTGCTGTCTTCCACGAACCACGCGGCTTGTAAGAAGCCTTGGCCGATGGCAGCTTCAGAATATAGTGGCCAGGAACATTGGATCGACACTCCAGCGCGTCAGTCTTACCGAATTCGCGCGGAAGCTGACCCTTGATGTTTTTGCCGGAGATCTGCATCATAGCCTGACCTTCGCGCAGAGCCTTGCTGTTCAAGCTCCATTTCCGTTCAGAAGGCCCGTCATTCTTGATCAGAATTTCGTTGGCGGAGTTGAAGAAGAAGCGCGGGCGATTCAGCTTTTCTGCCAACTCTGTTGTGACCCATACGGTCAGGATGCCTCGCGTTAGCGAGACACAAATCATTCCAGGACGCATAAGATTTTCCCCTAACTGGCTACCCCCTTAGTGTAGCCACAAAGGTTCAATCAGCAAAATTCAGGTAATTCTAAACTGCTCCGGCCCAATCCATAGGCGAGCCATCGGGTGATCGTCGCCGTAGACGATCATGTACACTGAGCCACCATCGTTCAAGAGCTTTAGCTCAGCCGGTGTAGGCTTCCATTCTGAAATCTTGGCAGCGGGCAGCTTCGTGCTCGTCTCGTCAATTTCGGCATATGGAATTGAATAGGGTGGACTTAGGGATTTCAGTTTCTCGGAAAGGGGAGTCTTGAGTTCTGGGGGGCCAACGTCTTTGTTGGTAGCGGCTGATAGAACAGGTTCCATGTTCGCTCCTTCTACCGCCAGCGTAGCAGTAGAAGGAGCGGGCTTGCAAGGGCTTACGGGAACGCTGGAACTGCCGCCACAATTGTCGGTTCTCCGACTGACTCAGTGATCTTTGTCGCGACCTGCAACTCCACCGGCTTGGGCTTCGGGAGTTTGAACGGAACGCTAATATCAATCGGAATCGTCGTGTACCTCTTATATTTCTTATCCAGATCAACTTGGACGTTCGGTTTCATCCAGGTCTGGACCGCTTCCTCGCTACGGAAGAGAAACAGTTGCTTCCTCTCCTGTCGCTTGAAATAGTCTTCGCTGCACCATTCGGTCTCACCTCGGATGGGATCGATTGTCAGGAAGTATCTCTCTTCCGGATTTCCGTCAGGGTCCAATCGATCCTTGGCGAGTGTATACATCGTGACTTTCATGAATTACACCTTCTTGAACCAGCCGCTCAGCGTCGAGGGCGAAGTTTTCAGACCT
>JACZCZ010151241.1_pt1 | contig 18643 bp, 17 predicted proteins | sample 8641811 | NCBI WGS metagenome assembly JACZCZ01 (sample SAMN15324610, study PRJNA640507) | soil metagenome | isolation source: intercropping peanut in the first line | place: China: Luxin town, Laibin City, Guangxi Province | collected 2019-07-25 | depth 10cm m | reverse complement strand
GCCGGCGTTCGCCGGCGTTTCCCGTTTCTGGCAGGGACGCAAGAGGGAGAGGGCCTACTTCTTCACTTCCTGCGTGTGGCCCTTCAGCGCATCGGCCAGGCCCGGCACGCCGTCGGCGCCCGTCGGCACGCTGATGCTCGAACCGGTGAAGTCCTTGCCGATCGGTTCGGCGCGACCGCCCAGGCACTGGGCAAGGAAGCCTTCGGTCACGGCATTGAACGCCTTGTTGTTCTCCGGCCGCGCGAAGCCATGGCCTTCGTCGGGGAACAGCACGTAGGTCACCGGGATGTTCTTGGCCTGCATCGCCTTGACGATCTGGTCGCTCTCGGCCTGCTTCACGCGCGGGTCGTTCGCACCCTGGCCGATCAGCAGCGGCTTCTTGATCTGGTCGGCGCGGGTCAGCGGCGAACGTTCGGTCAGCCACTTCTTGCCGGCGTCGGTGCGCGGGTCGCCCATGCGCTTGGCGAGCTGCTCGAAGAAGCTCGCCCAATACGGCGGCACGGTGCTGAGCAGGGTGTTGAGGTTGGACGGGCCGACGATGTCCACGCCACAGGCGAACGCGTCCGGCGTGAACGTCAGGCCGGCCAGCGTGGCGTAACCGCCGTAGCTGCCGCCCATGATCGCGACCTGGTCCTGCGTGGTGACGCCTTGCTTGACCGCCCACTGCACGGCATCGATCAGGTCGTCATGCATCTTGCCGGCCCACTCGCCGTTGCCCGCGTTGGTGAAGTCCTTGCCGAAGCCGGTGGAGCCGCGGAAGTTGACCGACAGCACCGCGTAACCACGGTTGGCCAGCCACTGGTTGTAGCCGCCGTAGCCATAGGAATCGCGTGCCCACGGACCGCCGTGGACCAGCAGCACCATTGGCACCGGCGCATCGGCCTTGCCGTCGTTGTTCGCATCGGCACTGCGCGGCAGGGTCAGGTAGCTGACCAGCGTCTTGTTGTCGCGCGAGGCGATCTCCACCGGCCACTGCGGCACCAGTGGCTTGCCTTCCAGCTTCGGGCGCGCGGAAAACAACTTGGTCAGCGTGCCGACCGGGCGGTCGTAGCGGTAATAGACCAGCGGGGCTTCGGCGGCGGAGTAGGCGATGATCCAGGTCTTGTCGTCCAGCGTGCGCGTGTTGACGGACACGTCGCCCGGGCCGATGGCTTCCAGCTTCTCCAGGTCGGCACGGATCGACGGATCGACCACCTTCCACTCGTCGCGCAGGTAGTCCACCGACACGGCCTGCACCTTGCCGGTGGCCGGATCCGCCAGGCTGCCGCCGACATCCGCCCGTGCATCTTCCAGCACCAGCGTGCGCTTGCCGCTGGCCACGTCCACCGCGAACAGCGCGGCGGTATTGCGGCCGCGCGAATCGGTGAAGTACAGCGTCTTGCCGTCCAGCGTCAGGCCGCCGGGGCTGGTGGTCAGCACGTCTTCGAACGGGATGTCGTCGAACTTCTCCCAGCCGCCGTTGGCACCGCGCTTCAGTACGTCGGCGCCGCCGTCGGGACGCGAGCGCTGGGCGTACCTGAGGGTGTAGTCGGCATCGGCGATGTAGCCGGCGATCTGCGCGTCGTTCTTCTCCAGCAGCGTGCGCGCACCGGTGGCCAGGTCGACCTTGTAGAGGTCGTGCCACTGTGCGTCGCGGTCGTTCATGCCGACCAGGATCATGCCAGGGTGCTTCGGACTCAGGCCGGCGACCTGCGCGGTGGTTTTCGGAAACGGCGTCAGGTCCTTCGCCTGACCGGTCTTCAAGTCCACGGCATACAGATGGAAGTCCTCGTCGCCGCCGCTGTCGCGGAGGTACAGCAGCGTGTCGGGGTTGTACGACCAGAAATAACTGCGGATGCCGCGCGCTTTGTCCTGGGTGACGGCCTTGGCCTGCGCAGGATCGTTGGCGGGGGCCACCCAGACATTGAGCACGCCGTCGACGGCGGCGACCCAGCTGAGGTATTTGCCGTCGGGACTGAGCTGCACGTTGGCACGTTCGGGATTGCCGAACAGCGCATCGCGCGCGATCAGCTCTGTACCGGCGATGCGGTCGGCGGCGGATGGCGCCGCCTGTGCGGCGAGGGCGAACGCGACGGTCGAAGCCAGTAGCGTGAGGCGGAATGCGGTGTGGCGCATGGACGGACTCCAGGGTGGCAAGGAGGAAGGGACAGCGGACAGGACGTCCGCAGGCGCGATGTGTGACCCGAGTAGATCACACCCCTCCTTCCTCCGCCGTGGCCGGAGGTCATGCTGCGCTGCCGCGATCCAATCCCCGGTAGCCCAGGGCTTCGGTCAGGTGCGCCGTGCCGATCGCCTCGCTGTCGGCGAGGTCGGCGATCGTGCGCGCCACCCGCAGGATGCGGTGCAGGCTGCGCGCGGACAGTTGCAGGCGCTCGACAGCGCGCTCCAGCAAGGCCTGGTCACGGGCCTGCAGGCGGCAGTGCGCCATCGTCTCCGCCTGGCCCATCCGTGCGTTCGGTTTCCCGCAACGGCCCAGTTGCCGCGCGCGGGCGTTGACCACGCGCGCCTGCACGGCCGCCGTGCTCTCGCCGTCGGGCGCATCGGGTCGCAGATCCTGAGGTGGAAGGCGCGGCACATGGACATGCAGGTCGATGCGGTCCAGCAACGGGCCGGACACGCGGCTTCGATAGCGGCGCACCAGATCTGGCCCGCAGCGACAGCGACCACTGGGGTCGCCTGCCAGATCGTACCCACTACATCAACACCATGGACATCTCTCAATGTTTCACTAAAACAGGCACTTGGGAGGGCTGGAGCGTGTCCATGGGTCAACTAGGTCTTCATGGACATCCGGGCCATCTATGTCCACGGCGCCCAATGGCGTGTTTAAGCCTACGAACTGCGGGTTCGCCTCTTGGCTCTGAGGGAGCGGCGTCGCCGCAGTATGGACAGTTGCTCTGCGACATCTAGCCTAAGCGCAGCGCAGATCGCCACAAACTCGATGACGTCCAAGGTCTTAACGCCTCGCTCGTAATTCGAGACGAACGACTGCGGAACCCCCAGCTTGGCGGCCAAGGCAACCTGACTCAACGCGGCGCCGACTCGCGCCTGCCTCAACGAGCGAGTCAGCTGCAGGTAGTCGGATTCGTAGAGGGGCTTGGCCATACATGGCGCAAGCTAAGATCGCTACCCAAATATGCAAAATTCGAATATTTGCTAGCATAGTAACTATGATCGATGTAACTCTAAGCTGGATGGTGACGCGCGACAAGGCGCTAGGCGGCACTGAGTGCCTAATGTCAGTTGCCGATTTCACTTTGGACGACTCTGCAGCCTCGCTTGGCGCTGCCGCGTTGAAGGACAGCCTGCTTAAGCAGCTCTCCGTCCACCTCGCCGAAACCGTCTTCTTCGATGTTGTCCGGATCTCTGAGTCGCCAGGCATACAGGAGGCGCGGAAATGAACCGGCAAACAGGCCACCACTACCGAATACTCGGGCGCACGCCAAACTCGCGCCCCTGTAGCTCAATGGTTAGAGCAGCGGTTTTATAACCCGTCAGCGCCAGATAAGCGGCTTATGCCGGTTCGAGTCCGGCCAGGGGCACCAAGTCTGTTATTCCTGTCCGCGTGGTTCGGGGAGAACAGGTGATTGGCCAAGAAGTACGAGCCAAGCTGACGTCATGACCTACCTCTTCCTAGACACCGAATGGGCGGACCCGACCGGTTCCGAGCTGGTGAGCTTGGCGCTCGTCAGCGAGGACGGAATCCATAGGTTCTACGCCGAGCGTGATCCCCTGCCGGATATGGCAACCGACTTTGTGCGGTCGGTGGTCTATCCGCTCCTGGAGCGGGGTCGGTGGTGCATGACCGATCGAGCGATGACAACGGGAGTACGAGCCTTCTTGGCAGCTTTTGCCGACCCCATCGTGGTGGCTGACTACCCCAACGACCTGGCACTTCTGCAGTACGTGGTAGCAGGCTTCGATCTCCCAGACGACCAGGCTGCAGCATGTGGACCGATCCCTCGGGCCGTGATGACGAGAATGCTCAAGGAAGGTGTCATGGGCATGTTGATTGAGGACTACTTCGCAGGTCACCCCGATGCTGCGGCGCGACGCCATCATGCACTCATTGATGCAGAGGCCCTGCGCACGGCCTGGCTGGTCGTTACGGGGCGTATTGCTACGCCGCCCTGGGCGACGACCATGCTCCGCCATCAGGCCCAGCCCTAGATGATCCGACTCTTCCTCGACTCCGAATGGGCTAACGATGCGCTGCGGGAGCTCGTCAGCTTGGCTCTAATCAGTGAGGACGGCGAGTATGTCTTCTACGCGGAGCGTGATCCGCTGCCTGGCATGCCCTCGAGCTTCGTACGCCAGAGTGTTTACCCACTCCTCAACCGCGGACAAGCGGCAATGACGGATAGTGTCATGACGCACGCGTTACGGAGCTTCTTGGAGCCCCTACGTGATTGCGAGATCTTCGCAGACGCGCCGCTGGACTTCTCGATGCTCAGCCGGGTATGGAACGGACGTGACAGGACACCGCCCGGACCGCCATTCCGTACGAGGCTTGCACGAGAAGGAAACCTGATGCCGAGCGTTGAGCGCTACTTTGAGCTCAACCCCGACCAGAGAGCGCTTCGGCACCATGCTCTCGTAGACGCTATGGCACTTAGATCGGCTTGGATCGTGGAGAACTACAGCTTCGATGGCGATGTCGGCAGCGCCACCTCCTTTGACCCCCAGTATGTCGAATGGTTACTGACAAAGATGACGGTGGCGAGAGCTGATCCGCGGCGCTCGATTCCTCACGAGATCGTCATGGAGATGCTCACGAAATGCCTCGAGGTGATCAAGGCCAAGAAGCACAACAACTAGCCAGGACTATGTCAGCTAACGACCCAAAGCGGACATCGGGAACACTAGAGCAGGTTCACCCGCGTGTCGCGTCAGACGACAGAGAGCCCCCCAAGGATGAGCCGCACGTAACAGCTATAGCACTTGCACTACGACCTTACCTTTAGCTCGTCCAGCTTCTGAGTAGGCCAAAGCTTGCTGGGTGTCCTTGAACGGGAACACCTTGTCCACGACAGGGCGGATTGCTCCGGCTTCGACGAGGCCGGTCAACTCTCGAAGTTGCTCTCCATCCGCCCGCATGAAGACGAAGGTGTACGCGACATCCTTCCGCTTGGCCTTACGGCGAATGCCATAGGCCAACAGGCGCATCACCTGCTTGAGCGGCCATGCCAGACCGCGCGCAGTGGCGAACGCCAGCGTGGGCGGACCGGATATCGAGATGAGATGCCCGCCCGGCTTGAGAATCTGGAGCGATTTTTCCAGTTCATCGCTGCCCAGGCTGTTGAGTACCACGTCATAGTCATGGAGCGCGGTGGCGAAATCCTGCTGCTTGTAGTCGATGACGACATCCGCCCCTAAGCTCTTAACCCACGCGGTGTTGGACGTGCTTGTCGTCGTGGCCACGAAGGCGCCAAGGTGCTTGGCAAGCTGGATGGCGATGGTGCCAACGCCTCCAGAGCCGGCCTGGATAAAGACTTTCTGTCCTCTTTGCAGCTTCGCTGTCTCGACCAGCACTTGCCATGCCGTCAGGGCTACCAACGGCAGGGAGGCGGCCTCGAGCATATCGAGATTCTGGGGTTTCAGAGCTATCGACGATGCTTTGATGGAAATGAACTCGGAGAAGGTGCCGATGCGGTCATCGTCGGGGCGTGCGTAGACTTCGTCGCCCGGCCTGAACTGATGGACACGGGCACCGACGCGCACGACCGTGCCAGCCACGTCGTTACCGAGAACCAGGGGAAAGCGGTAGGGCAGGATCAGCTTGAACTCGCCACTCTTGATCTTGGAGTCCAGCGCGTTGACACCAGCGGCATGGACCTTGATCAGGACGTCATCGTCGCGCAGGTCCGGCTCCGGCATGTCGCCGATGCGGCCGGTTTCTTTCGTGCCATAGCGGTTGATGATGAAGGCTTTCATGATTTTTTCTCGATGAGAAGAAAGGCCAGTGCGAGCGCGATTTCCAGCAGAGTGGCGGTGAGGGTTCCGCCCCCCGCATGGCCTGCGGCCAGCTCGAACACGCCAAGCGTTGCCAGCGAGCAGGCGGTGACCATGCCTACCGCCAACGCCGCGAGGGCTGGCGATTGCTCGGCGCTCCTTGTCATAAGAAGCGTCATCCCGACTCCCGTATACAGGGCCGCCGCGCGCCGGCCAACCCGCTCGGCTGGATGGGGACGCGCAGCCCTCCCGTTGGTCGCCATGGGCTCAGGCGTAAACATTGATCTGTCGCGAGGCCGAAGGACAGGAGCGAGGCCAGGATCGCAAGCGGGCGAGATCTGAGCGATATGCCTGCTCCTCATGTGTTCAGCAGGCGCGACAGGACGGCCTGATGGAGCCAGCGCGGGGTGGCCCACATGAAGGCGACATTCAACTTGTTGGTGAGCCCCGGGACAACGCTGATCCGTCCGGTATCCAGGGCACGGATGCCCGCTGCGACGACGGGCGGCGTCTGCATCATGAAAGCCTTCAGCCGAGGCGAGATTCTTTGCTGTGCAACGCTTGCGAAGCCGGTATCCGTTAGCCCTGGGCATAGCGACGTGACCGTCACTCCATCATGCTTGAACTCACGGTGCAGTGCTTCGCCCAGTCGCAGTACGTAGGCCTTGGCTGCGGAATAGGTCGCGAAGTTCTCCACGCCCTGGTAGGCCAAGAGGCTGGCAACCTGCAGTATTTTTCCGCGCTTGCGCGTCCTCATGTCCTGACCGAACAGATGGGTCATGGCCGTGAGGCTGGCAATGTCCAACTGGATCATCGACAGCGCCGACTCCAACGGGCTGGTCAGGAACGGACCTTGAAGCCCGTGCCCAGCGTTGTTGATCAGAACGTCGACTTCAATGCCGTGCTCATGGAGCCGTGCGTGCAACTGGCGTACTGCGCCGATATCCGACAGGTCGACCTGCTCCACCATGATCTCGACCTGATACTTCTCGCGCAACGATTGCGCCAACGCTTCGAGCCGATCCAGGCGGCGGGCCACGAGGATGAGCGGGTGGCCGTGTCGCGCATACTGCCGGGCGAACTCCTCGCCAAATCCGCTGGAAGCGCCGGTGATGAGTACCCATGCTCCACGACTCTGGCTCATTGGCTTGCCTTCGATGATGTTGTGGGGCTGCGTCATCTCAGTGAGGTGCCCGATAACGTTCGGCGGCGTGCGCCTGTCGGATGTCAGTGAGCAAGGCCTGGCGGGTCGCATCCAAGGTGTCCCAGCGTGCTGCCACATGCAGCGGAGGAATGGTGACGGCTTCGCGGCGATCAAATCCCACCAGCGCTGCATCTACCAGCTCTACCACGTCCATGACCTCGGGCAATGTGTTGATGTCGATACCGGCGCGCTCCCAGATTTCGGTGCGGGTGGCCGCAGGGAGGACCGCTTGCACGTAAACCCCTTTGGGCGCCAACTCCAAGCTCAACCCTTGGGACAGGAACAGCACGAATGCTTTGGTCGCGCCGTAGACGGACATGCCGAATTCCGGCGCCAGGCCCACGACGGAGCCAATGTTCACGATCGCACCTTCTCCGGCGTCCACCAGCCGTGGGGCGATTGCGGCGGCCAGACGTGTCAGCGCGGTCGTGTTCAAGGTCACCAGCCGCTCGATGCTGTCGGCCGACTGGTCGGTGAATCCACCGGACTGGGCGACGCCTGCGTTGTTGATGAGGATGCCGATGGCGGCATCTTCGCGCAGGCGCATCTCGACGTTCGCCAGTTCATCGTGCCGGGTGAGGTCAGCCCGCATTACTTCGATAGCGACGCCCGTTTCCTGGCGCAGGCGAGCGGCGAGTGTTTCCAGGCGCGCGTTGTCGCGTGCAACAAGCACGAGATCGTGGCCGCGTCGCGCGAAGCGTTCGGCATAGGTGGCGCCGATGCCGCTGGAAGCGCCGGTGATGAGGGTGGTGGGGAGCGCGGTCATGATGGCTGTCTCGGGGCGTCAGGGTGTGGGTTAGGGGCATCGCGCCTGGTCGATTGGACGAGGACGCAAAGCAACGGCGTGCGCGGCTTTATTGCGCTAGTGAGTCGGCCAGGGTCGGATAGTCGGTGTAGCCCTGGGCGCCGCCGCCGTACAACGTGGCAGGGTTCAACGCGGCAAGCGGAGCGCTGGCCTTCAAGCGCTCGACCAGATCGGGGTTGCTGATGAAGGCGCGTCCAAACGCAAATAGATCCGCCTTGCCCTCGGCGAGGCGGGCATTGGCCAGTTGCAGGTCGTAGCCGTTGTTGGCCAGATAGGTGCGCGTGAAGCGACGGCGCAGACCCTCGAAGTCGAACGGTGCCGCCTCGCGTGGACCACCGGTAGCGCCTTCCACCACGTGCAGATAGACGATGCCGAGGGCATCGAGTTGTTCGACGATGTAGTCGTATTGCGGCTGCGGGTCGCTGCTGGAGATGGCGCCGGCTGGCGACACCGGTGAGATACGCACGCCGGTGCGGTCGGCACCGATCTGCTCGACCACCGCGGCGGTGACCTCCAGCAATAGGCGCGCGCGATTTTCGATGGAGCCGCCGTAGGCGTCGGTGCGCTGGTTGGCGCCGTCCTTGATGAACTGTTCCAGTAGATACCCATTGGCGCCGTGGATCTCTACGCCGTCGAAGCCGGCCGCGATCGCGTTGGCGGCGGCCTGGCGGAAGTCGTCGACGATGCCGGGCAATTCGTTGATGTCCAGCGCACGCGGCTCGGAAACATCGGCAAAGCCGTTGTTGACGAAGGTCTTGGTCTGCGCGCGGATAGCCGAAGGAGCGACGGGTGCGGCGCCGCCGAGCAGGTCGACATGGGAGATGCGACCGACATGCCACAGCTGCGCGAAGATCCGCCCGCCTCGCGCATGTACGGCGTCGGTGACCTGGCGCCAGCCATCGATCTGATCCTGGGTGTACAGGCCGGGGGTGTCCTGATAGCCCTGCGCCTGCGCCGAGATCTGGGTGGCCTCGGTGATGATCAGTCCGGCCGAGGCGCGCTGTGCGTAGTAGGTGGCGGCAAGCGCGCCGGGCACCAGACCGGTACCGGCGCGGTTGCGCGTCAGCGGTGCCATGACGATGCGGTTGGCGAGGGTCAGCGCGCCGAGTGGGTAGGGTTGGAACAGCGTGGTGTCGGTCATGTTGTGTCTGAGGTGTAAAGGGGGATAGCCGGGTAGAGCGCCTGTCCCAGGTCCGTCCTGGGCGAGATCTCAATGATGATGACCATAATCATTGATGTCAATATTTTGATTATGAGCGTCATCTATGAGTGGTATAGTGCGGACCTTCCGCAGGCGGGACATGCAGAGACACGGGTCATGAAAGTCACCAAGCAACAGGCGCAGGCGAATCGGGCGCGCATCGTCGAAACCGCATCCACCCTTTTCAGAGAACGGGGCTACGATGGCGTGGGCGTCGCGGACCTGATGGCGGCCGCTGGCTTCACCCATGGCGGCTTCTACAAGCATTTCGGCTCCAAGACCGATCTGATGGCGGAAGCTGCGGCCTGTGGCCTGGCGAACTCGGCCGACGCCACTGTAAGCAGCGATCTGACTGACTTCATGAGCCACTACGTTTCCCGAGAACATCGGGACAACCCAGGCAGTGGCTGCACCATGGCCGCACTATGCGCGGACGCTGCGCGTCAGCCCGAATCAGTCAAGGCGGCGTTTGCGGCAGGCATCGAGCGTCAGTTGTCAGCGCCAGCGCGCAAAGAGCAACTCCCGCACGAGAGCGAGACCGACGAAATGCGCGCGCGCCGGATCGTCCTGATGGCCCAAGCCGTTGGTGCCGTGGTGTTGTCGCGCTCCTGCCCCGACGACTCACGTCTGGCGGATGAAATACTGGATGTGTGCCGGGCGCAGATCTTGGCGCGTCTTTCGAGCGAACAGCCAGCCTAGAACTTCCAGATCTTCGTGTAGCTCTCAGAGCGCTGCGAGACGGAGGCTTTCAACGAATGTCCGCTTCTGGCCGATAGCTGCCATGTGATCCGGGGTGCCCGCTTCCGGCCAGCAGCTGACCTTGACGGCCTGAACTGAGTTGCGCCGTGAGGCGGCGTCGTCTGGAATTAACTGTTAGGCCGCACGCGCTACCCTACAATGAGATGATCATAGTAGTAAGACTCTGGGAAGCGCAAAAGGGACGACTCTGGAAGCAAGTGTCGAGTAGTCTCCTTCTTGTTTACGGCACGGCCTGGCTGAAGATCCGGATAGCTGTAGTGGTAGAAGGTCATGGTCATGAGAGCGGCCAAGGCATTCAAGGCATTCTTTAGCGTAGCCTCATGATAGTGGGTATCACGCTCATGCTTTACATTGTTGTAGCTACGCCACCAAAGTGGATTCCGGCCACTGCTCCAGTTATCCCAGGGTGTTAGCGTCAGCGCATATCTAGGAACCAGTACTCGTGTAGTCGCGATGTCCGGTAGCTGCGCGACCAATGCTGTCCGATAGTGCTCAATGTTCTGTCTCGGCTCCGCCGGAGCGAGCTGCTTACACAAGAGCTTTGCGACCACGTCAACTTCGGACGCTGCTGCAAAAAGCAGATGGGCAAACTCGATGGAGTAGGTGGCCATGTTGGCATCAGCGAACTCGACATAGCGAGCGGCTAGCTCCAAGTCCTTCTCGAGCGCGAGAAAGTAGTTCCAATGAACTTTGTTCGCAGTAGAGACGATAGCCATGACTGCGGCCTAGCGCCTGAATCAAGCCGCGCCGCGAAGCGGCGTCGACTTAAATGAACTGTTAGGTGCCAGCCCGCTAAAGCGAAACATAAGCCTCCTCCTTGACTCGCGCGCCGTCCGGATTGGTCCACGACAGGATGGCGTTGTACGCGGTCGGACTGCCGAGATGCAATGCCGCGATCAGGGTCACGGATGATCCTGGCATGAGGCGTTTGGCTGGAAATTTCTCAGCGTACTCAGACGCAATAATGGGGCTGTCATCCAGCCGCTGAAGCACCAGCTCAATCTCTGCGTCTCGTGCCTCAGCCTCTCCGACGTTGGTAAGGCGAAAGCGATAGGTCTTGCCGTCACGGAAGAGGTCGAGCGAGAGACGGGCCGCACTTTTACCCCGCTCGTCGTGGAGCAAGAGCTCCAACTGCTTCTCCGCTAGCTTTGCGGTCGCCCTCTGGAGATCGTTCGCTTCTCGCTGCAGTTTGCGTTGACCATTCCAGGCGATGAGGCTAACAAGCACCGCAAAGCACGCGATTGCGGTAGCAAATAGCTCGTACTGCGACATAGCTCCCCCTGGCGCCTAACTACTTAACAGCCGGATCCCTGGGTCCGGTTATACGACTTATCTACAGCGCACCGTATGGTGAGCTATCCCCCGATATGGCCCGATCTTAGGACGGCTGCGTCCGGCTAACAAGCCGACGTATAACCGGTCCCAGCAGGGCGCAAAGCATGCACCCAGGCGGGTGTCCGCTTCGGATCGGAAGCGAACACTTTGCCCTATCAACAGGCTGACATTATCGCCGTCCTTATGAGTGGCGGCGCGTGGTCGAAACCACAGGAAATGCGCCCTCAGCGCACTCGACTCATGAATGAGGTAGGCCCGACGTACTTTTTGGGGAATGGCCTCGTCTCAGAGTCGTTATATTGCTTTGAAGCTGGGGTTCGCGCAGGCGCTGATTCTCAAGAGTAAGTTCGACAATGTGCAACTCGGCGTCGGCAAGTCTCGACATTGCTCTGTCTCGCTCGACTATGACGTCTGAAAGCTGACTTCGAAGATCTCTGTTTTGTTTGCGGCGGTGAGTGGCTGTTTGATCCGGCGAAGTACACGACGAAGCTGACTCCGTCGAAGAAATCCACGATTGAATTTCGTCAATCAGTGCTGGGTATCTTGACTTTCTAAGAGACGACGGGTCAACACCGGCCTCCTTTGCGACATTATTCTGCGTGACCTTGGACGTCCTAGCGATATGTACTGGCCTACCGATCTTCAGGCGTTCGAACGCGTCACGAAATCGATTCTCTGCGCGACTCATAGCTTCAGGCTTGGTTCTTGAGGAGATCGATCGCCCTGCTGAGCGAGTCACGTTGGGCTTGAAGCGAACTCCATAGTGGCGAGTCGCGCTCGGCAGTCTCCTGATGCTTAACCGCCAAGTCATGAAGCGCGACCATCTTTGGGAGTTTGCTCCGATCTAGGAAGATGTCCTCACAGGGCTTCTTCGATCCAAACCCCATGCACATGCTGATGTTGCTGATTCCACCAAACTCGCAAGGGACCCCCTGCTTCGCACAGCCACCGAGAAAGTTCTCTCTGTAGCTAATCCGACCTTCTTTGGCGTCCTTGAGCAGGCGGAGGTGGTCTTTCGCCGTGATTGGAGAGAGAAGCTGATCCTTGCGCTTCTGGCCATGCGGCGAAACGTGGCGATCTGACCTAAGCTCGGAGAACTCACGAACTATCATTTGATACATCTCCTTTAGGTAGATCCCTCTTGTCTCATCGTCAAATGTCTTGCCGAGCCTATGGTAGTTTTGGCCGTAGTAGCGCGACATGGCGCGGCTCGCATGCTTTAGCTGATACTGCAGGCTCGAGTCGGAGACCAGCCCCGAACCGAGCATGTTTACCGCACCCGTCCTTCGAAGCTGATGATACGCGAGGGGCCAGACCTTGCCGAGCGCGAACTTCTCTACGTCAAGATTGAAGGTAATCAATCTGGCTGCTTCCAGATCATCGCTAGTAATACGTAGTGCTTTCTGATCAAACAGTTTTGGCCAGGCTTTCACTACCGCTCGATAGTCTACGGACCGCTTCACTGAAGCCTTCGCTCGCGGCCCTGCTGCCCACGGCTCATATGCCCAAGCTCGAAGCAATGGATTCTCAACATCATCCTTCGTCAGGACGACTCCAGAATCAAATTTTGCCGCCTCAATTCTAAGTCGAGAAACTACTGACATTGCCTCGATCGCGACACGGACAGTTGGTGAAACGATCCAGTACGCATCTCTATCGCTGAGAGTTTTTGATGTTTCGCTTCTGAGGTAGTGTAGATCATCCCCCAGGGAGTCGCGTTCTACGGAGTAGCTGTTAGTCCGAAGCTTTGACGCCTCGTCAATCCTCATCAAGGAGAAGTTGAGCGTATAGATGATGCCAACGTTGCTGATAAGACTCATGTAGCTTGCAAGGCAACGCACACCCGATGCGCCGCTTGTGTTTACCCATCGATCGAACAAGTCTTCGAGGCCGAAGTGACGAGCGGTAAGGCGAAAGGAGCCATGATATGGAAGTCTTTCTGGCCTACTTGAACTCTTAGTAAAGGGGCCTCGGTTTGGAATCTTAGGGCGAAACGAATGCTTGAGGCCTCCATCGAACGAGTCCGCGTAGGATGCTAGGCAGAAGCGATAGCAGTCTTCGACCTGTTCACGGTGTTGCATGAAGTCATCTAGGCATTCCTTCAGTCTCTTAACTTGATACGACCAAATTCTAGGAGGTATGTACGCCGTCTGCGTGGATTGACGTTCCTTCACGAAGGATGAGAGGTGCACGATGCCAGCCTCATCGAGGATCGTGAATCCCGTGTACTCGCTTGCCGCAAGAAGGTCAGTCAGCATCGTTAGTACATGGCTGCCCGTTGATGGTGAAAGGCGCGATCCGATGTCTGCCACGACCTTCGGGAACTTGTACAACTCTGACGCAAGTATCCCGGCTTTCGTACACGCGACGAAAACTGGCTTGATACAGTCGAACTTTTTACTGAGTGTGGTAGCTGTTCGGCAACCGCGCGGACCCCATAGCCACCATGCTGCTAGTAGGCGGAGAAGATCTGCGTTCTCTCTACTAAGTCTCGCGCCCCGCGTCACTCCATCCCCGAAGTTGATTGATGACTTGTAGCCTGTCCACGGGGTCAGGATCCAGACAGAGTCTCCGTAGCGCGAGATGATGTTGCCTTCTGCGTCTCTTACCACTGGAAAATCACGCGGCGGCGGCCAGCACGGAGGTGTGAAGTATGATGTGGTTAGCGTTGAGTCCTTGGGGCGAATCTGCAGTCCAACTAGATGCTTGTATGAGCTCACGCTAGCTCCTCAAGTAGGCGAATCGTGAGATCCCAATGCGGATGGTTCTTCCCCGCGCGTATTGAATCTCGAGCCTCATTGACCCAAAGCAGTCTCATCTCACTTCCGGAGCCAATTTCATCGAGCTTTGAGTTGATACGGTCAACTACACGATTCGCCGGATGAACTGACTCTTCTCGCGGCGGCTTGTAAAGCACGGTCTCGAGTGTCTTCAGCCTAGAGTGTGAGGCAAGCTTCCAGCAGTACTCTGGACTTAGGACATCTCGGTGATGATTGCAGAACAGACACCCGTCAGGGCTAATGCAGTCAGGGGCAGGAGCTTCGATGGGGATGTCTTCTATAGGCGAGGGCTCATTGCTCTCGCCGACACAGATGCCTGGGCCTGGTGACTCAATGTTAGGCTCCCCAAGAGCGTGAAAGCGCGTGATTTCGACCGCAGCCCTCTGGTGATGTGGTTCTTCATAGTGGCGCAGCAGTGTCTGCTTGGAGTGCGCTGACATAGCTGCCACAACGTCTTGCTGTATGCCGCGGCGAAGAAGCCAGTTGACCCGTGTCTTGCGCAAGTCTCGGGCCCCAAATCTCTGTATGCCTAGTTGGTCAGTGGCAAAGCGAATGCCGGCGAACTTCGGTAGTGTGTGCTCGGCCGGAATCTTTGCGTAGTGGAAGAAGGGGAAGAGCCTTTCGCTTTCTTCGCTAATGCCTGTGTCTTGCAGCCAAGTGAGATAGCGTTCCAGGTGTCCTCGATAGGCTTTGAAGCATCGGAAGATGGCCTCTCCACGGCGGCGATCCTTGTATACCCTGTACGCAATAACGTCGTCGCCATCCGTCTGCAGGCGATATGCTTCACGCTTGAGAGAATAGGCTTGAGCAAGGTTCATCCCAGTCTGGGCAATGAAAATTAGAAGTTCCGCTTCTACGCGGAGAGTAAGGAGTCGCGTTCGCCTGAGATCTTCGGACAGCCTTCGGTCAGCGCTCAACGGTGCACGGGATGTCTCATAGCGCCTTCTTTTGTTGGGCTCCTTAATCTTGGCTAGATCCAACTCTGCTTTGGTGGCGCATGCGATGAAGAGTGATCTTCCTTCGCGAATCGGGATGGTCACGGGCAAGGGACCTCTCATGACCTCCGGCGTTAGGCCGCTACAGATGTCTGCTAAGAAGTTACCGAACACGAATGTATTTTCGAGATTGACGCGATCCGCCTTCGCTCCGATGGCGTTCGACCTTCTGCTCGCGTTTCTAATGCGAGTAAGACGAAGAAGCGTTGCGGCAGTTGTTGAGCCGGTAGAGTCTGTCGCGCGGGCAACCAAATCTGCGACTCTCATGGCGGTCTTGTACGCCCCCTGCTCAAGAAGGTCCTTGCGAAGGTTGACCCGTTCTAGGAGATGCTCTGTCCAGTTCCGGAAGACTGCTCTTGCGTGGCCAACGCTAAGGGCTTGAGCGTTTCGGTCTGCCCAAGCGACGAAGCCCCACAGTTCATTCAGGAGTGCGGCAACTGTGTGCTGAGAACTGCCGAGTGCGAGCTTTGCTGATATCTGTTTGTGGAAGTTGCAGATGAGTTCTTCCCGGTGTCCATTCGCTTTTCGAAAGTGACCGGACGAAATTTTAGTCGCTGCATCCTCTCGTTTGAGAGCTGCTGCGCCTTCGTGAAGAAGAATGCTCAGGTCCCACGGTATCTGATGCGTTCCATACTTCATTTGCTTGAATGTTAGGTCGCCTACAACTTGATCAGACATCTAGCTTCCTGCCCTCAACTAGTCGGCCGAGAAATGCTTCAGTGAAAGCATCCGCCGCATTAGCCATAGCTTCGGTTCGCTCGACAAACTTCACATATCTTAGGGTCGTAGCTTCATCTCGATGGAGGCAGGCTTCTCGCACCATGGTGATGGCATCGGAGACGGGCATGCATTTCAATGCGGCGCGCATGAGCTCGGTCGCGAATGTCGCGCGACTTCTATGGAAGTGAAAACCCTCTACTGCGATCGCCCCAGATGTAGTTCCCACATCGCGCAGTCTTGACATAGATACGTTGATTGCGCGGCTGCCTTGAGCGGTATAAGGCTTGCCGAATCGATTTAGGAATAAGAGATCTCTGTCAGGTCCCGATGCCAAGGACTGTCGCTTGAGCCTTCGAGTGCTGTTGATGTAGTTCCTTAACTTGTCTAGCACGTCGTTCATGACAGGCACTACACCGCTGACTCCGAATTTTGTTGCGACTGGTGGTCTGGCGCCTGGCCCAAGAGATATTTGATGCCAACCCACCGCTGGATCTACTGCTGCGGCGGCAATTGTTTGGATCTTTAGATCAAGAATCGTGCCGATCCTAAGTCCGGAACGAAAACCTAGTAGAAGCATGAGATAGAGTTCTTCACTACTCTTTTCATACGCCAGGTCGAGTATTTGGTTCATCGCGCTAATCGAGACCGGCATCAGGCCATCTTCCAAAGGCAGCGCGCCACTGACCTTCGAGTTCGGAATTGAAAGATCTGTACTTGTAATGCGGAGAGTGTGCTCGAAGCCAAATTTGTCGGCCAGTCGAACGCCGATTTGTCTTTCCTGCCAGAGCAATAGATCCGAAGATAGGAGCTTCTTTCGTTGAAGCCATCGATAGAAGCGGACTACCGCCGCCATCCTTTGAGAAGTAGTCGACGGTGCGAGTTCGCCCGCGTCTCTGAGGGCGACGAGCGCCCCTCTGAACTTGACGAGACATCTATCGTCCTCTCGTTCGGGGAATTGCCACCAGTCCATTCCTTCAGATTCAAGCCACCGGGCATAAGCCGTTAGGTGCGACATGGATCTGGCTACCGTGTCTATGTGCGTTTTCCGGGATGAAGCTTGCTGAACGGCCCAGACGTTGGCCTCACCCCAAGAGCTGCCATCCTCCCAGCATATTTGGGGGAGGTTGGGTATCGGAGCGGACCCAGCATCTGTCCAGCGGACCCGCCCCATGTCTAGCTCAGGCCTTCGAGGCTGATACACGATCTTAAGTAGTCGCGCCAAGTCGGGCTCCAAGCCATAGGAGTGGGTGCCTAAAGCTCGGTTCTCCCATGGTCAAACCTGGACGCAGCTGTACCCGCGGAGGCGCACCGCGGAATTGACCGGTCTCACGGCTTGACGAGAGTCGTGGCAAGACCTGAACAGATTGGCCGAGCCGATCGGAAATGTCAATAAGTGATTGATTTTACTACTATTATTGCAGTATCTTTTCAAACTTTCGTTAGGGTATTGGGTGGCTGACCCTACTCAAAAAGATGTGTTGCGTACGTAAGAACGGCCGGTTCAAACCTCAAATTGTCCATGACAACAACGGTATAGGGTGCGCGGGGTAGCGCGTATGTAACGGGTGCATCCGCACGGGCACGGATTCATCGCGGCGACCAGTTGGAACCGCGCGGGAAACTCCGCGGTCCGCGCGGCACGCGAGACGGTGACGGTGCCGGACTCCAAGGGCTCTCGCAGCACTTCGAGTGCGGCGCGATTCCATTCCGGGAGTTCGTCGAGAAAGAGGACACCGTGGTGCGCCAGCGAGATCTCGCCGGGACGCGGCTGCGCGCCGCCGCCGACCAGTGCCACCGCACTGGCGGTGTGATGGGGCGAACGATAAGGGCGCTGGCGCCAGCGTGCCGGATCCAGGCCACGACCGCTGACCGACGCGATGGCGGCGGCTTCCATCGCCTCGGTGTCGTTGGCTTCGGGCAGCAGTCCGGGCAGGCGCGAGGCCAGCAGGGTCTTGCCGCAGCCCGGGGAGCCGATCAGCAACAGGTGGTGCCCGCCCGCCGCGGCGACTTCGAGCGCGCGTCGCGCGTGCGCTTGGCCACGCACGTCGGCCATGTCGGGGATGGTGGCGGGAAGCGCTGGCGGTGCCACGGCGTCGGGCAGGGTTTTCCGGCCTTCGAGCTGCGCGCAGACCTCGAGCAGGGTGCGTGCCGTCAGTGCCCGGCCCTGGTGTGCCAGCGCCGCTTCGGCACCGCTGGGTTCCGGCACGACCAGGGTGCGCCCACACGCTGCGACCGCCAACGCGGCGGGCAGCACACCGTCCACCGCGCGCAGCTCGCCGGTCAGGCTGAGTTCGCCGAGGAATTCGTAATCCGCCAAGGCCTCCCGCCGGATCTGCCCGCTGGCGGCAAGGATGCCGAGCGCGATCGGGAGGTCGAAACGCCCGCCGTCCTTCGGGAGATCCGCCGGGGCGAGGTTGACGGTGATGCGCCGCGTCGGGAATTCGAACTGCGCGCACAGGATTGCGGCACGCACGCGGTCCCGCGCCTCGCGTACGGCGGCTTCGGGCAGGCCGACGATCTGCGTGGACGGCAATCCGCCGGACAGGTGGACTTCGACACGCACCGGGGGCGCGGACACACCCGCCCGTGCCCGGCTGTGCACCAGGGCCAGACTCATGGCGGCGGGGTCAGGACTGGGCAGGCTTGTCGGCCAGCTGGGCTTCCAGCGTGGCGACGGTGCGCTCGAGCGTTTCCAGCTTTTCGCGGGTGCGCAGCAGGACGGCCTGCTGCACGTCGAACTCCTCGCGGGTCACCAGGTCCAGCTTGGCCAGGCCTGCCTGCAGGGCGGACTTGAAGGTCTGTTGCAGTTCTTCCTGCGAATCACGCAGGCCGGGCGGCACCAGCTGGCTGAGGCGGCGGGCGAGGTCGTCGATGTGGTTGAGGTCGATCATG
>JACZCZ010133703.1_pt1 | contig 18648 bp, 15 predicted proteins | sample 8641811 | NCBI WGS metagenome assembly JACZCZ01 (sample SAMN15324610, study PRJNA640507) | soil metagenome | isolation source: intercropping peanut in the first line | place: China: Luxin town, Laibin City, Guangxi Province | collected 2019-07-25 | depth 10cm m | reverse complement strand
TGCTGCGTTGATGGGGCATGCCTCCGCAGCGACTGCTGGTCGCAACTACGCCAAGCGACGTCAAGCAGGTGGCAAAATTCGCGTGGCCCCGGACCCCTTACAAGTACAAACTGTCCGGACTCCTCGATCTGCGTCCCATCCCGGCACCAAGAAACAGGCTCTCGGATTTTTTCCAGATTAACGCCATCGGCCGTAGAGGGAGCTCGTGAACAAATGCAACTCTGTGATTGTGGGTAGGGTCAGCGACGGATGGAGCACCAACGGCTCTGTAGCCAGGATCGAATCAGGCCTCTTGATAACTGCTGCAACCCGACAGAATTGATTGCCAAACTCGACACCGTAGGCATTGGCCGAAACCGCATCGTCCTGACTGGTCCTGAGGACGGGATCATTCGATGTCGCTTGCGGTGATGGACGAGTTCAGAATACCGCTCGGAAACATGGACGATGCTTTCGCCGCTCCTCCTTCATGTTCCATCTAGCCCCTTGCCCGCCGCTCCTGTTGTATCCTGTGCTTTGGGTCAACCGGCACCTCTTTCACACATGAACAGCCATTGGGTTCTCGATAGCCGAATATCGGCGTGATCGTCGCGATCACGCCCCTGTTGCTCATGTTGGCTAGAGCGCCGGCCTTATACTCCGGTGAGAGCACGCGCCAGATAAGCGCGGCAACGTCGGTTCGATTCCGACCAGGGGCACTTAGGCTTCTCCCAAAGACCCATTAGCGCTGTCTCGGCTATTCCCTAGTCGCACCATTTCTTCCAAGACTTCTGAAACAGGGCGGCCGGTAATTAGAAAGCGGCTAGCTCCGTGCCAAAGAACGGCATTGAATGCAGCTCCGCTCCCTGTTGAAAGCTGATAATACTGATTGGCAGGCTCATGGTGCAGGTCATCCATGACCAATACCCGTCGGGGACTCAACGGGAACGTAATCATGACTCCAGGCGTTTCGATTCCAAACTTTGCTTGAGTAGGGTGCTGCAAGCAAACGGGCTTGTCCGTAGTGATGAATGTTTCCTTTTCCGCTATGACCACCGACCAACGCTTGCTTAGCAGAGCCTCCGCGATCCTGGTTGCCTCCGATCGAACGACATCCGCGAAAAATCGATCATGCTCGGCCTGGCCCCAAGTGCGGTATTGGTGCCAATCCTCAGTGGAAATTTCATATTTCCGACCATTTATATCGATGCTTTCGATCTCTGGCGCACCGTTTTCCTTCTTGGGAAATCTATCGAACGTTTCGACGATGTTGCTGTGAATAATTTCTACTTGAGCACGAATGTCTGGATGGCGCAAATAAGTAACAGCCAGGAACAACGCGACAGCCCTCCGAACATGACAGTCATCCAGAGCAACTTCGCTCTCAGCTAGCATTGGCCATAACGCCGAAAGGCTCGACTCGAGGTTGTTTAGGAGATCGTCTAGCGCCCAGTCGCGATCTCCAGCCCCGCATGCCGGCGAGTACAGGTATCGACGACCGCAGACGTTTCGAACACTGGTTAGCTTTTCATCACCATCCGCGTCGTTCTTGGAGAAGATCCAAACCTGAGGCCGCTGCGTTCCTTGCGTCTCTGGGGTCGCAAAGTAACGAAGATAAAATTGGGGGACCCAATGCTGATGCTTAGGCCGATTTTGATCGCCAACCTTTTTCATGGGCAGCGTGTTGCTGAGTTCAGGCAATACGAGCCGACTCGCTCCAGCTTCCAAGTTCATGCAACTTGGCTCGTATCAAATCGAACCGCCTAGTAGCCGCAGCAATTTCACGCTGACGCTGGAGGTCAAAAGCGCCGTTCTTGAGAATTGGAATGCTAGCGCTCAGCTGTTCAACACGCCCCTTGAATAGCTTGGCCTCGTACAGAAAGCCTCCTGCAGCAATCGCTCGACGCAATTCAGCAGCCAAGAATTCGGCGTCTATTTGCTTGTCAAGCAAATCAACAGCAATAACGTCATCTGTAAGAACGCAGCGCTCTTGGCGAACAAATACTTTGCCAACTGCTTTTGCTCCATTGGCAACGACCGTAACCACCGCTCTGTCCGGGCTTTCCAAAGGAATGCCCTGAGCTTGTAAATACGTCTCTGAAATTGCTCCCTTCGAAGCGGCTTTTTCCTTGAAACATGAATAAACAGGAACGTCGCCCTTATTCGTACGAATATCCTCGTTCCGAATCCGGGTACCAGAGCGCACCCTAAACAACAGGCCATCCGATAGACACACCAGCTTCGTTGGCCCGGACGTAAGATTCGCTATTTCTTCGCGGCTAGCTTTCAGCTCGTCCATGAGCTCACCCAAGCTCTCTATCGCCGTGTCAATAAATTCTGGACGCTCGATAGCTGCGGCCTTCGCCCCGAGAGCAACTAGCTCTTCCTCCGACCAGAATCGCGAAACGTCCCAGCGATCATCTGCCGAGAACTCGTTTGCATTGACAATCTTCACGACCGGACTTTCTGAGTGGAATGAGGAATCAGCATCGCGGGCGATAAAGGCATCAGCCACCGTGGCCAAATCATTCTCTTCCGGCATCGGAACCCTGTAACTGTCTAGGGTTTCCCCAATCGTTCTAACATAACCACACATAACGGGCGGACGCGGGTCGACGATCGTATGGCGTCGCTCGAGTACGAGAATGGCCGTTGGCTGCGATGTATTAAAGAAGGTATTACGAGGCAGCTCAATTGAAGCCAGAAGATTGCACTCATCCAACAGGCGCTGCTTAGGCTTGGACTCGGTGCGATTGAGCATGCCAAGAGGAACAATGACATATGCCCGCCCGCCCGGCTTAAGCGCCCCACTGATATAGCGCATAAACAAGGCTTCGACCCCCAAGCCCCATCCCTCGTAGTAATCCTTCGGCGTTATGCCGTTCCGGTCTCCGGCCAGATTCGCCAGTTCCTTTCTGTAGATGGCGCTGCCTTGAGTTACATAAGGCGGGTTAGTAAGAATTACATCTACGGCATCACGTGGTGGATTTTCCAACGCACCCAGAGTTTCGTTGCTGTTCATCAGCACAAAAGTGTCTGCCATCGCCTCGTTAAGGGCAGGCAGAGTCGTGGCTGGATCACGTAATAAGTCGGCCAAATGAATCAACATGTTGGCCTTAGCCAAAATATGGGTATTGCCATCGACATCGACACCGATCGTCCTTATGCGGCGCAACGGCTTGCCCGATACAATTCTTACATTCCCAGGCAGGGCGCCTTCGAGCAGCAACGGCTCAAGAACAAACCCACCCACTCCCGCAGCTGGGTCCAGCACTACGGCGTTATCCGAAAGGCGCCCGAGTTGAGCCATGCGAATCATCTGGCGCACAACATTTCGCGGCGTAAAAAACTGCCCAAGCTTTTGTTGCTTAGGAGTGTTTTTGAGAAATGTTTCGTATAGTCGAAGTTTAAACTCTGGATCGATGTTTCGTAGCGATCCGAATCGGCGGAAGACTTCGAGTATCTCCAGGAAAATTCTGTCGAATGAATCAAGCGGCTCGGTGGAAGAGCGCAAGAACGCAAACCCATTGATCACTGACGTTTTGGAGACCACCGTTTGCAGACCAAACAGCTGCGCAACGCAGAAGTCTCCCGCAACAGTGTTGTCGGGGAACAGCGTCTTAATATGAGGCCTAATCGACGCGACATAATACGAGATTGCCGTTCGCCCATGTTGCGATTTGAACTCCACGGGGTCTCGCACCAACTCGTAAAACGAAAGCGCCTTCGGCAGTGTCGTAGGCGGCAAATTGTCAGATAAGAACTTCAAGACGAACAATTCTACAAAGGTCATCAAACAAGCCTTCGGCTCTTCCTTCGTAGCATGCCAAATCATTTGCCATACTGTTTGAGCTAGTTGCTGCGGGTTCTTTGCTACCGCTGCACTGCCAGCCAACAGGTCTTCCAAAACCGCGGGATTAAGTGCCCGTGTTTCGCTGAAGAAAGCTAACTTTCCATCATTTAGGCTGGCTTCCACATCAATGTAGTGGTTCGCCTTTTGGCCGTCTGTTGCCACCGCGACGCGCAGCCCTAGTGTGGCCGCCTGGAAGAGTCCCTGCTCGCAAGCGCCTTGAAATTCTTTGGCTGAACGCAGCTTAGTTCCCTTCTTATGTTCCGCCACAGCAACCGGTACTGGAGACCCTTTTCTTCGATCGATAAAGACGCGATCTGGCTTGGCATTGCGCGGGATTTTTGGCACTTTGTAGACTTGGAACGGATAGTTCACCGATGTGGCCGGATTGCAGTCAAGGCCGGAGCTCCTCAACTCGGCAATCGACGTCGAACCCAAGTTCAGCTCTTCAAAGGTACCGAACGCCTGCCCTCGCAATTTGCCAGATGCAAGGTAACCGCGTTGAATGAGTTCTTCGTTAGCCATAGAGACGCTCGAAAGAAAGAATGCCCTGAACGACTCCGTGGAGTCGCGATGCCGATGTAGATAGTATTTGAACTATGGACCCAAGCCATAACGAAGCTGGTTAGATGCCGTGGCAATCCCCTGGCTTGGTCTCACTGGAGTCTCATGGCGTGAGACGTTAGCTTTCTAACGTCCGGCCTGGCAAGGCCCGCTCTTGCGCCGCATAGGCACACCCTCCCCTTTGGGGATTATCCCCGAAGGCCATAGCAGACTAGAACGGCATCGGACGAGACAGCCGGCAACCACGCATAGCCCATGACCAGGAAGCGAAAGAAGGTTGGAAGGGGCCCGAAACGCCAAGGTCCGGTCTATATGGCGATGCCGCCTCTGTTCGGCCACCAAGCCACGGCCCAGCAGATACGTGATGGCATCTCGGAAATGGCGCTTGACTTCAGCAGCAGGCGCGATAAGGCGCTCGCCACAGTTGAGGAATTTGCATCGCGCTTTGATCCATTTCGTGCGCTGGCAGTACTAGCCGCGTACGGTCTATCTTCGAGCGTCGGAGCTGACGGAGTCGAGACGAAACGTTCGCCTGACAAAGTCGGGCAAGATCATGTTGAACTATTTCAAGCGCTCGCACTGAGGCGCGGCATAGGGCAGCTATCGACTCTAGTAGCGGATCCGTCAGACACGCAGCGACTCTGGGATGCCCTAATAGAGCTCGGCCACTGCTTTGATCTTTCCCGACTTAGGCCTCTCGAACCTGAGAATGAAGCAGACGCTATCGTTCTCCTGCAGGAGCAGATTCGCGGAAGAACAAGAGCTATACGAAATTGGGGGTACTACCACCAAGTAAAGGATATCGGCAGGCGTCTTCTGGCCTCCATCGATGGGCAACTGCTGTCGAACCTCGGCTTCACTGGCTCAGACTTGGTGGTGACGCTAGATACGCTCGTTCGCAGAAACGAATCCCGCATTAACGAGCATCGTCGAAAATTCTTTAGTGTCTTTCGCGCAAGCAATGCCGATGAAATGATTTCAAGCTACGTGCGCTTAATGGCTCCGCCGGACAGCGATAGCCTTGCTGAGCAAATGCATGGGCTCCAGCTCAACAAAAGACAGGCCCAGGCATTCCTGCTGCATCACTCAGAGTTTGACCTTGTGTCGTGCTTTACGCATACCTCTCAAGAAATATCTATTCATTCTGGCGTTGAACCCCAATACGTTACCTCCATATTCGCTGCGCTCGGAGTTGCGCCAGGACATTTGTCAGATCTTGATCCAACAAAGTTCCTTCTCGATAACCCGATTTGGACTTCGCCTTGGATCTTGTTGCCAAACGGTTCGATCTTCGCATGTATCCCTCAAACCGGTCTATCTTTTCTCTTTGAGATAATTGAGCGCTTGGTTGGCCCTCACGAACAACTTAGAAGATCATGGCACCGGCGACGCGCCGAGTTTCTGGAAGAAGACATCGCATACAAGTTTGCCAAAGCGCTCCCTGGGGCACGCATACACAGAAATCTCGAGTGGAAGCTAGCCGATGGCGATCAGCATGGCGAGACCGATCTACTTGTCCTGTTTGATAGCCTCGCCATTGTCGTCGAAGCGAAGTCTGGTCTGATTTCCGAATTGAGCAAACGTGGTGCGCCGGAGAGGCTTAAGTCGCAGATTCGGGATTTACTCGAAGCGCCATCGCTTCAATCGCAAAAATTTCTTGCGGCGGCGCAGGCCCACAAGTCCGGCCAAATCTCTCTTATAACTTCCGAAACCATCGACTTATCGAAAGTGAGACGCTTTCTGCGTCTCTCTATCACGCTTTCGGACTTCAACACTATTCAATCAAACATAGGAAAGCTGCAACAACTCGGGCTAATTACCAAAGATTTGGTTCCCGCCCCAACGATGTGTCTTGCTGACCTCGATACCGTAATGGAAATTCTTGACGAGCCAGCAGGCTTTCTGCATTACCTTCATCGGCGCGCAGATCTAGAGGGCAAGTTCGCGCACGAGTCCGACGAGCTTAGTTTGCTCGGTCTCTATCTGACAAACGGATTGCTATTAGGAAGAAAGGAAACAGATGGAACACTTCTCATCTTCCACGAGATGTCTAGGGCCGTTGACCGCTATATGACTTCTCTCAGTGAGGGAATACTTACGAAGAAGCCCAAAAGAAGTATGACTACGCTGTGGGAGTGCGCCCTCGATCGCATCACAGCAACCCGTGCTTATGGTTGGAGTGAGTCGGCTGTTGCCTTACTCGACATCGACGACTATGGTCAGCGGTTGGTCATGCAGGGAATAAAGAAGCTCGCTAAAAAACATCGCTATCAGAAGACAACGCCGTTCGTGAATTCCCTTACTTATCTTCCGGACGGCTCTGCGACATCGGCTATAGCGGCGGTCATGCTTTTCGATGACGACGGGACACGTCGCGATCACGCCGCGCAGTCGATCGCCGCACATGTCTTCCGGAACCCACGCGCGAATCGATGCCTAATACTCGGATATAGCGCAAAAGCCCCCATTTTCCCGTTCAACTTTCTGCTTCTCGTCGATCGAGCGTCATTCGTGCCATCTGACACGGTTGGTACCTGAGCCACGGCAACTGAGGGCGCAGGCCTCCCCCAGGTTACCTGGGCGAATCCTCCCCCCATCGATCTGGAAACGTGGGCTTACTGGCAAGCCTGCCGTTAGGCCGAGAGCGGCGTAGGATGCTCACGGGGGCCTTTTTTCACGCTCACTGCCGGTTCCTCCTCGACTTTTCGTTTTGAATTGTTGAGTGGCTTGACTGGTCCAGAATGCGTACAACGCGCGGTGCCAAGAGGGGGGGGGTAGGAAATGGCCAGTGCGGAAGCTCTAAAGTGGGACAACATCCTGAAGATCAGAGACGATCATTCCCCGATTTTTTTCGGGGGTAAGGAACCAGGCAAGTTCGGCCTTCAGGAGGGATCCGAGGCATCTTGGTTCTCGGGGGAAGATTTCGGCCTAAAAGAGCTACGCAGCCGAGTTGAACCTTGGTTGACATCACTGTTCCAGTCCGAACACCTGTCTTTGCTCGCGGGTTCCGGCCTAACTCACGCTGTACACCATCTTGCGGTGGGCAAACCTGCTGCTGGAATGAGCGCCGCTACTCTGTCTTGCCATGAGGCGGCGATTAACAAGGCGGCGGCTATAACGGCCGAAAGCGCGGGTCGGAGCGGCGGCAACTTTGAGGACCAGCTACGCAGCGCGACGGAATTATTGCGCGGGCTCGAGATACTGGGCGATCCGAGTGCCGCCATGCTGCGCAACGATCTGAAAGAAGTCTTGTCGCAATTTGCAGCTTCTATCCTTGGCTGCGAAGCGAACATCGCCTCCGCTGCCGATCCGGATCGCGAACTGGCGCTCAATACATTCGTTACCTTCTTGATGAGTTTTGCTAGCAGGACGGGAACTCGTGATCGGATTAGCATCTTCACTACCAATTACGATCGACTGATAGAGACAGGCGCCGAATTGGCGGGCTTGCACCTCTTGGATCGCTTCGTTGGCATGCTAACGCCCATCTTCCGATCCTCTCGACTCGACCTTGATATGCACTATAACCCGCCAGGCATTCGGGGTGAGCCGCGCTATCTTGAAGGTGTCGCACGCTTCGCCAAGCTTCATGGCTCGGTCGACTGGATCTACGCCGATAGCGATATAAGGCGAATCGGACTCCCATTTGGCGCGAGCAGCATTGACCCGTACCTCGATACACCGGGTCTGAAAGGGTTAGACGCGAATCGCCTAATGATTTACCCAAACTCGGCAAAGGATCGAGAGACGTCTGCCTACCCTTACGTGGAACTTTTCCGCGACCTGGCCGCGGCTGTATGTCGTCCTAACAGCACATTGGTAACGTACGGCTACAGCTTCGGAGACGAGCACATCAATCGCGTGATTCGCGACATGCTCACGATCCCGTCCACGCACTTAGTGGTGATTTCCTACAGCGATCCGTTGGATCGGATTATGAAGTCTTATCAGGAGTTTGGACGTCCTTCCCAGATCAGCCTCTTGGTCGGACCTGTTCTTGCAGATATCCGCACATTAACCGAGAACTTCCTTCCCAAGGCCTCGATCGACAGAACAACTTTCCGAATGAGCGAGTTGCTAAAGCAGCGTTTTGGCACCTTCAGTTCGAGCAAGAAGACTGCTGAGCAGGCGGGCGACGAGGGCGCCGAATGAGCACAATGTCTCCGTTGGCCTATGCCGACTCCTTGCGTATCGGGAGTATAGACTTCGTTTCTCCCGACGAGATTAAAGTGCTGCTAGATATCGAGGCGCCAGATTCGATTGCCTTGAACACGGGGGTTCCACGTCCGTTCCCAAGAATCAACGGGTATGTACTCATCCCCAGTGATGATGGTTACTTGGTGGCTCAAGCCGAATGGATCACCGTCGAACGTTCGCAGTACCCAAAACGCAAAGGCATGCAAGATTTTGGTTTGGTCGACATGCCTTATCCGCTTCGGAAGATGAGCCTTAACCCGCTTGGGCACCTTAGGCATGAATGCCAAAGCGGCAGAGAATCCTTCAGCTTTCAGCGCGGTGTTGGCTCCTATCCTACTGTCGGCGACCCGGTATTGTTGCCAACACAGGCACAGCTGCGCGCCATCGTGGAGTCAGGCGAGAATCGAAGGGTCAAAATAGGCATCAGCCCCCTCGCGGCCAACGCTGAGGTTCGCATCGACCCAGATCGACTCTTTGGGCGCCATTTGGCGGTGCTTGGCAATACTGGCAGTGGCAAATCGTGTACTGTGGCCGGCCTAATCCGTTGGTCGATGGAAGCCGCCCGGAAGGCCTCCGATCCGGATCGGGATCCCAATGCTCGCTTCATCATTCTCGATCCTAACGGGGAATACGCTAATACCTTTCGCGATATGGATAAGGTGCGCGTCTTTGCCGTTGATCCAAGTAAAGGCAGTGGGGTAGGTCAGCTGCAGGTACCGCTTTGGTTTTGGAACAGCGCCGAATGGAGCGCGTTCACCCAAGCAAGCCCCAAGGCTCAGCGGCCAACCCTAGTTCAAGCTCTTCGCTCCGTTCGCGACAACGGAGGTGACTCGCCAGCTACACCAAGTCACGCCATGCGCAGGTATCTGCGAACATTGGTCAGCATCATCCAGTTGGAGCGGAATGCTGGTAGTCCTTGGGGAAAATTCCCCCTCCCTAAGAACTTCTTCGAAAAGACCAAGGTCTGGCAGGCAGGCCTAGAGAGCGATGACTCCTTCGACGATGCTGAGAAGGACGCGCTTACCGCGCTCCGCACCAAGATAAGCGGATTCATAAGCGCGCGCAGTGCACAGTATCCAACTTACGAATTCACCCGCGTAGAGATTGATGAGTTTCTTGAGCTTGCCAGGACAGCCCACGTAGCTTTTGGTGGCAGCGACACCGACGTGCTACCTATCGACGCGGATGTTCCAAGGGCGTTCACTGGAGACCAATTGCTTCGCAGCATCGAAGCGAATGCGGAAGCCCTCAACGTATCGGAATACGTCGAGACGATGCTTATGCGGGTTCGCACCATTCTGTCTGATAGCAGAATGAAATCCGTAACATCCAATACCGATGGCGTAACATTGAACGGATGGCTCAATGATTACATCGGTCAGAACAAGGCAACCAATGGTTCGATTACAGTTATCGACCTCTCTTTGGTCCCAGCCGAAGTTGTGCACGTCATTACGGCTGTAATCGCTCGAATGACGCTGGAGTCCCTGCAGCGATACCGCAAGCTAAGCAAAGGCAAAACTCTTCCTACCGTTTTGGTCATGGAGGAGGCCCACACTTTCGTCAAGCGCTACCGGGATGATTCTGACGATCAAAACGCAACCTCCATCTGTTGCCAGGTATTTGAAAAGATAGCTCGTGAGGGGCGAAAATTTGGTCTGGGACTTGTGCTTTCATCTCAGCGTCCTAGCGAGCTATCCCCCACAGTTCTCTCCCAATGCAACACTTACATGCTTCACCGAATCAGCAATGATCGTGACCAGGAGCTTGTTCACAAGCTTGTGCCGGATAACCTCAGGGGTCTGTTGCGCGATCTGCCTTCTTTACCTTCCCGGCATGCGATCTTGCTGGGCTGGGCATCGGAGCTGCCCGTTCTAGTGCAGATGAACGCGTTGCCCGAAACCCAGCGTCCCAAGTCGGATGACCCTGACTTCTGGGCGGTCTGGTCCGGCAAGGCTTTAGATCCCGCTGGGAACACTGTGAGCGTCGAACGCGAGGTGGACTGGTCTACGATCGCGGACGATTGGCAGCAGATCCACAACGTGGCGCCTGGGGCCGAGACCGGAAAGGAATGAGAGCTTTCGCTAGGCCTTCTATCGGAAGCGGCAAGAATAAAGCTAGTGCTTTGCGCACCGTCACCATTGCGAAAGTCCTATCTCCGTCTACCAGAGGCAATCAGCGGCTATGCGCATAAGCGCCCGAAAGTGCATTGAACGATGATCGAGGACGGGCAATGAATTGTCGCCCTTCGAAGACGATGCACCAATCATCTGTGCAACTGGTCACCAGCCCGGGGCCAGCCACTCCATTGGTATCAACCCATGTTGCCTGGGCGAATTTTTCAGGATGCGTCGTAACTTGAGTTCGGAGACTTTCCGCAGTCGCTCGTCCCGAGTTGATCGCTACCACTAGTCCCAATAGGGTCAAGAGCAGAAGAAGTACCGCGCTTAGCAGGAACAAGGTTACGGCTGCCCCTACGGAAATTCCGGTCGCAACTTCACGCACTACCGCCCTATTTGCCCACTGAGCGAGTCTTGGGGCCGCATAACGTGCGAGCCGGAGAAGCACCGGTTGCAGTTTGCGTGTCATCAATAGCCATAACGCGACTGCGATGGCGAGTACAACGCCGACCAAGACCACCTGTGCCACACGAACCGGCCCCTTCGTCACTAGTTCAATTAACGGCAATACGAGCGCTGTCCCTCCGTAATAGAGATAGTCATCTGCGCGGTACGGTGCCAATCCGGTGGGAAGCCCTAGCGCATCCCAATAGCCCTCTACGTACATGCGACCGACCGCGTATAACAACGGCACTGCAATCGTGAGTAGCTTGATCATTCCATCCAAAGCGGATGGCATTCGAAATGACTTCATTGGCGACGCATGTGCATCGTTTACAGCAGCAAAGACGGCGTTGTTGTCTTTCATGGAATCCTCTGCGGCTCGTGCCGCCTTTCCGTCAGACCCGGATCTGGCTCAACGAGAACAGCGCCCAGCGGGCCACCAATGAATACGTATTCTCCCGCCCATCTACGCAAGAAGAGGACATAGATCCTTCCGGGCGTGCAGCGGTTGTTTCGCAGCTCGGAAATGGTGTTGTCCACCGCTATTTCGGGGCAATCACCAACGTGGGAATCTCTCTTGAGAACTCCGGCGATCCTTGCTTGCACGCGATAGAATTTATCGAGATCTGTGCTCGTACGCCGCAGCGGTTCGATGCCACGGCGACGATAGCCAGGTCCGCTCTCAACCCGCTCCTCGATGGATGGTTGCAGGAGTTAACGGCGCTGGCAGTGCCCGTTGCTAGCGCCGCCAGGAAGGCGAGTAATCCGCTGTACCCGGTGACGACTCGCATCACGGTCCCCATCTAGCGGAAGAAGAACGAACCAGCCTTGAGTATGGTTCCAACGCCGGTCTCGTTGAAGTAGCACGAGCCTCCATACCTCAATACGCGCCCGGACATGCTGAACATGAGGCTTGGGCCCTTGTTCGGCACGATCAAGATATCTTGCTGGCGTGGTTCGCATTTCGCCGGAACGGCTTTGCTCAGATGCGCAATGACAGGCGCCATGAAGGAAGCGCAGCTATTTCCACACCGCCTGACAACCTTCACAGTCGCCGCCTTCATTAGGTCGCTTTCGGTCAAGTTGTAGTCTTCCGTTCGCGAGACAAAGTAAAAACTGATCTCCGAAGATCTCTCGAAGTCGCTTTCGATTTTCTTAACTTTGCTTCCAAGATTCGACGAGAAGGCGCAGGTCGCGTAGGCAAACAACGCCGCTGCGGAAAAGATTCTGGCAAGCAACATTCTTTTGTGCTTATCGAGTCGCATGTCGTCGCCGCCCTACTTCGTCATCGCAGTTCTATCGCCGTGCTTCGCCGAGTTAGTTGGCAGCCTGCGGGGGTTCTCTGCCTCGGTATCACTTCGATTGGCGACGCCCTTCGACCTGTGGCTTGAGATCAGCCAAGCTGGGCCCAGAGCACTTCTCGTCGACACATGACTTAACAAGCATCAGTCCAGTGGAAAATGCCCATTCCATAGGGTCGCCGTCGGAAGCGGGAATCAAGACGTCGAGATCACATGACCCATCCGACTTAAGCCTTGCGCGCATGCGCTCCCACTTCTCGCCCTCCCATTGAACCTCGCTCTCATAGTTAACAAGGGACAATTTGTCGGAGTGTCCGGATCGACAGCCATTAGGTTCCAGCACAATCAGCCTCGACTTCGGAACGAATTCGCCCCGAAGAATCCAAATCCGGTCGTGGACTGAATCTTCGGCCAGGCGGCTAGTTATCTCAAACACCCCCTGATCGACGCACCATGCGGAATATTGGATCTCGCAATGTCGCGGTGGAGAAGCTGGAGCGACGGCAGATTGCGCGTGTGACGCGCATGCGCCCAGCAAAAGCACCCAAGACAGAACCGCAGCCAGTACGTACTTCATCAGCAAGCCCCGCTCGCGGCAGACACTCCTTCCGCGCATTGGTTGATATTCGTCTTTGCTCCGATTACTTCGCCTAACGTCTGTTGGTTGGCACCCGCCCCGCTCAAATCGTGCATGATGTTGTTAGGTCCCGGCACATCTGCCTGCAACGTGTGGCCATTGACGTCGACGCCACCTGCATACTGGTCTCCGGCTCCGCCTGCATGCCCGCCCAATTCGTGGGACACAGTAACTGGTGTGGCGGCCTGACTACCCGTAGCCCCGACAGTGATCTGATTACCACCGATTGCGTTGGTTTCAGAACGGCCAGTTCTTGTGACGCCTTCGGTAGTTGGAACTACCGTGATCGTGTTCACCGGCTCGCCGGGCTTTGGACTCGTAACTTGTACCGCCTGAGCCGTAACGGTTACGGCCGTGCCGTTTACGTTGACGGTGCCAGAGAAGTTTCTTGCGATTTGAGCATTGATTTGCGCAGGCGTGAATTGCGGTGTCGCCGATCCAACTATTACATATGGCAGTGTATAGGTGACTTGGTTTGATGACGTCCAGAATAGTTTGCCTACACGCCCGTTTGGATCGGTGAACGTATACGGGTTGTTGTTGGCATAGGCGTAGCGATTGAAGTTGGCGCCGGTGTTCGGGTTGGCACGAACCGGGTCGTTCGACGCATTCGCGGGCCCGGCCAGGCCCGACATCGCACAAATCGCGGCCAGGATTACGATTGAGCTGCGCATCACGTGCCCCCTTGGCCATCGGCCGCTTTCATTCGTCCAAAGTGCTTGAGGTATTTGTCCCAGTCCTTCTTGTTCCAAACCTTGGCGCCCAAGGCCTCGGCTTTGGCGGACAGGTCCAAGTTTTGCTTGCTGTAGTAACTATACGTCTTGAGCTCGTCGGCCGGGATTTGGCTCGCCTTGGGGTACTTGCGCTTAAAGTCCCGTTGGATGAGCAGATAGTAGGCGTTGGCTCGGGTCTCCAGCGCGATGGGGTCCTTCGGGTTCGCGTCCAGGATAAGCTTCGTGATGTCCAGCATCCGCTCGGGATTCTCCTGCGCCCGGTAAACCTGCATTAGCGTGGTCGTGGCGAACAGCGACACCGCTTCGCGCTGGGTATAGGGCCGCAGGTAAAGCTCGTTCTTGATGGCGATGGGCGAGATGCCCATGCTGGCTTCGTATTGGCTGTCGTAATAGATACGACCACTGGTGGCCTCCACATTCATCCACTGGCCTTCCGTTTCGTCGCCATACTTGACCAGCACGTGATAGGGAGCGGTCGAAAGCGCCACGTCCACGCTCAGGCGTTTGGCGATGAAGGCAAAGGCCATCGGCATCACTACGCACTGACCCTTCCGTGTCTCGAGATAGTGGCTCAGCAGAGTGGTCTTAATGTCGCGACCCATGGGGTCGGAATAGTCGTAGCCGAATGGGCGGAAGTCGTTCCACGGGCCAGGGTCATACAACGTCGTGATCAACGCATCGATCTTCTGCCGGTTCGTGGCGCCGCGGGGAATGCGCTGCCGCGCCTTGTCGGCCCAGTAGTCGAGCAGCCGAAGGTTAGCTTCGACGTTCACGGACGGATCGACCATGCGGTCGATCGAGAGCTTGGCGCGGGCGAGGTCCAGCGACCCGTCCGGCTGCTCCAGGAGCAGGTTCAGGATAGCCATGTCCGATTTGTGGTGGTCGGGCTTTGCGGCATGTGCGGTGCCGAGCACTAGCCAGGCCACAAGCCCTAATGCGTCCACCCAGGTCTTCCTGAAACCCATGCTTCCCCTCCCCTACTTACCCTAACGGTAGACCCCGTCGAGACCGGCCGCGAGGGTGAAAGTGTGAGGGGCCTCACAAAGACGAAGACCCAGGCGACAGCTAAGCGGCCCGCGCCTACTGCCCGGCGACCGCACCTTTCTCGAACCTCCTAGATCACGGCTGACGGCTACGCTGGAAATGGACAAGTGAGCAAATGCGGGTCTGTCCGACAAGTCCGTCTTCGAGCATGACCTGCAGCGGAGCGGTCTGGCAGCAGGCTATTGCGCCGGCCCTTCCAGCTGTAGCGCAACGCTTGGTCTTCTGGGATTAGCAAACGCAGCCGTTGTAGCCCCCGGCAGGTAGCCCGGGCAATGAAGCGCATCGCGCCGAGTTGGGCAGCGCTCGATCGCCGCGACGACAATGAGCGAGCGACTTGCGGTTCCCCAAGCTCGAGGCTTCGTTATGTCAATCACCATCTTCTTGGCGTAAAACCGCCCATCGCAGCGCTTGGGCGTCTATGTCCGCGCGATGCCGCAGGCGAGCCAACGCGCTATTGCGATCGAAAAAGGTTTCGATAAACGGTTGCAATGACGCGTTACGGATCAGTTGGCATTGATATGACCCGCTTGTCAAAGCGTTCCCCTCGGCGCCTGCATGTGCCAACGCCCGGGCCAACAGTGAACCGTCGGCCGGGTGATCGAACACAACGATAGGTCGATCGAAACTGCCCAAAAATTTTCTCAGCGCGAACGATAACTCAACTGGTTGCATGGCAGTCCATCCGCGCTCCAGCAAAGGGTAGACAACGAATCTGGCAAACTCTGTCGCAGATGTGGGCAGCGGATCGACTTCAGCATAAAATCGATGCGCACCCGAATCATCCAAGAGTGCGAGGCTGACGAGATCGGTAGCTGCCTCATTCGCCCATTCAGTATCCAGGAACAGTCTGGCACTTACAGAATTCTGTTTATCGGATACCGAGGCCATAATTGAGCTCTCGTTGAAATGTTCTCACGATGGCACCACTGCCGCACAAGCGCTGCGATGAAACGCTTGGAAGCATGGCGCTTCTCCCTAGACCTAATTGGACATCGTGTGCCGGATAACGGAGGCGCTTCCCAACTGACTAGCGGCTGCGAGCGTTCGCCACCGTGCTCGTATTGATGCCGAGGCGCTACGCAGCGCCTTACTGCGCATGAGCCGAAGATCTAAAGCGGTTTAAAGTTCGGCCCGGACGGGTAGCTGAGGTGCCGGACCCCTGTCACCGGATTTCGCTTATCCCGCCCGGGCCGAGAGACAAATGTTCCGATTCGCCGCCGGATCCCGGCTCGACGCCATCCGTGATGATGATGCGCGCTAGAGACTAGCCCGTGACGAGCCTACCTTCGAACGCCTGTTCGAGGATTTCATACCATCGACGAAGGTCGTTTTTTTTCTTGAACAGGATCTGCCACTCCGGGGATTCGATGTCCCGGACGCGAATGAAGAGACCCGTGTTTTCTCGATTACTCCTGGAAACGCGAATGTTTTCCCTCAACGCAGAAAAGTCCAACGGGGCAGCACCAGCGTAGCCGCCACCCTGCTGTACGCTCCACCGGTACTCCCTCACTTCCGAAAAGTCGTACACCTTCCGCTTTCCCCGCCGCATTAGGGCAATTCTCTTTGCCTTTGGATCGATCGCAATTCCGGTATCGAGAAGGCAGTGTCTTAGGTTTTCCGGCGCGTCCGGTGCCAAGGCAACCAGATCGTTCATTAGTTCACCCGGTTTGGTTGGTCTCATTCCGCACCACAGGATCAAGATGATCATGTGACCAAACCCGAAGAAGGCCACGCCCAACAGATATAGGAATGACCAGGTCAGCGCTTGACCAAATCCAAGTCGAGATTTGGCATCCGCGAAGATCCAGACCAGCCCGCAGAAGCTGGCCGCCACTACTGCGATGAACATGATTCCGAACATGGCATCTACCCCGGTGGGTGCGGCGACTATATAGTGATTTCTTATATAGTAATCGCGTATATAGCGTATGGCCGCCTTCAAGACAAGCGGCCATGGCGAAACCTATCCACCGCCCTGAATATTTTGCGGTCCGGGTACTGCTTCGCGAGCTAAGGCTGACGGCTGGGATGAAGCAGTCGGAGCTTTCTGAGCGCCTGGGCAAGCCGCAGCCATACGTAAGCGCCATTGAAACCGGTCAACGCCGTGTCGACGTGATCGAAATACGCGATATCTGCTCTGCTCTGGGCGTCACCTTCCCCTCCTTCGCTAGAAGGCTCGAACTGAAGCTGAAGACCGCAATCAGGCCTTCGCACGGCCAGAAGCGAACAAGAGTCAAATGAGCCTTCGCGACCTGATTGCCCAATCGCCTGTGACACTACTGACGCTGTAGCGCAGATGATACGAACCTGTACCCGACTCCTGGCTCGGTAGCGATGTAGCGCACGTGGGCGGCGTCTTCGTGCAGCTTCGTGCGCAGCTTGGCGACCAAGATGCGCAGGTAGTGCGTGTCTTGCTCGTGGGTCGCCCCCCACAACTCCCGCAGGAGCTGTGGCTGCGTGACGACACGGTCCGGATGCTGTAGCAGCAGCGACAGGAGCGCGAACTCTTTCCGCGTGAGGATCGCTGGCGCGCCGCCGATTCGGACTTCGCGTCGCGCGAGATCGACGTAGAGGAATCCGTCGTCGTATATGGCCAGCGGCGCTTCGGCGCTTGCGGCGTGCGCCCGCAGCAACGCCCTGATCCGCGCCATCAACTCCTGCACGCCGAAAGGTTTGGTGACGTAGTCGTTCGCGCCGCCGTCCAGCCCCGCTACCTTCCCGGTTTCGTCCGAGCGGACCGTCAGCAGGATCACGGGGACGGACGACCATTTGCGGATGTCGCGAAGGACGTCCTGACCGTCGTGATCGGGGAGGCCGAGATCGAGAACGACCAGATCCGCCCCCCTCGAGGCGAGCGCGTCGATGCCCTCCTGGCCCGTGGCCGCCAACGCGACCGCATAGCCCTGCGCACGGAGGCTGATGTCGAGGAGCCGGCGGATCTGCGGCTCATCGTCGACGACCAGGATGCGTGGCGCGGCGGCGGATGCGTTCATGAATGGCCTAGGGAGAGAGGCGCGGAAGCACGATGCGAAGCGTCGTTCCCCGGCCGCCCGGCCCGGCCAGTGCTTCGACGCTGCCGCCGTGCGCTCCGATCATGCCCTGGGTGATTGCCAGCCCGAGGCCGGTGCCCTTCCGGCCCCGGTCGCCGTTCTCCACACTGTAGAACATGTCGAAGATGCGCTGGCGCTCGCCCTCCGGGATGCCGGGGCCGCGATCGCCCACGTCGATCCGCAGGCCGCCGTCGACGTCGCGCGCGTCGATTTCCACCGGCTCGCCGGGTGGCGAGAACTTCGCCGCGTTCTCCAGCACGTTGAACAGCGCTTGTTCGACGAGCGCCGGGTGCACCCAGATCGGCGCCAGCCCGGGTTCGACCGAGACGACGAAGCGCACGGCCGGCTCGTAGCGTTGCAGCCGCGCGACCGCCGAACCGATGAGTTCGTCGACGCCGATCCAGTCGCGGCGCAGGGTCAGGTCACCGTGCCCGAGCCGGGTCATGTCGAGCAGGTTCTGGATGTAGCGGTCCAGGCGCTCGCTCTCGACGCGGATGGTATCCAGCAGGCCGCGCCGGTCCGCCGCGTCCATCGCGTCACCGTAGGACTCCAGGCTTGTGGCCGAGCCGATGATCGCCGCCAGCGGCGAGCGCAGGTCGTGCGATACGGACGACAGCAGGGCGGAGCGGAGGCGCTCGGTTTCGCTGCCGACGCGCGCATCCTCGAGGTCGGCGACCAAGCGCGTGCGCACCACCGCCTGAGCAATGTCCTCGGCCATCGCTTCGGCG
>JACZCZ010113933.1_pt1 | contig 18658 bp, 15 predicted proteins | sample 8641811 | NCBI WGS metagenome assembly JACZCZ01 (sample SAMN15324610, study PRJNA640507) | soil metagenome | isolation source: intercropping peanut in the first line | place: China: Luxin town, Laibin City, Guangxi Province | collected 2019-07-25 | depth 10cm m | reverse complement strand
GTGCGGCAGAGCGCAGACAAGATCGCGGTCATGGCGGCATCGGTGTTGCGTGATCGTGTCGCCGCGCAGCTGGAGGAGCCCAGCGCCTTGTCGATCGAGCCTCGAGAGCTGGCGGCGGGCGCAGCGGCGCTCGATGGTCTGGTGCACTTGCTGCCTGATCTCAAGACCGGACCGGTCGCAATTCTGGATCTCGACGACACGCGCACCGACGTGTGCCTGATCGAGCAAGGCAGGTGCGCCTACGCGCGCACGCTGTCACTCGGTCTCAATGCCTTGCCGCGCCGCGCCGAAGAGCTCTCGCGCGCGATACACCAAACCGTCGCCGCGTACCGTGCCGCCGGTGGCGCAGAGCCAAGCCGTGCGTACCTGTGCGGCCCTGCTGCGCTGGCCAACGGCGCTGCCGAATGGTTGGGCGCCCAGCTCGGTGTTCCGACGGAAGCGATCGCCTTGCCTGCCGCCGACGGCGCGGATTTCGAGAAGCCATTGTTTGCCCGAGCGACCGCCTTGGCCGCGCGCGCGATCACCTCCGACAAGCGCATCAACCTGCGCACCGGTCCATTCGCAATGAAGCGGTCGGTCGGTGCCATGCGCGAGCACATGGGCTTGATGGGTGTGTGCGCAGCGGCGGTCTTGTTGAGCCTGGTGTTCTCGGTTCAAGCGCGGCGCTCGCTGCTCACCGAAGAACGCGATGCGCTCGAAGCCGAGCTGACCAAGGTCACGACCGAAGTGTTCGGTAAGGCGATCACCGATAGCGAGAGCTTGGAGGCGATGCTCAAGAATCCGCGTGCCGGAGATCCGCTTCCGCACTTCGATGCGTTCGACGCGCTCGGCGCCATTTCCCAAGCCGTGCCTGCAGAGATCAAGCACGACATCCGTCGCGTGCGGATCGAGATCGGCGACGACAAGCGTGAAGGACGCCTCGATCTGCAGGGCTCGCTCGGCTCGATCGAGCAGCGTGATGCGGTCGCTGCGGCGCTCGAACAGCACGATTGCATGCACGAGCTGGAGCGCGGCCGCACAACCCCCGCGCGCGGCCAAGAGAGCATCAACTACCAACTCGAAGCGGTGATCCGCTGCAGCGGCGACCCCGCACCCAAGAAAGGCAGCAAGAAGTCTTCGCAGTAGTGCGGATGACTCTCTGAGACGACCATGTTCGAAGCCCCCCTAGAACGCGTACGACTCACTTGGGAGAACTTCAACGAGCGCGAGCGCCGCCTGCTCTCGATCATGCTGGCCGTGTTTGCGGTGATGGGGTTCTCACTGTTCGTGTACCTGGTGCAGAGTGGAAACGCGGCCATTGAGGAAGAGAGCGAGGGGTTTCGCAATGCGCTGTCGATGATCTCGGCCCAGCGCGAACGCTTCGAGCGAATTGCGGCCGATCGCAAGGCGGCGGAAGCGCGCTACAAGCTGACGGCGCCGCCGCTCGGAAGCCTGATCGAAGCCAAGGCGAAGGAGCAGGCGATCACGGTCCGCGAAGTGAACGAGGAGCCCGAGAAGGTGTCCGGCAACTTCAAACGCCGCGGTGCGCGCGTGACGATTCCGGGCGTGGCGCTGACGCCGGTCATGAAGCTCATGGCAGAGATCGCGCGCAGCGAATACCCGGTCGCGATCGAGTACCTGCAAGTCGAGCACTACGCTCCCGGCCAAGACAACTACACGGTTCAGTTGGGCTTGGTCGCGTTCGACAAGCAGGGTGCGAAGAGCAAGTCCGACGACGAAGGCGCCGAAGGTGAGGACGCTGATGAAGCTGAATAGCATCGCGCTGCCGCAGTTGCCGACGTGGAACGGCCGCAAGCTGCTCTCGCTGTCGGGCTATGCCGCGTTCTTCTTCTTCTTCTTCATGCTGTTTTCGTACTGGAGCTTCCCGTACGGGCGCGTTCGCGACTTCGTGGTGCGCACCGTGCAGGAACGGCTCGGGTACCAACTGACCATCGGGGAGCTCTCACCGCATTGGCTCACTGGCGTGCACCTGAGCGAGGTGAAGCTCACCAAGCCCGCGGTCGATGCCAAGAGCGAGCCCGCAAACCTGGTGGTGGAGGAGGCCACAATCAGCGTGTCGGTGTGGCCACTGCTGGTGGGCAAGACCGTGCTCTCGTTCTGGGCGAGCACTGGGGACGGCAGCATCGAGGGCGACTACAGCCAGAGCGGCGAAGCGTTCGACGTGGAGGCGGAGCTGGACGCGCTTGATCTCGGCGCGCTGGGTGCCGGCGAATGGATCGGCTTGCCGCTGCGCGGCGAAGCGTCGGGGGAGCTTTCGCTCAACATGCCGGACGTGGGAACCGAGCCGGCGTTGAATGGCACCGTGACGATTGCAAGCCTCGCCCTCGGTGACGGCAAAGCGAAGCTCAAGCTGCCGGGCCTGCGCGATGGCTTCACGGTGGAACGGATCGACGCGGGCGCGCTCACGCTCCAGGTTGCCAGCGAAAACGGTGTCGCCACGATCAAACAGCTCAGCGCTCAAGGCGCCGACGTCAAGCTGCGCGGTGAAGGGACGATGCGCATCGCGCGCCCACTCGAACGCAGCCGCGGCGACTTCACCCTCGGCGTCACATTCACGGACAAGTACAAGAATCGAAACGACCGCACCAAAGCGCTGTTTCAGTTGCTCGACTTCCAGCCCGAGCTGAAGCGCGCCACCAGCGACGACGGCACGCTGTCGTTCCGACTTGTTGGTCCGCTCAGCACGATTCGTGCTGTACCGGCGGGAAGCGCGATCCCCGAAGACAGTCCCGCCCGCAAGACACGCTCCAGGCGCCGCACACGCGGGACCTGACCGAGAGCGCGCCGGCGCCGTGAGGAAAGATCCCACCTCACCGCCACGACGACGCTTTCTTGGAGCGGTCGCAGACGCTCACGTATGTTCGCCGCCACTTGTCGGGGAGGCGTCCATGCATCTGATTTCTGGCAACGCTCAGGTCGAATCGAAGCGCTCACCGTACGTCGACTTGGCCTTCTCGTTGGCGATCGCTGACGCCGATCAGATCGCTGCGCTGCGTGAAGCGGGGAATGGCGCCATCACATTGGCCGCGCCGTATCACATGTCCGAAGACGACGCGTATCTGGTGGTTCCAGAGGACATCGGCTTGGAGCTCGTCGACATCTTGCGCGATGGTGATCACGAGCTGCTGTTGGAGACGATGCGCGACGGCCTGCTGGTGCTCGGTCAGCTCGAGCGTGGTGAGCACGGCATGCAGCTGTTGGCCGAGACTTGCGCGGCCCCGGCCACGGTGTTGTCGCAAGGTCTACCGCACGCTGAGCAGATCGCGCTCGATGGCTCAGACCTGGTGCGTCGGATCAACCAGCTCGGTCATCTGCAGTGCACCACGCTCAGCGCGATGGTCGACGACGATGGCATCGAGAACATCTTGCGGCAGGACGAGTATGTCGGCGCATCTTGGACGCTGGACGCCTCGCTCACCAAACGTCTCGGTCACGTCGAGCCAACCTACGTGTGGTCGCGCCGCGAGCGTAGCGGCGCCGTGAGCGTGGAGCTGGCCTTGTTCAGCGAAGACGATGAGATCGTGGTGCTGATGCGACCGCTTCAGATCACGCTCTGACGCGACCTACGCCCGGACGCGACGACGACGCCACCAGACCGCAACGGCAAGAGCACCGAGCCCTGCCCACGCTGGGTGAGACGACGTAGCTGTTCCATGTGTCGCGCTGCACGCGCAACCGCCACCCGAGACCTGGGCATTGGCCCAACCCGCGTCATCCGCGACCGAGGCGTCGTCGTCGGTGACGCCCGCATCCTGTTCACCGCAGGTCTCACGAAGCGTCCAGAAGCACTCGCCCAGCAAGCAAGCATCCCGCGTACACGGATCGTTGTCGTCGCAGGCGGCGCTGCTCTGGCAGCAATCGACGCGCGGCGTGTGCTCACACCGACGATTCGGCACGTCGCAGGTGTCGGTCGTGCACGCGTTGCCGTCGCCGCACTCGCTTGCATCGGCGCAGCACTGATCCATCCGGGCAAAGGCGCACAGACCATCGCTTTCGTCGCAGCTGTCCACCGTGCAGATGTCGCTGTCATCACACTCGATTGGCACGCCGTCGCAGGTACCCGCGCTGCATCGATCGGACACCGTGCAACGCACGCCATCGTCGCAGGCGGCAAGCTCCGGCAGCGCAGCGCACGTACCTTCGATACATGCTTCACAGGCGCCGCACGTCACACCCGCGCACGGATCGATCTCGCAGACGCCGGACGCGCAACGCTGGCCAACATCACACTGGCCACAGCTCCCGCCGCACCCGTCGTCACCGCATTCGGCGCCGCTGCACGCCGCAGTGCAGGCGCATTGGCCGCAGGTCGAGCACGCGTCGGCACAGCAGTCACCGAGCGCGACACAGGACGCGTCGCAGAAGCAGGATCCGTTTGGCGCGCCGCCGCATACGCCATCGCAACTGTCACTGGTGGATTCGATCAGCAGCTTGACGTCACCGACATCGGCCGCGGTTCCAGCGTCGATCACCACCACCACGACCTGGCCCGCAAATAACGACACGGTCACTTCATCTGCCGCGTGCGCATTGCCCAGGTTGGGGTTGTCGTCGCATTCCAGCTCCACACCGCCGCAATCACCGTCGAGCACGTAGAGCACGGTGTCGCGTCCGTCTTCGGAGCCAAGCGTGCTGAAGCGGTACTCCCCGGCCGCGGGCGCCGCCCAGCGCATCGCGAGGTCTTCCCCGGTGGCGCCACCGCACGATCCCGACAGGTTGTTCACTGCGCCGAGCGTGCTGGACTCGAGCACAACACCGCCGACGGCGGAGCCGAGATCGGCCGAAGGGCACTGAGCTTCGCTGATCGTGAGCACGTAGGGGCCCGCGTCGCTGTAGCCGTCGACCGTGACATACACGGTTTGGTCAGCGTTCAACCACGCCGCGACCGTCGAGGCGATGCCGCCAGAATCGTCGTTGCAGGCGATCTGGGTGCCATTGCAGTCTCCGTCGCGCAGATAGAGCACGGTGTCGAAACCGGAGCCGAGCGTCGTGATCTCATAGGTACCCGAGCGCGGCGCTGTCCACCGATAGGTCACGTCGCTGGCCGACGCTCCGCCGCAGGTCCCACCAAAGCTCATCGCGCGATTCAACGTGCTGCCCTGCGCGACCACACCGAGCTGCGAGCCCAGGTCCGCGGCGGGACAGCCGGTGATCAGCGGTACGCAGCTGCCCGAGTCATTGCAGGCGCGGGAGTTGGCGCAGCGTCCGCACTCTTGTCCGCAGACCGGGTCGACGCCACACACGCGCCCCGTGCAGTCCGGCATGCACGTGAAGCGCAAGACGACCGCCACGCGGTGCGGCCCCGAAGGATCATTGCTGTCGATCTCGATCCAACCGACGTGCTCGCCCGCACCGCTCAGGTCGCTGACATCGAACGTGAGCTCCAGGTTGCCGGGTGCGTTGCCCACCGACGCGTCGGGTGCAAGCCACGGCACGATCTCCTGTACAGCCCAGGTCAGCGTGCCAGAGCCGACGTTGGTGATCGGTAGCGTGACGTTGTTCGGCGTGCCTCCCACGGGCACCTCCACCACGACCACGCGCGGAGCACCGAGCACCGGCGTCGAAGGCAAGGACAACGGGACGCTGCTGGCGAGCCCAAAGGCCTGGGCGCGTCCGCGTGGAGACAGTGAGCCGTGAACAGTGACGCGCACGCTCCAGGTTCCGCTCCACACGTTGTCATCCGCATCCACGTCAATCACTTCCACGTTGTCGACGCGGTTGGGCGCAGCGCGTGATGCCGCCGCGCTCGGACTGCGCGTGCTCAAGCGCCATGGATGAAACTCGGTCTGCTGATCGGGCGCGATCAACACGACGTCGAGGTCGTTCACCAACGCAGGCGTCGGATCGTCCACTCCGCCAACGTTCGGGGCGCCCGCCGGGTCGTGCCACGCCAGGGTCACGCGCAACGGTGTCCCCGCTGTGACCACTTCGTCGCTCAAGAAGGTTTGGCTGGCGCCGTCCTCCACCACCGCGCTGCGCAACTGTTGCGACGAGCCGGCGCGCGCGCCATCCGCGTCGATCAGCTCGGCAGCCGCCAACGCATCCAGCAGGCCATGACCGTGGGCATAGTCGGGCCCGGGTGTGTCGCCGGCTTCGCGCGCGGTGTGCAGCAACAGCGCCTTCATCTCCGCCGCACGCGGATCACGACCCGCGTGCGTTTGCCGGTACTTCTGACCGAGCAGCGCCACCGCACCACTGACGACGGGCGTGGCCAGCGAAGTGCCGTGGGTCGTGGCGTATGCATCGTCGGCGTCGGCGTCGCTGGTGAACAGGCCGTCACCACTGGCGACCAGGTCGGGCTTGATGCGTCCGTCGTCCATCGGGCCGTAGCTGCTGTAACTCTCCGAGACGACCGCGGCGGTCACGATCGGATCGACCACCACGTCACGCACCGCGCCGACCACAATCCCGTTTTTGAGCGTTGGTTGTCCGCCGAGCGTGTCGAGCTGGATGTCTGCCTCCGACACGTGATCATCGGTGTAGATGCGGCTGCAGCTCGGCCAGTGGTAGTGCGGCTCGCCGGGGCCAGGCCCGGCATCCTCACGCTCGTTTCCAGCGGCCCACACCACGATCAAGTCGCGTGCGTGCGCCACCGCGTCCAGCGCGCTCGCGTCAGCCATGTACTTCCCGTATGCGGGATCCTCTTCGGTCATCTCACCGAGCCAACTCGGCAGGTCGCAGTTACCCACGTCCCAACCCAAGATCGCGCCGTACGAATGATTCGATGCGACCACGCGGGTACCGGTGTCGTAGAGCTCAAGCGTGTCCACGTCCCAGTCGTGCGCCAACACATGCGCGTCGCTCGCCATGCCTCGCGCGGCAGCTGACACCCCGGTCGCGATCATCGTGCCGGCGACCTGAGTGGAATGTGCGATCGGCCCAGCGCCATCGATCACATGCACACGCCCCGCGAGCTCGCGGTGCGAAGATCGCGGCGCGCCCTCGTCCCATTCGCCGAGGCTGAAGCCATCGCCGGTGAGATCGAATCCGGTGCTACCTCCGGGCAACAGGTCATTAATGTTGGATGTGTCCGCCGCGTTGCGGTTGTGCGTGGCGTTGGGTCGCGCGCCCCAGCTCTTGTTCAGGCGCACGGGCTGAACGCTGATCACGTCGCGCATGCCGTGGAGCGCCGCTTCCACCGCTGGCGTCCAGCTCACTTCGATCACGTGGCTGGCTTCAAAGTGGCGCGCTGCAAGCTCGCGTTGGGCGCTCGGCACCGACTCCTGCACGAGCCAGAAGAGGGCTTGTTCCCAGCCGGCCGGAACCACGAGCCGCACGCGCGGCGCGACGGTGTCCTTTTTGGGTTTCGCCGGTGGCGCCAACGCCGGGGCCTCACACGCTGCGCCGAAGGCAAGAAACAACAGCCACAGCACGGACCAACGATGGTGACGAATCCTGGATGACATGAGGTCGTACGGACGCGCCGTGGCGGCGTCTCGGCATTGTGCGGGATCGCCGCGCGCCTCGGCAACGAGGCCAGGAAGTGAAAGGTTGGTTTGCCGCCTGGGGGTGCGCTGACTACCATCTGCGGCCCATGACTGAGGATCGTTCACCCAAGCCCCACCCCCCCGCCGACACCGCGGAAGAGGATTCTGACGCGCTCGAGGCCGAGCTCGTGGAGGACCAGGCGGCCGAGGTGATCGACGTGGGCACCGACCTCGCGTTGCCGACCCGTTCCAGCAACGCATCGCTCACGCGCTACGACCCAATTCAAGCGTACATGCGCGACGTGCAACGCTATCCGTTGCTGACGCCGGAACAAGAGCACGACAGCGCGGTGGCGTACTTCAAACACGGCGACGTGGAGGCGGCCGCGCGCTTGGTGACCGCGAACCTGCGTCTGGTCGTGAAGATCGCCTACGGCTATCGCCGCGCGCACAAGAACATCATGGACCTGATTCAGGAGGGCAACATCGGCCTGATGCAGGCGGTCAAGAAGTACGACCCGTACCGCGGCGTGAAGCTCTCGACGTATTCGGCCTGGTGGATCCGCGCGTACATCCTGCGCTTCATCTTGAACAACGAGCGTCTGGTGAAGCTCGGCACGACGCAAGCGCAACGCAAGCTGTTCTTCAACCTCGGCAAGGAGAAGGCCAAGCTCGCGGCGATGGGCATCGAGGCGACGCCCGAGAACATCGCACAGCGGCTGAATGTGCCGGCCGAAGAAGTGGTGCAAATGGATCGGCGCCTGGCGGCCGGTGACGCCTCGCTGGATGCGCCCGCGCGGCCTGGCGAAGCCGATTCCGTCAGCCGCTTGGAGCTGTTGCCGTCCAAATCGCGGCGTGTGGACGACGTGCTGGCCGACGAAGAGATCGAAGGCATCATGCACGAGCACTTGGAAGCCTTCGGCAAAACGCTGGTGGGCAAGGAAGCCAAGATCTTTCAGGAACGCTTGATCGCCGAAGAGCCCAAGACGTTGCAGGAGCTGGGTGAAGAGTTCGGTGTGAGCCGCGAGCGAGTGCGACAGCTGGAGAAGCGCCTGCAAGACAAGCTGCGCGCGTACCTGACGGAGCGAGTCGGTCAGGACGTCATCGAAGCATGAGCCGCGCGAGCCAAGCGGGCCAAGCTGCACAGGGGAAGCTCTCGGTGGTCGCCACGCCGATCGGCAATCTGGAAGACGTCACGCTGCGCGCGCTGCGCACGTTGAAGGAAGCGACGCTCGTATTGGCCGAAGACACACGTCGCACGCGCGTGCTGTTGACGCATCACGATGTCCACACGCCGCTCCGCGCGCTCCACGCCCATTCGTCGGTTCACGTGGTGGAGCAATGCGTGAGCGAGCTCGCAGCCGGCGCGAAGATGGCGTTGGTGACCGATGCGGGCACGCCGATCGTCAGTGACCCTGGCGGCGCGTTGGTCGCGGCGGCGGTGGCGCGCGGCATCGTGGTGGAGGCGATTCCCGGCCCGAGCGCAGTCACTGCGGCGCTGACGGTGGCAGCGATTCCATGTGACGGCTTCCGTTTCTTCGGCTTTCTGCCGCGCACCGGCAAGGCCCGACGCATGGCGCTTTCACAGATCGCAGCGAGTCAGGTTGCAAGCGTGCTGTTCGAGTCGCCGAATCGGCTGCATCACACGCTGCTGGAGCTTTCGGCGCTGGTCGGTCCACAGCGGCAAGCGGCGGTGTGTCGCGAGCTGACGAAGCTGCACGAGGAAGTGGCACGCGGTGACCTGGCAAGCTTGATCGCGCGCTTCACCGACAACGTTCGCGGGGAGATCACGCTGGTGCTCGCCGGTGACACCAGCGATGAGCCTGCGCTGCTGGATCCGGACAGTCACGCAGCAGCGCTCTTGAAAGCTGGCCTCAGCCCGCGCGATGCCGCACGCAAGCTCGCGGAAGATACAGGGTTGCCGAAGCGCGAGGCGTACGCGTTGATCCAGAGCCTCGAGCGCGGCACCGGTGACGACGCCGCCGACAGTGACGAAGAGGAGCCCTGAACATGCCGAATCATCGTCAGCCCATCGTGTTGCGACCAGGACAGGGGCGGAGGTACCCGATGGGCCGCATCAGCGCGGTCTTCAAGGCAGACGGCAACGAGACCCAGCGCTACTCGATCTCGGAGTGGTGGCTCGAGCCGAACACCAAGGGACCAGGCGCACACTCGCACGACGAAGACGACGTCTTCTTCGTGATCGAAGGCACGATGAGCATCCTGGTCGGCGACACTTGGATCGACGCGCCGCTTGGCTCTTTCGTTCTGATTCCCGGTGGCACCACCCACGACTTCGAGAACCGCAGCGACGTGCGCGCCGGCGTGTTGAACTTCTCACCCAGCGAGTTCGAATCCAACATGCCCGACATTGCCGCGTGGTTCGCCGAACACCCACCCGAGAACGCGCGCTAGCCTCGCTTGCTCAGAACTGGGCGGTGGCGGAGGAATAAAGGTCGAAGGTGACTTCGCCGTCGAGGATGAAGCGCTGACCGGTGATGTCGATGACGGGGCGATGAGTCGGGTTGAGAATGCCCGAGCCGCAACCGGCTTGGCGTGGATCGCCTGGTGTGGCGCGCACATTGGGATTGCAGGCGTCGGCGCCGGTCAACATGAACGGCGTCGCGTAGCCGAGACCGAAGCCAAGGATGAAGCGAATGTACCGGGCGGCTTGGATCACGGCTGCTGCCTGGAAGGCGATGCGCGCGTGCGATGTGACGTCGGTCACACCGGTCATGGCGACGGCCCGCGGCGGATTGGGATCGTTGATTGGAACCAGGCGATCGTAGTTGGGCGCTGTCAGGAACGGGTTGCTCGACGTGCCGAGCGCATCGAACAAGGGCGTGATGTCGCGACCTTCCGACACGTACGCCGCAGACAGACGCAGATCGATCGCGACCCGCTGATAGCGCTCGCGATCTTCCCAAGGGATCAGCGAGCCACCGACCGTGATCTCACCTGTGCGCGGAGGTTGCCGCTGCACCAAGCCGTCGAGGTTGGTGCCGAACAACGCTTCTCCGGTCGACACCCACGGCAGCTCCAGCGCGAAGCCGACATACGGTTCGACGTGACGGAAGCGATACGACGTGCGCGACTCGAAGCGAATCGAGCTGGTGCCGTCACCGACACCCGGATCCGGGCACGCCATGTCCGGGTCGTCGTTCTCCACGCATGCCCGCATCACGTCGCCGGTGGCGAAGCGCCCCTCGACCATCAGCACCCACGTTGGCACATCAGGCGTGCGGTACTGATTGGACGGCGCCCAGGCCAGGCCGAGGTGAACCGCGGGAATGCCGGAGCGCGCCGGCGCAGCAAACGGCAAGTGGAACAGCAGCGGGTCTTGATCGGCGGGCGTCAGGTTGCCGCTGCCATCGAGCGCCGGATCACTCAGGTCGGCATCCACCGCGTCTTGAGCGCGTCCGGGAGGCAAGGAGAGCTCGCGGCTGTCACGCAGGACAACGGGCAGCACTCCGTAGATCGCCAGGTCCTTGTAGATGCCGATGTCGAGGCCCAGGCGTAGCGAGTTGGTGACGCGACTGTGCTCAGCCACGTCCATGCGGCGGGTGCTCGAGGTGCCGCTGCCCGTGCTGACCTCGCGCTGGATCATGCCGGCGCGGCTCGATCGGACGAATCCCGCGCGCACGTTCACATCAAACACGTCGTCGCCGTCGAACGAATCGATCACTTCGGTGTAGGCCGCCGGCATGTCCATCAGCGGCACTTGCTCCTGGGCGGACGCGGTGGCCGAAACGACGCACAGCAGCGCGACGAAGCAGGTCAGCTTGCTGCGGGGTGCCGGCATGGATGGCACGAACGCTACCATGGTTGAGCGCGTCGCCCGACGACTACTCGCGTGGCAACACGGGCCCCACCCGATCACGCCATGTGCTCAAGGCTGCGCGCGCGGCCTCGTCCGGCGCCATCGCGAGGGCGGCCACCTGCATGCGTTCCCATAACACCAGGACCACGCCACGCAGACGGAACAAACGCTGGCCGTGGGTCGCGAGCGCACGCTGTTGGATACTGCGCTCCGTCGCGTCGCCGCTTACGACTGCTTGCTTGTGGCGGCCCGTGATCTGCGCGCCCTGTTCCATTTCGCCCGCCAGCGTCGCAAGGGCTGCCTCCAAGCGATCGGCCGTGTCGTGATGGAGGCGAGCGGCGGCTTCGGCGCTGGGACGGGCGGGCGTCTTTGCCGCTGCACGTACGAAGGCACGCACCTTCAGGCGCGCGCTCGACAAGTCTTCACCGGGCTTCAAGTCGGTGACGGAGGTGGATTCCAAACGCTTGGCAGCGCCAGGATCGACGTGCGCAGCGGTTCCCTCCGTGTCAGCTGCGATCTCCGCGCGGCCAGAGACCACGTGCACAAGCACATCGCCACGCGCGTCAACCGCGAGCGCTGCCAAGGTTCCGGCACGAAAGCTGAACGTGGCGCGTGGTGTGACGATGCGCTGTGAGATCAGCTTGCCGTCACCGGCGGGTGGCACATTGACGCTGACGATGCCAGACGCAAGCAGCAACTGCCCCGCCATGTCGGTTCCCAGCTGAAGGTGCGCCGGCCCTTCGACATCCACGCGCCCGCTCTGCGCCACGTCGAGCGCCATGGTCTCTTTCTCGGCAAGCGTGATGAGCGCGCCATCACGCAGCATCGCGCCGACCGCCAACACGGCGTTTCCGTGCATCGGCGCACCTTGCAATGCGGCGATCCGGATCACCGTGGTCGGACGCGCCAGCGGTTGCTCCGCGTGTGCCGGTGGTGCAGGCGTCTTTGGAGCTGTGGATGCGACCGTCGGCGCGGGTGCTGCCGGAACCGGTGATGTCGGCTTGCTCTCATCACAGCCGATCGCGAGCCCGACGCTCAAGCACAGACGCGCCGCGGTTGCTACCGCAAGACGTGCCCCGGAAGACTTCAAAGCTCTTCCAGATCGGCCTCGCTCAAGCCGTGCTCGGACATCGCGCGCATTGCCAGTTGTTCTTTGGCTTCTCCCAGCTCGCGTGACGTCTTGCGTAGACGCTCGGTGAGCTCGCCAAGGAAGCTCCACAGCAGCTTCACCGCCACGTCGTGGTCCTTGCGCACGATGTCGAAGAAGTCACGACGCTTCATCACCATCAACTTGGAGTCGCCTTCGCTGGACACGCTCGCGCTGCGCGGCGCCTTGTCGAGCAGCGCCATCTCGCCGAAGTGTTGGCCGGCGCCCAGCTTGACGATCACGTTGTCGCCCGTGTGCACCTTCACTTCGCCGGTGAGCACGATGAACATCTCGTCGCCCTCCTGGCCTTCGGCGACCACCGGTTGATTCGCGGTGAACGAACGCACTTCGGTCAGGTTCATCACACGCACCAGCTCTTGATACGTGAGATGTCGGAACAGCGGCATCTTGTGCAGCGTTTCGAGCTTGAGGTTGACTTCCTTCGCCAGCCGATCGAGCCCACCCGCGTCGTCCGGGATGAAGACGGTAACGGCGGTGATGTTGTCCTTGCCGCCTGACGCGTTCGCGTGGTCGATGAACTTTTGCGAGACCTTGTCTTCCGGGTTCTCGGTGAAGATCTTCGCGATGTCCGCCAGCTCGACGTATTCGGTGAGCCCATCGCTGCAAAGCAAGAAGCGATCACCCGCGAGGACGTCCAGGTCCATCGTGTCGGCTTCGACGCTCTCGTACACGCCGACCGCGCGCGTGACGGCGTTCTTCATGTTGAGCTTTTCGATCTGATCGGGCTTGAGACGACCGCGTTTGAGCAGCTCATTGATCAGCGAGTGATCTTCCGTGAGCTGGTGAACGCTCTGGTTGCGCATCAAGTACACGCGCGAGTCGCCAACGTGAGCGATGAAGCCGCGCGAGCCGATGATCAAGAGCGCCACGATCGTGGTGCCCATGCCGCGCTTGCTCGGATCCTTTTGCGCTTCGTTGTAGACGGCGCTGCAGGCTTGCTGCACGCCCTTCTCCATCAAGCGCAGGATGTCTTCGCGACCCACCGTGCCGACGCCCTTCTCGAAGCCGTCGATCAGGTCACGCTGAGCAATCAACGTGTTGCGGAACGTGTGCACTGCGACGTTGCTCGCCACCTCGCCCGCGGCGTGACCACCCATGCCGTCGCAGACGACGTACATCGTCATTTTTTCGTCGACGAGGAAGCTGTCCTCGTTGCCATCGCGAACTCGACCAACGTCGGTGATTGGAAACGAACGCAATGCTGGGCGCGCCGACATGCGAGGTGCCTCTCTTTCGGTCTGTGGGTAGGTACCGTGCCTGCGACGGTCCGGTCAACGTTGCGTAAGGCTCCGGTTTGATAGCGGAATCAGCCGACGTCTACGCACACCGAGCACCACACACACGGCAGTCAGCAGGAGCATCAAGGATCCATGCCAACGCGCGCGCAACGGTCCGCCGACCGCGCACGGCTCGAAGAAGTTCCCCTGCAGCGGATCGAAACAGAACTCCTCGATCTTCGCCGGATCGGCGTGCAACCCGACGCCATCCACCGCATCCACCACGATGCAAACCGGCGTCGACAGCTGCTCCGGTGTCAACGTGAACGAAAGGTCGGTTGCCTCCGCCAAGTACTGTCGCGACAACAAGACCGGTCCATCCAAGCCTGCAGCGCGCGTGAGGTACACGAGGTACTCGATCGCACCTGCGTGCCCATCATCCGTCGCATCCTGAAGCGTCAGCGCGACCCGATGGCTCGTCCCGTCATCGCCACACGGGGTCGATGAGTACGCGACAACCTGGTCTGGACCGAAAGCGAACACGGGCGGCGTCTCGTCGACAAAGCCGGCCGTGGTGAAGGTGAAGCGCTCGTAGATACCCTCGTCGGCCGAGACCACCGTCGAGTACTGGGTGTCCTCTTCCAACAGGTCGAGCGGGCGGATCACGAAGCGATCGCTCTCGCCGATGCGCTGCCACGACGCGGCGATCGGCACGTCGATCATGGGATCCACGCGCGACAGTAAGAACTGCGGATTCAGGCTCGCGTCGATGTCGACTTGAATCAGCGTGTTGAGCGCGGCCCGTTCGCCACCGGCAGAAGGCGGTGCGATCTTCGGCGTGTCCGTTGCACCCGACAACGCCGGACATTCGGATTGAGCGAGGCCCACGGATGCCTGCAACAGGCACGCAAGCACGATCCATGGCCAGCCCCTCGACATGGCGGCGGAGTATAGCAGCGTGTGGTAAGGGCTCGGCTATGGCGTGGTCAGCGGAGACATCGGAAGGGTTCTTGCTGGCGGCGACCGTCGCGGGTGATCGCTTGGCGGAACAGGGCGCGCGCGGTGTCACTGGACCGGCCCAAGTGGCGGTCCAAAGCCTGGTCAAACGCCTGAGCGCGCTGCCGAAAGCGGAGCGGCGCCGCCAGATCGAAGCCATCTCGCAGCGCATGACCGCGCCGTTGGGTGCGGTGCGGGCCAAGCTTCCGCCGCGTGCGCTTTCGCTGCTGTCGCCGATCGCGGAGCGAGACCTCGCCGACACCTGGCTGCAACAGGCGCCGCCGCCGCGCCTCGGCTATCGCGCGGAACCTGGGTTGCGGCAGATCTTGAGCATGATCGCGGAGCGCGGATCATGGCACGCGTGATCGTGGCCGACCCAATCGACGACGCGCTGTTGGCAGGACGTCTTCGCCAGGCGCAGGAAGCAGCCGAGACGCTGATGCAACACGCTCGCCGCGAGGCGGCTGAGCTGCTCTTGCGGGCGCAACGAGAAGCCGATGCGCTGATCGCCCAAGCTCGCGCAGACGCACAGGCGCACGTACGAGACGAATCGGCGCAGGCGTTGTTGGAAGCCAGCGCGGCGCGCGATCGGGCGCTGGCTGACGCGCGGGCACAGGTGGTCGCGGTCGGGATCGCGGCTGCGGAAAAGATCCTTGGCACCAGCTTGAGCTCCAACCCTGCGCTGATCGAGGACGTCGTACGGCCTCTGCTGGCGCGTGTGCGGCGCGCTCGAAGGCTGACGCTGCGTTTGCATCCCGACGACGCCCACACGTTGGAGCCACGGCTCTTGGCGCTCGAACAGGAAAGCGGCGTGGGTTGCCCAATCCGGCTCGAGCCAGACGCGATGCTGCAACGGGGCAGTTGCGTGCTGGTATCGGACCTGGGCGTGCTCGACGCTCGGCTGGAAACGCGACTGGAGCTGGTCGCCCGCGCGCTGGAACCGTTGATCGCGCTTCCCCCTGAAGGCGACGACTGAGCCGGCGCGGGAACGCCGCTATACACCGGTTTTTCGCCGAAATTTCGCGGGCGAACGCGACTTTGGCTAGCGTCCGGACATGGCGCACCCGCCCACCACGCAGCCGCGTCTCGGCATGGCCTCACGGTCGCCGATGCGAACGTTGATCGGCTTTGTCCTCGCGCTGCTTGCGTGGAGCGCACAACCACCCTCGGCGTCGGCATGGACGCGCGCACAAGTCCGTGGCGCCCAGGCACACGTCGACGTAATCGACGCCTCCACCGCCGTGATCGCCCTGCGCCTGCGCGTGCACATCAGCGGCGGTTGGCTGTCCGAGCTGGACCTGCCTGGTCTTCCGTCGGACATCGAATTCGATGCAGAGAAACCGGTGACGCTGACCGCCGACAGCGGCGAGAAGTACGTGGCTGACATGGTGTTACGACGCGGTGTGTGGCGCTTGGCCTTTGCCTCCAAGCACAAGGCACCTTGGCGCGGCGACTACACGCTCACGCTTCTCTATCGCCAGAGCCTGTCAGGTGACCACGTCGGGGATCGCGGTGCGGTCCGCGCGACGTGGACGATGCCGCCCTGGCGAATGGGCATCGAGGACGCGCGGATCTGGATCAGCGGTCCTTCCAGCCTTTCGCCAGCAGCGAGCCACGAAACGGGAGAGGCAACGTCACAGCGCGTGGAACGCTTGCGCGGCCGAACGCTGATCACGCACCAGCGAACACATCTGCCGCGCGACACGGAGTGGACGGTCGGCTTCGAGGTACCCAACGATGCCGCGCCGCATGTGAGCGCGACCGACGCCACACCCAGCCACGCGAAGCGGCCAACCAAGGATCGGCTTACGACGCTGGCGCAGCGTTCTGCGGGGGATTGGCTGCCGTGGATCGTGTGCCTGCTCGCCTGGTTCAAGGCACACAGCAGCCGCAGGCTCGCCGACACGCACCGGGCGATCGTGCGGCCATTGATCGCTGGACGCTCACGCCTCGTACGCAGCGTCACCGCGATCGCCCTGGCACTGGGCGCACATGTCCTTTGGCTGGAACAGCCGTGGATCGCCGCCACCCTCCTCGCGTGGATCGTCCTGCTCGCGCTCGATCGGGGCTTCGCGATGCCCACCGCCCATGCATTGCGGTGGACGCCGATCGGCGCGGCCGGAGCGTCTTCCCGCCTTCGGGCACGTGCGGCGGCGGTGTTCGCTCCACACCGCTGGATCGACATCACCACAGCCATCGGCGCGCTCGCATTCGCAGGCGTCCTGCTCGCGCTGTGGACCTTGGGCTTGCGCATGCCGACTCAAGGCCCCGCGCTGATCTTGCTCGCGGTGCTGATCACGCCGTTGTGGATGACCGCGACGCAGCATCACTTGCCGTGGCAGGGCAGGCGGATCGCGCTCGCGTTGCAGGATTGGTGCGCACGGCACCGCTCAGCGCTGGAACAACACGGCACCACCGCCGCCGATGCCTTGCTCTGCATCGATGACGCCGGACGTGATCGCGATGCTCGACTTCCGCTCTCGCGTGCTGAGGTGCCCGGGCTGCGGAACATGGATCTGTCGTTGGTTACGGACGCGCGCTCACTGCGCCGAGGCGTCGCGATGCTGGTCCAGACCGACTTGGGCACTACCGCAGACAAGGCGTTGTGCAGCCTCCCGCGCTCGGTCCGGCGTGTGCACCACGATGCCGCCGTTCACGTCGTGCCGACCCAGCACATCCTGACCGCGCTGGCGGCGCTGCATGCACAGGCCAAGCTTGGACCAGCGTCTAGCGTGACCGATCGCGCAGCGGCTTGATGATCGATTCGAGACCGCGCAGCTCGCGCGTCACCTGGTCTTCAGGCAGATCGACATCGACCAGCTCGGCGAGGATCTCTTCGTAGAGCCACGTGCCTGACGCTTCGCTGCGCACGCATTCCTCGGGTGTGTGCCCCTTGTGCTTCAGCTTGCCGGCATCGCCCATCGCGCGCTCAAGCACCTGGATGCCCGCGCCCATGTACGCGCGAACGTCCGCCATCCACGCGTCGAGCTCCGTGATCAACGGCCCTGCAGCATCGGCCTGCTTCGCCATGGCTTCAGGCGCCAGCTTCTTCAGGTGCTCGAGCACCAGACGCATGATGATCACGTCGTCGACGTAGCAGAGCAGGCCGCGCGCACCGGGAATGCCGTTGGTCGCGCTCAGCCAGTGCAACAGCGACCCGGCCGCTGCGATGCGACCCTCATCGGGAATCTCGACGTCTTCGGCAACCCGAAGCATCGCCTTGATGTCCTGGGGAAGCGACACAATCGCGTCCCGAATCAGCTCGAATGCACGCTCGCGCGACATTTGGAAGAACCCGTTGTTCTACGTATCCCAGATCCCCGGGCCCAAGGGCAAGCCTTGGTGCGCATCTGTGCGCATCGAGGTGTGTTTCAGCGAGGAATCAATGACGCGCCCGCCGGGCAGGCCACTTCGACACCGGTCTCACCCATGTCGGTGCGGATGATCTTGAACTCGACGCGACGATTCTTCTCCCAGGCCTCGGCGTTGTGCTCGGAGTCGATCGGGCAACGCTCGCCGTAACCAGCGCTGCGCGTGCGATTCATGTCGACGCCACGCTGCGCCAAGGCTTGGCGTACGGAAGCTGCACGATCGGACGTGAGGCGCAGGTTGTAGTCGTCCGCACCGCGTTCGTCAGCGTGACCCTGGATCTCGATCAACGTGATCTGCGGGTTGCCGATCAGGGTGGCAGCGACGGCATCGACGATCGGGAAGCTCTTGGGCAGGATCTCGGCGCTGTCGGTCGCGAAGTAGATCTTCTCCAAGATGATCAGCTGGTTTTCCTCGATCACGACGCTGCCGCGATCAGGACAACCATCTTCGTCCTCGAAGCCGTTGTAGGTCTCGGGATCGTTCGGACACGAATCGTCGTGGTCAAGGATGCGGTCATGATCGTTGTCGAGGTCGGGGCAACCGTCCTCGTCTTCGAAGTTGTCCTTGTCCTCGGGATCATTCGGGCACAGGTCGTCGCCGTCCAAGATGCCGTCGCGATCGTTGTCGGGATCGGGGCAACCGTCTTCGTCTTGGAAGC
>JACZCZ010156749.1_pt1 | contig 18686 bp, 13 predicted proteins | sample 8641811 | NCBI WGS metagenome assembly JACZCZ01 (sample SAMN15324610, study PRJNA640507) | soil metagenome | isolation source: intercropping peanut in the first line | place: China: Luxin town, Laibin City, Guangxi Province | collected 2019-07-25 | depth 10cm m | reverse complement strand
GCCGGGAGGGGAAACAGCAGCCCGGCCGGGGGAAGGGGGGGCCGGGAAAGGTCCGCAGTTCGGATTGAGCGCCGCCCCTCTTGTCGGGGGGCGGGCTTACGCGGGACGCCAGCGACAGAGTCGCCTCCGGCGATAACGCCCGGCTAAAGCCGGACCCACGACAAAAACTGCCCGGCCTCTTCTCTGGCTAGTTGCCGGCAGCCAGCTGGCTTCTCAAAGCGCTATCGCAATCCCCAGCCGGAACTGCGAATCCAGCTTGTCGCGATAGTTCAGCAGGCTCTCTCCGTAACCGCCGAAGTATTGGAGCGTGAGCCATCCGGTGAGATCGCCGCCGCTCAGTTTCGAGAGCGGATACGACAGGTTGAGCTCTGCGCTGCCGAAATCGCTGCGCGTCCCCTTGCGCAGCGTCGCCCAGAAGTCGAGGCCTCCCTTGCTGCCGATGCCGACGAGCCAGTCGACGTAGCCGCGGTAGTCCTTGAGATCCGGGTTCTCGTCGTCCGAGATGTAGTTGTGGATCAGGGGCGCGAGGTAGAAGCGTAATCCGTCGGGATCACCGAAGGTGAGCGTCGGCCGCGCGTAGACCATGTTGAAGCTGCGCGACGAGTCGCCGTCCTTGCCGTTCGATTCATGCCCGAAGCCTGACTCGACACCGAACCGCAGCTGTCCGTCCAGCATGCGAGCGAGATCGTAGTTCGCATAGAACAGTCGCGGGCGATAGCTCGAGTCGGTGAAGGGTTTCGACAGGTCGTTCAGATCCCACAACGATGTCTGCGAGAACGACAGGTACAGATCGTCGATCCAAGGCAGTTGTCGCGCGAGGCGACCGTTGCCGTCGAACAGCTGGTAACGAAAGCTGATCTGGAACTTGGCATTCAGTCCGCCGTCGCCGCCGACGATGAAGTACACGGGCTCATAGACGGACACAGCCAGCGGCGGCGGCTTGTCGATGAGGCGGCTCTCGTCCTGCTGCGGCCTCTTCCCGTCGCCTGCAGGTGCCGTCGCAACGCTAGCAGCCGGAGCGCTGTCGATCTGCAGCAGCAAAGGATTGGCATCGACACCCATTGAAGTCAGGACGACTTGCCCCTGCGCATCGGCCGGCAGAGTGCCGCGCAGGCGGATCTTCTGGAATTCGCGGCTGGGGATCGTCAGCGTACCGGTCAGATCGGGCGCCAGCTCCAGCGTACTCACAGCAGTCGGGGTTTCGAGCCGTACGTGGACATGCTCAGGCAGCTCCATCGTGAGCGCCGAGTCGCCGGCGTTCATGATCGTCATCACCAGTTCGACCGGGCCGCCGGCGGTCGCGCGGGGTCCGGTCATGGAGAGGACGGTTTCTGCTTTCGCGGCCCAGAGAGGCAGCAGCAGTGTCGCGATGAGGAGTTGGCGCATGGGGGCAGTCTCACTCGGTGCAGAACGTCTTGGCTCTTCTCGCGCCAGCTGGCTGGCTGGCCAGCCGAAGATGGATCCCCGCTTTCGCCGGGACGACTGACGCTCGAGGCGCGTGTACCTCAGGCGTGAGTCGCTTGCAGCACACTGTTGCGAATCTGCTCGTGCAGAACGATCTGCGCGTCTTCCGCAACCGCCTCGAGGATCTGGTTGAAGACGAGCCGTCCTTCGGCATTGACGTCGATCACCTTGCGGGTGCGCAGCAGCTCGATGAAGCTCTTGAACAGCGTCTTGTCGAAGAACTCGGGCGAATTCAGTTCATGCAGCAGCGACATGCGCTGCGCCATCAGCTGGCATTGAGACTCCAGCGCATCCGGTGTGATGCGCGCGCTGCCCGACTTGAGCAGGACGGAGATCACGAGATAGTAGCGCTCGATAATCTGGACGGTGATCTGCGCCAGCACGGAAAGCTGCACCGCTTCGGACGAACCGGTCGGCTGACGCCGCCACTGCGTATTGCCCTCCACGGCCTCCAGCAGGCCGTGGTTCGCCAGGTCGTCGAGTGCTTCCAGCACCGCGGCATCGATGTCCGATTCCTTCCATCGCAATGAGAGCTCGTCACGCACGTATGGATAGATGCGCCGCATGAGTCGCTGGATGTCCGCGATGCTCATCGTCCGGTTGTTGAGGAAGCAGCAGGCGATCAGCGACGGCATCGCGATCAGGTGCAGCACGTTGTTGCGGAAGTAGGTCATCAGCACCGACGTCTCTTCCGTCATCTTCATGACGTCGCCGAGCGGATGCTTCATGCGTTGCAGGACTTCCATTCGCTCGCCGTGGCGAACCATGGAGGCGCCGTCCATGTCGGTGGTCCAGGCCAGCGGCGAGTACGGCGCCTGGCGCAGCAGCGAAGCGTAGAGTTCGACTTGTCGTGCCAGATCGCTTTCGAGCATCGCCTGCTTCGGCGTCGCGAGCAACGCCAGCGCGAGCAGATTGATCGGCGTCGCGCATGCGGCGCTGTTGATGTTGGTCATGATGCGCGTCGCAAGATCGTCGACTGCGCCCGGCAACCAGGGTGGACGCTCGCTCTTCTCGGGCTGCCCCGGTACACGCTGCGGTGCGTGGATCGCGAGCACATCGTTGAGATGAACAGGCTCGCCGAAGCTCACATGCACCTTGCCGAAACGATTCTTCAGCGTCGGCAGCGTGCGCAGCATGCCCCAGATCGACTCCTTCTCTTTCGGCTTGCCCGAAAGCTCGCCCACGTACGTTTTGCCTTCGACCAGCCGTTCGTAACCGAAGTACACGGGCAGGAAGACCACCGGGCGGCGCGGCTCGCGCAGATAGCTGCGCAATGTCATCGACAGCATGCCGGTCTTCGGCGGCAACAACCGCCCCGTGCGACTGCGTCCGCCCTCGATGAAGTACTCGATGGAGTGACCGCGCGCCATCATCAGCCCGAGGTACTTCATGAAGACCATCGTGTAGAGCGCATTGCCCTTGAAGCTGCGCCGCATGTAGAAGGCGCCGCCCCTGCGCAGGAATCCACCCACAACAGGCATGTTCAGATTGATGCCTGCCGCGATGTGCGGCACTGCATAGCCTTTGTAATAGATGACGTACGACAGCAGCAGATAGTCGATGTGGCTGCGATGGCACGGCACGTAGATGACTTCGTTGCCGTCCACGATCTTCTGCAACTGGCTGAAGTTGTGCAGTTCGACGCCGTCGTAGAGCCGCGTCCAGAACCAGCTCAGCGCGCGCGCCATGATCGCGACGAATACGTGCGAATAGTTCGCGGCGATCTCGACCGCATAGTCCGTGGCAACCTTGAGCGCCTCGCGGCGGGAGATGCGCTTCGAGCGCATCTCGTCGCTCATCGCCCGGCGTACCGACCCGGCCTTGAGAACCTGGGTGACGATGGTTCGCTGGTGCGAGAGATCCGGCCCGATCGCCGCGGCCCGCTGACGACCGAGCAGAGTGCGCAGAGATCGCGTGCCGCGTCGTACCGCCCGCGCCGGCTCCACTCCTTCTTCGAGGAAGCTGCGGAGCGAGACGGGCTCGCCGAACTGCACGAACAGATTCCGGCCGTTCACGACGACCGACAGCATGCGACGGAACCGGCCGACGCGATCCCAGGTTTCCGAGAGCAGCAAGCGGAACCACGACGCCTCTTTGTCGGGCGCGCGGCCCCACAGGATGCTCACCGGCAGCAGATCGACATCGAGCGTCGGATCCTGCGCCACCGCCGATACCAGTTCGCGCATCGTGACCGGGATCCGCCGATCGACACGATCGCCCCAGAAGTTGGCGCTGCGCTCGAGGAAGAACGAGGACCGCGACGGCAGCGGCGGCTTCAATGCCTGCATCGGATCCGGCAGGCCCTGGGCCTTCGCAACCTTCTCCAGCACGACCATGTCGGCGACGCTGTGCCGATCGAGTACGTAGCAGATCGGCCTCGGATGCTGCGCGTATCGCTTGCGCAGATCCTCCGGCAGCACATGGGGTCGGGCCCACACGGAGATCGGGCCGCGCAGCACCGTCAACAGCAGGCGATCCCACCCTGACTGGTCAGCCATCGGCGATTGTTCGCTTTGTTATGGGTTCGCGCGCTGCACTTATTCTTCGGCGCGGCCTTCGTTCGCGTCCATCTGACGGTCGAGATCCCGCTTGTGCGTGTCGACAGTGTCCTGCACGCCGCGCGCCTTATCCATCGTGCTGACCGTGTCACCGAATACCGTCTCCTCCACGGGACGCGGCTCCGGTCTCTCTTCGGCTTCAGAACTCCCACTGCCGCATCCGCCCAGCGCGCCGAGGCAGATCGCGATCGAACCGATTCGCTGCAGTGAGTTCATGACGGTCCCTTGTGATGGGTTGAGAAGCCGGATAGTACCGCGTGCCCGATCAGACTGCAGTGACCGGACTTGCGACGGCACCGGCCAGGCGCTGCAGGAAAAGATCGAAGAGATTGCAGATGTCGGCCAACTCGGCGGTCAGCCGATGATCGGAATCGATGAGATGCAGCGTCGCACGATATTGCTGTGCAAAGCGGATGCTGTTCTGGGGCAGAACCACATCGTCGCGCCAACCGTGAACGATCTCGATCGGACAAGCTGCCGGCACCGGTGTGTACTGCTCGTAGCCGGGCATGTAGAACGCGGGCGCCATGAGGAACATCGCGCGGGTCGGCACATGCGTCGAAGCCGTCGCAGCGACATGACCGCCCAGGCTCGATCCGACCAGGACGAGGGGATGCGGCAGACCCTTCGCAACCCTGATGAGCTTCTCGACGCGCGCCGGCGCTTCCATGCCCCGATAGTCGACGGATTCCACCGCATGCCCGCGCGCCTGGGCGACACGAGCCAGCGCTACGATCTTCGTGCCCCAGGGTTCGCCGTCGAGGCCATGGGAGAAGACGACGCAGGGAGGTGACGGGTCAGACACGCGGTCGCAATCCTCTATTCATCCAGGATGCCGGCATCGCCGCGCTGCGATGGCTGCAGCTCGCTGAAGTCGTGGATGGCCGTATCCGCCAGGTGCGATGGCACCACGTTGCGGATGCTGGAGAAGATCGATTCGATCCGCCCCGGATAGCGAGCCTCCCACTCGTGCAGCATCTTCCTGATCTCGACGCGCTGCAGGTTCTCCTGCGAGCCGCAAAGCGAACAGGGAATCAGCGGGAACTGCCGGTGGCGCGCGTAACGTTCGATGTCGTGCTCGGCAACGTATGCGAGCGGACGAATCACGATGTGTCTGCCGTCCTCCGAGCGCAGCTTCGGCGGCATCGTCTTCAGCTTGCCGCCGAAGAACATATTGAGGAACAGCGTCTGCACGATGTCGTCGCGGTGATGGCCGAGCGCGATCTTCGTCACGCCATTCTCGGACGCGTACCGATAGAGCGCACCGCGCCGCAAACGCGAGCACAGGCTGCACATCGTCTTGCCTTCGGGAATCACGCGCTTCACGACGCTGTACGTATCCTGTTCGATGATGTGGAACGGCACACCGAGCCCCGCCAGATAGTCCGGCAGCACATGCGCCGGAAACCCTGGCTGCTTCTGATCCAGATTCACTGCAACGAGATCGAACTTCACCGGCGCGCTGCGCTTCAGCGACAGCAGGATATCGAGCAGCGTGTACGAATCCTTCCCGCCGGACAGGCAGACCATGACGCGGTCGCCCTCCTCGATCATGCGGAAATCCTCGATCGCCTTGCCGACCTCGCCGCGCAGCCGGGCCTGCAGACGGCGGAAATTGTTGGAGGGTTCGGGGAGGGCGGACATGCAGAACGGGCCAACTGGCTAACTGGCTGACTGGCCAGCTGGCCAGATCAGTCCGGAGGAGGATGAGCGGCGAATTGTAGCGGAAGCGGTCTTCGTTCTGGCCAGCCAGCCAGTCGGCCAGCTCGCCAGTTGGCCTATTCTTCCAGGTATTTCCCCTCTACATACCTCACCCACGCCGCCGCCGTCAGCGGCTTGTCGGTTGCCTGCTGAATGAGTTCGGGCATGCTCTGGCTGGCGGCGAGGCTGTGCACGTTCTGGCGCAGCCACTCGAACATGCCGGAGAACTGGCCGGCGGCGATCTCATCGTCGAGTTCAGGTCGCGCGGCCCGCAGGCTCTCGTACAACTGGCCTGCGATGACGGCGCCGATCGCGTAGGACGGGAAGTAGCCGAACGAGCCCACGGCCCAATGCACGTCCTGCAGGCAGCCTTCGGCGTCGCTGGAGGGGCGCACGCCGAGCCGGTCTTCCATGCGGCTGTTCCAGGCTTCCGGCACATCCTTGACCTTCAGCTCGCCCTTGAGGATTTCGATCTCGAGCTCGTAGCGCAGCAGGATGTGGACGGGATAAGTCACTTCGTCCGCATCGACGCGGATGAGGCTGCGGCGCACGCGCGTGAGCAAACGGTAGAGATTTTCCACTTCCCATTCCGGACCCGACACACCGAAGGCCTTCTCGAGCAGCGGCTTCAGGTACTGGAGGAAGGGGCGGTTCCGGCAGATCAGCATCTCGAGCAGCAGCGACTGGCTCTCCTGCATGGCCATGCCGCGATCGCGCCCCACCGGCAATCCCCTCCAGGCTTCGGGCAAACCGACGTCGTACATCGCGTGACCGGTCTCGTGCAGCACGCCCATGAGCCCGGTGAGCGGTTCCGCGGGATTGAATCGCGTGGTGATGCGGATGTCGCCCGGCACGCCGCCGGTGAACGGGTGCTCGCTCTCATCGAGACGGCCGCGGTCGAACGGGAAGCCCATGGCTTTCATGACCTCGGTCGCGAGCGCACGCTGCTTCGACGCCGCAAAGCGCCCGGTGATTTCATGCATGGGCTGGCGCTTGGACTGGTGCTCGATCACTTCGTGGATCAGGCCCGGAAGCCGGCGGCCCAGGGCCGTGAAGATCGCGTCGATCTGCTCGGTGCGCAGTCCCGGGCTGAACTCATCGGCCAGCGCATCGTAAGGATCGAGATTGAGCGCTTTGCCCACCAGCGCGGCCTTGTCGCGCAGGAGGTTCACGACCTCTTCCAGGTGCGGCGCGAAGATCGAGAAATCGCTTTTCTGTTTCGCCTCCAGCCATTTCATCTCGGCCCGGGACGTCGCCTTGGCGAGGCGGGAGATCAGGCTGCGTGGCGTCGCGATCGAATGGTCCCGCTCCCGGCGCATCTCCCGAAGATTGGCGACCTGCCAGTCCTCGAGCATCTGGGCGTTCGCGTCGGCCCGCTCGAGGAGCCTGGAAACCCTGGGGGAGACCAGGAGCGCGTGCCCCTCGGTTTCCAGCGCGGCCAGCTGCTCGCCCCGGAGGTCGGAGCTGCCGCGCGGCATCATGACGGCGGAGTCCCAGCGCAGAACGCTGGCAGCGCTCCTGAATGCGTGCAGACGCCGGAATTCCTGTTCGAGCTGTTGATACGGGGTCAGAGCCATGGGGCATCCAATGAATCGAACTGCTCGGCCGCGGGAAGCGGCGAGATCCGATTCCTGACGAAAACGAGCGAGGCGGGATCGGGGATGAATTCTAGCAAGGCGGCGATGCCCGGCTGGAACAGGGATTCCCCCGATATCTGTAACAATTTTTTTACAATCTGCCCGACTATGGGGCAATTTGCCTATCGCGGATTCAAGGAAACCAATTCGAACAAATTTGGAACCAGCGCCATTTGGGCCGGTCACAACATTCGTCCTCCTGCGAGCGTTCTTTTTCGGAAGGCGCTTTGGACACCCCTCAAGACCGGTGGCGAACCCACCGGTCTTTTTTCTTTTCAGGGCCGTATTTCAGCGGCCCTTCCTGATCAATGTCCGGGAGCCGCTGGCTCCTCGCCCGCAACCGGTGTCCCGGGCTTCTTGCCCCGGAGACGCTCGATGAGGCGGCTGACGTGCTCCGGCGACTGGGACGTCCGCGCGATGAGGGCATAAATGGCGGGCACGACGTAGAGCGTCAGGATCAGCGAGAATGCCACGCCGTAGACGACGACCGCTCCGATGGCACGACGGCTCTCGGCCCCCGCCCCCGACGCAATCATCAGCGGGACGGCGCCAAACAGCGTGCACAGGCTGGTCATGAGCACCGGGCGCAGGCGGATCGCTGACGCCTCGATTATCGACTCCAGGAACTCGACACCGCGGTCGCGCAGCTGGTTGGCGAACTCGACGATCAGGATGCCGTTCTTGGCTGCAAGCCCGATGAGCATGATGCAGCCGATCTGGCTGAACACGTTGATGGAGCCGCCCTGCACCCAAAGGCCGAGCAACGCGCCGGTCACCGCCAGCGGGACGGTCATCATGATGATGAACGGATGGCGGAAGCTCTCGAACTGGGCAGCCAGCACCAGGAACACGATGATCAGCGACAACAGGAAGGTCACGTACATGGCGGACCCCGAGCGCTGGAATTCGCGTGACTCGCCGTCCCAGTTGACCTGGGCTTCCGGCGGCAGGTCCTCGCGAACCACCTTCTCGAGATATTCCATGGCCTCGCCGAGCGAATAGCCGGGGGCAAGTCCCGCGGAGATCGTCACGGCGCGCAGCCGGTCGAACCGCTTGTAGTCGATCGGTCCGGCCGTCTCGGTGAGCTTCACCAGATTCGACAGCGGGATCATCGCGTTCGTCGTCATCGAGCGGACGTAGACGTTCGCCAGGTCGTTGGGCGTCGCACGATCGCTCTCGCGCGCCTGCAGGATGACGCGGTATTCCTCGCCTCGTTCGAGATAGGTCGTGACGATGCGCGAACCCATCATGGTTTCGAGCGAGCGGCCAACGGCCTCCAGCGACACACCGAGGTCAGCGGCGCGATTGCGATCGATCGCGACATCGAGCTGCGGCTTGCGCTCGTAGTAGTCCGAGTCGACGTTGACCAGGCCGGGGTTCTCCGCTGTGCGCTCCATTACGATGTCGCGCCACTTCGCCAGTTCTTCGTAGTTGGAGCCGCCGAGCACCAGGCGCACCGGCGAACCAGGGCCGCGAACACCCAGGCCGCCGGGCTGAACGACGACCACGCGAACTCCGGGGAAGTCTGCAACCTTGGTCCGCATGCGCTGCACGATCTGCGACGCGGACTCGCTTCGCTCATCCCACGGCGTCAGAGGCAAAACGACACGACCGACGTTCACGTCGCCACCGCCGCCCCAGTTTCCCGAGCGGGTCAGGACGCGACGTGCATTGCCGCGCTTCACTTCGTCCGCGGCAACCGCCTCGACTTGCTTGAGGTAGCGATCGACGTAGGCCAGGCTCGACCCTTCGGGCGCGGTCAGGATGATCTGCACCATCGCACGGTCTTCCTGCGGCGCGTACTCCGAAGGCAACGCCAGGTACAGCAATCCACCGAGCGCGATCGCGCCGGCCGCTGCTCCCAATCCCACGGCGGGTCTCGCGATCGCGGCGCGCAACGATTCTTCGTACTTTGCCGACAACCAGCGGAAGAACCGCTCGACGACCAGCGTCGTGCGGCTGCGGACCGCGCCGTTCGCGAAGAACTTCGACGTCATCATCGGCACGAGCGTGAGCGAGATCAGCGCCGAGAATGCGACGGCCGCTGCAATCGTGATTCCGAACTCGCCGAACAGGCGACCGAGATTGCCGGGCAGATAGGAGATCGGGAGGAACACAGCGATCAGCACGAGCGTCGTCGCAATGACGGCGAAGCCGATCTCACGGCTGCCGTCGACCGCAGCGAGCAGCGGCGCTTCGCCCTCCTCGATGCGGCGCATGATGTTCTCGAGCACCACGATCGCATCGTCGACGACGAGGCCGATCGCGAGCACGGCGCCCAGCAGCGTGAGCACGTTGATCGAGAAGCCGGCCATCACCATCACGATGGCCGCGGCGATGATGGAAACGGGAATCGTGATCGCGGGAATCAGCGTCGCGCGCCAGGTACCAAGGAATGCGTAGATCACCACTAGCACCAGGATCAGGGCGACGACCAGAGCGTGCATCACCTCATAGATCGATGCATGGACGAACAGGGAGTTGTCCACGTTCACTTCGATGCGGATATCCTCGGGCAGCGTGGCGCGGATGCGCTCCATTTCCTCCTGCACGCCACGGGTGACGTCGAGCACGTTTGCCGTCGACGTGGGAACGATCGCGAAGCTGATGCCGGTTACGCCGTCAGAACGCGACAGGGATCGAAGGTCCTCGGCGTCGCGCTTCACCTCGGCAACTTCGCCGAGACGCACGAACGAGCCGTCGTCGCCGCGGCCGATGACGAGCTGGCGGAAATCTTCCTCGGTGCTGAAGCCGGTATCCGTGCGCAGCGCGAACTCGCGGTTCACGGATTCGATGCGCCCCGCCGGGAGCTGCAGATTCTCGCGACGCAATGCGCTTTCCACGTCCTGTACCGTGAGCTGGCGACCAGCGAGCGCCTGCCGGTCGAGCCAGATGCGCATGGCATAGCGGCGTTCGCCGTTGATGCGCGCCATCGCGACGCCATCGACGATCGAGAAGCGATCGAGCAGGTAACGATCGGCGTAGTCGTTCAGTTCGAGCACCGAGCGGCGATCGCTCGAGACGTCCATGTGCATCACGGGGTCGGAATTCGCATCGACCTTCGTAATGTCGGGCGGATCGGATTCGTCGGGAAGACTGCCCTGCACGCGCGAGACGCGATCGCGCACATCGTTCGCCGCAGATTCGATGTCGCGTCCCAGGCCGAATTCGATCGTGATGCGTGAACGTTCTTCGGAGCTCGACGAGGTGATCTTCTCGACGCCTTCGAGGCCCGCGACCTGGGCTTCGATGATCTGCGTGATCTTGGATTCGACGACTTCCGCCGTGGCGCCGCGGTAGCGCGTGTCGATGCTGACGATCGGTGCACTGATGTCCGGATACTCACGCACCGGCAGACGATTTGCGGCCATCAGTCCAATGATGGTGAGCATGAGGCTCACCACCATGGCGAAGACCGGGCGCCGGACGGACAGCTCCGAAAGGATCATGCGCGATCCCGTCGCAGCTGCGGCTCGATGGCCGCGCCCTGCACCGCCTCGCTCGATGTCGTCGGTTTGACGGCGAGACCGTCGCGGACCTTCTGCGTACCTTCGATGACGACGACGTCGCCTTCGATGAGCCCCTTCAGCACTTCGACTTCACCCGGACGGCGGCGACCGGTGTGGACTTCGGTTCGAACTGCCTTCTCGTCACGGACGGTGAAGACGAACTTGCGATTGCCCTCGGGCACCAGCGCCTGTTCGGGAATCAGCAGCGTCGGAGCATCGACGCGCTGCAGGTTGACCGTCATGAGCATGCCGGGCTTCAGGCGTCCGTCGCGATTGTCGATGCGGGCACGCACCGTCACCGCGCGGCTGACCGGATCGAGACGACTGTCGATGCTGGTCACCTTGCCCTTGAAGACATCGTCGCTGTAAGCCGTCGTGCGGCCAGTGACCTCGAGTCCTTCGCGAACGTCGGCGAGGAACACCTCCGGCACCGAGAAATCGAGCTTGATCACACTCGTGTCGTCGAGCGTCGTGATGACCGTGGTCGGGCTGACGAAGCTGCCGATGCTGACGTTGCGAAGGCCGACGCGGCCCGCGAACGGCGCGCGGATGATCGTGTCGTTGAGCTGCGATCGCGCGCCTGCGACGCGAGCCTCGTTCATGCTCAGTGTCGCCTGCAGCTGGTCGAGCTGTGCTTCGGAGAGTGCTTTCGTCGCGAACAGTTCGCGACTGCGATTGAACTGGCTGCGGCTGTCGCGCAGCGCGGCTTCAGCTTCGGCGAGATTGGCCCGCGCCTGCTCGCTGTCGAACTCGACGAGCACGTCGCCTGCCTTGACCTGCTGACCTTCGCGGAAAGCGATCGCAGTGACGCGATTGGAGACCTTCGCAGTAATGTCCACCGCTTCGTTCGCGCGAGCCGTGCCGATGGCCTCCATGCCCTGCGCGAAGGGTTCGTAGCCGACAGTCGCTACCAGAACCCCGACCGGTCCGCCGGGTCCGAAGCCCGGTCGTGCGTTTGCTGCCGGCTTGCCTGCCGGCGCATCGCCATTCGATACGGCATACCAGCCGATTCCCGTGACCACGACGAGAAGCGCCGCCCCGACGACTATGTTGCGCACACTTGAGACCATGCAAAGCCTGAGACAGCGGATCCCGCGCGGCCCCGCCATGAAACGGCGCGGGACTGGCCTGGGGGACAAGCAGGCCAGAGTCGATGGCATCGACCTCGAGATTTTCTTTGACGAGTCAGGGGTCCGACTCGCCCGCCCCCCGCGAGTTCAGGGAACGGTAGCCGCGGCATCCCGTGGAGGCTGTAAAGAATCGTAAATTCAATGATATCCGCGCGAATCCAGTTCACGCACCGAGGGGAAAGATGAAAAAAATGGAAAATCCGCGTCGGGCCGGATCTGGCCCCGTACGGGCAGGCCCGTCGTCCGCATCGATCGAGTGCGTCCGACAGGCCCTCGCTGCCAGCTCTTGTCTAACTGCCAGCCGCCAACACCGCTTCTCTGCTTTTACGGTTCCGAGTCGGAAGCGTCCTGGATGCCCTCGAAGAGGACAGTACTCAGATAGCGCTCGCCGGTGTCCGGAAGCATGGCGAGGATCACAGAGCCGTTGGGCGCCTTGTTGGCTACCTTGAGAGCAGCGGCAAAAGTGCCGCCGGACGAGATGCCGCAGAAGATGCCTTCCTTCGCAGCCAGGTTCCGAGCGGCCTGAAGCGCCTCGTCGTCGGTGACAGGCAGGATTTCATCGGGAACGCCGCGATTCAGGACGGCGGGCACGAAATCCGGCGTCCAGCCCTGGATCTTGTGCGGCTTGAATTCGGCGCCGGTCAGCAGCGATGCGCCCGCCGGCTCGGTGACGACGATCTTCGTCTCCGGCCGTGCCTTCTTGATCATCTCGCCCGCGCCCGTCAGCGTGCCCCCGGTACCCCAGCCGGTGACCCAGAAATCGAGCCGCTTGCCGGCGAAATCGCTGAGGATCTCCGGGCCGGTGGTGTTGCGGTGATACTCCGGGTTCGCCTGGTTTTCGAACTGGCGGGCGAGGAACCAGCCATGCTTCTTCGCCAGTTCTTCTGCTTTGCGCACCATGCCCGAACCGCGCTCCGCGGCGGGCGTGAGAATCACTTTGGCGCCGAGCATGCGCATGATCTTGCGGCGCTCGACCGAGAACGTCTCGACCATGACGGCGACGAACGGATACCCCTTCGCCGCACAGACCATGGCAAGCGCGATGCCCGTGTTACCGGAGGTCGCTTCGATGACCGTCTGTCCGGGCTTCAGTGCACCACGCCGCTCGGCATCTTCGATGATGCCGATCGCGAGACGGTCCTTCACCGAGGAGAGCGGATTGAAGAACTCGCACTTCACGTACATCGTGACGTTGGCCGGCGCGAGCCGGTTGATGCGGACGATGGGAGTGCGGCCGATGGTGCCGAGAATGCTGTCGTAAATCATATGAAGAAGTGACCAGTGACTGGCGGTTGACGGTTAGTCCAGAAAACGGAAAGCGGCAACGAAAGCCGACATGCCCGAAAGGGAACGAGTTGTTCAGATGATTTCCCAGAGATTGCGCGCCGTTCCTGGATGGCGTCAACTGCCCGAAGTTATCAGCTCATGACCGGTCCCGGCCGGGGCTCACAGCTCGTCGCTCGCGGGCTCACCGCTTTCCGTCACGCTCTTTCAACCACTGCGCGATTCGCGTGGGCACTTCCCTCTGCGCGGCGCCGCTCACGTAAATCCCGATGTGACCGCCAGGGAACGCATAGCTCGAGTAGTCGCGCGAGCCGACGCGCTGCTCGAGCGGCGTGCTCGCGCTCGGCGGCACGAGGTGATCCTGCGTGGCGTAGATGTTGAGCAAAGGCGTGCGGATGTCCTTCAGTCGGACCGGGCGTCCGTTGAGATCGAGTGCGTCGTTCACGAGGCGATTCTCTTTCACGAACCACTGCATGAACTGGCGGAACATCTCGCCGGGCTGGTCGGGACTGTCGAAGATCCACTTCTCCATGCGCAGGAAGTTCTCGAGCGCTTTGGGATCATCGATGTGATCGAGCAGATCGACGTACTTCTGGCTCGTCAGCCGGAAGGGCTGCAGTCCCAGGAACAGCGCGTTGAGCATCTCGCCGGGCACGTTGCCGGTGGTGGCGACGAGCTGATCGAGATCGACGTGCTTCGTCCACTTGGTCAGGAGGTTCTGCGGCGTCTGGAAATCCACCGGCGTCACCATGGTCACGAGATTGCGCAGCGTCTCGCGATGAAGGGCCGCGTAGCAGAGGCTCAGCGTGCCGCCCTGGCAGACGCCGAGCAGATTGATACGGTCCTGCCCGCTGGCTTCGCGAACGACATCGACACAACGTGCGAGGTAACCGGAAACGTAGTCGTCGATCGTCAGGAAGCGATCGGCGCCGTCGGGATAACCCCAATCGATCAGGTAGACATCGACACCCCGCTGCAACAACCCACGGATCAGCGAGCGATCCGGCTGCAGATCCATCATGTACGGCCGGTTCACGAGCGCGTAGCAGATGAGGAGCGGCGTGCGCACGCGGTTCTTCGCAGGGACGTCGGCGACCGGTCGATAGCGATAGAGGACGAGTTTGTCCTCTTCATACACCGCGTCCTTCGGAGCGCTGCCGATAGTGACGTCCCCGGCTTGCGCGAGCACGGCAAGCCCCTGCGTCAGGCGCTGCACGAAAGCGTCCGTATCCTGCTTGACCTGCTCGCGATCGAATTTGATTTCGGTCATCGGGATCGGCCCTTTGCTGCACGCCGCTTCGGCGCGGCACGAACCGTCTTGGCCTTCTGCTTCGGTCGTTCTTGCGACAGGTCCGCGACCTGCTGTTTCAACGCACGTAACTGACGATGCACGGAGTTCAGCTCCGAGCGCGTCGGCAAATCGAACTGCCGCAGTCCGTATTCGACGACTTTCTGCTGACGCGCGCGCAATCGCATGCTCGCATTGCCCAGTTCCGCCTGAAGTTTGCCGTAGGTCTCGCTGTGGGCCACTTTCGCGAAGACCTGCTCCGCGCACTCGACCCAGAGGTTGTACAGGTCGCGATAGCCACCGATCGGCTCTTTGCGCTCGCGCACCCGCTGTTCGAGCAGATCCAGCGCGTCCCTTTGCACTCCCAACAACGCGCCCCGCAACTCCTGTTCGAGCTGCGCACACTCAGCCTGGGCCGCGGCGAGCTCCCGCCACGCTTCAGTATGCTCGCGGGCCAGCCCCACAGGCGGCAGGCGGCCGAGCATGTCCGAGAATGCCCGCGCGGCGCTTTGCTGGGTGACCCCGGCGGCCGTCCACGCGCTCTTCCATGCATCCAGGAGTTCCTCGCCGACCTTGAAGCCCGCGAACGATTGGGTGCCCTGCGAGGCGGTATCGGCAATTCCCTTCAGCCAGGACTGCCCCAGATCGAGCCATTTGTCCCCGATCGCACGGACTTCCTCGGTGCCGCCACCCCCGCCCGCAGCCATGCGCTGCCGCAGCAATTCACGCTGCTGCTCGATCCATTCCGCCGTCCAGGGGTTGCCGTTGGCCTTCGGGTCCTGATCGCCCATCGATTCCGCCGCCTCCATCGCCAGCTGCGCCGCACGAAGCTGCTGTTGCCCTTGTTGCAGCGCCAAATCCGCGTCGCTACAGTAGCCCGCCTTGCAGTGCGTAACGCCTTGTGGGGGCATTATCCCAGAAAACCACCAGGCGCCGGCACGCTATTGCTAGCGAAGAATTCACGGGACCGTGCATGAGCGAACCACGCCTGATCAAGAAGTATGCGAACCGTCGTCTGTATGACGCGTCGCAAAGCCGGCATATCACGCTCGACGACATCCGCACGATGGTCGTCGCCGGCGAACAGGTGAAGGTCATCGAGGACAAGACCAACGAGGACATCACCCGCCTGATCCTGCTCCAGGTGATCGCCGACCAGGAACAGTTCGGTCGACCGATCCTCTCGACCGCGCTGCTCGAGTCCCTGATCCGCTTCTACGGCAACTCCCTGCAGGGCTTCCTCAGCGCGTATCTCGAGAAGAGCGTCGAGACCTTCATGCGCCAGCAGGAAACGGTGCAGACCCAGCTCACCCGCATGATGACGAATGCGCCGATGGCGGCCATGTCGGAGCTCACCCGCCAGAACCTGGAAGTCTGGACCCGCATGCAGGAGTCGATGCTGGCCGCATTCGCGTCACCGCGCGATTCCAAGAGCAATGGCGCCGACACACCGGCCAGCAACGAGAAGCCCGGCTCGGACCCGACGCGATGACCATGCCGCGCGTGGACGCCTGACCGCAGGCATCCGATCGCTCGCACGCCGACGCCCACACGCTCTCCATGCGCATCTGCTTCATCGCCTCCGAAATCGCGCCGCTCGCGAAGACCGGCGGGCTGGCCGACGTGGCCGGCGCTTTGCCGCGATACCTGCATGGTCGCGGCCACGACGTCCGGCTCTTCATGCCGCTGTATTCCAGCATCGGGCTCGGCGCCCTGAACGCGGCCCATGTTCCGAACGTGCAGGACGTGGAACTGCGATTGGGTCCGCATCGCTACAGCTTCTCGCTGCTGCAGGCGCACTTGCCCGGCTCCACGACGCCAGTCCTTCTGGTGCACTGCCCGGCGGCATTCGATCGCCCGACCATCTACACCAACGGACCCGACGAGCACCTGCGCTTCCTGGTGCTGCAGCGCGCGGCGCTGGAATCGTGTCAGCGCATGGGCTTCGCGCCGCAGATCGTTCATTGCAACGACTGGCACACGGGACTCGTGCCGCTGATGCTCAAGACCGTCTATGCGTGGGACCGGCTGTTCGAGCAGTCGCGCACGATCATGTCGATTCACAACATCGGCTACCAGGGCGTCTTCGGCGCCGGCACCGCCTACGACGTCGGTGGAGAGATCCGCGGACTCCTGTCGCCCTCCGACTTCGGCGCCGGTCAGATCAACTGGCTGCGCGAAGGCCTGCGTCATGCGGATCGCGTGAGCACGGTGAGTCCTACCTACGCCCGCGAAATACAGACGCCGATCGGGGGTCACGGACTCGATGGCACGTTGCGCGAACGGGGCGATGAAGTCGTCGGCATCCTGAACGGCGTCGATTACACGGACTGGAATCCCGCGCTCGATCGCTATCTGAAGCACCGCTACACCCGGGAGGATCTCTCCGGGAAAGAGGCCGGCAAACGCGCCTTCCTGGACTGGATGAACCTGTCGCTGCCCGACAAGACACCGATGTTCGGCATCGTGTCGCGACTCACGCCGCAGAAGGGCTTCGACCTGCTCTTCGACACGCTGCCGGAAGTGCTGGCCGGTCGCGACTGCGGCCTCGTCGGTGTCGGCAACGGCGAGGCACGCTACGAGAGCTTCTTCACAGGACTGCAGCAGCGCTTCCCCGACCGCGTCGTCTTCCACCGCGGTTACAGTGAAGAGATCGCCCACCTGATCGAAGCGGCAGCGGACATTTTCCTGATGCCCTCGATGTACGAGCCGTGCGGACTGAACCAGATGTACAGCCTGAAGTACGGCACCGTCCCGATCGTGCGCAAGACGGGCGGACTCGCGGACTCCGTGCAGATGTGGGACGGCAACTCGCGCCAGGGCACCGGCATCGTCTTCGACGATTTCGATGTGCCCGCGATGCGCTGGGCATTGCAGACCGCGCTCGACCTGTTCAAGGATCGCGACGCGTGGACGCAGATGATGCGCAACGGCATGGCTCAGGATTTTTCCTGGGATGTGCAGGGTCGCGAGTACGAACGGCTGTACGAGCAGATGCTCGCTTGACCAGGCAGGAACAATGAATCTGCGCGCGCTCGTGGTGATGGTCGCCCTGCTGCCCTGTGCAGCGTTGGCGTCGGACTACGAAGACGGGCTGTCCGCTCTCGCAAAGGGTGATTTCACCGCCGCCCGCACGCATCTCATGCGAAGCGCCGAACGCGGGCATGCATCGTCCCAGCTGAAGATCAGTCAGCTCGCGTTGCAGTCGCAGCCCGATCGTGCAGCGAATGCCGAGGAGGCGCTGGGCTGGGCGCTCGCGGCTCGTGAGAACGGCGCTCAGGCTGACGACGCGATTCAGGCTGCGCGTGCAGTGCTCGGTGGCATTTCGGAAGAAGTCGCATTGGGGATCGCAGCACGATATGGGCGCGCGAGCATCGAGCGCGACTGGCTGCCAGCGCCGGAATCATGCAAGCAGGCCTCCGCGAGCCAGCCGGGCCAGCCCAACACGAACTGGTACGCCGCCATCGTCAATGTGAACGAACAACGGCTTTCGGGACAGTTGCTCGATATCTACCCGTGGTTTGCGTTTCCCGAGAAACCGGCGCAGCCGATCGCCAATGACGTTTTCATTGCCCGTTCGCTGCAGAACGCCAAGCAGCAGGACGTGAAAAAGGGAGAGTGTCACGGCTTGTCTTTGGTCGTCGCCTACCAGACTGCACCGGGCTGGAAGAAGAAGGAGGCCATCGAAGCGCTGCTCGCTCGAAGCAGAGCCGCAGACCAGTCTGCGCTCTACGACATCGCCATGATCATGACAATGAACAATCAGAACAGTCTGCCGTTGATCCAGCAGGCAGCTCAGGCAGGTGAGCCTCGCGCGCAGTACTACCTCGCCAAGTGGTACGCGAGGTCCGCTGCATCTCGCAGATGGCTGGAGCTGGCCGCAGCCGGCAACGTGCCTCATGCTCAGATCAACCTGGCAGAAGTGTTGCTGACCGAACCGTCCAAGGATGTAGCCAGAATCCGTTCGCTGCTGGACAAGGCCGGCAGCAGCACCGACCAGTATGTGACGAGCCGTCTGGCTGGAATTCTTGCGGGGGCCACCGACGAAGCACTCTACGATCCTGCCGCGGCAATGGCATTCGCGGAACGCCTGGACAACAGCAAGTGGCCGCTTC
>JACZCZ010115645.1_pt1 | contig 18742 bp, 15 predicted proteins | sample 8641811 | NCBI WGS metagenome assembly JACZCZ01 (sample SAMN15324610, study PRJNA640507) | soil metagenome | isolation source: intercropping peanut in the first line | place: China: Luxin town, Laibin City, Guangxi Province | collected 2019-07-25 | depth 10cm m | reverse complement strand
GTCGCACTGGCTCGAAGCGCCCGCCGTGCCCGCGCGCGCGGTCCGCTTCGAGCTTGCCGTTCCGGGCCTGGAAGCGAATGGGCTCGCCGTCACCGCCGACGGCGAGCGCATCGCCTATACGGCACGCGTCGGCGGCGAACGGCGGATCTGGGTGCGCCCCGTCGGCTCGCTCGTTGCACGGCCGTTGGCCGGGAGCGAAAGGGCGGGAGGAATTTTCTGGTCGCCCGATGGCCAGCGCATCGCGTTCAATGCCGACGGCCAGCTCAAGACTCTCGACGCCTCCGGCGGAGCAGCGACTGTCCTGACGGAGTACCGGGCGGTGCAGGTTCCATTGAGAGGCGCTTGGCGAGAAGACTCGGTCATCCTGTTTACGACGCCGTCGCGGCCCGGGCTGCTCGCCCTTGGGCGCGTCAGCGCAACGGGCGGCCTGCCCACGGTCGTCGCGGAGCCGGACCCGAGCTCGGGCGCCGTAGGGTATTTTCAGCCGCGCGTCTTGCCCGGCGGCGATCACTTCATACACGTAGGAGGAACGCCGGGGGGCTCGGAGGCCGGCCTCTACGTCACCTCGACGAGCTCGGCGACATCGCGCCGGCTACTCACCATGGATACTGGCGGAGCCGGGGCGGGCGTCGTGCCCGGCGCCGAATACGCGGCCGGGTTCCTGCTGTATCGCCGTCAAGGGACATTGTTCGCGCAGCCATTCGACGTCGATGCGCTCGAGCTGCGCGGCGAGCCGGTTCCCGTTGCCGACAACGTGGCGGAGTTTGCGGCGGCTGACACGTTGCTCGTCTACCGCACGCGCCACGCTAGGGATGGCGCCGGGAACGCTGCGCCCCCACGCCGGCTCGTCTGGGTCGGCCGGCAGGGGCGAGAGCTCGGGACGCTCGACGCCCCGGGGGGATTCCGTCTGCCGGTGCTCTCGCCGGATGGCCGCTACGTCAGCGTCGCCGTAGGCGACCCGGTGACTTCGGACGTCTGGACGATCGACACGGTGCGGGGCGCCGCCGCGCGTGTGACGATCGCCGACGGCAGCGACGACTTGAGCGTATGGTCGCCCGACAGCTCGCGCATCGTCTTCAATTCGAGCCGAGAGACCGCGCAAGGCGTGCCGAGCCGGCTCTACGTCAGAGCCGCGAACGGCACCGGCAGCGAGGACCTGCTGTTCGCCGGCGACCTCGACGAGCTGTTGATTCCGTTCGATTGGTCGCCGGACGGCAACCGTCTACTGTTCGCACGTGCCGGCGTGTCGAGCTGGCAACAGCGCGTCGACCTCTGGACGCTCGACCTAACCGGCGAGCGCCGGGCCACGCCGCTCATCGACTCGCCGTTCCGCAAAGAGGCGGCGAAATTCTCGCCCGACGGGCGCTGGCTTGCGTACAGCTCCAACGAGAGCGGCACGCCGCAGATCTACGTGCAGCCGTTTCCCGACGTCAACCGCGGCAAATGGCCGATTAGCACGCGCGGCGGGCACGAACCGCGCTGGCGCGGCGACGGCGCGGAACTTTACTACCTCGATCCGGCCGGCACGTTGATGGCCGTCGACATCGGCGTCGTCGGCGACAACCTCGACCCCGGTCAACCGCGGCCCTTGTTCGAGCTCGGCTTCCCGTTGCCGCCCCTGGACGCACAGCCCGATTTTTTCTACGCCGTGTCGGCCGACGGCCAGCGCTTCCTCATCAACGAGCCGGTCGGCACCACGCCCGCGCTCGTGGCCGAAGAGGGTCCGACGCCGACGTTGACCGTAATCGTGAACTGGGCAGACGAGCTACGCCGGAATTGAGACCGCGCCGCCGGATCGCCGCGCTCGTGCCGGCACCGACCGGCAATGCCGCTAGTTCTTCAGCGTGGAGAGATAGGCGATCACGTCGGCGCGCTGCTGCGGATCCGACAGCATGCCGATCATCGCCGTGCCCGGCACTTTGGCGCTCGGGTTGACGAGAAATTCGTCGAGCGTCTCGGCGCTCCAGGTCACGCCGTACTTCTTCAGGTTTTCGCTCGGGCCCAAGAGGCTCTGCACGGTACCGGCCGGGCGTCCCACGACGCCGACGAGATTCGGGCCGACCTTCGCATTGTCGTCCTTGGTCACGCCGTGGCACGCCGGGCAGCCGCTGGCCATGAATACTTGCTCGCCGTTGGCGGCATCGCCTTGCGTCTCGCTGGCGTAAGCGGCGGGGGCGGCCAGCAGGGCGGCCACCGTGAGTAGGCGGATGCGTCGGATCGCGGACATGGACGTCGATCTCTCCCGAAAGCGGGGCTCAAAGCCCCCTGTCAGGAGTGGATTCTAGCAAGGGCCCGCCGGCCGTCACCCGCGCGACCGGGGCTTGGGCTCGGTACGCGGCCGTTCGCTGCCGCTCGTAAGCGCGAGCGGCGCTCGCCACCGTGCCGCTGCTGCCGGTCTCGAGCCAGTGCTTGACGCGGGTCGCGTCGCCGACCGGGCTTCGCGTGCCGAACGAATCGAGCAGGACCATCGTGAGGACGCGCTCGCCGACGGTGGCGATCATGATGAGGCAGCGGCCGGCTTCGTTGATGAAGCCCGTTTTGCTGAGCCGGATGTCCCAGTTGTCACCGCGGGCCAAGACGTTCGTGTTCCCGTATCCGAGCGTGTGCGCCGGCGAACGGAAATCCACGGTGTGCTCGGCGGTGGTGGAGAATTCGCGTATCAGCGAGTAGTCCGCGGCGGCCGTTGCCATCTTGACCAGATCGCCGGCCGTCGAGCGGTTCGAGGGCGACAGGCCGCTCGCATCGACGAAGTGCGTCTCGGTCATGCCGAGCTCGCGAGCCTTCGAGTTCATCGCGTCTACGAATGCCGGCGTCCCGCCCGGATAGTTAGCAGCCAGCACGTGGCACGCCAGGTTCTCCGAAGACATCAGTGCGATCAGCAACAGGTCGCGGCGCTTGGCCTCGGAGCCGATGCGTAGCCGCGAATACGCGTTCTTCTCGACCGGCTTGTCGCGGGGCACGATCTTCAGCCACTCGTCGAGCGGCTGGTCGGCGTCGAGGACGACCATCGCCGTCATCAGCTTCGTCAGCGACGCGATCGGCACGACGGCGTCCGCTTGTTTCGCGACGAGGATCGCCCCCGTCTCGAAGTCCGCCACGACGGCATGCACCGAGGCGAGCTCGGGAGCCGGGGACGCTGCGCTGGAGTCCTGTGGCGTCTCGGAACGCGCAACGGAAACGGCGGCCAGCAGGCAGCATGCCGCGAGCAGATGCTTCATCCTGAATCCTTAGGCTAGTCGACGGCGCGATCATCGCATGACGCGCGACGCCGTCGCCGAATATTTGCATCGTAGTTCCTCGCGATGCATCGCACCGTGACGCACGTCCGGAGGGGCGCCACGTGCTCTCGTCTCCGAGCGTGCGCCTGCAGGGCGCCGGAAGAACGTCAGTCGAGATCGAGCGACCCCAGCACGAGCAGGTAATAGCTGACGATCCCGATGATCTTGTCGTTCTCGATCACGGGCGCGTGGCTGATGCCGCAACGCTCGAACAGCCGCGCGCAGTAGCGCACGCGCATCTCGGGGCGCACCGAGATCACGGGCTTCGCCATGATCTCGTAGACGTTGACGCGCTCGGGTGCGCGGTCCTTCGCGATCACTTCCTTGGCGATGTCGGAGAACAGCACCATCCCGTATTCGTCGTCTTTGTCGCGCTTCTCCACGATCAGGCTGGTGGCCCCGACGCGCTTCATGATGCGCATCGCTTCCATGACGTCGACGCGGCCGTCCACGTACGCAACGTTCTGCCGCATCACCTCTCGAACGCTAATGTCTTTCATATTTCCTTCTCCAGCGCGACTGCCAGTTTCTCCGCCTGTCGCACAACGCCCACTGCATCTTCGACGTCGATTTGAAACGCCACACCGGTGCCCGGTTTGGCGTCGAACTCGCCGACGTCGCTCAAATGCTCGAGGATGCGGCGGCTCAGATGTTCCTCGACGATCATCAGCAGCACGTCGCGGTGCGCGGACAGCGACATCCCGAGGAAGCTCGCTTGCTTCTTCGCGCCTTCTCCGCGCGCCTGGTGGATGACCGTGCAGCCGGTCGCTCCGCTGGCGCGCGCAGCGCTCATCACCGCCTCGGTCTTGCGGTCTTCCACGAATGCGACGATCAACTTGAAGTGCATATCAATCCTCCTTGTCGAGGGTGCGGTTTCCCGGCAGCCCAGCGTTGCGGCGCACTACGTGTCTCTCGTAGAGCGACGCAATCTGAGCATACGCCAGCACGGAAATCGCGGGGAAAAGACAAGCAAATGCGATGAGGCCGAAGCCGTCCAGCAGGACGTTGCGGTCCGGCAAGAACTCCGCCAGTCCGAGGCCGAGAGCCGTCACGACGGGTACGGTAACCGCCGTCGTGCTGACGCCTCCGGAATCGTATGCAAGCGCGACGATGGCTCGCGGCGCGGCCAACGTTTGCAGGGCGACGATCGCGAAGCCCGCGCCGATGCACCAGTGAAGCGGAATGCCCGTCACGGTCTGAATGCAGCCAAGGGCCACCCCGACGGCGACACCGAGCGCAGCGGCGATGCGAAGGCCCCAGGTCTTGATCGCACCGCCCGAAATCTCGTGAACGCGGAGCGCGATGGCGAGCAGGGCCGGTTCCGCGATCGCGGCTGCGAACGAGATACAAAACGCGAACGCATAGATCCACCAGAACGCCGTCCAAGGCGGCGTTTCTACCGGCGCTTCTTGCGAGATGCTGGCCGCGGCGAGCTGCTCGACCATCATGCGGCCCGCGGGAAACAGCGCCCGGTCGACGCCCATCAGCAGCAGGGCGAGCCCCAAGGTGACGCACACGAGCCCAAGTAGGATCTCCTTCGCGTTGACGAGCTTCTGCTTCAGCACCACGCGATAAAAGAACAGCATGAAGACGGCCACGGGCAGCACGTCGGTTGCCGTCTCGGCGATGGTGCGCAGGAAATCGCCGATCAGATCCATGCGAGCAGCATTCCGTAGACCATCACGAACACGGTGGGCGCCAACATGACGAGCGCGATCATGCCGAACCCGTCTGTCAGCGGGTTTCGCCCGGACAGCGACGAGGCGAGGCCGACCCCGAGCGCAGTGACGAGCGGCACGGTGATCACCGACGTCGTGACTCCGCCCAAGTCGTACGCGAGGCCGAGCACCTCGGCGGGGGCGAAGAACGCGGTGACGGTGACTGCGATGTAGCCGCCGATGACGAGCTTCGGCAACGACCAGCCCATGACGACTCGGGACACCCCGAGCACGAGCGCCACGCCGACGGCGAGCGCCACGGTCAAGCGCAAGCCGAGCGCGTACTGGTCCTTCGCGCCCGCGGAATCCGCGATCGCACCCCCCGCCGCGGCGGCGTCGGCCGCCTCGGAAGCGACGGCCGTCAGGGCCGGCTCCGCGATCGTGGTCCCGAAGCCGAGCAAGAACGCGAAGACCACGAGCCAGATGAAGCTACCCCGTTGCGCAAGCGCGTACGCGAGGGCATCGCCGAGAGGGAAGAGTGCGAGCTCGAGCCCGTAGATGAGCAGGATGAGGCCCATCAGCACGAGCAACGTGCCCTCGACCAGCGGGAACAGGCGCGCGACGGGTTGTTGAACGATGAAAATCTGAAAGAGCAGGACCACCGTGACCACGGGGGCAAGATCGCGGAGCGTGCCTAAGGCGATGCGTAGCAGACGTGTCATCGTTCTCCGGGTCTCGAGGCGACCGCGCGCTCCATGCCCGCCGGCAGGGCGCACATTTATTCCCGGATAGTAACTTCTAACGATGCATTCGTCAGACTTGTCGGGAAACCTTCCTTTTCGCGGCAGCGCTTCGCCACGCCGTGTATAGCGCCAGGGTCAGCAGCACCGGCAGCAGCGGATGCTGCGCCGCGAGGCTCCACGGGTTGTCGAACAGGTTGACGGTGTTGCGCAGCGCGCGCTCGAAGATCGGGCTCAAGACGAAGCCGATCAGGAACACGACGAATGGAAACTCGAGCTTGCGCAGCAGATAGCCGAGCACGCCGAAAGCCAGCACGATGCCGATGCCGAACATCGAGCCCGTCGACACATAGGCGCCCGTGACGCAGAGCAGCGCGGCCGTGGCCAGGATCAAGGGCCGCGGCACGGCGAGGAACAGCACGAAGAACCGCAGGCCGATGTTGCCGAGCACGAGATTCGCGACGTTCGCCAGCAGCAACGACGTGAAAAGGCCATAGATCACCGCGCCGCTCTGCTGCATCACGAACGGTCCCGGCGTGATGCCGTGAATGAGAAACGCGCCGACGATCAACGCCGTCGTCGCGCTGCCGGGAATGCCGAGCGTCAACAACGGAATCAAGCTGGAGCCGATGACGGCGTTGTTCGCCGATTCGACGGCGGCCACGCCCTCGAGCTTGCCCGTGCCGAACTGCTCCGGCGTCTTCGAGGCGCGACGCTCGGCGCCGTAAGCGAGGAACGCGGCGACCGAGGCGCCGAGACCCGGCAGCGCCCCGACGACGGTGCCGATGGCGGAGCCGCGCAGGATCGCGCGGGCACAGCCGCGCAGCTCGCGCCACGACAAACGATCGTCCGCGCTCGAGCCGAGCTCGATGCGCGTCGCGCCGTCGTGCGGACCGCCGCGAAAGTGGTCCTCGAGCTGCACGAGAATCTCGCCGAGCGCCAGCACGCCGATGCCGACCGCGACGAGCGGGATGCCGTCGAAGACGTCGAGCACGCCGAACGTCAGCCGCTCGCCGCCGGTCTCGATGTCGAGGCCGACGGTCGCGAGCAACAGGCCGAGCGCGAGCGCGAACACACCCTTCGCGGCGGACTTGCCCAGCAAGCCCGTGATGAACGCGAACGCGAACACGAGCACGCCGAGGATCTCCGGCGGCCCCATGCGCAGGGCCCACACGGCGAGCGGCGCCGCGGACACGATCAAAACGAGATCCGCGAACATGTCGCCCGTCACGGACGCGTACAGCGACATCATCAACGCCTTGCGCGGCTTGCCCTGTTTCGCGAGCGGGTAACCGTCGAGTGCCGTCAGCGCAGACGACACCTCGCCGGGCGTGTTGATGAGGATCGAGGCGATCGCGCCGCCGTACTCGCCGCCCTTGTGCACGCCGAGCAAAAACGCGATCGCCGATACGGGGCTCATGGCGAAGGTGAGAGGAACGGCGATGGCGATCGCGGTCGGCGCGCTCATGCCAGGTATTGCACCGACGACGATGCCGAGCGCGACGCCGAGCACGATGAAGGCGAGGTTCAGCGGGGCGAAGGCGCCGGCGACGCCTGCGAGAACGACGTCCATTAGCGACTCAGGGCAGCGGCATCGCGAGCAGCGCGACGAAGAACAACCACAGCCCGACGGGCGCTGCGATGGCAGCGATCGCAATCGGCAACGGTTTGACGCCTGCGAGCTTCAATAGGCCGGCGATGAGCGCTGCGCCGCCGATCACGTAGCCGAACACGCTCATGAGCAGGTACGACGCGCCGAGCACGGCCGCGGACGCGCCCAGAAATTTCAGGTTGGCGGCCGTCAGGCGTGCGTCGTCGGAGCCCTCGCGCCGGCCTTCGAGCAGCAGGCCGAACGCGGCCAGCGTGGCGAGCGCAGCCGCGACGTACGGCATGAACGCGGGCGCCAGCCCTCCGGCGAGCGTGCTGCCGGCGACGAACCGCGGAATGACCACGGCGAGCATGACCAAGCCGCCCGCGACGAGCGCGACGGCAACGATGAGCTGGTCCCGCCGCAAGCGAAGCGCCTACTGCGTCACGCGTTGCACTGCGCGCGTGAGCACGGCGGCCTCGGCCTCGAGCTCGGCAGTGATGGCGTCCGTTCCGAGATGGTATTCGGGATAGCGCAGCCGGCGAATCAGCGTCGTCATCGGCGGCGAGTCGATCGCGGCGGCGAGCGCGCTCGACAGTTTCGTCTCGACGTCGGGCGGCAAGCGCGCCGGCGCGGAGACGACGAACACGGCGCACGAGGCGATGTCGTAGCCTTGCTCGGCGAGCGTCGGCACGTCGGGCTCCGTGAGTAAACGCTCGGTTTCCGCGGAGGCGAGCACGCGCATCTTGCCCGCGGCCACGTAGTCGATGTGCGGGCCGCCCGAGAATGCGAAGTCGGCGTGGCCGCCTAGAATCGCCTGCATGGTCTCGCCGCCGCCTTGCACCGAGATCACGCGAAACCGTACGCCGGCCGCTGTCGCGATGTAGTCGGCCACGATCCGCGTCAGCGGCGACTGCGACGCGAAGATCGGGCGCTCGCCGTGCCGAGCTGCGGCGACGAGATCGGCCACCGTGTGGAACGGCGAGCTTGCGCTCGTCACGAGCGCGCACTGGCCTTTCGAGACCGACGCGAGATGCGTGAAGTCGCCGACGGAGTAGCTCGCCGCGCTCGGCGTCACGGCAGGATTGCCCGTGTAGGCGTGCGAGATCGTGAAGCCCAAGCTGTAGCCGTCCGGCGCAGCGTTCTTGAGCTGGGCCGCCATGACGCTGCCGCCGGCGCCCGTGCGGTTGTGCACGACGACCGGTTGGCCGAGCTCGGCCTCCAGCGCCTTCGCGAGCACGCGGCCCAGCATGTCGGTGCTGCCGGCCGGGTTCGAGCCGATATACATGTGTATCGGGCGGTCCGGGTACTCCGCCGCGACGGCCGCCGCGGCGGCCAGCAGGCCGATGCCGACAGCCAACGCGGCCGTGGCACACGCTGCGGCGGCGCGTGTCATTGCTCGGCTTGCGCCGCTTCGACGGGCCCTAGCAGGCCGCCGACGATCGGCGTGGACGGCTTACCGTCGACCCCGACGGGCACGTCGCCGACGAGCGTTACGCGGTATAGCTGCCGATCGAAATCCGTTTCGAAGATGTCTTCGGGCGCGAGGTGCGCCGTGGCCCGGTTGTCCCACATCGCGATGTCGCCGGCGTTCCAGCGGAAACGCGCGACGAACTCGGGGCGCACGCAATGCTCCCACAGCATCTCGAGCAACGTCTGGCTCTCGCGCGCCGTGAGGCCGACGATCTTGCGCAAGAACGCGGGGCTCGCGAATAGCACGCGCTCGCCGCTTTCGGGGTGCACGCGAACGAGCGGATGCTCGGTCGAGAAGCTCGGCCGCGTCGTTTGCGTCAAGGCGTTCGCGGTGACCTTGCCGTAACCGTGCACGCCGCGCAGCGTGTCGAGAAACGCGCGCAGCGTAGGGGAGAGCGCGTCGTAGGCGGCGGCAAGATTCGTGAACTGCGTGTCGCCGCCGTACGGCGGCATCGTTACGCCGCGCAAAATCGACGCGGCCGGCGGATTCAGCACCGTCGTGAGATCCGTGTGCCAGCCCGTCCACGGGCGAATGGGGTCGGGCTCGAGATGCGTGTGCCGCTCGCGGCGTTTCGCAACGGAGTAGATCTCCGGGAAGCCGGGCTCGTGCCCGTAGAGCACGTGGCCGATCGTCGGCTGTCCCAGCGCGCGCGCGAACGCCACGTGCTGCGCGTGATCGAGATGCTGGTCGCGAAAGAACACCACTTTCCATTTGAGGAGCGCCGCGCGGATTTCGCGCACGGCTTCCGGCGACAGCGGTTGCTTGAGATCGACGCCGAAAATCTCGGCGCCCGTGAACACCGACATGGGGCGCACGGTGATCGTCGTGCGTTGCGCTTCGTGCTGCGGGAATGATGCGGCCATGCCGGCGGCTGCCCCTCTCGTTGGTTTACAAGCCGTTCGCGGCTCTGTTATTAGAGCAAGAGTGGCCGCACCCGGCCCGATCGGTCAAGGTAACTGCCTACGTATGAGCCAACCCATGCCGCAGCGGCGCAGCGCGATCACGATCAAACCTCTGAACCCCGTGATCGGCGCCGAGCTGCACGGTCTCGATCTCCGGCAGGAGCTACGCGACGACGAGATCCGCGAGATCAAGGAAGCGCTCGATCGCTACCAGGTCGTGTTCTTTCGCGATCAGGACATCACGCCCGAGCAGCACCTCGAGTTCGGACGGCGGTTCGGCGAGCTGCACGTGCACCCGTCGGTGCGCGGCAAGCCGCGCGAGCAGTGGACCGAGATCATGCCCGTGCATGCCGACGCGACCACTGCACGTATCGCCGGCGACAAGTGGCACACGGACGTCTCCTGCGACGAGAAGCCGCCGCTCGCGAGCATCTTGCACATGTCGACAGTGCCGGAGAGCGGCGGCGACACGTTGTTCTCGAGCATGTACGCCGCGTACGAAGCGTTGTCCGAGCCGATGAAGCGTTTGCTGACTGGGCTGACGGCCACGCACGACGGCGCGCCGAACTACGACGATCGCGCCAAGCGCAGCCGCGACAACAACCCCGATCGCGTCAATCCGATCGCCGTACATCCCGTCATCGCGACGCACCCGACGACTGGACGCAAGACGATCTACGTCAACTCCGCCTTCACCGTGCGCATCAACGAGCTCGCTCAAGCCGAGAGCGACGCCGTGCTCGAGCTGCTGTTCGCGCACGTCACGCGGCCGGAGTTTCAGTGCCGGTTCCGCTGGCAGCGTCACTCCGTCGCGTTCTGGGACAACCGCGCCGTGCAGCATTACGCCGTGTGGGACTACTACCCCGCAGTGCGCACGGGCCGGCGCGTCACGATTCGCGGCGATCGGCCGTTCTGATCCTTGCGGAGGCTGCTCGTCGCGGTTTGCGGTGCGGCTCTCTTCCTGAGCGCCACGGCTGCAGCCGTGGCGCAACCGTCGGCGGCGATTGCAAGCGAGCCGGCGCCAGTGCCCGCCGCGGTACGCGCCACCAACGCACGCTTTGCCGGCGTGTGGAAGCTCGTCGAGGAAGAGTCGCGCGATGCTGCCGGGCGCGAGGTGCCGCTGCCGTACGCCGCGAGCGGCGGCCGCTTCGGCTACATCACGTACGACCCGCTCGGTTACATGGGTGTCGTGCTCGCGTGGGCTGCGCAGCCGACGGTCTCGCGGCCCGAGCCCACGGTCGAGGAAGCGACGCTGGCCTTGCAGCGCTACAACTCGTACTGGGGGGCGTATGCCGTCGACGAGGCGGCGAGCGTCGTCACGCACCAAACCTTCGGCGCCGTCATGCCGTCGTTCGCCGGCACGAACCAGGAGCGCCGCTTCACGATCGACGGTAACCGCTTGGCGCTGCAACCGCCGCCCGCGGCCGGCGGCGATCGGCGCACGCTGACCTGGGAGCGCGTGCCCGATCTGCCGAATCTCCCGGCGGCGCAGCGACGGCTCGTCGGCTTCTGGAAATTGCTGTCGTTCGAGCAGCGCAACGCCGCGGGTGACTTGCTTACGTCGAACCCGGGGCCAACCGGTTTTCTCGTCTATACCGCGTCGGGGCACGTCATGCTGCACCTGATGCAGCCGTATCGCCGCCGAAATGTCGGGCCGGCGCCGACGGCAGACGAGACGCTCGCGACATATCGCTCCTACACGAGCTACTTCGGCCCGTACACGGTGAACCAAGCGGCGGGTGTCGTCGTGCATCGCTTGGACGCGTCGTTCAACTCGGCAGCGCCCGGCACGGAGCTCGAGTATCGCTACGCTTTGTCGGGCAGGCTTCTCACGCTCCAGACGCCGCTGACGAACGGCGGTGGCGCACGGGACGTGCGCTCGACGGTGACGTGGGAGCGGATTAGCGACTGAGCGCAGAGCCCCGCGGGATCTGCCGTAACGCTGCGCGCAAGCCGTCGGCGAGCCGATCGAGGTCGGCCTGCGTGTGGGCCAGCGACAAAAAACTAACCTCGAACGGCGAGGGCGCGAGCGCGATCCCTCGCTCGAGCAGCGCGTGAAACACGAATGCGTAGACATCGGCCGAGCGCGCGTTGACGGCGCTGCTCGTGCGCGGCTGCGTATCCGCGAACCACGTGATCCAGAAAATCGAGCCCATACGGCACAGCACCGCCGGCACTGGGCTCTCGGCGAGCGCACTGCCGACTTGGGCGGCGAGCTGCTCGCCGAGCGCCTCGAGCCGGCGCCAACCGTCCTCCTCTTGCAAAGTGCGGAGCGTAGCGAGCCCTGCGCTCAGCGCGAGGGGATTGCCGGACAGCGTGCCGGCCTGATAGACGTCGCCTTCCGGCGCTAGCTGGCGCATGAGCTCGCGCCGCCCGGCGAGCGCGCCCACCGGCAACCCGCCGCCGATGACGCTGCCGAACGTGACGAGATCGGGTGTCACTCCGTAGTGCTCGGCAGCACCGCCGGCGCCGACCCGAAAACCGCTCGTGACTTCGTCGAAGATCAACAGCGCGCCGTGCCGCGTGCAGAGCTCGCGCAACTTCGCGAGAAATTCGCGGCGCTGGATCAGCAGGCCGTTGTTCGCGGGCACGGGCTCGATGAGGACTGCAGCAATGCGTTCGTTCTCGGCCGTGAACAGCGCTTCCGCACGGTCCTCGTCGTCGAGCGGTAGGACGCGCGTCGCGGCCGCGTAGCCTGCGGGCACGCCGGCGGACCACGGGTTGGCGAACGTCGCGAGGCCCGACAGCACGCTCACCAACAGGTAGTCGATGGGGCCGTGATAGCAGCCCGTAAATTTCACGATCAGCTCTCGTCCGGTGGCGCCGCGCGCGAGGCGCACGGCGCTCGCGACGGCTTCGGTTCCCGACGATACGAACCGCACCTGCTCGCTGCCGGGATAGGCCGCGGCGATGTGCTCGGCGAGCTCGATCTCCGGCGGCGACGTCGCGCCGAACGACGTCCCGTTTTGCGCGGCGGCCCCGATCGCAGCCAGCACTTTCGGATGGGCGTGACCGAGAATCATCGGCCCACCGGCGCCGACGAAGTCGAGATAGTCGTGCCCGTCGACGTCCGTCGTGCGTGCGCCGCTCGCAGCGCGCATCACGCGCGGCATGCCGCCGACGCCGTCGAACGCGCGCACCGGCGAGCTCACGCCGCCGGGCAGAGCTTTCCGTGCGCGTGCGAGCCAATCGTCGGAGCGGTCGCGCTCAGTCATCGCAAGACGGCAGCGGATTGCGCTCGCATCGAGCGGCTGCTGTGGCTGTGCTAGGACAGCGGCACTTTGGGGGCAGAAATTGCACTAGGAAACCGACCGGTTCGGTGCGGTGATTTTGCTTGACTGACTGCACGGTCGAAAGCATATATTCCAACCGTTGGCAGAAAAAGCGCGCGGCTGTCACGGCACGCGGGCAGAAGACCAACGAGAGCGGCGCTCTTCGAGGGCGTGCTTGCAACAGGGGGTTTGGGGCTTCGATTCGAATCAGGCTGCGGTCGGCCTCGTTCAACTGAACGACCGTTCGTCCATAACATCTTCCCGGGGGGAATTGTGTCCAAGAACTATGTCGTGATGCGGCGTTCATTGCTGTCCATGTCCATTGCAGCGGCCATGGGGTCAGCGCCATCGATCGGGTCTGCGCAAGAGCCGACTCCGCAGCCGTCCCAATTGGAAGAGGTCCTCGTCACCGGCACGCGCATCGTTCGGCAGGATCTCGTCGCGAACAGCCCGATTCAGACGGTCGACTCGACGTTCTTCGAGAACTCGAGCACGGTCGCGATCGAAACGATGCTGAACCAGCTGCCGCAGTTCGTGCCTGCGATCACGCAGTTCGACACCGGTAACGTGCAGCCGAGCGCGACGAACACGACGGGCGCCAACACGATCTCGCTGCGCGGCTTGGGGTCCAACCGCAACTTGGTACTGTTCGACGGTCGCCGCGCGCAGCCGGTCAACTCGCTGCTCGTCGTCGACACCAACTCCATTCCGTCGGCGGCCATCGAGCGCGTGGAAGTCGTGACGGGCGGCGCTTCGGCCACCTACGGCGCCGACGCTATCGCCGGTGTCGTCAACTTCGTCATGAAGAAGAACTTCGAGGGCCTCAGCGTCGACGTGCAGACGGGCGGCACCGAGAACGGCGACGGCAACGAAACGCGCGTGTCGACGCTGTTCGGCGCCAACATCGACGGCGGCCGCGGCAACGTCATGGCGGGCATCGAGTACGCGGATCGCGAGATCGTGTACCGCAACGGGCACGATTTCTTCGATGCGCAATTGACCGATCCGTCGGCTCCGGCCACCAACACGACGTTCTTGACGCCGACGCAATACGCGCCGACGGCGAGCAACCTGCCGGACATCAACGTCGTCCGCAGCATCTTCACGGGCGGCCCCGTGGCGGTGCCGGCCAACGCCAACGCCCAGTCCTTCTTCGTCAACAAGTCGAACTCGCAACTGTGGACCAACGCCACGACGGGCGCCGGCGCGGCCGGCAGGACGTGGGGCACCTATCGTTACGCGGACGGTTTTCCGGCAATGCAAGGGTGGGGCGAAGAGCATCCGCTGCGTAAGGTCGTCCAGAACGGCGGCCAGGCGAACGGCACGATCTTGGAAAACCAGCCCTTCGCTCTGCTATCGACGCCGCTGACGCGGCACTCGATCTTCGGCCGCGGCCGTTACGAGGTCGCCGACGGTCTCGAGGTCTACGCTCAGGCGAACTTCGTCAAGTCGATCACGCGGACGATCATGACGTGGTCGCCGGCCTCGGGTGCATGGAACGCGCAAATCCCGCACGGCGAAGGCATCTTTGCGCCGTCGTTGTGCACGACGGCCAACTCCAACATCGGTTGCCCCGGCGCCGGTTTCACGCAGATCGATCACCTGCCGGGCGGCAGCAAAGGTGTGGCGTGCGCCCCGATGGGCGGCTGTACGAACAGCCAAGCGTTCCCGGTGCCTGCGGAGCTCGCTCTGCTGCTCGATTCGCGGCGGCTCGACCCCGACGGCACCGGTCCGGCACCGGCCGGCGCGGTCGGGTCAGGGCGCGACCAGCCGTGGATCCTGAACCGCGTCATCGACTTCCTCGGTGAGCCGCGGTCCACCGCGAACGACAGCAAGCTGTACCAAATGATGGCGGGTATCACCGGCCAGGTCGACAAGATCGACGGCTCGTGGGACGTCTACTTCTCGACCGGCAATACCGAAACTCAGAACGAGCTGCGTGGCTTCGGCGACGTGCAGCAGTACCGCAACATCGTCGCAAACTCTGCCAACTACGGCAGGGGCGCAGTGGTGCTCGGTCCCATCACCGCGACGCCGTTCCAGGGCAGCGGCGGCACGGCTTCGTGCACCAGCGGCCTCCCGATCTTCGCGGACTTCACGGTCTCGGCGGACTGCATCGCGGCGCTCGCAACGGGCGCGACCAACGTGATGAACATCGACCAAGACATCATCGAAGGCACCGTGCAGGGCAAGCTCGCGGACATCTACGCGGGTGAAATTCGCTTTGCAGCCGGCGCTTCGTACCGCGAGAACGAGATCGTGTACGAGCAGGCGAGCGTCAATAACCGCAACAACAGCGTCACCGCGATGATCGGTCTGGCTTCCGGTGCCGATACCCGGGGCGCGACCACGGCCGCGGACGTATTCGGCGAGGTGTTGCTGCCGCTGGTCTCCGGTGACGGCGTCGTTCGAGAGTTCGCCCTCGAGCTCGGCTCGCGCTACTCGGACTACGACGAGCAGGGCACTTCGAACACGTACAAGGGGCTGTTCACCCTCGAGTTCGGCGCTCCCGTGCGGCTGCGCGGCGGCGTGCAGCGCGCCAACCGCGCACCGAACGTCGGCGAGCTATACGCGCCGGAGAACACCGCGATCGTGAACTCGGCCTACAACGGCGATCCGTGCGGCACGAACTCGTTCGCGCCGTGGGGAGCCAATCCGACCTACAACCCGAACGCCGCCGACGCGATCGCACTGTGCTCGCAGTTGATGGGTCCCGGAGCGGCCATCTTCTACGCGGACCCGCAAACCGGCGTGTTCCCGACCGTCACGGTCGTCGAGCAAGGCAATCCGAACGTGCAGTCCGAGCAAGCGGACACGGTTACGTTCGGCGCCGTGCTGACGCTCGACAACTTCGAGGTCGCCGTCGATTGGTACAAGATCGAGATCGAGGACATCATCGGCGTGACGGGCTACGACTCCGTGTACGAGCAGTGCTTGAGCCCGCAGTACAACCCGAGCCGCACGCCGACCGGTAATTCCTACTGCCAGTACATCCAGCGCAACCAGGAGAACGGCGGCACGTTGCGCGTCAGCGCTCCCCGCGCCAATCTCGGCCACTACGAGACGGCGGGCGTGGACGTGCAGTTCAATTGGCGTAAGCAGCTCGGCGAGAGCACGTTGGGCTTGAACGTGCTCACGACGTTCCTCGATACCTACGAGCTGCAGGACTCACCGCAGGCGGCGATCATCGACATCGTCGGCACCAACGGTGCGCCCGGCGGTGCGCAGTTCGACTATCGGATGTTCACGACGCTCAACTATTTCAGGGGGCCGTTCAGCACCGCGCTGCGCTGGCGTCATTACCCCGACATCAAGCACTCGACGTATAGAACGGACAAGAACACGCCGAGCGAGGGAGCGGCCAAGTACAACATCTTCGATTGGAGCGGCCGGTTCTCGTTCAACGAGAAGTACGACCTCCGCTTCGGTATCGACAACTTGCTGGACAAGGATCCGCCGATCTACGGCCGGCAAGTGGTCAACTTCCCCTACAACAGCGGTACCGGCCAGACGTTGAACTCCGTGTACGACGTGCTCGGCCGCCGCGGTTACGTGGGCTTCACGGCAAACTTCTAATCGGTCGTCACGCGCGGCGGGCCAGCGGGCCCGCCGCCTTTCTCGGCCGGTGAGGCGAGCGATGAGCGACGTGAGTCGACAAGCTGCAGCAGCGGCGAGCGCGGTTGCGCAGGTCGTGCCGCCCGACGTAGAGCTGTCGCGCAAGGTGGCCGAGGTAGCGGAGTGCGACGCTCGCGGCGACCACCGGCGGGCCGTCACGCTGCTCGCCGAGTGGGCAGGACAGGGCGACGTCGAGGCGATGACGGAGCTCGGCAAACGTCTGCTCGTCGGCTTCCAAGCGCCGTTCGAGCCGCGCCAAGGCACCGAGCTCATCATCAAAGCCGCCAACCTGGGCGGCCCGGCAGCGGCGGCGCAGCTCGCAGTGCTCGCTGCGATCGGCATGCACATCCCGCAAAGCTGGCAGACGGCGATGGCCGCGATCGTGTTCTCGGCCGAGCTCGGCTCTCCGAAAGCGCGCGGGCAGCTACGCGTGTTGGCCGCCGATCGCGAGCTGGCCGCGCGCGATCTTTACACCGAGAACCCGGATCCGAAGCTATGGCGCCGGCTGGCGGACACCATCGACTTGAACCGTTGGCACCAGCCCTCGCCGGGCAGCACGCTGTGCGACTCGCCGCTCGTCCGCCACGTCCCGAGTCTAATATCTCGAGACGTGTGTCAGTGGATGATCGAGCAATCGCGGCCGCGGCTGACGCGCGCGATGGTCTACGACGCGGTCGAGGACAAGTCGACGGCGAACCAAACGAGAACGAACACGCTGGCGCTGTTCAATACCACGAACAGCGACCTGGTCAGCGTGCTGATTCAAGTGCAGATCTGCGCCAACACCGGCGCGTCGTTCAGGCAGCTCGAGCCGTTGTCGGTCCTGCATTACGACGTCGGCGAGCAGATCATCGAGCACTACGACTTCGTCGATCCCGATGCGCCGACCTTCGACCAGCAAGTGGCCGAGTACGGTCAGCGCAAGGTCACGTTCCTGCTGTACTTGAACGACGACTACACGGGCGGCGAGACCGAGCTGCCCAAGCTCGGCATCGCGCACAAAGGCCAGCTCGGCGGCGGCTTCTATTTCGTCAACATTCGCGACAACGACGAGCCCGATCTACGGACGCTGCACGCTGGGCGCCCGCCGATCCGTGGCGAGAAGTGGGTCGTCTCGCAGTGGATACGCAGCCGAGCCACCTTTTGAGCCCAGCGCCGCTCGATCCCACCGTTGCTCGCCTCTATACCCCGAACGCCTCGGTTCGGTGCGGTTTTCCTCATCTTTCTTATGGGCCGTATCGCGCTTTTTTCGGGGGGGCCAGGCTAAGATTTGTGAGATCGAAACCCGGAGGGGGTGGGGCAGGAACATGATGTTGCTCCGACGGTTGAGTCTGCTCTGTCTGGCCGCGCTGGTCGCGGCCGAAGTGTCCGCGGCGGACGCGGATGACGCGCTGCACGGCGCTGCCAAGCGCGGCGATCGAATCGCGGTCGCCCGGCTGCTCGACAACGGCGCCGCCGTCGACGCTCGCGCCGCGGATGGCACGACGGCGCTGCACTGGGCGACGCGCGCGGACAACCTCGAGACCGTGGAGCTGGTGCTGGAAGCCGGCGCCGACGCGCGCGCGGCCACCCCCTACGACGTCACGCCGCTGTACCTCGCGGCCGAGAATGGCAGTGCTCCGGTGATGGCTGCGCTGCTGTCCGCAGGCGCCGACCCCAACACCGCTGCGCCGACGGGCCAGACCGCTCTCATGACGGCCGTGCGTAACGGCAACCTCGATGCGATCGAGTTGCTGCTCGATCGCGGCGCCGGGCTCGACGCGCGCGACCCGCAGTTCGAGCAGGCGGCGCTCATGATCGCCGTGCGCGAAGGGTACACGGACGTCGTCGCGCTGCTGATCGAGCGCGGTGCCGACGTCGATGCGCATACGCTCGCCGGCCCGACGCCGGCGTTCATTCCGCCATGCAAGCGCACGGGCTGCTTTTCGGAGGGCGCCGGCATCAACCGCGGCGGCATCCCGGATCGCGGCTGGCGCCCGGCCGCGAAAGGCGGCTTGACTCCTTTGTTGTATGCGGCGCGCGACGGCCGCACCGCCGAGGCGGCGCAGCTCATCGCCGCCGGCGCCGACGTCGAGCTCGCCGAGGCAAACGGCACTCGGCCGCTTTTGATGGCGCTCTTGAACAACCAGCTCGGCGTCGTCGACTTGCTGCTGAAGCATGGCGCCGACGTGAATGCCGATGACTTCTGGGGGCGCACGCCGCTGTTCGCCGCCGT
>JACZCZ010186987.1_pt1 | contig 18826 bp, 21 predicted proteins | sample 8641811 | NCBI WGS metagenome assembly JACZCZ01 (sample SAMN15324610, study PRJNA640507) | soil metagenome | isolation source: intercropping peanut in the first line | place: China: Luxin town, Laibin City, Guangxi Province | collected 2019-07-25 | depth 10cm m | reverse complement strand
CAAAAAAATATTTTTCTCGAAAATACAATTTTTTGGAAACCCTGAAAAACGACTTTTTAAAAATTAATTATTTTTAATTAAAGAAAAATAGAAATATTTCCTGAAATTTAACCATACCGTTCAAATTATAATTTCTATTTTCCGGAAAATTCAATTTTCAATTAATTAAAAATTTAAATAATTTTGAAAAGTCGTTTTCAGAGTTTCTGAAAAATTGTATTTTCGAGAAAAATATTTTTTGGTTTCAGGTTTAATTTTGAGAAAAAAGATTTTATAATTAATTTAATTAAAAATATTATTGATTTTCAGACAATTTTCAAAAAGATTTTCAATTGAATAAAGTCGAGTTTGTTTTGTTAAATCTTTATTTTGTAAAAAAAGAGATGTTTGTAACTGCAACTTTTATTTCTGCATTAGGAAATGTGCAGTTTTCAAATACGCCTTTTTCAGAGGTCGACGAATTGATTCGGAATATTGTCTCGTGTCAAGGTCTTGGAACAGTTGGTGGATAATTGTATCTCGAGGTGCTTAACAAGTTTGGAAAGTCTAGATTTCTTAGTTTTGAATGCACAAATCTTGAAGGTGATCTTCAAAAACAACGTCTAGCCAAGACAATCGAGACTGCAGAGAATGCCAATTGTGTCACTCTCGTAGAACTCGAGAAAGCATTCTTTACCTGGAGACCAACCAAAGTCTCTTCAGTCCTGCCACCTTCTTTGCGAGAAATGATGCTGAATTGGATGGTTACTGAAGCTGACAGTGATGAGACGTGCGCTCTACCATCCTCTGGAAAATGGATCATCGGAGGATTCTTGGTCTGGCTTGATGTGAGCACTTCTCCAGAGCCTCGATTCCGATATTGCATTCTTTCAACGATGACAGGAGTTGCCCGTTTCGCCGCATGGCAGATCGATCAACAGCAAGACTCAAAACGAACTCGTCTCTTGACCGATTCGTCTGAGTAAACGGAATTTTAATCTTTTTAAGATTTCAGTATCCTACGCGTTAGAAAAAGATATGCTCCAAAGTTTGGTTGACTATTTGGGTCCTCATCCCCCAGCTCCCCTCGACGTGCCTCAGGAATTGGTCGAAGAAGAGAAGGAAGCCCGCCGCTGCGCTTTGATTCGCAACCTCTTGGTTTTCATCATCATTTTTGTGCTCGTTCTTTTGCTCGGAAAATGGCTTTGGAATAGCTGTTTGACCCCCCATGTAACCGTGGTTCGCCCGCTACAGAGCATCTGGCCTTTGCTTGGCATTATCGTCCTGTTCTCCATTCTCCGAGGAGGTCGTTAGATCTAGATAAAAGATTGATCGTTTTCGTTATTTTACTCTTGGACATGTAGTCTTCAAGCTCGTATTCAATCCACGAATTCGAGTTTTCAGATCGATTGATGCTCGAGTTCCAGATGGGGTTGTTAAGAAAAGAAGCAAACAAATGCGTTTGTGTAAGACATCACCCAATTCTTTTGCTTTGGCATTCAAAACCTGTTTGACTAAAGGCCATGCTTTTGCTTTCCAAGTTCCAGAGGCAGTAGTCCAACGCCAACAGATCCAACCAATGTCTCCTCCATTGCTTTGCCAAAAGGAAGAAGGAAATTTTCTAAAAACAGCTTCAATGATTTTCAACCTCTTTGGATCTTTTCGAACAATTTCGGTCATTGAGCTGAGAAACAAGAGTTGTTTGTCGAAAATTGTTTTGTAATGACATCGCTTGGTCTCTCGAATTGATTTCCAATGAGGATTTTTGTTGGTTGTCTCCAAACTAAGAATTCCCGAAGAAGACGTTCTCAAAGCCAATGTCGTATGATTTTCCCATTTGATTTCTCCTATTGTTTTCCCTAAGAGCTGTTTGTTCTCCGCAATGCAAAGTAAAAGTTGAACGCCACAAGCACAATTGCATTGACCACTCTCAAAAGCTTGAAAAAATAAGGCCTGATCTTTGTCATATTTCCAATGATCTTGAGTCAATAGAGAATAAACATTCAAAAACCATTCTGATAAGTTTGTTGAGAGATTGGGTAAACTGTTAATAATTTGATTCCAAACATTTCTTAAATCTTTTCCAGTTGCAATCTCTGAACGAGCTAAATTGAGCTGCAACAAGGCTTGGCTCATTTTCCTTTTATCTAAAAAGATGAAAAAACTTATTGTTTGTTCATTTTTGAACTCCTAATGCAATTTATTTACTTTACATTGGGGTGAAGAACAAAACAGAATGACAACCGAAGATGTCATTGAAGGTCTTGAGAAATTAACATTCGAATTTGAATTTTCTTATAATCTTTCCGGAGCTGTTCTGGCACTATTCGGAGTTGCCAAAATTTATGAACTCGACAATCAACCAATAAAAATGGCCGAGACATTGATGAAAATTACAAAAGTACTTATTCAAGACAAGAGATTTGATGAAGCTGCAGAAATCTTGAAAAATGTTGTTGATGATTTGGCTGGTGTTTCTGATTTACATGACATTTATCTGGAAGCACAATATTATGCCGTTTTGTCTGTCTTGGCTGACAATTTGGATTGGAAATTTGCATGCGATTTGCTTGGGAATGAGAACAATGATCTTTTGCAGGCCATTTTGATTGCTGTCAAAACAAAAGATGTCGATTTGCTTACCAAGACAATGGTCGCTTCTGAAAAAGTTCTAAACAAACAACTCGACGCTGCTTTGTTCTATCATATCAAATGTTCTCTAGAAGAAGTGATTGCCATTGACAATCAATAGCTAAAGAGAGAAACAACCTATTAAAATGACAGCTCTTGTTACAAATTCTATATTTCTTCCTCCCACGCGAACATTGCAAGAATATGTTAATTTAATCGATATTCCTTGTTACTGTAAGCATGGTGTGGTTAGAATCAATTATCGACGCTTTGAGAGAGCCAAAGGAACAATCATTTTTTCACATGGAAATGCGATGGATTTGAATTCAGATTGTCAGAATCTCGCTCAAGCTCTCAGCGAGGCAACTCAATGCAATGTTTTGATCTATGACTACTGCGGATATGGAATCGGAAAGCTCCAAGGACAATTTCCCTCTGAGGCCTGTTGTTTGGCCAATGTGACTTCATGCTACGATTGGCTTGTCAAAAAGCAATGGCAAACTCCCGATCGAATTTGGGTTATGGGTCAATCGTTGGGCTGCGTTCCCAGCAATTGGCTTGCAGCCAACAAAGAAATTGCGGGACTGATTTTGGTGTCTCCTTTCAAATCTCTGAGGGCAATGGGACATATTTATCTGGGCCCCATCTTAACAACTATTTTTTGGTCTTTTTGTCAACATCAATGGCTTTGCTAATGACAACATGGCTAAATATATTTCCTGTAAAACATTGCTTATTCATGGCACAATGGATCAGCTGGTTCCCATACAACATTCAATTGAGTTGAGTGAATTGTACAAAGGACGAGTCGAGAAGCTTTGGTTGTCAACCGATCACAACAACATTTTCTCAGATCATTGGTCAACCATTGTTGAGAAAATCAAAAATTTTCAAATGAAATAAAAAGGAAGACGATGAGCAGCAATTGCCATATCAACAGTAAACTGTTTGTTGCGCTGTTGAAGGCTTCCCTTGTTACGGCTACGGGTTATACGGCCTGGCAGTTTGCCACACGTGGGCTCAAACAGGACTGGAGCAAAGGCAAAAGTTATCTCAGTCTATTTTTGATTGTCGCCGCAGCCTTAATTGTGGCCAACATTGTGTTTACTCTCTTGTTTCAGAGATCACAATTGAAAAAATGTACACCAGATCCAAGACCAGAAGAAGAGAGATTGGAGAATCAACCCATTTTTATTTAATGAAATTTTAATAAAAGCACGTTTATCCAAATTCTTCTTCTTCTTCTTTATGAAGCGGAGAGTGGATGAGGAGAGTGCGATTCCTAACAAATCCAAGAAACTTGGTACAAGTAAATTGATACAGAAAGCCGATGTTATCATTGCCAATCGACGAAGTGAACCAAAGCGTTCTCTTCCAGAGATTGAGATTTCCGTCGCAGAAGTCGTAAAGAAAAAGATAGCACGACCTGATGAATTTTCCGGTCGAATGGTATCTTCTAAAAAACCCGCCGCTCCAAAACCGGGTCCGCCTCGCATTCGTTCAGCACCTTTGGTCAAAGTCAAACAAGAGCCAACAGAGGATAATGAAGTGAAAAAAGTGCCTAAAAGAGAACCTCTGAAATCAGAGACCAAAATTCGACAACCTGCAAAGAGAAAAGAAGGTTATACGATTCGCAAACCGATCGTCATCAAAGAAGAACCGAAAGATGAACCTAAAGTCAAGAAAGAAGAACATGTAGTTCAAACTCGATCTCAGACAAAAAAGCAAATTGATTTAAAAAAAGAGCCCGAACCACCTATTCCCAAATTTCAAGCCACAATCTCTGCATCTTCCATCTTATCCAAATTCTCTCTGCCAGTGGATCGTGATTCTTCTATTACAAGAGATGAATCGCCGGTTCGATCCATGAAGGCTCCGCAACCAGCAGCTCCTGCTATTGCAAATGTAGAACAACCGTCAACTGCCACTGTCAAAAAGGAAGAACAACTACCCATCAAAAAAGAAGAAAAGAGAGCTGATGAACAACCGTCATACTTTCTAGAGAAGAAGCCCAATGTCAAGAGTGAAATCAAACCTACTTTGATTTTGGAGAAATATACTCCCAAAACTCTGAAAGATGTGGTTGGAAATGAAAAAGCATTGGCGGATGCTAGAACTTGGTTGAATAATTTTCGAAAACGAGTTCCTGGAACTCCGCCTGCCATCTTGCTCTCTGGCCCACCTGGAATCGGCAAAACAACCATTGCTCATCTCCTTCTCAAAGAGAGCGGCTATCGAGTGGTGGAGTTCAATGCCAGCGAAGAGCGAAGTCGTTCAGCTGTTGTCGATAGGCTGATGCCTGTAATGCTTGCTGACACTTCTTTCCTGTTCACCCGTTCGACGGCTGTTGTTCTCGACGAGATTGATGGTATGTCCGGAGACAATGGTGGTCTCTCAACTGTTGTCTCCATTTTGAAGGGTGAATACCAAAAGTTTGTCAAGGATGATTTGAAGACTGATCACAAACCTGACTCTGAGATGCTGGGATCAGCTGCAAAACCTAGGAAAATGACCCAAAGAAAAGTCAAAGTGGTAACCAAAGGAACTGGACAAAAAAAGAGAGGAAAATTGGTGACCGTATCAAAAACTCCAGTGATCTGCATTGCCAATGTGGCCTATTCAAAGAAAATGGAAGGTTTGCGAAAAATTTGCAAAGAAATCAAATTTGCCGTGCCTACGACCTCCCAACAACAAAAGCTAATCGAACGCGTTTTGACTGGGGAAGGCTATACATTCGATGGCGATGTCTCCTTTTTTCTGAGCAAAAAGATTGGCTCTCCCGACTATCGACACACTCTGATTGAGATTGGAGAATGGTTGAGGAATCGAAAGCTTGGAAATCATATCTCTCAGGAAGAAGCTCGAAATGTTGCTATTGCTACAATTGATCGAGATTCACAAAATGTGTTTGGTGCAACCACTCGATTGCTTCGAGGCGGATTAGGTCTTGAGGAATCTATGGTCACCTACTCTGCGGATCCACACATGATCTCCAACATGGTCTTTCAAAACTATCCGGATTTTATACCCAGCTTTACAAGGGCAAACAAAAGTCAAGCTCAGATTGCCCAAGCAGAGAGTCGAGCCTGCGCTCGTCTAGCAAAACAAGCTGATCTCTATTCAGCTTGTGATCGCTTCGAGAGCTACGATCATTGTGGGCAAGTCTGTTTCGCTTATGGAACCTCTGTTCTAGGAGGAGGCTTGCTCAATCAGAATCAAATTCCTGGATTGCAGACTCTTGCTTTTCCAGATTTCCAAGTTCATCGTGCTCAACAGAGTTACAAACGATTGCCAATGAAATTCCGCCTGATTGCACCGACCACAGAGTTGGATTCGTTCCGATTCACTTTGCCCAATGAAGAATTTTGGAAGAAAAATTCAGAAGGAAAAGAGAAAGTCCAGCAACTATTATGCTTTGCAGACGAATACAATCTGGATTTCAATCACATTCAAACGATTGAGAATCTTACACGACTTGATTTTAAGAAATATCCTCCACCTTCCAATTCAACTTTCCCCGGACAAGTTAAAACTGAATATGGCGGCAAAGGCAAAAATGGACTTCAAGCTCTGCTGCAAGTAGCCTCGGATATGGATGCTGAAGTTCTAGCCAAAGCAATTGATGAGGAGCAAGATGAGGAAGTTGTTGTCACACAAAATGAAATTTATTGACCTCATTGTTGTTAAATATGATAACGACCTTCCTCTGCACAGTTTGTATCAGGAAGAGGAACGAAATCAAAGATTAACTTGTAGACAAAGCCACCGCGATACAGATTAAAAACTACATCCTTCAACTGCTCTCCTAGATAGTCGAAATGTCCTCTTCGATCATAGGGGAAAGCATTGACAATGAGTTGGAATTGAAAACCAATACTCACAAAATATTTCTGCAAAAGAGCAACATGCTCTGGTTGTAGTTCTGAGATATCAACAGGTGCGTCATCCACTGAGAAGAGTTGCTTCACTCCTTTTGAGAAGAGATGAACAAGAAATCCTGCGATCCCAGCTACATCCTCTTCCAAAAGATCCATTTCCAGCTGATAACTATAGGCTTCCCCGGGTGGCTTGGAAAATAGATGCTCGGCTAGTTCATCAATCTCGGTTTGCATTTTTTGGTTGTAAGATTATTAAAATTATGAAAACGATTTGATTTCTATAAATTAGCAATCGTCTGAGAAAAAAAATTTATTCACGAAAAGATCTACATCACCATAAACGTTTCATGGTTCTGCATCTATCACTGGATCAATCATTACTTGATCAATCTGGCAGCTGAAAATTACTGCACGGTCATCGTCACAAATCTCCCATGTTTTTGGATCCGAATTGATTTTTTGGCAAAGCTCCTGAGCTTTCTCTAGTGTTGAAAAAACGCCAAAAAATGTGGTCTCAACTGGCAAATCACCGCCCTCATTAACAACGGCGTAAACTGTGGTTGACATAATGTTTTGTAAACTGAAAAATTTAATTGTCCTTTAGATGTTTACAGAGATCACGTTTACAAAAAGTCATTTGGCACAGTTTGCATTTTTTGATATTATCTTTTCCGCAGGTCAAACAATAATCTGTGCCACAAATCTCACATGAAGAGAGGTCACCAAATGTTGTGATGCCACATTGCTCACAATCTATCTCATACAGAGCACAATCAGCCCCGAAATGAAATGCCAATTGAGACAGCCAAACTTTAATATGATCGTGATTTCTTTTGATGTCTCCTTGTAATTTGCTTATTAACGCTTGTTGTGAAAACATAACGCTTTGCATCTTAAGATGCTCTTGGTCCATTTTTTATAATTTACAAATTTGTTGTATGTTTTTGTCTGAAATGCTCAACACAATGATCCTTGCAATAGGGCGTAACGCAATGAGAACACATTTTCAATTGCTCATCAGCGCATTGGTAGCAATAAAAAGTCTTACATTGATAACATTTGAAATCGGAAGTTATCATAATTTGAACTTTGCATTGGTTGCACCAGACGGGCTTCAGTTGGCCTATCACAATTTCACCTTCCCATATATTATGCAGAAGCTTTTCATAATGCCGTTGTAGATTGAAAGTCTGTTTGAGAGATTTCACGGCTTTGTCTTCTAGATCTTCTGTTATATCTTTCAGCCTGTCGATCAAGAATTGTTGAGCGAGAACAGTACTTTTCAGTTTTGTATCCTCTTCTTGCGAGGTCATTGTTTTTAATGTAAATTGTTTTCGGCCTTTTGAAAATCAATGAGAAATATTTCAGGAAAATTGATTGAAAATCAATTTAAATTTAAATTAAATTCCAAAAATATTTCCTTCTTTTAAAAACAATTCAGAAACAAAAAAATATTTTTCTCGAAAATACAATTTTTTAGAAACCGTGAAAATCGATTTTTAGAATTAAATTAATTAAAAAGTCAATAGAAAAATGGAAAATTTCTTGAAATTTAATCATACCCTACAAATTATATTTCAAACAATAATTTTCTATTTTTCAAATGAATAATTTTAATTAATTTATTATATAAATTGATTTTCAAGGTTTCCAAAAAATTGTATTTTCGAGAAAATATTTTTTGTTTCTGAATTTGTTTTTATAAAAAGGAAATTTTGGAATTTAATTAATTTAAATTCCAATTTTCAACAATATTTCACGAAATCTAAATTGTAAATTTCACATTTTCTTACAAAATGGAAGAAGCAGTTTGGTCAGTCTATCTTTTGGTTTCTCATACATTAAAGAGGACCTATGTTGGCTATACAAGAACTAATCAATTGACAAGGCGGCTGAGACAGCACAACGGCGAGATCAAAGGCGGAGCAAGAGCAACTCGTGGTCATAGGCCATGGCATATGGTTCTAAGCATCGATGGCATGATAAAACGGTCAGCTCTACAGTTGGAGTGGCGCCTTCATAGACCTTATTCACCGAGAGGTTATGTTGGTCGTTTCCAACAAATCGCAGCTGCTCTCTCGATGGAGCGATGGACTATGACCTCGATTCCAATGTCAGAACAAACAAAATTGAAAGTTAATTGGAAATCAAATTCAATAGTAGAACGACCCAACGTTTTATCAAAATGGTTCGGAGCAACGGAACAAGTGGAGATCAAAGTCTGAAAATTCACAGGTTGGATCGACGGCAGCTGCTCTTTGCACAGGATTATTTGCATCATCAATAAAATCATTCCAATAGCCTGAATGATAGAGCCTCATGTAGGCCCAAAGGAATTCCAGTTGGGTGATCTCATTCCTGGAGCAACCTTGAAAGGAAGATTTGAATTTGTCTAGTAGCTTGGCAGTCTTGACCAATTTCGGAACTATCTTATTATTTTTGCAGACAATAAATAGAGTGGTAGTCTCAGCATAGGTCTTTCCTTCGTGCCCAGGTTTTGGGTTCCAATATTTTCTTACATCTTGAAGGCCAGTAATCTTCCAAATCTGACCGGTCTTTTTGTTCAAGCGTATTTTGATTGTTCTTTGGTCATCATCTTTGATTGAGAAGAACTTTTTTGGCGTCTCAAATCTCCATTCTCCTTCGATTCCCAGCTTGTCAGCCGTGAGCGAGGAGACAAAGCCTTTGTTGGCAGGTGGTGATAATCCAATGCTCCAAACTTGCAAAACCGAAGGTTTGTTCTCTGATTGACTACAATGATCAAATTCAGCATCTTTGAGTTGTTTTTGCCATCTCAACTGATAAGCTGTTGGAATTTGCTTTTGATTGGCAAGACGAAAGTATTGCATGGGTGCCAAAAACACAACATGATCCGCGTAACAAGATATCAATTTCAGCCAATTGTTGATCTTGGCAAAGGGAGGGTTGCTGGCAACACAGATCAAAGGTGGCCGATTGTAAGAGATCTGATACTGAGTGATGGCATTGGTTATGGCTTGCTGAGCTTCTTCAGACTCAAAATTGAATTTCTGAACTAGCTTTGACTTGTTTTTGGGTGGACAAATGTCAAATGCCAAACAACGAGAGTTGGCTCTCAACTCTTTGACTTTCTCAATAAATGAACCATCTCCAGCAGAAGGATCAATGTACAAATCACACTCTGGAATTTTCCTAACAATCGCATTTAGCATTTCACTCATCACTAAATCAGAGCTGTAGAATTGCTCATATTTTTTAGAGTTCATTCTCTCTTTGAACTTTTTGTCACAAATTCAAAAAAGAATAAAAATGAAAAAAACAAATGTTTATTTTAAAAATGAAAATTCTTCAAACCAAACATTTTTTAGGGCAGAGGAGGCGATTGCTCTTTGCTTAGGGTCAAGACAGAGAAGGTCTCTTAGGAGCTGGATGGCATTCTCATCGAGAGTGGGTCTATAGTTGGCCAGTCGTTGGCGGAAGCGTGGTTGAATGGCAATTAAGTTCGGCGTAATCATCCAACGATAGGATGGCAACTTTTCAACTCCAGGATAATTTGGCGCACCAAATGAGGTACAAATCTTGGCAATCATGTCTTGTTCGGAATTGCCAGGAAAAGCATGACGTTGAGTCAACAGTTCCCAAAAAACACAACCGGCACTCCAGATATCAAGGGAGGTGTCGTAATAGTTTTGACCTAGCAAAAGTTCTGGAGAGCGATAGTAGAGTGTGGCAACATCACGGTCGCCCTTGATCTGATCAGTTGGATCAAGAGAACAACGAGTCAAACCGAAATCACAAATTTTCAAATTTCCTCGTAAATCAATGAGCAAATTTTGAGATTTGACATCAGCATGAATGAATCCTTTTCCATGCATATAGGCCAGACCTCTCAGCAATTGATGTACATAGCTGGCTACCAAGTCAAGTGCAGGTAGATAATTATCTGACCTGAAAAGGTAATCGTAAAGTGATAGATCCGCCTCTTCAAAAACAAGAAAACAACTTTGGGCATCAAATTGAACATCGATTAGTTGAACCAAACAAGGATGAGTCAGATTTTTCAAAGAGACAATCTCTCGAAGAACACTGCCTGAGATACCTTCTTTGGGTAGAAATTTTTGTTGTTTGACTGCATATCCGTTTCCAGTTTCAGCTTCAATTGCAGTATACACTTTTCCATAACTTCCGCTTGAAATTGAATCTTTGATTTTGTATTTCTTTCCAATCTCAAAACCTTCTTTCAAATCAAAACATGAGCGATCGCTGGTGTCCTTATTTTTTGTTGACACCGTTTTCTCTAGATTACCAAATGATTTCAAAACCGATTTTTTGTTGGTTTTTTCTGGCAAACAATTCACAGTTGATTGCAGCGCAAGCATAAATTTTGAACAATTATTATTAACAAAAGACCAACAATTTTCTTTTGCTTATAAAAAAAGCATTGTTTGGAAAATAGAAATAAAGTTGAATTAAGCAAATGCCAACCAAGAAAAGAGCAAGGAAAGTTGCCATCAGCAGCGAGGAAGAAGAATCAAGCAGCTTGCCCAGTTCCGGAGAGGAAGAATTCTCTTCTGCTAGTAGCAGCAATAGTGATAACAACGATTATGATGAGGAAGATATTGATTTTGGAATGGATGATCCTGACATTGATGAGCCCAGCGAGGACTACAAAGTTGGTGGCTACGCCCTCATTGAGCCGGGAATGCTGTTGGGAAGTGTCAACAAACAATGGAAAATCGATTCAAAATTGGGATGGGGAAGCTTTTCAACTGTTTGGCTTGCCTATCGTGCTCAAGCTTCCACAGGCAATCGACGCTCCTCTTCCTCCTCGGGAGCACAAGTTCCGGTTGCTTTGAAAGTTGTAAAGAGCAAAAAACACTACACCGAGATGGCAGACGATGAGATCAATGTATTCAAGAAGATTGCTCGGGTCTCACCTTCTGGACACCCTTATCTGATTCGAATGCTGGACTCGTTTACTCACAAAGATCAATTCGGTCTTCATCGTTGTTTGGTTTTTGAGTGCCAGGGTACCAATCTCTACCGTTTGCTTAAAGATGCCTATCCGCAAGGCTTCCCCTTGAATACCGTCAAGCGGTTTGCCAACCAGATGTATCAAGCAATTGAGTTCTTGCATGTCCGATGCAACCTTTTGCACACAGATCTAAAGCCGGAGAATCTGCTCATGTCGGCTGGCGCAGATATCAATCGACCTGAGACGTTCTCACTTGTTCTCTCGGATCTTGGAAATGTTGATGAACCCAAGCACTCTCGTGAATCCTATTCTGTTGCTCAGACACGACAATACCGAGCACCCGAGGTGATTCTACGCCACGGCTACAGTTATCCAGTGGATATTTGGTCTGCTGCGTGTATTGTATTTGAGTTGGCTACTGGAGAATTGCTCTTTGACCCAGAGAGAGATGATGAAGAAAATCTTTACAAGAAAAACGATGATCATTTGGCAAAAATCATCAGCTACATTGGTCCAGCGAAATTGTCATTCTTGACAAAGAATACCAATACTCTCAAACGTTTTTTCAACAAAAAATACCAATTGAAATGTGGACGATCTGACTATCAAAACAGCATCGAGAAGACATTGGTTCATGATATGAATTGGGATTCCAAGGAGGCCAGTGCCCTGTCTACTTTTCTTCTCAAACAGCTTCGCTGGGAACCGACTCAACGCCTCAGGGCCACCGATGTGCTTCGAGATCCTTGGCTCACAATTCGATTTTAAACTGAAAAATTCATCTCGTTTTTTCATGAATGATTTTTAATGAATTCTTTGTAGATCTTCCTGGAATTGAGACATTTTTTCCCACTTGGATGATATTGACAATGTTGCCAATTGTAAAGAGACTTTTTCATCAAAGAGACGTCTTGAATGAATTGTTGTTCGAGTTCATGAGCAATGGCAATCGAGCAAGTTGAGTTGAAAAGCTGCTCAACACTGTCCAATCTCAACGCAGATAAACAAGCATTGTAAATTGTGATAATAGCATCTGATTTTTCATATCGATTGTTTTGAAGAAATGAAAATTGTTTTTCCGTGATATATGGTTTCAGCAATCTCTCGCAAGAAGGTGAAGCTTGACCAAACAACAAAAGTTGAGCTTGAGATTGAATTTCATTAAAATCCAATTCTGATATTTCTTCATAACATGAAAGCAGAGCGTCCTTTCGATTTGGCCAAGACCAATAAAGAGAGAAACAAAGAAGAATTCCGCAAAAAATAAACAATAGGTTGGAATTCATTCTTGTAGGTTTTTTATTTTTTGAAAAAACTGGTCATCTTTTGTTGGGTAGCCAAAGGAGGTCGATAGATTTTCTTTGGAGGTGGAGGCTTTTTGGAGATTGACTTTGTCATTCCAAAGCTCTCAAGGATACTGGTTTGAGTAACAATTTGATCTGGCTTTTTTGGCTCATAAAGTTGTAGCCAAGGAGGCAGTTGAGCAGCTTGTTGTTCTTGTTGTTGAGTTAGCATTAGAGGATCAGGTCTCTTGGCAGAAGCAGGTCTGGTGAATCGGCTGAGATCCACTATTCCGGTTTGAATTCGAAGCTGTTTTCCTGAAGCTCGATCAAAAATCTCCATAGGATTCTTCAACACTTGCCTCAACAATTTGATACAGGGCTCTTGAAGTTGACAGCGAACGTACCAATGGCGGTCAATGGTCATTCGGTTCTTTTGAGCATAATCAGGATCCTCGATTCTCTCTGAGAGTTTTCGTTCAAGCTTAGGATCATCAATGTCTACAGCTACATAGGGAATACGATCTCCACTGTGCGGCGCATTGTTCGGATCTCTCTCTCTAAGACGTCGCGCCAAAGTCACGTGCGCAGGTATCAAATCATGATACGAGTCCATATCTCGCGAGAGCATCATACTGATCACATATTGTTCAGGGGGAATTTTGTCTTCATGAATATCGTTCAAAGTGCTGAGTAGATGATTGACCGCACCAGGAACATCTTTCTCTATCATCAACTTCTTGAGAATTACTTCCGAAGTGTTGACCACGAGTTTGCAAGTATCCCGCTTCACATGTCGAAAGCCTTTGGCATCCAAATAATCATATTGCTCTGGCTTTGTCCAAAGAACCCCAGAATAAACTTTCTTCGACTCTGTCAACAACATTGGATAGTAGATCTTCTCAAACTCCAATTTGCATGGCCTAGGGAATAGCTTACTGATCTCGGCGGCAACCTGCGGTGCCAAGGTGAATAGTTGTTTGAATCCTTTCTCCTCACCTTCCAAATTAAAATTGATCATCACGGAATCCGTATCACCGTAAATCACATTGGATTTGGGATAATGCTCCTTGAGCCAGCCTCGTGTTAGATTCAACATTTCTCTTCCATAATGTGTCACAGTCTCTGCAATGGGAATACACGGAAGCGTAGCTTCAACTGCTCCTGTGTAGCCGTACATGGAGTTGGCTGACAACTTCAAATTCAATTGTCTAAAATTCAATAGACTCTTGTTGGCAGGATCCTTTTCAACTTCCATTTCCTTCTTCACAGCGCCTCGTTCTGCCAAAAGATCCTTCAGAATATCAGGCAAGATGCCCAACAGAGAGGTGTTCTTCACAAAAGTGTAGCTGCGCACTTGCCCTGTCTTTTTGTCCTCGATCACATTGGTCTCATATTCAATTCCGGGTAGATTGGCGTATTGTGGATCGACAACCAAGGTAATGTAGCACAAATTATGACCAATCATAATGGAGGGATACAGAGAAGCAAAATCCAAGGTCGGAATAGGACAATTGTAGAAACCAGGCTGGGGATCAACAACCGTCGCGCCGGCATAACCTTTTTCCTTTTTCTGTTTCTTAACTTTCATTCCACATTCTTTGGCGCGCTTGTAATACTCGGCGTCTTCTTTCTCCCTTTTCCTCCTCTCATCGTTGGACAGCTTATGATTCGGCGGCTCAGAGACCAAATAGCCACGCTGATGACATCGGCGCTGGAATTGTGAGAGCACTTTGATGCTCTGACCTCTAAGAACCAAATAGTCCAGTGGGACTTTGGTAATGCGACTCATCACAATCAAACTCTCAAGTGTTTTGAATTTGGGATGGAACATCAATCGCAGCGGAAGCAAAGCATCCTTCTTACAATAATCAGCAATGATTCTCCGATGCTCTGCATCCATTGTCTGGTAGGCTTGAATCATTTTGTAATCCACAGGATCTTTGCCTTCTCCCAAAAACATTCCAGCAATGGTCTCGAGTTTGTAATTAGGTGCTTTCACTTGTCGCTTGGCCACAATGTGCATATCAATTTGCGATACACCGGGGATGGGAATGATCTTCCATTTGTTCGAAGCATAGGCATTGGAGCTGATTCCAGCATCTTTGAGCTTGGTCTCCAGGCCGATGGCTTTGCCAAGCTCGAATATTTCAATGGCGCCGACTCGCACTGCGCGGTCCCAAATGTATTGCAAATCAAACTGAAAGATATTGTAGCCAGTGATAACATCCGTATCCAAATTTCTAAACATTCGAGCCCACGCATTCAAAAGCTCCCGCTCCGTCTTGAAGGATTGAGCTTCATAGTTTGTGGTCTCTGCTATGGTATCCAAACAGAACACATTGCTGTAGCAATACTCTGCCGTTTGACCATAGATTCGAGAGACAATAGCAATTTGAATAACTGGATCAACAGCTGAATCCGGGAATTGACCATCGTTTACAGTTCGATAGCACTCTATATCAAAGGACGAGATGAGCAACGGAGCGACCCTCATCTTTTGCACAGGTTTGAGATGATGATACTCGACATCGATATTGATTTGACATCGTGTATTCTGATTCACTTGGTGATAATAGTTAAACACCTGACACCAGCCAGAGGTCTCAAGTTGAAGACCCTCGAAAAATTGCAACTCCCAGGGAATTTGATACTCTAGTGGTATGAATGTGTGATCTTCAATGCCCAGCGATTGATCGTTCATCGGAATCCACAAACTTCGAACAATCTCTTTTCGTAAATCATCGGAATCGAATTCCAAACGAATAAATGGTAATTTAACCCCATTGCAGAAGCCATACGAGGGAGTCCATTTGTTCGGCTCAAAATAGTAGCTGACTCTGGTTCGATGCTGTTCAGGAATGATCAATTCGAAAAAATATTCAAGATGAGTTTCTTTCCAGCTATCGGGAACTTGAAGCCAAATGTAAGGACGAAATCCAGTTACAGTAGCACAAATCGAATGACCTTCCTCAGTGACACCAAAGAGTAGAACAGGGGCAACAACATCCTTCAAGTTAAAGTAGTTTTGCGCTCTTCGAATGTCTTTTCGTTCTCCATTTGCTTTCGGTTTATACAAATCAATAGTGGTCATCTGGAAAGAGATTGGCTCTTCATTCTCAAAATACTTGGCTTCCGGTTCAGGTCTGAGAAAGCTGGGTTTTGAGGATGGTTGAGCATTCATTTAAACCAATTTAAGACTATGATTTAGATCTATGAATTTATTTTTCCATTTCCAAACCATGCTATGAAATATAGCTTGTATCTGAATTCCAATTCCTATCGTAATAGGATTCTAGACGAGCAACCTGTTGCTCCAGATGAAGCGAAAGTCTTGAAATTAGAGGATTCAACGAATGGTTGACCCCTTCTGTTATCCATTTCCTCAACTCATCCCTTGAGATCAACATATGATCATCATAGCAATTCTGTGCCTCACAAGAGGCCATCACATGCTCAGCAACACAAGAGCTAAGAGATTCGAATCCGAAATCATCCAAAATCGGTTTTCTTCTCTCTTTTTCCTCTGTTGTTTGAGATTCAAAGCATTGTCGTTTGACTCGTTCTGAACAATCGACTTCTTCTTCCTCCAAATGTGATTTCCTCTTTGCTTGACTAAAAAGACTGGGAAGCGATTGAAGAACATTGGTTTGAGGCTTTGATTTTTGTCTCTTTCCTCTCAAACCCAACGAGTCCAAATGATCAGAAAGTCCGTCGATTCCTCTTTTCCCATACGAGGCAACGAGAACACTCATTGTTATTGTTTTTGATTCTAAACGTTTTGGTTTTTTGTTTACAAAATTTTTTGTATTTGTCAAGTTTGGATTTTTTCAAACTTGGTAAATTATTTTTAATAAGAATCAAGCGCTCGAGAATGTCTCAACCACCTGAATTACCGCTGCACATGTCCGGATTTTGTGATTGGTGTTTGCAAGCTTCTGAGAGTGTGAAATATTGTAGCCGTTGTAAGATTATGATGTACTGTAGTGCTGAGTGTCAAAGCAAACATTGGAATGCAAAGCACAAAGAGATTTGCAAACCCAGCCTGTCAAGTGTAACAGAGAACAAGGCTCCGAAAATTCAGCTTTTGGATTTATTGGTTGAAGTTGCTGTGCATCTTGCGATGCACCAAGAGAATGAGTATATGCCTTCGTATTTGCATTGCCCGATCAGGAGGAAAATCAAAAAATCCGTTCAAGAAACAATGATATATCTTGGAAAAGATATCGGTGAGGCCATCTCACCGCCTTCCATCTATGATCTCTCGGCCCGAACCCAAGAGGAGAGCGTTTTGAGCTATTGTCGAATTTATGGAATTGGATTCTCCACAATCATCAATCGTGCTGTTGCCCTGGCGATCAACACCTTTCTTCTTCAATATCACATGCAATTGGAGATTGAAGGCCGGCCTGTTGTTGGCATGACCATGTACAAAGCCGAGATCAAATTGAACATGTGGACCATTGTTCCATTGAACGAGAGCGGAGAAGAAGCTGAACCGGAGCCTCAAGAACGAGAGCATGTTTGGATCGGTTTCAAAGTCAAACCGATTGATCCATCACAACCGACTGAAGATGTGTACTTTGCCGACTTTAATGCCATCTCGTTGGGAATCACCAATTCTATCAAGTTCAAAGAGATTGACTTTTATCTTGTTCATGGTTGGTCGACAGACATTCGAAGAAATTTCCCAACTGTTTATCGTTCTGGCTCCTTGTTCCGAGATGAGACCTACATGAATCGCTGGTGCTATCGTTGGCCAGAGTACAAAAATGCTCCGCAGCAAGAGAACTCTGGGCCTAATTTGGATTTCAATCGACATTTAATGAATACAAAAATCTCTGCCACCTATCGGGCTATGCTCACACTGCTCAAAGAAAAGACATCTTCATCTTAGAGGATCTCTTCTTCAGCAATTTTGGCGCCTCCTCAATAGAGTGGATAAACTCGATCAACTCTTGATTGTTTTCCTGCTTCTTCGTTATTCGTAACAGTTTTTTGCTGGAATAAAAAGAATCAGCAGAGACTAGTAATTTCACCATCTCCACATTGCCAATCAGACATGCTAATTTCAATGGATGTTGATGTCGGCTTTTGATATTAGGATCAGCACCGGCTCTCAAAAGCTCTTGAACTTGTTGTAGATTGTTGTTCTCATAAATTGCCTTTCCTAAAGCTGTCACTCCTGTATAATTGGAATTTGGATTGACTTGGTGTTTGAAGAGCAAAAGCGGAAGCAGCTCATCAACACAGCAAGGAAAGTTGCAGAAAATCCACGCCAATATGTCATCTTCGAAAAGAAGACCAAAAGCTGTTTGAAGCAATAACTTGGATGTCTCCGATGTTGAAAACATCATTGCATATTTGAAAAGAGACACGCGTTGACAGACACCTGTCTCTGAGTTGTAGATTGGCATATAAACTCCAAAATTCAAACCCATTTCCATTAGTATTTTCAAATACTCAATGGAGAGGACAACTGGCTTACGAATCAATTTTTTGAATACAACATACTCTTTGTTCTCAAGTCGATATCCTGATAAATGCAATTTCTCGAGTTGAGTCAAATCTCCGCTTGTGCAAATTCGAATTGGATCATTCGTGACAATCAATTTGACAACAATCACAGGCTCAAAAGATGACTTTTCAATGATATGATTTTCAATGGCAACTCCATTTTCATGATTTTCTTCCAACAATTCTGGATTGGCAAGGTCGTTTAGTGTTACCATCTTTTCTCTCTTTTGATTGTAATTCAAAAAAATTAAAATTTGACAACAACAAATGCCAAAGTGGGGTTATTCCGTTGTGGATGGAGAAGGATTCCGATATGGACAAATTGTAACGTGCGAAGCTGAGCCATCGAAAGAGCTACTTGACAAGCGCTTGGAAACGTTTGTGAACGACGTCAACATAAGAAGAAAAAAATTTGGAACTGCTCCAGAGATTGACATTAAGCTTTGCAAAATTGAAAACATGACTGAAATAAAATCTTGAAATAAATTTCCGAAAATATGTTTTATAATTAATTTATATAAATTCAAAAATTCCTTTTTATAAAATATTTTCTGAAACCAAAAAATATTTTTCTCGAAAATACAATT
>JACZCZ010309156.1_pt1 | contig 18845 bp, 14 predicted proteins | sample 8641811 | NCBI WGS metagenome assembly JACZCZ01 (sample SAMN15324610, study PRJNA640507) | soil metagenome | isolation source: intercropping peanut in the first line | place: China: Luxin town, Laibin City, Guangxi Province | collected 2019-07-25 | depth 10cm m | reverse complement strand
TGTACTTCCAGAAGCTCACCGACTGTAAGGCGTCGCTGTACAACGAAGCCGACTCGTCGATGGAAGCCAGCGACGGTCTCAACCCGGTCAGCTCCCAAGGCTACGTCGAAGTGCAGAGCGTGGAAGCCAAGAGCCTCGCGCGCGCCGGTCAGATCAAGGCCTGATGAGCATCCGGTCTGCGATGGCGCCGCGTCGCGTGGCGCGTCTGGCCCACATGGCGCCGTCGCAGATTCGCGAAATGATGCGGGTCGCGACGCAAAAAGGCGCGATCAACCTGGCGCAAGGTCGGCCTGATTTTCAGCCGGCCCCCGAGATCCTCAACGCTGCGATCGCCGCGATGCAGGACGGCCACAACCAATACAGCATGACGTGGGGCATCCCTGAGCTGCGCGCCGCGGTCGCCCATTTGCTGCGCACGCGTTACGGCGTCGTCCACGATCCCGAAACCGACATTACGATCGGCTGCGGTGTCACCGAAGTGATGATGGCCGTGATCCTGGCGACGATCGAAGACGGCGACGAAGCGGTGATCATCGAGCCCGCGCACGAGAACTACGCGCCGGCGATTCGCTTGGCCGGTGGCGTGCCGCGCTATGTCTCGTTGGTTGCGCCCGACTTTGAGCTCGACTTGGATCAAATGGCGGCGGTGGTGAACGACCGCACCCGTTTGATCATCGTCAACACACCGCACAACCCTACCGGTCGCGTCTTCAACCGCGCGCAGCTGACGCGGATCGGCGAAATCGCGGCGCAGCATGACGCGTGGATCCTGACCGATGAGATCTACGACTACCTGACCTACGACGGGTCGGAGCACGTCGCGCCCGCGTCGTTGCCGGGCATGGCAGAGCGTACGATCACCACCGGCGGGATCTCGAAGATCCATTCGGTGACCGGTTGGCGTTTGGGGTACGTCGCTGCACCGACCGCGATCGCGACCGACATTCGTACCGTGCACGACTACCTGACGATCTGCGCGCCGACGCCGTTGCAACACGCAGCCGTGGTCGCAATGGGCATGCCGGACAGCTACTTCCAAGGTCTCGTCGTCGACTACCAGCGTCGCCGTGATCGGATGATGGAGATCCTTGCGCGGACGGGTTTCGTCACGCGCGCGCCCAAGGGTGCCTACTACGCCATGGCGAGCTACGAAGCGTGGGGCTTCGCCGGCAACAGCCAGGCCTTTGCCAAGCACCTGATCGACGACGCGGGCATCGCGACCGTACCCGGTACCGCGTTCTATCCGGGCCGCACCGAGCTCGGTGAGCGTCTCGTGCGCTTCGCGTTCGCCAAAACGATGGAGACGCTGGACGAAGTGGAGTCGCGCCTGATCGCGTCCTTCGGACGCCGTGCGTGATGAGGTGACGCAACTCGGCCGCCGTTTCGGTTGGGACGCGCTCGGTTGCTTGCTCGGTCTGCTCTACGGTTTGCCCTCGCTGATCTATCCGTTCGGCGCGGACCAAGGCATTCACTGGTACGTCGGGTACGGCTGGCTTCACGGCCACATGCCCTACGCGACCGGCATCAGCGGCAAGCCGCCGGGCATCTTTGTGGTTCACGCGATCGCGAGCGCGCTGTTCGGGCCAGAACAATCGGCGATTCGTGCGCTCGAGCTCTTGTCGATGCCGTTGCTTGGCTTCTTCGTCGCGAGTGCTGCGCGCACCTTGGGGCAAGCATTGAGACCTGGTGCCTGGGGTGCGGCGACGTTGTTGTGCTCGGTCGTCAACTACACCTACGCCGACTATTGGAACACTGCGCATCCCGAACATTGGGCGGCGCTGTGTTTGTTGGCTGGCGTTCACGTGGCGTCCCAGGCCGCGCACAATCGACGTCGCGCGGTTGCCACTGGCGCGCTGTGCATGGCCGCGTTCGTGTTGAAGTACCCGGCCGCAGCGGTGGCGATCCCGATCGCGTTGCTGTGCGGTCTGCGCGCGTGGCGAGAACATCCGGAACGTCGTCTGACCGCGTTTGCGGAGGCGGCCGGCTTCTATTCACTGGGTGTTGGGTTGGTCGCGGGGTTCACGCTCTTACCGTTCGCGATCACCGACACGATCGGTCCCTTGATCGAAGTCTGTGTCGACATGACCGAGCGTTACGTCGGCAGCGGCAAGCACAACACCGAGTGGTGGCCCGGCTTCTGGGCGTGGAGCCGCGGTGGGACGTTGCTGCTGTGGGCTGCAACGTTGACCTTGCTCGGTGGTGTGTCAGTCGCGCGCGCCAGAGACCGCCGCGGTGTCTTCCAAGGAATGTGGCTGCTCGTCTTGCTGCTCAGCGCGATCGCGAGCGTCGTGCTTCAACTGCGCAACTGGAGCTACCACTGGGTGAGCGTCTTCCCATTCATGGTGGCGCTTGGCATCTGGGGGGCTCAGCGTTTGGTGTGCCGCGGGTCCCTCTTGCTCGCGATCGCTGTGTTGAGCGCGCTCGCGGCCTATCACGTACGACCGCGATTCGTTGCGCACGTACCGCGCGACTATCGTGCGCATGTGCAGGCGTGGGTTGCTCACATCAGGGGAGAGAACAGCGCAGACGAAACACGCAGCCGCTTCGAACGGATTGGGCGTTACGACCGCTACGGCGTCCAACAGCGCATCGCGGCGTTCGCGAAGAAACAGGCACGGCCAGGTGACACGCTCTGTGTGCGCGGATTTCTGTCTCCGATCTATCAAGCGTCCGGCATGCGCTGTACGTCCCGCCATGCCATCGAAGCCTTCCTTGGCTTCGGTCCGGCGAGCTGGAAGCAGGAGTACGCCGCGGACCTTCGTGCGCGTCCGCCCACGTTCATCGTGACGTTCGAGGATCGTCGCCACGATCTGCGCGCGCTCGCAAAGCGTGGCTACGTCGCGATCTACCGCGAGGACGGTCTAGTGCTGCTGCGCCAAGGGCAGCGCTAGGACTGCTCAGCTCTTGCTGATCGCGTCTGCGACGAGCTGGTCGTGGAGCGCGTGATCCGCCCAGAGCGCTTGGCCCTCTTCGGGCAGGGTGTCGATCGGGTCGAAGTGCACGTAGCGCGCCTTGTCGTCCATGTTCGGCGAGCGGAACACGCTGATGCCGGTGACGTGGTTGTAGTGCTCGTACGAGTGCACGTCGCGCTTGCCGCCGCCGCCGGGCGTGTCGATCACGAACATCGGGGTGTTGAATCCGGCGGTGTGGCCGCGCGTGGACTTCTCGATCTCTTGGGTCGTTCGCAACGCGGTTCGCAGGTCTTCTACCCCACGCACCATGTCGTGCTGAAACACGTAGTAAGGCTGCACGTTGAGATAGCCGAGCCGTCGTACCAACAGACGCATGATCTCGGCGTCGTCGTTGACGCCGCGCAACAGCACGCATTGATTGCGCACAGTGATGCCAGCTTCGAACACACGGTTCATGGCGCGCTGGGTGATCTCGCTGCATTCGCTCGGGTGACTGAAGTGCGTGTGCACTACAACGTCCTTGTGCAGCTTGCGGCCGCGTTGCGCGACGCCAGCGAGCGCGTCGAACCATTCATGGTCCGTCAGCAGCTTCATCGGCAGCACGGCGACGCCTTTGGTTGCGAAGCGCATACGGCGGATGTGGGGGATGTCGAGCAAGGTGTCGCCGATCAAGCGGATCTGCTCAGCGCGCAACGAGAAGGTGTCGCCGCCGCTGATCACCACATCTTCGACCTCGGGGTGCTGGCGCAGGTAGTCGAACACCTGGTCCCAGCGCTCGCTGCGGGCATTGATGTGAGCCTTGCCCACTTGCTCGGTGTCCAGACCGACCGCGTAGCTGCGTGTGCAGTAGCGGCAGTACACCGGACACCGATCCTGCGTGATGAACAGGACTTTGTCCGCGTAGCGATGGGTCAGGCCCTCGACCGGCGAGTGCGCGCGCTCGTGCAGCGCGTCCAGGTATGTGCGCGGGTGATCGCGCAGTTGCTCGGTCGACAACGGCAAGAACTGGCGGCGGATCGGATCGCGCTCCGGGTGCTCCCAGTCGATCAGCGACACGATGTAGGGCGTGAGGCGCAGGCTCATCGACGATCGCGCGAGACCTTCTTCGACGGCCTTGTAGAACGCGTCGGACACGAGCTCGCGCAGCGCGGCGAACAGCTTATCGGTGCGGGTGATCGAGTGCTTCGATTGCCACAGGTGGTCTTCGAAGGTCTCGGCGTCGACGTCTCGGTAGGCCGGTATGCGCTGCCAAAACGGACCCTCCAAGAGCTGCCGATGCCCGATGTCGACCGGTCGCGACTTGCGGACCAGGGTGCCGACGGTATGCAGGCGTGAATGGGGATCGGAAGCCACGGTGCTTGTTGAAGCTATCGCCGAGCCAAAGCGCAATGCCAAATTTCAGACGAACGCGTGCCAAGACCTGGCGCCAGCGTGGAGTCGGTCTTAAGTAGCCAGAAATGGAACGGGCCGCGCAGCTCAATCGCGATTGCCAATGTGTGACGGTCGATCGCGCAAAGCTTGGCGCCGCCTTGGGCCAGGCTGGGCTCGGGGCCACTGACATCGCCAATGACGCGTCACCGCTGTTCGCCGATGTGCCTGTGTTCCTTGCACAAAGCGAGGTGGATGCGATCACGAGCACGGTTCAAGCCGTGCGCCGCGTGGTGGCGCTGCCTGCGTTCCAAGCCCAAGCGCTGAGCCATGCGCCGGCCATCGCCGCGCTTGATCATGGTCCGCTCGGCACGCTCTACGGCTACGACTTTCACCTGACCCCGGAGGGGCCGCGTCTGATCGAGATCAACACCAATGCCGGCGGCGCGCTGCTCAGCCTGGCTCCCTCGCGCACGCAGGCGGCGTGTTGTGACGGCGTGACGGCGTGCTCGACCGACCGGTCCAGCGTCGAAGGGATGGCGGCGCGAATCGTCGCCAGCTTCGTGCGTGAGCTTCGGCGTCAGCGGGGTCGCGAGGCCGCGCTCGCCACGGTCGCGATCGTCGACGAGCACCCCGAGCAACAGTTTCTCTATCCCGAGCTCGTGCTGTACCAGCGCTTGTTCGAGGAGCACGGGATCACGGCGCTGATCGTGGATTTGAACGCGCTCGAGCACCGTGACCACGCGTTGTGGGCGGGCGCGACGCGGATCGATCTGGTCTACAACCGACTCACGGACTTCTACTTCTCGACACCGGCAAGCGCTGCTTTGCGCACCGCCTATGAACGGGGCGACGTGGTCGTCACACCCAATCCGCGCGCCCATGCGTTGTTTGCCAACAAGCGACATTTGGTGTTGCACAGCAGCGCGGATCAGCTGGCGAGTCTTGGTGCCGACGCGGATACCATCGCGCGGCTGACAAGCATCGTGCCGCATGCCGAGTTGGTGACTGACGAAAACCGCGAGCGCCTGTGGGCAGAACGCAGGCAGTACTTCTTCAAGCCGCTGTGCGGTTACGGCAGCAAGGCCGCTTATCGCGGCGACAAGCTTACGCGCAAGACATGGGAGGCGATCGGCCAAGCTGACTACATCGCCCAGGTGCTGGTGGTTCCCAGCGAACGCACGGTCAGCGTCGATGGTAGGCTCACGCCCCTCAAGCTGGATGTGCGCGCCTATGTGGATGACGAACAGGTTTTGTTGCTCGCGTCGCGTCTGTACCAAGGGCAGACCACGAACTTCCGCACGCCGGGTGGTGGCTTCGCTGCCGTGTTCTCCACGCGCACGGCGTGACCTCCACTCCGTGGAGCGCCCATGACCGACCGAACGTGCTCTGAGCAGTCGTGCGACGTCGGTGAAGAGCAGGCAGGGACCGCTGCCGAAGCGTGGAGCTGGATCCTTTTGGAATACGCCGGTGAGTGGAAGCCGAAGGGGTACGAGCAAGCCACGCTGCCCGAGGTCACACGTGCAGCGATCGACGCCGCTGTAGAGGCGGTTCCGCACACGCGTGTGCAGCTGATTCGTCGCGCCGAGCCGAGGGTGAACGACGCACGTGTGCATTTGCTCCTCGCCCGCAGTGAGCGCGGTCGCGTGCAGACGTGGGACATTGTGCTCGAACGATACGAGGACGCAGCGTCGCTCGACCTCACCGCGTGGGCGTTTGGAGGAAGCCACCTCGACTACGCGCGCATCGAGAGTCCGCTCTACTTGGTGTGCGTGCACGGAAAGCGTGATCGCTGCTGTGCGCAGAAGGGCATGCCGGTGTATCGCCGTCTCGCGCAGCTTCGGCCCGAGTCGACATGGCAGACCACGCATCTGGGCGGTCATCGCTTTGCCGCGACGCTGGTGTATCTGCCGGAAGGGCTCTGCTACGGGCGTGTCGAGGAGCACGAGGTCGACGGGATGGTGGCGGCCCACGAACGCGGGGAGATCTATTCGCTGGATCGCTATCGCGGGCGCAGCTGCGACGACGCGTTGACCCAGGCTGCCGAACGATGGCTGCGCGCCACGCTCGGCGAGCGTTCGATCGATGCATTGGCTCCGGTCGGCGGGCAGACACGCGGCGAAGACTCAGAAGTGGTCTTCGAGCTGAGCAAGGGCGAGCGTCGAAGCATCGCCATGAAACGTCGCACCGTGCTCCCGTTTCAACAGAGCTGCGGCGCCAGCGAGCGCAAAGCGGTATCGATGTTCGTACCCGCTACGCGCGTTGAGACCTAGAAAGCACGAAGGCCGCGTCGCAAGTGTCTGCGGCGCGGCCCTCGGTGTTGCGTGAAGCGGTTGGTTACTCGTCGTCTTCGTTGACGACGGTGACGTTGGCGGGGTTGACGCCGTTGTAGGTGGGGTCGGCGCTCATCGCAGGCGCGGTGATGATCGTGTATGTGACGTCGCCGTCGGCGTCGCCGTCATCGACGCCGGTGACGGTGACACTGCGTGGCGTGTTCCAGTTCATCACGTTGAATGTGACGGTCACTGGCGCGGCGGTGCCCTCGGACGTGTCGGAGGAGCTGATGCCGATGATGACCGGTGTTGTCGGTTGGGTCGTGAGCGCGATCAAGAACGTCGCCGTTCCGCCGCTCTCGGTTGTCGGGTTCGAGATGGCTGTCACGAGGATCACCGCGTTGTCGTTGTCCACGTTGACGAGCGACACGTCCGACGGGTTGAGGCCGCTGTAGCCTGGGTCCGCGCTGGTCGCGGCCTGGGTGCGCACGAAGTAGGGCTGGTTGCCATCGGCTGCGGTGTCATCGACGCCGGTGACCGTGATGGTCTGCGTCACGTTCCAGTTCCCCGGGGTGAACTGCACGAACGCCGGCAACACGGTGCCTTCGGTGAGATCGCTCGACGCGAGGTTGACGCGCACGTTGGCGCTCGGCTGCGATGTCAGCCGGATGGTGAAGGTGGCCGTTCCGCCGTCCTCCGTGGTGTCGCCGCTCACGGGCGAGACGATGAAGCCGGCGGTGTCGTCGTCGAGGTTGGTGACGCTCACGTCGCGCGCATCCAGCCCGGAGTAACGTGTGTCGCTGCTGATCGCCGGCGCTGTGACGACAGAGAACGTCTGCGGGCCGTCGGCCGCGGAATCGTCGATACCGGTGATCGTGATCGTTTGCTGGATGTTCCATGTACCGGGCGTGAAGGTGACGGTCATCGGTGCGACGGTGCCTTCGCCGGTGCGGCTGGAGCTGACGCCGATCGTCACGTTCGCCGTCGGCTCGCTGTTGAGAACGATCGTCACGCTCGCGGTTCCGCCCGACTCGTTGGTATCCGTCGTGGCGTTGGAGACCGTGATCCCCGCAGTGTCGTTGTCGACGTTGGTGACGTTGCGGTCGACCGCGTTGAGGCCACTGTAGTCCGGATCGGCGCTCGTCGCAGGTGCCGTCACGACCCGATAGACCTGGTTGCCATCGGCGACTGCGTCGTTGACGCCGGTGATCGTTACGGTCTGTGGCGCGTTCCAGCTCAGCGAGGTGAACGTGAGGCCGCTCGGCGAGACGGTGCCTTCGGTCAGGTCGCTGGACGACAGGGCGATCATGACGTCAGCCATCGGCTCACTCTGCAACCGAACTGTCAGCGTGGCGGTGCCGCCTGCTTCGGTCGTGCTACCGGAGACCACCGAGACGATGATGCCGGGTGTCTCGTTGTCGATGTTGGTGACCGTGACATCGCTTGCGTTGAGGCCGCTGTACGCTGGATCGGTGCTGACGGCCGCCGCGGTGACGATCGTGTAGGTCTGGTCGCCATCGGTGCTGCCGTCGTTGACGCCAGTGACCGTGACGGTGCGCTGGCTGTTCCAGTTGTCGACAGTGAACGTCAAGCTGGCGGGCGACACAGTGCCTTCCGCGGTGTTGCTCGATGACAGACCGATCACCACGTTGTCCGTGGGGCGGCTGTTGAGCACGACGGTGAACGTTGCGCTTGCGCCGCCTTCGGTCGTGTTGCCACTGATCGCAGAGACGGTGATGCCGGCGGTGTCGTTGTCGACGTTGTTGACGCTGACGTCGGCGGCGTTGATGCCGTTGTAGAGCGTGTCATCGCTGACCGCTGCGGCCGTGACGACATGGAAGACCTGCGCCCCGTCGTCCAGGTCGTCATTGACGCCGGTCACGGTGACGGATTGCGGTGCGTTCCAGTTGAGCGCCGTGAACACCAGTTGCACGGGTCCAACCGTGCCCTCGCTGGTGTCGTCGCTTGTCAGGTTGATCGTGACGTCATGGGTTGGCTCGCTGTCGAGGACGATGGTGAGCTCAGCGGACGCGCCGTCTTCGTTGACGTCGCCGCTGATCGCCGAGACCGTGATGCCGGGCGTCTCGTCGTCGTCGTTGGTGACCGCAACGTCTGCCGGATCGATGCCGTCGTAGCCCTCGTCGTCACTGGCCGCGGCGCCGATCGCGACGCTGTAGACCTGATCGCCGTCGGCGATGGAATCGTCGCTACCGGTCACGGTGACGGTCTGTGGCGCGCTCCAGTTCTGACTGGTGAAGGTGATGCTGTCGACGTCTGTGTCACCTTCGCTGTCGTCGCTGCTGCTGATCGCGAACGTGACATCCGCTGTCGGCTCTGTGCGCAGGACGATCGTGAACGTCGCCGTGCCGCCGCTCTCGCTGGTGGGCCCGCTGATCGCGGTGACCGTCACGTCGGGGGAATCGTTGTCGAAGTTGACCGCGTCCACGTCGCCGACTTCGTGTCCGTCGTAGTCCGCATCGTCACTTTCGGCAGCCGCGAGCACGATGCCGTACGGTTGATTTCCGTCCGCGAGGTCGTCGTCCACGCCGGTCACGGTGACGGTCTGCGGTGCGTTCCAGTTCTCGGTCGTGAACGTCAACACGTCGGTGCTGACGGTGCCTTCGGTCGTGTCTGCGGACGAGACTCCGATTAACACGTCTGCGGTTGGCGCGCTGGTGAGCACCACGGTGAACGTCGCCGTTGTGCCGTCCTCGGCGGTGGCGCCGCTGATCTCGGAGACCGTCACGTTGGCGGTTTCGTTGTCGACGTTGGTGGCCGTGACGTCGTCGGCGTCGAGCCCGTCGTACTCGGTGTCCGCGCTCTCGGCTGCCGCAGTGACAATCGAGAACGTCACATCGCCATCCGCTTGGCTGTCGTCGATACCGGTCACCGTGACCGTCTGGGGCGCATTCCAGTTCTCCACGGTGAACGTGAGTGAGGTCGGTCCGACCGTGCCTTCACCGGCATCGCTGCTGCTCAGCCCGATCATGACGTCGGCGGAGGGCTCGCTGTTGAGCACGATCGTGAACGTCGCGGTCGTGCCGGTTTCGCCGACTGAGCCGCTGATCTCCGAGACAGTGATGCCGGCGGTCTCGTCGTCCGTATTGGCGATGCTCACGTCCGGTCCGACTCTGCCGGCATAGCGCGCGTCGGTGCTGCCGGCTGGAACGGTCGAGACGGTGTAGGTTTGTTCGCCGTCGGCTTCGCTATCGTCGACACCGGTCACGGTCGCGGTCTGCGGCGCGTTCCAGTTGTCCGGCGTAAAGGTCAACACTTGTGGCGCGACTGTGCCTTCGGTGGGGTCGTTCGACACCAGCGCGATCGTCACATCAGCGGTTGGCTCGTCGCTCAGGGCGACGGTGAACGTGTCGGTGCCGCCGCCTTCGGTGGTGCGCAGACCCGCGGTCGGCGAGACGATGATCGACACCGTGGGGCCAGCGTCGGTGCCCGCATCGCTGTCGCTGCTGTCTTCGCCGGCGTCCTGGGTGCCGGTGTCCGCGCCGCTATCGACCTCCGGTGCCGGTCCCCCGTCGTCATCGCCGCAGGCAGAAGCGCAAAGGGCCAGAGAGAGCACAGCAAGCGGCAAGCAAAACCGGGAACGAAGCATGGTCACCTCAACAGTCGGGTAAGGGCGAGAACCCTTACGGCAGCGACGGCCTCGAGTGAAGCCGGCGCGCTCAAAGGGGAGGTCAGTATCGCGAGCCCGGACCGCCACGGTCAACGCGAAGTTCTGCGTGCGCTTGCGTGGTCCATCGGACTACAGGGTGGCGGGCTCCAGGCTCGGTTACGATGTCGTGTGCATTTCGTGCGCCGTCGGATCTTGGCCTGGTGGTGGGTATGTCTCGTCGCCTGCGAGGGCACGATCGCGAGCCCCGGTCGCGATCCGCAGCCACCCAGTGACATTCACTTCAGCGTCGAGCGCGGCATCTACAGCGCCCCGTTCGACCTCGAGGTCGCGACCCGCCTGGCCGACGCGAGCCTGCGCTACACGCTCGATGGCAGCGATCCACGCACGTCGCCCACTGCGCGACCTGCGAGCAGCCCGCTCTCGTTGCGGATCGATCCTGACAGCACCGATGGGCGGTTCACTGCACCGACCGTGATCGTTCGTGTCGTTGCCATGCTGGACGACGTGCCGCTGACGCTCGTCAGCACGCACAGCTACCTGTTTCTCAATCGTGTGACGGACTTGTCGCCGGACGATCGGGCGCCAGGCGCGGGCTGGCCGGATCCGCGTCGTGATGGTGATCAACGCATCGACTACGGCATGGATCCCGACGTCTACGATGACCCGAGCTACGCGTCGGTGATGCTGCCGGCGCTCTCGGCGCTTCCCAGCATCGTGATCGCGACCGACCTGGATCACCTCTTCGACGCGAGCACCGGCATCTACATGAACGCGCTCCAGCATGGCGACGCGTGGGAGCGGCCCGCGTCGTTCGAGATCTTGTATGCGGATGGACGCCCACCGCTGCAGATCAACAGCGGACTGCGCATACGCGGTGGCTACAGCCGCCACGACGACAACCCCAAGCATGCGTTTCGCCTGTTCTTTCGCTCCGAGTATGGCGCCGCCAAGCTGCGCTATCCGTTGTTCGAAGGTGAGGGTGCGAGCGAATTCGACAAGGTCGACCTGCGCACCGCCCAGAACTACTCGTGGAGTTATCGCGGTGAAGCGACGTGCACGATGAACCGCGACGTGTTCTCGCGTGACACCCAGCGCGAGATGGATCGTCCGTACACGCGTAGTCGCTACTACCACTTGTACTTGGATGGCGTGTACTGGGGCATCTACCAGACCCAAGAGCGCTCGGAGGCCGACTACGCAGCGATGTACCTGGGCGGGTCCAGCGACGACTACGACGTCATCAAGATGGCGGCAGACAACGACTATCAAGTCGAAGCCACCGACGGCACGTTGGACGCGTGGCGCGAAGTCTTCGATCGCACGCAGCAAGGCTTCACCGACGACGCCGACTACTTCGCGCTCGAGGGCAAGAATGCACAGGGAACTCGTGATGCGTCGCTGCCAGTCTGGGTCGATGTCGACAGCTTGATCGACTACATGCTGGTCATCTTCTACACCGGCAACATCGACGCACCGGTGAGCAAGTTCCTCACGAATCAGAAGGCGAACAACTTCTACGCGCTGCGCAACCGCGTGGCCGGTGATCGGGGCTTCATCTTCTTTGCGCATGACAGTGAGCACACCTTGTTCGCTGAAGGCACGTCTCCGCACCTTGGCCTGCAGGAGAATCGCGTCAGCATCGGGTTGCCTGGCGGTGCGACCAATGGCAGCGGCGATATCGATGACAGCTATCGTATGCAGGTCAGCGAGCTCTCTCGCTTTCAACCGCAATGGCTGCATCATCGTTTGACGGACAGCGCGCGCTACCGCGAACGCTTTGCTCAGCGCGCACGTGCCGCGTTGGAGGGCAACGGCGTGCTGACTCCTGCTGCAGGTACGCGTCGCTTTCTTGCGCGCGCCCGTGAGCTTGAGACCGCGATCGTGGCGGAATCCGCGCGTTGGGGCGACGCGAACGTGAATCCGCCTCGCACGCGTGACGACGACTGGCAGCCAGCGATCGACGACGTGGTGGACAACTTCTTTCCGCGTCGTACGGAGATCACGATCGAACAACTGCGTGCCGTGGGCCTCTACTGAAGGAGACGAAGCATGGAGATCAAGCGCGTCGGAGTGGTCGGTGCCGGTCAGATGGGATCAGGTATCGCGCAGGTGGTCGCGCACGCCGGGATTGAGGTGCGTTTGATGGACATGGAGCAACGCTTCGCCGACGCCGGAAAGGCAAAGATCGATGCGGCGCTTTCGAATCAAGTGCGCAAGGGCAAGCTGGAAGACGCCGAGCGCGTGGCCTTGCTGTCCCGCATCACGCCCGTATGCCGCTACGAAGATTTGGCGGACATCGATTTGATGGTGGAGGCGGCGACCGAGGACCTCGCGATCAAGACCGAGATCTTTCGGCGCAGCGAAGCCGTCACAGCCGACACCACGATCCTGGCCAGCAACACGTCGTCGATCCCGATCACGAAGCTCGCCGCGGTGACACAGCGACCGGACCGCGTCATCGGTTTGCACTTCATGAATCCACCGCCGTTGATGCGCTTGGTGGAGATCATCCGCGCGATTCAGACCAGCGATGAGACCGCCGAGCGCGTGAAAGCGGTGACCGAGAAGCTTGGAAAGGTGATCGTGTCCGCGTCCGACATGCCGGGATTCATCGTGAACCGGATGCTCATCCCGTTCCTCAACGAGGCATGTTTCGCGCTGCAGGAAGGCCTAGGATCGCGTGAAGACATCGACACCGGCGCGAAGCTTGGGCTCAACCACCCGATGGGGCCGCTTGAGCTCGCCGATCTGATCGGACTCGACACCGTGCTGTACATCGCCGACGTGCTGCATCGCGAATTCGGCGACGACAAGTACCGACCGCCGACGATCTTGCGCAACCACGTCGCGGCCGGTTGGCTGGGCCGCAAAACCGGTCGTGGCTTCTACCGATACCCGCGTTGAGCTCGCGCGTCCGAAGCGCGCTAGAGGTCGTCGTTCATCCACTGCGCCATGCGCTCGGCGATCATCAGCGTCGGCAAGTGGATGTTGCTCGACGGAATCGTCGGCATCACGCTCGCGTCCACGACGTACAAGTTGTCGACGCCGAAGACGCGCCCCCTGCCGTCGACGGCTGCCCTCTCGCTCGGTGATGTTCCCATCGGCACGGTGCCGGAGGGGTGATAGCCGGAGTCGCAGAGGTACGGAATGAAGCGCTCGATCCAGGCATCGCGCTTGAGCAGGCCCGACCACGGCAACACCGGCCTTCCGATCGCGCGCAGCGCCTTGGTTTGCAACAGCGCGTGGATTCGCTGCAAGGATTCGCGCGCCATCTTCCGGTCGAGCGCGTCCTCGAAGAAGTGCTGATGAATGATCGGCCGCGTGCGTGTCGCCGCGTCGGGATAGTGCAAGCGACCGTGACCGATCGGTTTGCCCACTTGCGTGACCATGCCGAACATTGGCGGCTGGCGCGGCAGCAAGGTGAACGAGATCGGCTGCAGCAACATGTCTGCGCGGTGATCGAGCGCTCCCGACGGGAAGCGATAGACGGTCTGGATGATCGGTGCCTCGTGGTCGACGGTGAAGCCACGGCGCGCGAGCACGAAGATGCCGGTGCCAGGATGATCCAAGAGGCGACGCCCGACGGCGGGCGCATCGATCACAGGCTCGCACTGCAGTCGCCGCACCTCGCGATCGGGACCGACGCCAGAGCGCAACAGAATGCCCGGCGTATTGAGCGCGCCCGCGCACAAGATCACCGTGCTGGCTTCGATCAGATCGACGCCGGCCGGCCCTTCGGTTTCTACGCCCGCGGCGCGCCGTCGATCGAAGATCACGCGGCGCACCAACGTCTCGGCCCCGATGCGCAGGTTTGGCCGCGCGCGGACTTCGGGTGTGAGATAGGCCTCGGCGGCGCTGATGCGGCGACCGTCGATCTTGTTCATCGCGTGCGGGCCGAAGCCCGCTTTGCCGGGCGCATTGCTGTCATCGCACGATGAAAGACCGAGCTCGCGACACGCCTCCATGAAGGCGGCTTGAACCGGCACAAGCTCACCCGCGGAGTGGCGGCGCACCGGCAGTGGGCCGCGATCGCCGTGGTAGTCGTCGTGGAAATCCTGATCGCGTTCGAGACGCTTGAACGCCGGCAAACAGCGATCGAACGACCACTCATCGAGACCGAGCGCCGCCCATTCGTCGAAGTCCTCTGGCTGGCCACGCAGCGCGATGCACGTGTTGACCGCTGATGATCCGCCGACCACGCGTCCGCGCGGCAAAGGTGACAGCCGCGCTTGCTTGCTCGGTTTGTGACGGTAGCCCCAGTCGTGGCGCGTCATGGAATTTTGCCTCCCGTCGCTCAAGTCGCGGGGCAACTCGTGCGGCAGGTAGTCCGGCCCGGCTTCGATCAGGAGCACTTCGTGATCGCTGCGTTCGGTCAGCCGCGCCGCCAGCACAGCACCACTGGACCCAGCACCCACGATCACGATCGGTCCGCCCATCGATCGAGGGTAACGCAGAGGTTGCCGCGATCGCGAGATCAGTCGCGGTACAGCAGATCTTCGGCGCGCTCCTGATGGAAGCTGCGTGCGCCGGCGTCTTGACCTTCGATCCATGCGTCCAGCGGCTGATTGCGATCGATCAGCTGACGTAGCTCCGGCCCTCCGGTGAGCAGGTCAATGGCGGGTCGCGTCTTCTCGTATTCGTACTCCTCGGTGCGCCACTCCATCGCTGCACCCGCGTGTTGTCGTATCGCTGCGATCATCCGCGCGTACAGCGTGAAGGTGCGAGCTTGGGCGCGATCGCTGAGGTGAACCTGAACGCCGCCACAAAGCTGCTTGGCATGCTTGTGAAAGGTCGGCGTGAACGTCAGTGGTCGCAGCACGACACCGGGTGCCGACACCTCGCGCGCCAAACGTTTGCCGTCGACGAAGGGCGCGCCCCAGACCTCGAACGGTCGCGTGGTGCCGCGGCCTTCGGACAGCAGCGTGCCTTCGATCAAGCAGCCACCCGGATAGACGAACGCCGTGTCCGGCGTCGGCATGTTCGGCGAAGGCAACACCCACGGCAGCTGCGTGTCCCACCACGTCATCGAGCGCGCGTACCCTTTCATCGGCACCACAGTCAGCGCGTCGGCGACGATGTTCTCCAGGCGCCGCACACGCTGGCAGATCTCACCGATCGTCATGCCGTGGCGGACCGCGACGTCGTACAAGCCGACAAAGGAACGGTAGCCGCTGCGCTGCGGCGCGCCTTCCACGACGTCGCAACCGAGAGGGTTCGGTCGATCGAGCACGATCGTGTGCACGCCCGCTCGCGCAGCAGCACGAAGCATCAGCGCTGCAGTCCAAACAAACGTGTAGTAGCGCGCGCCAACGTCCTGCAGGTCGATGACGACGGCGTCGAGGCCTTCGAGCCATTGTGGGCGCGGGCTGAGGTTCTCCGGCCACGCACCGTAGAGCGAATGGATCGGTGCGCCGGTCTCTGGATCGCGCGCGTCGCCGACGCCGATCATGTCCTGAGCTTCGCCCCCGTAGCCGTGCTCCGGACCAAACAGCGCCGCGATCGAACAGCCGGCGTTCACCAGAACGTCGCGCGCGTGCCGTAGTTGTGCGTCTACGCTGGCGGGATGTGCGAGCAAGCCAAGCTTGCGATCGCGCAGCAGACGAAGGACGTCGGGATCACCGTGCGCGATGCGATCGAGCCCGGTCGCGACACTCACGCCTCGGCACCCGTGGCTTCGTGGAGCGACCCGGCCTTGATCTCCTTCGAGAGCAAGTACAGCACCGCCATCCGTACCGCGACGCCGGCCTCCACTTGATCCAAGACCACACTGCGTTTGCCATCCGCCAGCGCGGCGTTGATCTCCACGCCGCGGTTCATCGGTCCCGGATGCATCACGATCGCGCGCTCGGCAGCCACCTTCATCTGGCGCTCGGATACACCGTAGATCCGGCTGTACTCGCGCAGGCTCGGCAACAGCGACCCTTCCAGGCGTTCGCGCTGAATGCGCAGCAACATCACGACATCCGCGCCGTCGAGCGCGTCCTCGGTGCGATCGAAGCGCCGGACGCCGAGCCCTGCCACGTGCGACGGCATGAGGGTGCGCGGACCGCAGACGCGAATGTCACAACCGAACATGCGCAAGAGCAGGATGTTGGAGCGCGCCACCCGTGAGTGAGCCACATCGCCGCAGATCGCGACCTTCAAGCCCTGCAACGTGCCGAACGCACGTCGCATCGTGAACGCGTCCAGCAAGGCTTGCGTGGGGTGCTCGTGGGATCCGTCGCCGCCATTGATCACGGCGAATCGCACGCGCTCGGCGACGTACTGCGCGGCACCTGATGCGGCGTGTCGAATCACCACGGAATCGGGTCGCATCGCTTCGATCGTGCGGCAGGTGTCGAGCAACGTCTCGCCCTTGCTCACGCTGGAGCCGGAGGCGCTGATGTTGACCACGTCCGCTGAGAGGCGCTTGCCGGCGAGCTCGAACGACGTACGCGTGCGCGTCGACGACTCGAAGAACATGTTGATGATCGTCTTGCCGCGTAGCGTCGGGACTTTGCGCACAGGCCGCCGCGAGACGCCGAAGAACGCTTCGGCCGCGTCCAGCACTTGCAGGACGTCGTTTTGGTCGAGCTGCTCGATGCCCAAGAGATGATCGTGACGGAAGCGCGCGGTCATGGCTCGGTGTTCTCGATCGGGGGTGGGAACTGGGAGAACCAGTGACGAATGATCACGCGCTCGTTTGGCGTGCCATCGAGGATCACGTCCACCACGCGGTTGTAACCGACGTCGAGTAGGCGGCCGACGAAGTCTGCAGAGATCGGTAGCTCGCGCTGACCGCGATCACACAGGACGGCGAGCCACACACGTCGTGGTCTTCCGTAGTCGAGCAAGCAGTCGATCGCGGCGCGGATCGTGCGGCCGGTGTGGAGCACGTCGTCGACCAACACGACGTCTTTGCCCTTCACGTCGAACGTGATGTTGCTGGGTCCGATCTTCGGGTCCGGCAACGCGGTGGACGCGTCGTCGCGGTAGAGGGTGATGTCGAGCGAACCGACAGGAATGCTGCGACCTTCTGACCGTTTCACCTCGTCAGCGATGCGATTGGCGATCGGCACGCCGCCGCGGTGAATCCCCACCAAGCACAGGCTGTCGGTGCCGCGGGTGCGCTCCACAATCTCAAGCGAGAGGCGACGGATCGTGCGGGCGATGGCGTCCGCATCCAGCACCGTTTCTCCGGGAGCGACCATCTCGGCGCCGATCTACGCGCCGAGATGCCTTCGGGTCAAGCCGTGATGGAAAGGCGAAGGAGGCGTCAGCCTTCGAGCGGCATGCGCGTTGGCGACGCGGGGTAGCCGTTTTGGCCCGGCGCGCTGTGCGGCATCTTCTCGCCGTTCTGCTCGCGTTGCTTCATCTCGTACTTCGATGGGCACCGCGGGATCACTTGATTGGCCAGGAAGCTGCCGTCGTTCTGGACCTTGCCCTGTACGGTCACCACGATCCCCATGCCGTCCTTGAACGTGTCGGGCACAATGCATTGGGGGAAGCGCACTGGCATCTCGCGATTTTCCTTCTTGATGACGAAGCGCCACTCGCACGGGTCTTCACGGAACTGAATGCTGCCTTGCTTGAGATCGCCCTCGACGCGCAGCTCGCGATCTTTGAATTGCGCGGGATCCGCCACCACCTCGTGCACGAGCTTGGAGTAGACGAACGCGTCACCGGCATCGCTGTTGAAGATCAGCAAGCCGAGCGCGGTCGCCAACACCGCGAATACCGCGACGATCTTGATGCCGGCGCCGATCGCCGATCGCTCAGCCGGTCGCGGGCTTACTTCGATCGGCTCTGGATGGGTCTCGGGCTGCGTCATGAGACGTCGAGCAGTATGCGCGAGGGTGCGTGGGCTGGCCAGCGCACCTGAGGTGGAGCTAGGGAATGCGCCGCGGACCGGTCGAAGGATCGCGGTCTTGCTCTTCAGACAGCCGTTCCAGCAGGGCGTCGTAGGCGTCGCGGCCTTCGCCATCCAGAAAGCGCACACCCATGCCGGGGAAGTCGCTGCTCGAGGTGGCGCGCTGGATCTTGCGTGTCCACACCACCTCGGTCTGGAACGTCGCACCCACGTCTGGGAAACGGAGCTGCAGCTGGGTGCCGGGATCGAGAGGCTGTGGCGCGCGTACGAAGGCGCCGGTCGCGCTCAGATTGATCGTCTGTGTGTAGAGCGTGAGCGTCGAGCCTTCACACCACACGTTGTGACGGGCAGGGATGCGGCGCGCAGCGCGACGGTTGTCGGAGGAGTCGGACAAAACTGCGTTTCCAATCTCACCCCCCGGTGGTCTCGGCGAACCTATGTCTGCTGTTCGGGAGTGTGTCCCGACATACGAATGCGATTGTGGCGGACTCGCACAGCGGAAGGCAAGAAACGAAAAGGGCGCACGCGGGAGCATCGAAGCATCCCGGGCGCGCCCCTGACGTGAGTGTGGCGGTACGCGCTGACGCACGACATGCGTCCGGACGTACAGCCGTACGTCCCTACTTGCCGAGCAACATGATCGCGACGACGAGCGCGTAGATCACGAGCGACTCGATCAGCGCGAGGCCGAGGATCATCGGGGTGAAGAGCTTGTCGGACGCGTTCGGGTTGCGCGCGATGCCTTCGAGCGCCGCGGCAGCAGCCTTGCCCTGACCGAGCGAGCCACCGAACGCGGCGAGCGCGATCGCGAGACC
>JACZCZ010123449.1_pt1 | contig 18845 bp, 9 predicted proteins | sample 8641811 | NCBI WGS metagenome assembly JACZCZ01 (sample SAMN15324610, study PRJNA640507) | soil metagenome | isolation source: intercropping peanut in the first line | place: China: Luxin town, Laibin City, Guangxi Province | collected 2019-07-25 | depth 10cm m | reverse complement strand
TCCGGGCGGATTTCCAGACACGCCGGCACTTGGGCCCCCGGTTCCGCTGCGGGGGTGCCAGCCGCCTGTACCCTGGCCGAGCCGGGCGGCAGGCCGAAGCCCAGCACCAGCGCGCCCACGGCGGTGCCGGCGAGAAAACGCCGACGGGACACGTTCACCGGGTCAGTCAGTGTGAAATCGAGGGTTTCTTCCACGGAATCGATACGCGGGCTCATCAGGCTTCCCCTTTCTTCGCAGGCTGGCCGGCAAGGTCGTGGACCGCAGCCTGAATGGCGTTGTAGGTGCCGCAACGGCAGAGATTGACCATGGCCGCCTCAATCTGCGCGTCGTTCGGCGTGGGGTTGTTTTTCAGCAGCGCCGTGGCGGCCATGACCTGCCCGGACTGGCAGTAGCCACACTGGGCCACCTGATGCTCAACCCAGGTCGCCACCACCCGCTTGCCCACTTCATCCGCCTCGATGGCCTCGATGGTCGTCACCTCGCGACCGACCACACCGGCCACCGGCGTGACGCAGGAACGCACCACGTTGCCGTCGACCAGCACTGAACACGCACCGCACTGCGCCAGCCCGCAGCCGTATTTGGTGCCGGTCATGCCCAGGTCATCGCGGATCACCCACAGCAGGGGCGTATCGGCGTCGGCATCGACTTGATAGGTCTTCTGGTTGATTCGTAATTCCATGGCTCACCCGCTGATCATCGGTTGATGTACTTTATTTATGTTTTTTTCCGCCGTTTCCACGGCATTCGATGGGGTCTTCAGACGGCATCCAGCACCTGCCCACGCAGCTGCGCAATGTCATTTCTGGGCGCGGTGCCAAACATCCGGCCGTACTCACGACTGAACTGCGAAGGGCTCTCGTAACCCACGGCGAACGCCGCCCGCGACACGTCCAGGCGTTCGCTGAGCATCAACCGCCGCGCTTCGTTCAGGCGCAGCCATTTCTGGTACTGCAGGGGACTCATCGCGGTCAGTTGGCGAAAATGGTGGTGAAAGGTCGGCGCGCTCATCTGCACGCGCGCCGCCAGTTCATCAATGCGCAGCGGGACGCTGTAGTTGAGCTTGAGCCAGTCGATGGCCTTGGCAATGCGATAGCCCTGGCCATCGACGGCCGTGATCTGACGCAACCGCGTCGCCTGGTCGCTCCTGAGCAGGCGGTAGTGAACCTCGCGCAGGATCAGCGGCGCGAGCACCGGGATCGCCTCCGGCTCATCGAGCAATGCCAGCAGGCGATTGAGCGCGTCTTCCAGCGCCGGGGTCATGGTGCCGATCCCGACCCCCCTGTCGATTGCACGGCCACGGGTGACTGGCATACCGCCCTTGGCAAGCGCCTCGGCGAGCATGGGGATGTCCAGCTTCAGGACCAACCCGACACAGGGTTGCCCGGCGCTGGCGGTCAGCACTTCGGAATTGGCCGGAAGGTCCAGGGAGGTGATCAGAAAGCCCGAGCGGTCGTAGCGATAACCCTCGCCACCGACCCACAGGCGTTTCTCGCCACGCGCCACCAGGATCAGGCTCGGCTCGACCATACAGACCGCCGGCGCCGCCGGCTGATCGCGGCGAAACAGCGACAGGCCGGGAATCGACGTGGCGAAATCACCCGATTGACGGGTTCGCGGGTCGATGTTCGCGGCCAGAGGCGACTCCTTGCAGGGACTGACATGGATCATGGCGGCTCGCTCCTATTGGCCAGACTCTAGCCTGCGCCCAGCGGCTTTCCTATCCATCACCCTGCATGTTCAGAGGATCAGGCAAGTATTCGATTGGATTGCGCAAGTGCGCGGGTTCATCGATGACCTATTCACAAACCGCGTCAGCCTTCATACAATTGCGATTAATTCTTATCCTCAAATAAACCGACAGGGAGTCCGTCATGTCCGCCATTCTGCCGCCTTCGCCGCTGCATCAACAGGTGGACAGTCTTTACCGTGACCACGGCGGTTGGCTCACTGGCTGGCTGCGCAAGCGTCTGGCTGATCGAGACAAGGCTGCCGACATTTCCCATGACACCTTCGTTCGTCTTCTGACCGGCACCATCGCCCATCCCTTGCGCGAGCCGCGGCATTTCCTCGCCACCGTCGCCAAGCGCGTGATGATTGACCACTTGCGGCGGCGCAGTGTGGAGCAGGCTTACCTCGATGCACTGGCGCAAGAGCCGGAACTGCTCGCCTGTTCCCCCGAGCAGCACATGCTGATGCTGGAAACCTTGTTGCAGCTGGACGCCATGCTCGACGGGCTCGGCTACAAGGTGCGGCAGGCGTTTTTGCTCGCCCAGCTGGAGGGTCTGGGCTATATCGAGATCGCCGAACACCTCGGGGTATCGGTCAGTTCGGTCACCAAGTACATGGCCAAGGCCACCGAGCAGTGCCTGCTCTTTGCCCTGGATGCGCAGGCATGAACGCCGCGAAGCAGCGCCTGGCCCTTCGCGATGCCGCGCAGTGGCACGCTCGTCTCGGCGCGGTACCGGGCTGCGAGGACACTCGGCGGCAGTGGCTCACCTGGCATCAGCAAGATCCGCTGCACCAGTGGGCCTGGCAGCGCCTGGAAATGTTTCAGGCCGAACTTCAGGGTGTCTCCGGCCCACTGGCCCGCCGCGCTCTGCTGGCGGGCGAATCGCGCCTCGACCGGCGGGCCGTGCTCAAGAGTCTGCTGCTCGGCGCAGGGGCGTGCGGGCTGGCCTGGTCCGGCTACCGGGAGATGCCGGTGTGGATGGCCGACCTGCGCACCCGTACCGGTGAGCGTCGCAACCTGAACCTCGACGATGGCACGCTGATTACCCTGAACACGGCAAGCGCCGTGGATATCCGCTACGACGCGACACAACGCCTGATCATCCTGCGTGCCGGGGAAATCTGGGTGCAAACCGGTACGGACCCGCGCCCCCTCAAGGTGCGCAGCGCCCAAGGCGAGATGCGTGCACTGGGAACCCGTTTCAGTGTTCGCCAATACGACGCCCACACCGAACTCAACGTTTTCGAACATGCCGTCGCGGTACGCAACAACCCTGTCGACAATGAGCTGATCGTCCGGGCCGGGAACCGTCTCGACTTTAGCGAGGGCCCTCTGTCGACACCGCAATCGCTGAGCCCGGAACGGGACGCCTGGCGCAACGGCCGACTGGTGATCGACGACTGGCGCCTGGACCACGCACTGAGCGAATTGCAACGCTATCGGCCGGGCATCATCCAATGCGCTCCACAAGTCGCCGGGTTGCGACTGTCCGGCGCTTTCCCGCTGGACGACACCGACCGTGCAATGGCAGCGATCAGCCAGGCGCTACCGGTACGGATCGAAACGCGCACACGCTTCTGGGTCAGGGTCGAACCGCGCGCCTGAGTCTTTTCGAAAAATATTCTCATTAACGATTGTCGATTTTCAGGTTTTCGTACGACTCCTTGTGCAAAACAGCCTCATTGCATTCGAAGGAGTCTTCATGCATCGCCCCAACCGCACCCTGCCCCATCCGCGCAAACCACTGGCCATTGCCGTCCTGGGCACCACGCTGGCCTTGCAGGTCGGTCTTCTCCAGCCGTTGATGGGTTCGAACAGCCAAGCCATGGCGCAATCCGTCACGCGAGATTACGCCATTCAGCCCGGCCCGTTGGGCGCGGTCATCGGCCGTTTTGCCAACGAGTCAGGCGTGGTCCTGTCCTTCGACGCCGGCCTCACCAGCGGCAAGCACAGTCAGGGCCTGCAGGGCAGCTATACCCTGGAACAGGGCTTCGCCAACATACTGGCCGGCAGCGGATTGACAGTGACACAGGGTCCGTCGGGCGATTACCTACTGGCACCACGCGGCAGCGATGATGTGCTTGAACTGGGCGCGACCAACGTGACCGGCGCCGCACTCGGCTCGACCACCGAAGGCACCGGCTCGTACACCACCGGCAGCTCCGCAACTGCCACCAAAATGAACCTGTCACTGCGCGAAACGCCGCAGTCGGTCAGTGTCATGACTCGCCAGCGGATGGACGACCAGAACCTCGCAAGCCTGCCCGAAGTACTGGAACAGACGCCCGGCATCACCGTGCAGAACCTGGGCAGCGAGCGCTTCAACATCTACTCGCGCGGCTACACGGTCGACAACTTCCAGTTCGACGGCATTCCGACCACGCTGGACATCGTCAGCCAGGTCTCGGCCCAGAGCCTGGCCGACATGGCGATCTACGACCGCGTCGAAGTCTTGCGCGGCGCGACGGGGTTGATGACCGGCGCAGGCGACCCGTCCGCCACCATCAACATGGTACGCAAACGCCCCACCGAGCAATTTCGAGGACATATCAGCGGGGGGCTGGGCTCATGGAACAAGTACCGTGGCGAAGTTGACCTGTCCGGCCCATTGACGCCCACCGGCAACGTGCGCGGGCGTACGGTGGTTGCTTACCAGCAAAACGACAGTTTCATGGATCACTACCATCAGGAACGCGATGTCTACTACGGCATCCTCGAAACCGACCTGAGCGACAGCACCCTGATGACCTTCGGCGCTGATTATCAAAAGAACAAGCCGCAGGGTTCCTCTTCGGTGGCCTTTCCCCTGTTCTACAGCAATGGCGAACAGACCGACTTCTCTCGCTCCACCAACAGCGCCGCACGCTGGAGTTCCAACGAACAGAACACCCTCAACAGCTTCTTCAGCCTGGAACAGAAACTCGCCCGCGACTGGACGCTCAAAGCATCGCTGAACCAGATGTACATTGACCGCAGCGACTATGAACTGGCCACCGCCAGCTGGGGCTTCCCCAACAAGACCACCGGCGCAGGCGTTCGTCTGTATGGCGGCGCCGGCAGCACCTGGCAGAAGCAGACCGGCGTCGACCTGCAGGCGCAGGGCCCGTTCGAACTGTTCGGCCGACGCCATGAGGCCATCGTTGGCTACAACTACGCCAAATACGAGAACCGCCACAGCCCGCTGCGCGGCACCGCTGTCGAAGGTCGCGTCGTCAACTTCTACACCTGGGACAACAACACCGCCAGGGCCAACACTTCGCTCGGCAAGCTCTACGACGGCGACACCACGATCTACCAGCGCGGCACCTACTTTGCGACCCGGCTGCGTCCGAACGACGACCTTTCGGTGATCCTCGGCGCACGGGTCAGCGACTACGATTACACCTACGATCTGAGCTACGCACTGACACCGGCCCTGAACCGCGTCACCACCTACAAGGAAACCGGCGTCGTCACACCTTATGCAGGGGTGGTCTACGACCTCAACGACATCCACTCGGTGTATGCCAGCTACACCAACATCTTCAAACCGCAGAGCGTGCGCGACCGCGACGGCGCCACCCTCAAGCCCCGTGAAGGTGACAACTACGAAGTCGGTTTCAAGAGCGAGTACTTCGGTGGTCGCTTGAACACCAGTATTGCCGCCTTCGTCATCAAGCAGGACAACCTCGCCGAAGTCGACCCGGGTCAAGTCATTCCCGGCACCACCACGGCGGCCTATCGAGCGGTGAGCGGCGCCACGACCAAGGGTTTCGAGATGGAGCTCAACGGAGACCTGATGCCCGACTGGAACCTCAGCGCCAGCTATAACCACAGCATAACCAAGGACGCCGACGGCAAGCGCATCAACACCGTGAGCCCGGCCAACGCGGTCAAGCTGTGGAACACCTATCGCCTGCCAGGCGAACTCGATCGACTGACCGTGGGCGGTGGCATGAATTGGCAGAGTGGCATTCATTTCAGCGCCACACCGGCGGGATTGCCCGGTGCGGTCAAGGCCAGGCAGGACGATTACGCCGTCTTTGACCTGATGGCACGCTACCAGGTCACCGACCAGCTATCGGCCACACTCAACGTCAACAACGTATTCGACAAGAAGTACCTTAGCGCCCTCGATACCACGTTCTACAGTGGTTATTACGGCGATCCGCGTAACGTGATGCTCAGCACGCGTTACGATTTCTGATCGGTACCGCCTCGGCATAGCCGGGGCGGATTCAAGTACTCGTGCCTGCTCGGGCCCCGTCGCTGACGCGGCGAGCGGGTGCACTGGCGGCGGGCTGCCAGGCAAGCGTCAAGCTCAATCCCGCGCCGGTGGCCAGGCAGACGGCAATGCACACGCTGGCGACGGTGAACGCCTGGGTGATGGCGGCCGGATCAGTGCGTGAGCCGAGCACTGTGTAGAACACCCCGCCAATCACAGCGACGCTGAGTGAGGTGCTGACCTGCAGGGTCGAACTGGCGATGCCGGCGATCATGCCCGAGTAGGCGGGGGCGACGCGGCCGGTGACCATACGCATCAAGGTCGGCAGCGCCAGCCCTTGTCCCAGTCCAATCACGAACAGAAGGACGCCCAGCAGCACGGAGTCAGGCTGCACACCGATCGGCGTCGCGCTGATGAGCCAGACCAGACCGAGAACGGCGATGGACTCCAGGACCATGCCGAGCGGATTGACGTAGTCACCGATCATGCGTCGACCCCAGGGTGTCGACAGCGGCCCCAGCAGGAACCCTGCACCAAACGGCAGGAACACCAGGCCAGCACTCAGCGGGGAGGCGTTCAGCGCCTGCTGCTGGTAGACCGAGAACAACAGGAAGAAAACCCCGATCGAGTACAACGTCAGCGCGGTCAGCAGCGAGCGGCCAAGGCCCGGCGCCTGCAATGCCGCCGGATCGAGCAGCGGCTTGCCGCCCATGCGCCCAAGGCGAGTTTCATAACGCCAGAACAGCCACACCAGCAACGGCATAGCACCGAGCGACAGCCACGACCACCACGGCCAACCGGCTTCCCGCCCTACGATCAGCGGCACGATAAGCGCCGCGAGGCTGACCATCGACAGGGCCATCCCGCCCAGGTCAAGTTTGCTGGCGTGTAACGCGCGCGTCTCTTTCAGCAAGGGAAGGCCGAACAGCACGACCAGAACCGCCACTGGCAAGTTGAGGAGAAAGATCGCCCGCCAGCCCAGGCCCATGACATCGAGCGAAATCAGGACGCCGCCCAAGGCCTGCCCGATCACCGCGGCCAGACCGAAGACAGCGCCATACAGGCTGAGCGCGAGCGGCTTTTCCGACTCGGGGAAGATCGCCTGCACCGAAGCGAGTGCCTGCGGCGCCATGACTGCCGCCGTCAGCCCCTGCAAGGCGCGCCCGGCGACCAGCACCCAGGGCGATCCTGCAAAGCCGCAAACCAACGAGGCGCAGGCAAAGCCCATCAACCCGAGAAAAAAGACCCGGCCCCTGCCGTATATATCCCCGAGGCGCCCGCCGGTGATCAACGTCACGGCATACAACGCGGCATACGAAGAAATGACCAGTTGCTCGACAGAGGCCGAAGCGCCCAACTCTTCGCGGATCGAAGGCAGCGCAACGTTGACGATGAAGAAATCGAGCGGTGGCAGGAACGCACCCACCAGTAGAACCACAAACATCGCCCAGCGCCGTGGGTCGGCGTGGGTTGCATCGTTGCCGTACATGAACAGCCTCCATACGCAGTCAATAGAGAATGGGCACAGGCGTCATGCGCCCGGCGGCTACGCCCCGCAAACCCGGGCAAACTGATGGTTCGAGCGCCCGCGAAGGCTTGCGAACCGGCAGTTGGCAACCAGCCCACCCGCGGCGTCAGGGAGTCCAGCTCGAAGCGCCGCGAGTTGAATCAAGAGGTTCATTGTGCGAGTCAAAGGCTTGCGGCGGGACTGTCATTGCTGCATCTTCGCCGTTCACTTTTGTACGAGGTAAGCCATGGAATGGAATGACTTGCGGGTCTTTCTGGCCATCGCCAGGGGTGGGTCGCTGGGCGCAGCGGCGAAGCTGTTGGGCGTCAGCCATCCCACCGTGGGCCGGCGTCTGCATGTGCTCGAACAGACCAGTGGCCAGGTGTTCTTTCGCCGCACGGCAACGGGATTGGTGCTGACCGACAGCGGGGAGCGCATTTTCGGGCTGGCTGAGGAAATGGAACGCAGTGCGCTGACGATCGAGCGACGCATCGCGGGGGAAAATGACCAACCTGAGGGCCTGTTGCGGATTTCCTCGGCGGACTGGTTTGCCAGCTACGTGCTGGGCCCGGTTTTCGCTGAGCTTTTGCGCCGTCATCCACTGATTGTGCCCGAGGTGATCGCCGGGCATCGGCTGTTCGACCTGACACGCCGGGAAGCGGATATCGCCTTCCGGATTGTCCCTTTCACCGAACCCGACATCGTCCAGCGACGCCTCACCACCCTGAGTTACGGGTTGTACGCGGGCGCAGAGGTGCCATTGCGTCCGGGAGCCGAGGGTGAAGGCGTCGGCCTGATCACCATGAACACCGCCCAGGCGCATTACCCCGACGTGCTCTGGCTACAGGAGCTGTTTCCCGGAGCCAGAACCGTGTTCACCAGCAGCAGTCGCACCGTCCAGGCGCGAATGTGTGCGCTGGGGCTGGGCGTTGCCGTACTGCCGCGCGTCCTGGGCGACCAGTTGCCCGCGCTCAGGTTGCTGGACACCGGCCAGGCGCCCCCCGGACGTGATATCTGGATGGGCTTTCACCGCGATATGCGGCAGATGGATCGACTTCGCGCACTCGCCGACCTGGCGGGAGAGATGATCGGGACGGCCTGATGGGCTCAGGCCCCTTTTGCAGCACGCCTGCATGCTCAGACACCACGCCCCCGATCAGCAAGCCCGACGCGGCGACTGACTCGCCAAGGCTGTGCTCGCTGTATGTTCGCCAGCGAACAGACGAACGGCCCTCATAGTCCTCACACTCAAGGCTGAAAAGCTACGTCCAGAAGGCGCTGCTCGGCGCTGGCGCGATGCGTTGGCGCACCTCTCAAAGCGCGCAATTGCAGTCGTGCGTTTCAGGCTCAGGACTTTATGAACAGTATATGGACACGCATGCTGAGGGTGTTTTCCCGCTCGTCCGGCGTTTGGCGAACCGGTCAGTTCTCCAAACCCCGCTTCGAATATGAGCCGATATTGCGCTCGGAGCTGTTCAGCGCCGATCAGATGGCCACTCACGGCATCGCTCTTGCCGGACAACATCGCCTGACGGCGTTGTCCGCCCGGGACCCGATGTTGCGCAGGCTCGATGACAACGAGCGACTGCTCAAGCGCAGTTGTGCGGCGCTGGCCGATGCGCAAATGTCCAGCCGTCGAGTGACGCCGGCAGCGGAGTGGTTGCTGGACAACTACTTTCTGGTCGAGGAAAACATTCGCACCGCCCGATCACACCTGCCCAAAGGCTACAGCCGCGAATTGCCACGCCTGGTCAACGGCCCTTCCGCCGGCCTGCCCCGCGTCTATGACATCGCGCTGGAAACCATCTCCCATGGCGACGGTCGGGTCGACGAACAAAGCCTGAGCCGCTTCATCTTTTCCTATCAGACCGTGATGCCCCTGGCACTGGGGGAACTGTGGGCGATACCGATCATGTTGCGTCTGGCGTTGATCGAGAACCTGCGGCGAGTGGCCTCGCGGGTCATGGCCAACGCCGATGACCGCAATCTGGCCGATGACTGGGCCGAGCGCCTGATCGAGACCTCGGAGCGCGACATCAAGAATGTGGTGTTGACCGTCGCCGACATGGCCCGCTCCGCACCGCCGATCACTGCCGCCTTTGTCGCCGAATTCACCCGTCGCCTGCAGGGTCAGAGCGCGGCCCTGGCCCTGCCGTTGAACTGGATCGAGCAGATGCTCAGTGAAAGCGGCTCGAGCATCGAGCGCCAGGTGCAGCTCGATGCGCAACAACAGGCAGCGGACCAGGTGTCCATCAGCAACAGCATCGGCAGCCTGCGGCTCCTGTCCGCGACCGACTGGCGCGAGTTCGTCGAGTCGATGAGTCATGTCGACCGGATCCTCAGGGAAGACCCGGCGGGCGTTTATCAGGCGATGGATTTCAGTACGCGCGACAGCTATCGGCATGTGGTCGAGCGCCTCGCCCGACGAAGCCCCCGACACTCGGAAATCCAGGTCGCCCAAGCCACGATCGATCTCGCCATCGCCGCAACGGCCACCGTGTCCTGCCCGGTGCTGGCCCGTCACGTCGGGTATTACCTGATCAGCGCAGGCCTGCCGGCGCTGGAGCGCCGACTCGAGGCCCGGGTGCCGTTCCATGAGCGCTGGAATCGCCTGCTGCAGCGCTCGCCGCTGGTTTTCTACCTGTCACCGGTGGCCTTGCTGACGTTCGTTCTCGCCTGGCCCCTGCTGGCCTCTGCGCAGCGCGATGGCATGTCGGCAGCAGCCCTGCTGATGCTGGCGATTCCCTGCCTGATCATGACCAGTCGACTGGCGATCGGTCTGATCAACTGGTTGGTGACGTTCAGCCTGGTGCCGGCCGTGTTGCCGAAAATGGATTACGCCAACGGCATTCCCGATGACGCGACGAACCTGGTGGTGATCCCGACGCTGATCGCCAGCCCGGCCGACGTGGACGAACTGGTGGAGGGTCTGGAAGTACGCTTCCTCGCCAACCGCGACCGCAACCTGTATTTCGCCTTGCTCAGCGACTTCCTGGACGCCGCGCAGGCGAACGAGCCCGAGGACGCCGGGCTGCTCGACCAGGCCAGCCGTGCTATCAGCCAGCTCAACCAGAAGTATGCCGACGGGTTGGACGACCGCTTCTTTCTGCTGCACCGGCCACGGCGCTGGAACGCCAGTGAGCGGGTGTGGATGGGCCACGAGCGCAAACGCGGCAAGCTGATCGAGCTCAACGACCTGTTACGCGGCCGGGGGCAGGACCGTTTCGATGCCATTGTCGGAGACATCACCCCGTTGCGCGCCGTGCGCTATGTCATCACCCTGGACACCGACACCCTGCTGCCCCGCGATGTCGCCCGCCAGTGCGTGGCGGCGATGATGCACCCTCTGAATCGCCCGTTGTTCGATGCCACCGGCGAGCAGATCGTCTCCGGCTACGCAGTGTTGCAACCGCGCGTGGGCATCAGCCTGACCAGCGCCACGCGCTCGATCTACGCCCGACTGTTCGGCAGCGATGCCGGGGTCGATCCCTACACGCGGGCGGTGTCGGACGTATACCAGGACCTGTTCCAGCAAGGCTCGTTCATCGGCAAGGGCATCTACGACGTGGATGCGTTCACCTGCGCGCTGGACGGTTGCCTGCCGGATAACCAGATCCTCAGCCACGACCTGATCGAAGGCTGCTATGCCCGGTCCGGGTTGCTCAGCGACGTGCAACTGTACGAGCAATACCCGTCGCGCTTCGGTGCCGATGTCAAACGACGGCATCGCTGGATTCGCGGCGACTGGCAGTTGCTGCCGTGGACATTGCCCTGGGGGCGCAACGCCGAGGGCCACTGGATCCATAACCGGCTGAGCGTCATGGCGCGCTGGAAGATCCTCGACAACCTGCGCCGCAGCCTGGAGCCGCTGGCGCTGTTGCTGATGCTGTCATGGGGGTGGTTTGCCAGCACGGCGCCGCTCCACTGGACGCTCACCGTCATCGGCCTGCTGTTCATCCAACCTTTGCTGCGGGTGGTGACCGACCTGATACAGCCTCCCGACGATGTGCCCTATGGGCAATACGTGCGAGCGCAACTGGGCGATCTGGGCCAGGACCTGGCCAGGGCTTGCCTGGCACTGGCCTGGCTGCCGTTCGAAATGTTCTACAGCGTCGATGCGCTCTTGCGTTCGCTCTGGCGAATCGGCTTCAGCCGGCGCCGGCTGTTGCAATGGCAGCCTTCGCGCGAGGTCGAGCGCAGCACGGAAAACCGGCTGTCCGGGCTCTACCGGCAGATGTGGGTTCAGCCGTTCTCGGCGCTGGTGTCCCTGGCCCTGCTGGCGCACGACCCACAGACCCTGGCCATCGCCAGCCCCCTGCTGCTGGCATGGTTGGCCGGTCCCTGGATCGCCTGGCGACTCAGTTCGCCGCCCCGACAATCGGTGTTCGCCCCGTCGACGGAGGACTTGCGCTTCCTGCGCCTGTTGGCGCGCAGAACCTGGGCGTTTTTCGATCACTACGTGGGACCGCAGGATCATTGGTTGCCACCGGACAACGTGCAGGAAGAACCCAGGCCCGCCATTGCCCATCGCACCTCCCCCACCAACATGGGCATGTCCCTGCTCGCCCACCTGGCCGCTCACGATTTCGCTTACCTGAGCACCGAACGACTGCTGACGCGCCTGGGTGCCTCGTTGGACAGCATGGACGGCCTGGAACGGTATCGGCAGCACTTTTACAACTGGTATGACACGCAGACCCTCGAACCGTTGAAACCGCATTACGTCTCCACGGTCGACAGCGGCAACCTGGCGGGTCTGCTGCTGACCCTGAGCGCCGGCCTTGCGCAGCTTGCCGACGCGCCCATGTTCGGCCCTGCGGTGATCAGGGGCCTGCGCGACACCCTGGAGATCCTTGGCGAAACCCAGCGTGCCGCAGGCGTGGATGAAACCGCCTGCAATGACGTGCGAAAACGGCTGGATGAGGCCCCGCCATCGTTAACCCGCGAGGCGCTGGCAGACCTGCTGCACGCGGCACGCCTCAGGGTCGCGGACACTCCTGGCGGCCTCGATGAAGAGAGCGTTTACTGGCGCGAGGTGTTCGACCACCAATGCATCGGCTGGAGCGAAGAGTTGCAGCGCTATCGACTCCCTGCGCCTTTGCTCCCCACCCCGTCGGCACCTGGCAGCTTGCGTCAGCTGGCAGGCCTGAACCCGGCCGGCTGGGCAGCGGAGCATCACCCTCGACTCGAGCAGGTGCGCGCCGTCGCCGCCGCGCGCCTGCTGACCCTGGAGCGCCTGGCCCTGTTGTCGACGTCGCTGGCGCAGATGGACTTCTCGCTGCTGTACGACAATCAGCGGGACCTGTTCGTCATCGGCTACAACGCCGAAGACCGCAGGCTCGACAGCGGTTACTACGACCTGCTGGCCTCCGAAGTGCGGCTGACCAATTACGTGGTCATCGCCCAGGGGCAAATCCCCCAGCGTGCCTGGTTCACCCTGGGCAGGCTGTTGGGGGAAAACGCCGGGGTGCCGACGTTGCTGTCCTGGTCGGGCTCGATGTTCGAATACCTGATGCCGATGCTGGTGATGCCCAACTACGACGGCAGCCTGCTGGACCAGACGTGCCGCGCCGCCGTGGCGGTACAGATCGAACACGGCAACCTGCTGGGCATTCCCTGGGGCGTTTCAGAGTCGGGTTATTACACCCTCGACGCCCACTTCAACTATCAATACCGCGCTTTCGGAGTTCAGGCCCTGGGGCTCCAGCGCGGTCTGAGCAATGACGTGGTCATCGCACCTTACGCCAGCGTCCTGGCGTTGATGGTCGACGCCGATGCCGCCTGCAAGAACCTGCAACGGCTCGCCCTGCAAGGTTGCGCGGGACGTTTCGGTCTGTATGAGGCGGTGGACTACACCGAGGCCCGACTGCCCCGCGGCCAGCCCCACGTCGTGGTCCGCTCCTTCATGGCGCACCACCAGGGCATGAGCCTGCTGGCCTTGACCAGCCGCCTGCTCGATCAGCCCATGCAACGCCGCTTCGCCGCCGATCCGGCGCTGCAATCGGCCCTGCTGCTGTTGCAGGAACGGGTGCCGAAATCCGCCGCTCCGTACCTGCAGACCGCCCAGTCGCCCGCGCTCGGTGATGGCGGGCTGGGCCAGGACGCCGGGCTTCGGGTGTTCGCTGACCCAGGCCGCAAACGCCCTGCCGTGCAGTTGCTTTCCAATGGTCGCTACCACGTCATGCTGACCAGCGGTGGCGGTGGTTACAGCCGCCGCCACGACATGGCCGTCACCCGTTGGCAGGAAGACATTTCCCAGGACAACTGGGGGATGTTCTGCTATCTGCGCGATGTGCAGTCCAATACCGTCTGGTCGGCCGCGCATCAGCCAACGCTGCGCCAGCCCGAAAGCCATGAAGCGATCTTCAGCGACTCCCGGGCAGAGTTTCGCGCACGCAACCTGGATTTCGACACGCACATGGAGATTGTCGTCTCGCCTGAAGACGACATCGAACTGCGCCGCCTGCACGTCACCAACCGGGCGTCATCGGCCAAGACCCTGGAAATCACCACCTATGCCGAAGTGGTGCTGACGTCCCCGGCCAGCGATGCCATGCACCCGGCGTTCAGTAAACTGTTCGTGCAAACCGAACTGCTGCCGGCACTCCAGGCCATCGTGTGCAGCCGCCGTCCCAGGGCGAGCGACGAATCGACGCCGTGGATGTGCCATTTACTGGCGGCACACGGCGTGGACATCGACGCGATCTCGTACGAAACCGATCGCGCCCGGTTCGTTGGCCGTGGACGCAACCTGGTATCACCCGCCGCCCTGGATGCCGACTGCCCGCACTTGTCTGGCAGTGCCGGCCCGGTACTGGACCCGGTGGTCGCGATTCGCTGCAGGATTACCCTGCAACCCGGCCAGCAGGCGACCATCGACCTGGTCACCGGCGTCGCCGATAACCGTGACGACTGCGTCTACCTGATCAACAAATACCGCGACCGCCACCTCGCCGACCGGGTGTTCGACCTGTCCTGGACCCACAGCCAGGTGCTGCTGCGCCAGCTCAACATCTCGCTGGCCGACGCCCGCCTGTTCGAACAGATGGCGTCGTCGCTGCTGTATGCGAACGCCTCGATGCGCGCCGATAACACCGTACTGACCGCCAATCGGCGCAATCAGTCGGGCCTCTGGGGCCAGGCGATCTCCGGTGACCTGCCCATTGTCCTGCTGAAAATCCAGAGCCTGGACAACATCGCGATGGTGCGACAGCTGATTCAGGCTCATGCCTACTGGCGGCAAAAAGGCCTGGTGGTCGACCTGTTGATCTGGAACGAAGACCAGGCCGGTTACCGTCAACAACTGCAGGACGCGATCATGGGGCTGATCACCTCCGGCAGCGAGGCCGCGTTGCTGGATCGTCCGGGCGGCATCTTCGTGCGTGCGGCGCAACAGCTGTCGAACGAAGATCGCGTGCTGGTGCTCTCGGTGGCCAGGCTGGTCTTGAACGAAGGTTCCGGCAGCCTGGCCGAACAGATTCATCGTCGCAAAGTGTCGCCGGTACATGCGCCATTCGTGGCAACACGGCACTACCAGGCAAGGCCGACCCTGTCCGTGCCCAAGCCTTCGGCGCTGCTGCTGGGCAACGCGTATGGCGGCTTCAGTGCCGATGGCAGCGAATACATCATCAGCGGGCTGGCGGCCAATCCGACACCGGCGCCCTGGGTCAATGTGATTGCCAACGCTCAATTCGGCACGGTCATCTCGGAAACCGGCAGCGCCTACACCTGGGCCGAAAACGCCCATGAGTTTCGCCTGACGCCCTGGCACAACGACCCGGTCACCGATCGCGGCGGCGAAGCCATTTACCTGCGGGATGAAGAGACCGGGCACTTCTGGTCTGCCGCCCCACAACCCTGCCCCGGAACAGGCCCCTACCAGACCCGTCACGGTTTCGGTTACAGCGTGTTCGAACATGAAGAAGACGGAATTGTCAGCGAGCTGTGGATCTATGTCGCACTGGATGCACCGATCAAATTCATGCGCCTGTTGCTGAGCAACCGCTCGGGGCGCAGCCGATCGCTGTCGGTCACCGGTTATGTGGAATGGGTGCTGGGCGATCTGCGCAGCAAGTCGGCGATGCATGTGGTCACGCAATCGGATCCGGCCACCGGCGCCCTCTTCGCCCGCAACGCCTACTCGGTGGAGTTTTCCGAGCGGGTGGCGTTCTTCGATAGCGACACGGTCGACCACGGGGTCAGCGGTGACCGTACGGAATTGGTGGGACGCGGCGGCACCCTGGCCGCGCCGGAAGCGATGCGACACGCCGGGTTGTCCGGGCGCCTGGGGGGCGGCCTGGACCCTTGTGCCGCCCTGCAAGTGGCGGTCGATCTCGCCGATGGCGAGAGCAAGGAAGTCATCCTGCGCCTGGGCGCGGCCGCCTCGAGCGACGTCGCCAGCCAGCAGGTGCAGCGCCATCGGGGCAGCCTGGTCGCCGCCGAGCAGTTGCACAAGGTGCGGGAGCACTGGCGCTCGTTGCTCGGGGCGATCCATATCGAAACCGCCGCGCCCGAGGTGGATGTCATGGTCAACGGCTGGCTGATGTATCAGGTCATTGCCTGCCGGTTCCAGGCCCGCAGCGGCTACTACCAGTCCGGTGGTGCCATCGGCTTCCGCGATCAGCTACAGGACAGCATGGCCATGATCCACGCCGATCCGGCGACCGTGCGCGCGCATCTGCTGCTGTGCGCCGCTCATCAGTATCTGGAGGGAGACGTGCAGCACTGGTGGCACCCGCCGATGAATCGAGGGGTTCGCACCGCCTGTTCCGATGACTTCCTGTGGCTGGTGGCCGCCACCAATCGCTATGTCGAAATGACCGCAGACGCGGCGGTGCTCGACGTGCCTGTCGGGTATCTGGAAGGACGCCCATTGACGGGTGGCGAAGAATCCTACTATGACCTGCCGGTGGTTTCGCCCCAGCAGGAGTCGCTGTACCGGCACTGCGTACGTGCCATCGAGCACAGCCTGCAGCGCGGTCGCCACGGGTTGCCGCTGATGGGCTCCGGCGATTGGAACGACGGCATGAATCGTGTCGGCCATCTGGGTGAAGGTGAAAGCGTGTGGCTGGGTTTCTTCGGCTATCAGGTGTTGACACAATTTGCGGTGACCGCTCGCCTGCACGGCGATCACGCCTTCGCCAGGCGCTGCAGCGACAGCGCAGAGGCACTGCAACGCAACCTTGAACAGAGTGCCTGGGACGGCGCCTGGTATCGTCGTGCCTGGTTCGACGACGGTCAGTTGCTCGGTTCGGCGAGCAACGCGGAGTGTCGTATCGACTCGATTGCCCAGAGCTGGTCGGTGCTTTCCGGAGCCGGCTCCGCTGTCCGCCAGACCAAGGCCATGCAGGCACTGGATGAGCATCTGATCAAGCGAGACATCCGCGCCGTGCTGCTGCTTGACCCGCCGTTCGATAAGGGCGCTCTGGACCCGGGCTACATCAAGGGCTATGTGCCAGGCGTGCGCGAGAATGGCGGCCAGTACACCCATGCTGCCGTTTGGGCGGGCATGGCGTTCGCGCAATTGGGCGATGCCGCCAAGGCGTGGGAGGTGCTGAACCTGATCAACCCGGCCACCCTTGCCAACGTTGCGCGAATAGACACCTACAAGGTCGAACCCTATGTCATGGCCGCCGATGTCTACGGCGCGCCTCCCCATGCCGGGCGCGGTGGCTGGACCTGGTACACCGGTTCGGCGGGGTGGATGTACCGGCTGATAGTGGAGTCACTGCTGGGTGTCCAACGCAGCGGTCGCACGCTGAGCCTCGAACCGTTGATACCCGTCGACTGGCCGGGTTTCAAACTGCATTACCGCTTCGGCAGCACGCTTTACCACTTCGATGTGCATCAGGGCAGTTCGCCCCTCACCTCGATGACCCTCGACGGCCAGCCGTTGAGCGGCACGGCGCTGACGCTCGAAGACGACGGACTGGAGCGCTGGGTTCGGGTGGACTGCCGCGCCCGGTCGCCCAGGCCTCAAGCGCTGGAGTATGCGCAGGCCGTCGATGAGTAGGCATTGATCACCGCCCGTGGCGTGCATGGGTGTACCCTGAGCCGGTACCCCCTCCGCCACGGTGCCCCACCCATGTCCGCTTCACACCAGCCAAGCCACAATCACCTGCTCGCGGCGCTGCCCGCCGACGATCTCCAGCGCCTGGTCCCGCACCTGGAGCAGGTCAGCCTGGGACTGGGCGATGTGCTGTATGAACCGGGGGGTACCCTGCGGCATGTTTACTTCCCCACCGGTGCCATCGTTTCGCTGCTGCACGTCACGGAAAACGGCTCGTCGGCGGAAATCGCCGTGGTCGGGAACGAAGGTTTGATCGGCATCGCCCTGTTCATGGGGGGCGAAAGCACCTCCAGCCGGGCGGTGGTACAGAGCGCCGGCGTCGCATTCCGCCTGCCGGGGCAAAAACTCAAGAAAGAGTTCAACCGCCACGGCGATCTGCTCCTGCTGATGCTGCGCTACACCCAGGCCCTGATCACCCAGATGTCGCAGACCGCCCTGTGCAACCGCCATCACTCGATCGATCAGCAATTGTGCCGCTGGCTGCTGCTGTCGCTGGATCGCTTGCCTGGCAATCGCCTGAACATGACCCAGGAACTGATCGCCAACATGCTCGGCGTACGCCGCGAAGGCGTCACCGAAGCGGCCGGTAAACTGCAGCGACAGGGCGTCATCGAATACAGCCGTGGGCAGATCACGGTGCTGGATCGGACCCGCCTGGAACGGCTGAGTTGCGAGTGCTACCTGGTGGTCAAGACCGAGACCGACCGGCTGCTGCAGCACAGCCGCCGTCACGACGATTGAAACCGCACGGCTACTCGACGCCAGGTCAAAACGCCTGGTGAGTCGGACGCAGCACGATTTCGTTCACGTCCACGTCGTCGGGCTGCTCGATTGCGAAGGCGATGGCGCGCGCCACCGAGGCGGCCGGGATCGCCTTTTTGTAGAAGTCGAGCACGGTGTCCCTGGCCGTTCCGGAGGTACTGTGCTTGAGGTCGCTGTCCACCGCACCGGGCGCGATGGAGGTCACGCGGACCTTGTCGCCCACTTCCTGGCGCAGGCCTTCGGAAATGGCGCTGACGGCGAACTTGGTCCCCGAGTACACCGTGCCGCCGGGGGCAAAGACTTTCACCCCGGCCACCGAACTCAGGTTGATGATGTGCCCGCTGTCCTGCGCGAGGAACCGGGGCAGCGCCGCCGCAATGCCGTACAGCGTGCCCTTGAGATTGACGTCGATCATCGCGTCCCACTCATCGGTGTTGACCTCCGACATGGGGCGAATCGGCATCAACCCGGCGTTGTTGATCAGCACGTCGAGCCTGCCGAAATCCGTCACCACGGCAGCGACCACGGCCTCGACCTGGCGTTTGTCGGTGACGTCGAGGGTGTAGGCCTT
>JACZCZ010217825.1_pt1 | contig 18850 bp, 11 predicted proteins | sample 8641811 | NCBI WGS metagenome assembly JACZCZ01 (sample SAMN15324610, study PRJNA640507) | soil metagenome | isolation source: intercropping peanut in the first line | place: China: Luxin town, Laibin City, Guangxi Province | collected 2019-07-25 | depth 10cm m | reverse complement strand
GTGATGGCATCAACGACGCGCCGGCGCTCGCCAAGGCCGACGTCGGCATCGCCATGGGCACCGGCACCGACATTGCGATGGAGAGCGCGCACGTCACGCTCGTGAAAGGCGACTTGCGCGCCATCGTCCGCGCCATCGCGCTCAGCCGCGCGACGGTGCGTAATATCTGGCAGAACCTCACGTTCGCATCTGGCTACAACGCGCTCGGTGTGCCGCTTGCCGCCGGTGTGCTGTATCCGATTACTGGGTGGTTGCTGAGCCCTCTGATTGCCGCGCTTGCGATGAGTCTCTCTTCGGTGTCAGTCATCGGCAACGCGCTGCGGCTGCGTACGGCGCGGGTATGAACAACGTCGGAGCAACGAATGGACGGGAAGCAGGTATCGCGAATCAAATCCGCCGAGCTGATCTCGGTGCTTGGGGCGGGTTTCTTAGGTGCGGGTCTCGCGTTGTTCTGGCGGGAGAAGCTTGGATCGTTCGCTGCGCCGATTCTTGTCAGCGGCCTGGTTGCCCACGCGCTCGGGATGTATCTCAAGCACCAGTGGGAACGCGCCACGACGGAGCTCCCGCGCTGGGTCATCGCCCTTTACTGGGTATGCTGGGCGATACTTGCGGGGCTGGTGATTTACATCTTCTCTAGCTGAGATATCCGGGGAGCGTATGCTCCCCGGCGTTTGCTCAGGGCAATCAGCGGCTGGCGCTGCCGTGCTGCGATTTCCATTTCTTGAGATCAGCGATGTCCTTTTCACTCGCGGCAATGATCTCGTTGGCTTTGCGTTTTACTTCGGGATCCTTGCCGTTCTCGAGCTGAGCCTTCGACATGGCGATGGCCTGCTCGTGATGCTCGATCATCATCGCGGCGAAGTCGACGTCAGTGTTGCCGGTCATCTTCATGCTATGCATTTCCTGCATGCCATCCATCATGGCCTTGTGAAGGTCCTGAGACCCTTTGGATTGCGTAGAAGATTGACCGGCCATAGCACCGTGGTCGTGCGACGGATTAGAGGGCTTCGGGGTGTCCTCGGCAAAGGTCGCCCCCGCCAGCGCGAGGGCGGCTATGCCAGCGACCGTTGAAAATCGATAATTCATTTGGGATCTCCTGGGAAGTTGCGTCACTCTATTCTCTGTCCACTCGAATATGCGTATACGAAGGGGACAAGAAAAACAGCTCGCACCTGCCCTAACTGGTCCGAAATTCTGACGAGCCTTTGGGTGGTCTTTAGGCCTGATCCCCAGAAATCGTGAATTGTGGTTCGGCGTTCGCCTCACAGATGCTTTGCGAGAATGTTGGGGAAGAATGGGGATTTGAGTCGTATTTTCCGTAGACCGAGTTGCCGCAGAAGCACTGCGGGCAGGGCAATAAAGAGGGTGGGTCCCCGGTCCACTAGCGGTGGACCAGTTCGGCTTCCGCGGAGATGCCGCAGGGCAACCTTTCGTGGCGACCGAGGTCACGGTTTCGATCACAAGTCCAAGGAACACCCCTAAAAACTGGCGGTCTTACGCCAGGAAGCATATGTTTGTCGAAGTGACTCGGCGCCTCATTCGCAGCCTCGTTTACCTGCTCGTGCTCGGGCAGGTGTTGCTGTCGGCGCCAGTTACTTCAGCCCTTGCAGGTAGTGGTTCGTCGGCAGCGACCGAGATGCCATGCGCCGACTCGATGCCACAGACGGACGATTCGAAGCCCTGTCCGTGCTGCCCCGATGGCACGGCGGGCGTTGCCGCTTGCTTGAGCGCCTGCACGGGATCGGTCGCAGCGCTGAGCATTCTAACTGTCCAACTAATAAGAGTGGCCGCGCAGGCTCCAGTTTCCCCGGCCACGATTCCCGCGGCACGTTCAGCTGACCCTCCACTCAAACCGCCTCCGATCGTCTGATCCATTTTCGACGTAGTTGATCCGGCTCGCTTCTGCTGCCGGATCGCGTTGATTTGATCTCGTTCGGAGGTTCGCAATGAACCTGTCTATCTCCTTCGCATGCCGAGCGGCATGCGGATGGCTTTTGGTCCTCACCGCACACGCGGCTGACGGTACGTTGACTCTGGATGCGGCGATCGAGCGCGCGTTGCGCGAGGCGCCACAAGTTCTTTCCGCACAGGCATCCCTCGACAGCGCGCAGGAGCTGCGCACGAGCGCGGGCCGGCTTCCCGATCCCGAGCTGATCCTCGGTGTCGACAATCTGCCGATCACCGGACCTGATCGGTACTCGCTGACCCGGGATTTCATGACCATGAGCAAGGTCGGTGTCATGCAGGAAATCCCTGCGGGCGCCAAGCGTCGGCTACGCGCAGACCTTGCGTCCCGGGAAGCGGACGTTGCCGAAGCGCAGCTGCGCGCCACCCGATTCGAGATCGCGAGCGCGACGGCGGAGGCATGGATTGGCGCGGCTACGAGCGAGGAGAATCTCGCGAGGCTCCGCGCATTGAGGCGCGACCTCGATACGCAGTCATCCGCTGCGCGCGCGGCGCTCGCAAGCGGTCGAAGCACATCAGCGGAAGCGCTGTCGAGCGAGTCGATGCTCGCGCAGCTCGACAACCAGATCCTCGAGCTCGAACAAATGCTCGCGATGAGTCGCGCGGAACTCTCGCGCTGGGTAGGCAACGACGCTTCGAACAATCTTGCCGACCTGCCGTGGCGGCGCGACCTCGATATCACGCCGGCGGCTCTCGTCGAAAACGTGGCTTCGCACGCGCCGCTTGCGCCTGTTGCGGCCCGCGTCGAGGTCGCGAAGACCGCTGTCGAACTAGCCCGTGCGGAAAAGCGCTCGGACTGGAGCACCGAACTCAGCTACGCCAAGCGCGGGCCTGACTACTCGGACATGGTGTCGCTGGAGTTCAGGATCGGGCTACCGCTATTTGCGAAGAACCGGCAAAACCCGGCCGTCGCATCGAAGCTCGCCAGCGTGCGCGCCGCCGAGGCAGAAGAGGAATCGGCGGTACGCATGCACCGCGCGGAAATCGACGGGATGGCAGCGACTTGGCGCCTCGGGAAGAGCCGGCTGGAGCATTTCGAGGCAACGTTGCTCCCGCTCGCCCGAGATCGTACTCGTGCCGCCATTTCTTCATATGGTGCCGGCCGCGGCGAGCTGCGGGCGGTGCTCGACGCATTCCGAGATGAAGTGGACCAGCAGCGCCAGTTCGTCGATTTGGAAGGCGAGGTGACGCGGGCCTGGGTATTCCTGCATCTGCTGCATTCCGGAGGCACGCCATGAGCGTTCTGTCACTCTCGCGCGCGCAGCTCGCTGCTATCGCGCTCACTCTCGTGTTGGTGGCTGGCGCCGGCGGCTACTGGTTAGCCGAATCGCAATCGAGCGAGCAAGGTGCCGCTCCGGCACCGGACGATCGAAAGGTTCTCTATTGGCATGATCCGATGGTGCCGAATGTCCGGTTCGATAAGCCCGGCAAGTCGCCCTTCATGGATATGCAGTTGGTGCCGGTGTACGCCGATGAAGCTGGCGCGGACTCGGGCGTCAATATTGCATCCAACGTCTCGCAGAACCTTGGTATTCGGATCGGAAAGGTCGAGAAGACCGCGTTCGATCGCGCGCTCACGGCCGTAGGCAGCGTGGCCTTTGACGGGAATTTGCTCGCGGTCGTGCCGGCGCGAGTCGAGGGTTATGCGACGCGATTGTTCGTGCGCGCGCCGCTCGAAGCGGTGCGACGAGGGCAGCCGCTCGCGGAAATTCAGGCGCCAGCGTGGTTGGAGGCTCAGCAGGAATTCCTCGCACTGCTCGATGCACAGTCCGATGCGGCGCGAACGCTCCGCGATGCTGCACGCGCTCGCTTGCGCGTGCTGGGTGTCCCGGATGCGACGATTCGACGCATCGAGTCCGAGCGCAAGACCTTTCCAACCACGACGATTGCATCGCCTATCGAGGGCGTCGTGAGCGAGCTGGGAATCCGTGAGGGCGCAGCCTTCATGCCAGGTGCGCCGCTGTTTCGAGTGAATGGACTGTCTACCGTGTGGGTGAATGCCCGAATCCCAGAGGTGAACGTCTCGCAAGTGGCTCCGGGCTCCAGAGTCACGGCGATCGCAACGGCGTGGCCCGGCGAATCATTCGACGGAAGGGTCATCGCGTTGTTGCCGGAAGTGGACGCGCAAACGCGAACTTTGACGGCGCGTGTCGAGCTGGCAAACCCACGCAAGCGCCTCGCCCCTGGGATGTTCGTTTCGCTCGATTTCGCGGCATCTGGGAATGAGTCGCAGCTTGCCGTGCCAAGTGAAGCGTTGATCGCCACCGGCGAGCGGACGGTGGTCATAGTCGTTAACAAGGACGGCTCCTATGGAGTCGTAGACGTGAAGACGGGTGGTGAATCCGGTGGCAAGACCGCGATCATCGACGGACTCACGGAAGGGCAGCCGATCGTGCTTTCGGGGCAATTCCTGATCGACTCGGAGGCGAGTCTCAAATCCACAGTCTCGCGGTTGGGAGGCGAGGGCGCCGAGAAGGAGAAGGACGAGGACATGTCGTCCTCAATGGCGGTCCACTCCGCATCCGGATCGATAACCGCGATTGACGATGAGTCGATCACTCTATCGCACGGCCCTGTCGCCTCGCTCAATTGGCCTGCAATGGTCATGGCATTTGGCAAGCCGGGCGGCGGAGTGCCGGCGGAGCTGAAGGTGGGTGACCACGTGGCATTCACCTTCAAGCAAGTCGAAACGGGGTTTCAGATCGAAACAATCTCGAAGGACGACGAGGGTCATGAGGGTCACACGCCATGATTGCCCGCGTCATCCGATGGTCGATCGACAATCGCTTCCTGGTACTTCTTGCAACCCTGGTGATCAGCGCTTGGGGCGTGTGGTCGGTGACGCGGACGCCGGTCGATGCACTGCCGGATCTCTCAGACGTGCAGGTCATCATTCGCACGCCGTACCCGGGACAGGCGCCGCAAATCGTCGAAAACCAGGTCACCTATCCACTGACAACCACGATGCTGTCGGTGCCGGGCGCAAAGACGGTGCGTGGTTACTCGTTCTTCGGCGACTCGTACGTCTATGTAATCTTCGAAGACGGCACAGATCTGTACTGGGCGCGCTCTCGCGTGCTCGAGTACTTGAACCAGGTGCAGAGCAGGTTGCCCGGCGGTGTGACGCCTGCCCTCGGTCCCGATGCGACCGGCGTCGGCTGGGTGTACCAATACGCAGTCGTCGATCGCACCGGCAAGCATGATCTCTCGCAATTGCGGGCGATCCAGGATTGGTTCCTGAAGTATGAGCTCAAGGCCGTCCCAAATGTTGCAGAGGTCGCGACGCTCGGAGGCGCGGTGCGCGAGTACCAGATCGTTCTGCAACCGGACCGGCTGCGCGCCTATGGCATCACGCACGGTGACGTCATCGAGGCGGTCGAGGCATCGAACCAGGAAGCGGGCGGCTCTGTGCTCGAACTGGGTGAGGCCGAGTACGTGGTGCGCGCGAGAGGCTATCTGCGAGGGATCGAGGACTTCAAAAAGATCGCTGTTCGCGCAAGTGGCGGTACACCCGTGCGACTGAGTGACGTGGCCACCCTACAGATTGGGCCAGAAGCACGTCGCGGCATCGCGGAGCTCGACGGGAAGGGGGAGGTGACGGGCGGCATCATCGTCATGCGCTCGGGCAAGAACGCGCTCGAGACCATTGCCGCAGTAAAAGCCAAGCTGGCCTCGCTGAAGTCCAGCCTCCCTGAGGGCGTGGAGATCGTCGAGACGTACGATCGCTCGGGACTCATCGAGCGCTCCGTGAAAAACCTTTCAGGAAAACTCGTAGAGGAGTTCATCCTCGTCGCACTCGTCTGCGTCGTGTTTCTCTTTCCCCTGCGCTCAGCATTCGTCGCGATCGTGTCTCTGCCGCTCGGCATCCTCATCGCTTTCATCGTCATGGAGAAGCAGGGCATCAATGCCAACATCATGTCGCTCGGCGGCATCGCCATCGCCATCGGCGCGATGGTCGACGCCGCCATCGTCATGATCGAAAACGCGCACAAGCGCCTCGAGCATTGGCAGGCCGAGCATCCGGATCGCGTGCTCGAGAATCGCGAGAGATGGTCACTGATTGCGGATGCCAGTGCGCAGGTGGGGCCGGCGCTGTTCTTCAGCCTGCTGATCGTCACGTTGTCGTTCGTGCCGATCTTTACGCTGGAGGCGCAGGAGGGGCGTCTGTTTGCGCCGCTGGCGTACACAAAGACCTATGCCATGGCCGCCGCCGCAGGCCTCGCGGTGTCGCTGATACCCGTGCTCATGGGTATGTTGATCCGCGGTCGGATTCCGACCGAAGAGCGCAACCCGCTCAATCGCTGGCTGATCCGCATATACCGGCCAGTGCTCGACCGCGTGCTCGAGTGGCCGCGCGTGACAATTGCAATTGCGCTCACGTTGCTCGGCTTCACGGCTGTGCCCGTACTCCGGCTGGGCGGCGAATTCATGCCGCCACTCGATGAGGGCGACCTGTTGCACATGCCTTCAGCACTGCCCGGGCTGTCGGCCGGCAAGGCATCGCAGCTTCTGCAGCAGATGGATCGCATGCTGATGGAAGTGCCAGAGGTTGAACGCGTGTTCGGCAAGATGGGGCGGGCAGAGACAGCGACAGATCCGGCGCCGCTCGAGATGGTCGAAACCACGATCCGCTTCAAGCCACGCGATCAGTGGCGACCCGGCATGACGCCTGAGCAATTGGTGGCCGAGCTCGACCAGCGATTGAAGATTCCCGGGCTAGCCAATGTGTGGGTGCCGCCTATCCGCAATCGCATCGACATGCTCGCTACCGGCATCAAGAGCCCCGTCGGAGTCAAAGTATCTGGCACGGATCCAATGATCATCGACCGTGTGGCGGCCGCGGTGGAGCGGGCCGTGAAAGATGTGCCGGGCGTCAGCTCTGCATTGGCCGAGCGTTTGACCGGCGGACGCTACATCGACGTTGACATCGATCGCGATGCCATTGGCCGTTATGGACTACGCATCGCGGACGTACAGAGCATCGTGAGCGCAGCGATTGGCGGCGAGCGAATCGGGGAAACGGTCGAAGGCCTACAGAGGTTTCCGGTCAGCGTCCGCTATCCGCGCGAGCTTCGTGACTCTGTCGCGGACCTCCGCAACTTGCCCATCATCACGCCATCAGGCGCGGAGATCACGCTGGGAACAGTCGCGAAGATCGCGATCGAAGATGGTCCGCCGATGCTGCGCAGTGAGAATGCGCGGCTGTCAGGTTGGGTATACGTGGACCTGCGGGGGCGGGACTTGCAGTCGGCTGTCGAAGAGATGCAGCGCAAGGTGTCAAGCGAGGTGAGCCTGCCGGCTGGATATTCGATTGCATGGTCCGGTCAGTTCGAATACCTGCAGCGCGCAAAGGCGAAGCTTGCGATCGTCGTGCCGTTTACGCTGCTCATCATCTTTGTGCTGTTGTACCTGATCTTCCGACGGTTCGACGAAGCCTTGCTGGTGCTGGCGACCCTACCGTTCGCGCTGATCGGCGGCTTCTGGTTCATTTACCTCCTGGGCCATGAAGTGTCCGTGGCGACGGTCGTCGGATTTATCGCGCTTGCGGGTGTCGCAGCCGAGTTCGGCGTGGTCATGCTGATCTACCTCAAACACGCTTGGGAGGAGCGACTCGCTTCGGGAGCGGCACCAACGCAAGAATCGCTGACGTCCGCTATTCGTGAGGGGGCAGTTCTGCGAGTCCGCCCGAAGGCGATGACGGTGAGCGTCATCCTGGCCGGCTTGCTTCCGATCATGTGGAGCCATGGCGCGGGATCGGAAGTCATGCAGCGGATCGCAGCTCCAATGATCGGCGGCATGATTACGGCTCCGCTCCTTTCCATGCTGCTAATTCCCGTGGCATACCGAATTCTGCGGGTGCAGAATCTGAGGCGCTCCGGCCCGTAGGCCCTCGAAGGCAGGCAATTCTGCGGTGGGTATTTCGCGGTTCTGGTGCGTTGGCGGAAAAGCGGAGGAAGTCGTGCCTTTTAAGGAGAGCATGAATGACTCAGCCAATCGAGCGCGACCCGATCTATCGAGGTCGCAGGTTCCAGACCGAAACCATTGAGCTCTGCGTCCGCTGGTACATAACCTACCGACTGAGCTACCGAGACTTGGCTGCCATGATGGCCGAGCGCGGCATCGTCGTGACGCATACGACGATCATGCGCTGGGTGTTGCGCTACGTACCGGAATACGAAAGAAGGTGGGCCAGGTACGCGACTCGGGTGAATTCCTCTTGGCGCATGGATGAGACTGCCATCCGCGTTTGCGGCAAATCGGCATATCTCTATCGTGCTGTCGATAAACACGGCAAGTCCGTCGATTCACTGTTGCGAGAGGATCGAGGAATCGAAGCCGCGCAGGCATTTTTCCGCAAGGCGGTCGCAACCCAGCAATCAGTGTGGCCGCGGAAAATCACTCTCGACGGTCACGCCGCAAGTCATCGGGCAGTTCGCCTGCTAACTGACGAGGACACGAGATGGAAATCGGTACTGGTAAGAAGTTGCCGCTATCTCAACAACATTGTGGAGCAAGATCACCGCGCGATTAAACGTCGCTGCGCTTCAATGTTGGGCTTCAAGTCATTGGGGACGGCCGCTACTGCACTTGCTGGCGTCGAACTCGCGCACCGTATACACAAACGACAGTTCTCCTTTGGCGGTCGGTCTAATGGGCGCTTGTCGCTGAAGTCTCTCTGGGATCACGCTTTGGCGAACCCTTTGTCGTGGAGCTCCCCGCGAAGGCGGCTTCCTCCGGCCCGACCGCCAATGCACCAGATCTCATACTTAAAGAAACGCAGCAAAGCGCCTGATGACACGGCGCCTCTGCGCTACTCGCGAAAAGTATTCCATGGCGGTGGCTTGTACTTGTTAGTGATGCCCAATGGGGGTCGGTATTGGCGATATAACTACCGATTTTGTGGCAGGTACAACACCCTCGCTCTCGGCACCAGGCCGGAAGTTTCGCTAGAGGAGGCGAGGGCTCGTCACCAGGCGGCGCGCTCCATGCTCGCGAATGGAATCGATCCATCGGCTTATAAACGAGCACTGGGCAAGCGCGCATTCGCAATCGCCTTATCCTGAGAAGCCCTTCGCCATCTTCATCGAGCGCATGAGGAACCCCTTCGTTAGCGAGCCGCTACGCGAACCGTGCGCGATTGCGTATTCCAGCCACGGATCTTGAGTGACGGGCGGGCGTTCGCGGTTGCGGGATAGCGGATTTCGACCTGACGCGTTTCACCCGGAAACAAATCCAGATAATTGTCACTGTAGAGCGCGGGAAGAATGCGCGCGCCTTTTCCATCGACCAGCGTCAGCTTCACGGACAGTGTCGGCGAGTTGCCCTGATTGGAGATTCGAATCCGGACCAATTGCTCGTCAGCGTTCCGCTCCACGCTCGACTCGACGGCAAGCTTCTGCTGAGCAAGTTCGTTGAGCGCCAGCAGGCTGGCATTGTCCTTGCTCTGAACGTACGTGTTTTCAGAGAGGGTCTTGCCCGCGGCGTCGCGTAGCGCGAGCCGCACGAGTACGACCGGATGCTTCTGCAGCAAGCTCTCCAACGGCAGTGCGGGAGTGTGTGTCACGGAGTTCGCCACCGCCTCGATTGAGTCTTCCCGTCGCGCAAGGCTCTGGTTGTCGAGTGTTCTTATTTCCGAAACGAGCTTGAGCCCTCGGTGAGCTTCCAGAGTCGTGTTGACTACGCTCAGCGTGAAGTCGGGGAGATTCATCTGCACGTGCATCGGCTCGGTCGCCTTCTTTACGCCGTAGTAGGCCGCGTGCGTGTCGTAGTCGTGGCTGTAGATCTGCCAGTGATTCGATGGCCAGGCAGGATGCGACATCCACAGGAGCCGTCCGGAATTTTTGGTCCAAAGATGAGCCTGTAGACCCTCGAACATCGCGCGGTAGGTCTCGTAGTTCATCATCTGCGCCTTGCGCTCGAAATCCTCCAGGCTCTTTCCTTCACCGTAACGCGTCGCGAGCGTCTCCATGAAGGTCTTGATGTCCCCGTTTCCGCCGAAATGCCAGTCGTGATAGGCGAGGGCGTCGGAGATGGGCCAGCGATCCTCTTTCGGCACCATGGCCTCGATGGCCTCCAAGGTCGCCAGAGAAGGCGTACCCGTCTCCACGGAAAAGCCCGGTGCCAAGTCCGTGAAGTAGCCCACGGGCGGCCGGTAGTTGTAAGGCCCCGAGCCCGAAAGGTTGACCACGTTCGAGCTGCCCATGAACTGCCGTGTGCCATCATATTTCGCCACGACGTCGCCGAGCCCCTCGTTGAGGATCGGTTGCGGCACGCCTTCGTTGCGGCCGAACCAGAGCACGATCGACGGGTGATTGCGATAACGCTGCACCGTATCGATCGCGTTCTCGAGGAACAGCTGCGGATCCTGCGGCTCGACCTGGAAGTCCTGCGTGGACGCCCAGAAGTCGTTGAGCACCATCATTCCATACTCGTCGCAGAGCTCGTAGAACGAATCCTGAGTGTTGGTGCCCATCCAGTTGCGGATCACGTTCAGATTCGCGGCCTTTTGAAGCTTGAAATAGGGCTCGAGGCGCTCGCGTTGGATTCGCTTGCGTGAGTCGTCCATGCCCCAGTTGCCGCCGCGCGCGAGAATTCGCACGCCGTTCACGCGCAACGTGAGATGCGGATATTCGAGAGGATCGGAGAGTTCACGAACGGCCGAGGATTTTTCGCCAGCCGGCGTGAGTGATGCCGCCCATCCCATTGGGCTCTTCTTGATCTTCTCGTGTGTGTTGTCGATGAGGCGTTCACCGAGCGCGTGACCCCGCGCTACGTCCACTTCGACTCTGCGAAGCCGCCCATTCGAATCAAACAAGGAAAACTCGTAGGTCACATGGCGGATGCCAAAACGAAGTTCCTTCGAGTCAGATGCGCTGCCTGCGGCGCTGGCCGAGAGCTTAAGATTGTAGAGCGCGGGCTCGCCATATCCGTTCGGCCACCACAGGCGAGGATTCTGGATGTTGAGCGCGGAAAATTCCGAGGGTGAAAAACGGATTTCACTGCGTCCCGGCGCGGCCTGAATGGTCTTGGTGACGTTTGCGCCTTCGAACGCGGCAGTTACCGTGACTTCGACCGGGCGAGCATGCGTATTCTCGAGCGGCGCGACGATCGTGACCTCGGCGCGATCCGTTTTCGGCAACGGCAGCAGCGTGAGCACCTGCGGGTCCAGAAGGCGAACCTCGCCGCTGGCGCGCAACTCCACGTCCTGCCAAAGACCCGTATTGCGATCGCGAATGCCTGGGATCCAGTCCCAGCCTTCCGCCGCCGCGAACGTGGGTCCGTCGATGGCTATCCAGCCGCCATTTTCACCGGGGCCCGCCGCTATCGACTCTTCATGCGGAATTCCTGGATGCGGCGGCGGCGACACGCGCACAGCAACGACGTTGACCTGACCCGGGTTTACGACTTCGGTGACATCGAACACGCCGCGGATGAAGGCGCCGCGAATGTTCCCCACCCGCGCGCCATTGATCCAGGCCTCCGCGGCGTAATTGATTCCCTTAAAGGTGAGCGTCAGGCGCTTGCCTGCAAGGGCCGCCGGTAGCTCGAAACGTGTGCGATACCAGTAATCCTGACGCGCCAGCCGCTCTGGGATGGCCATATTGTTGAGGCCATGGTCGTAGTCTGGATACACACCACGGTCGATGAGGGTCGTCAGTACGGTTCCAGGCACCGTTGCGGGGTACCACGCGGCATCCGAATAGTTAGGGCGAGAGATTTCTTCTGGTGTCGCGGAAATCGTTGGCGCCTCAGCCAGCCGCCACCGTCCGAGCGTCCATACGTTGCCGCCCGCAGCAATCAACTCAGGCTTGAGGACGAGGGGTTTGGCGACGGGCTTGTCGGGTGCGGCCTTGCCTTTCGGCAGGGTCCAGGGATCTTGTGGTTCCTGCAGGCCTCTCCACTGTCGCACCTGCCAGGGCCAGTGTCCGCCGACCTCATGAAATACCGTCAAGTCGAAGTTCGGTCTCGAGCCCGCGAGCGCGCGTACTTCCTGTGCCGACAGTGCATTCTTGTGTAGTTTGAGCTCCGCCAGATGTCCGCCAAAGTGCACGGCATTGTCGTCTCGAATGACCGGTGCCACATCTAGCTGCGGGTCCGCTGCGCGGCCGCTCATTTCCCCTGAGGTCACTTCCTTCCCGTTTACATATAGTCGGATCCGACTGCCGTCATATGTGGCCGCGACTGCCGTCCAGATGCCCGCTGGCACTTCTACAGAGCTTGCAAGGGCGTTGTCTCCGATACGCATCGACAATTTCCCGCCATCCAGCGCGAGTACACGTGCCGTGGCACTTTTCCCACCGACCGACAAGATAGGCGTGAACTCCGCCTGAACTCGCGTCGGGTTTATCCAACCAGTCATGGACCACGCACCGTCAGCCTCCGACGATGCGGTCTCGGGCGAGAGTTTTCGCGACAGGCCCTCACCACCTTCAAGAATCCTGACGTTGTAAGGACCTGAGTTATCGTCTCGATTGGCTGCATTTGCCGGAACGGCAAACGCAAACAGGATTGAGAAAAGCGCCAACGCGGGCACTGAGTGCAAATACGGCATGGTTCCCACCCTCCTAGAGATGCCGTACTATAACTAAATCAACTTTCCGAATTATATTGTCACTGTGACGAATACCTCGGACGGTGATGGAAGGCGTCGAGCAGGGATCTGAGGTGAGTACTCCTCCCGACAATCATTGGTGGCAAGCATCAGCGGCTGCGGCGTTGGAGCGTCAGGGGCCATTCTCATGGCCCCTACGACCGCATTGCACGGCGGTCGGAAATTCCGTGCGGTAGAGATAATGATTGCAAATGAGTTGTTTGCCGGCGTCGAAATGGGCGGCACAAAGTGTGTCTGCATCCTGGGGAGTGGCCCGGATGACATCCGCGCCGTGGAACGTTTGCCCACTCGGGCATATGACGAGACCTTGCGCGACATCGAGGGGATTCTTGAGCGCTGGCGAAGCCAATACGGCAATATTCGGGCGTTGGGAGTCGCCTCATTCGGACCTGTGGACTTGCGAACGCAATCTAACACCTACGGGTTCGTCACCAGCACCGCGAAGGTGGGGTGGCGGAATTCAGACGTTGCACGACGTCTCGAGAAGAGGTTTGGGTTACCCGTCGGATTCGATACCGACGTCAACGGGGCGGCACTTGCTGAGGGACGTTGGGGAGCCGGAGTTGGGCTCACCGATTTCGCATATGTGACCGTCGGCACGGGCATCGGAGTCGGTACCGTAGTCGGCGGAAGAACTATTTTTGGTATGAACCACACGGAGCTTGGACACATTCGCACCGTACGGCGCCCCGGCGACAGTTTTCCAGGCATCTGCACGTTTCACGGCGACTGTGTCGAAGGCCTCGCTTCTGGACCTGCAATCGAGGCTCGGTCGGGCGTGCCGGCATCGAAACTTGCGACGGATCATCCCGCTTGGGATTTCGTTGCCCACGATCTCGCTCAGCTGCTGCACATCATGGTGCTGACGACTGCGCCCCAGCGCATCTTCCTCGGCGGCGGAGTGTTAAGCGCACAGGCACATTTGTTCGAACGAGTTCAAAGAGCACTGAGCGTCAGTCTCAATCACTACATTGAAGCTGAAGAGCTCGAAGCCGGAATCGCCCAGTACATCGTGCCTCCTGGCCTCGGAACGATGTCTGGCCCTCTGGGCGCCCTGGCGTTAGCGGTAGACGCTGATGCCGGGACCGCACGACGGGCCTGCAGGCCGGCGTTGACCGTGTCGCAATGACGCCGCGACGTTTCGGGCAATCGCATCTTTCAGGTTCGAACCTTCAACGCGCAGGCGATCACAATCAGCGCGTGACGCTGCATGCCGTGCGCGTCAACGGGCCGATAACTCGTGTAGAACTGGCGGCGATTACTGGTCTTACCGCACCGACGATCGCTAACATCACCAAGCGGCTGCTTAGTGACGGATTGATCCAGGAGGCTGGGCGCCGCCGGGGAGGTCGCGGGCAACCGGCGACCAAACTCGTCATCAATCCGGACAGCCTGTTCTCGATTGGACTCAACGTCGATCGAGATCACATTACCTTAGTAGTTCTCGACTTCGCAGGCCAGGTGCGCGCTCGCGCCTCTCGCGAAATCGCCTTCGCGATGCCATCTGATGTCGAGAAATTCTTCAAGGAACGCGTGCGCAAGCTTCTCGCTCAAGTCGATGCCGGGTCCGAGAAACTCGCCGGCATCGGTGTCGCGTCGCCGGATGACATGCCTCACGCGGCCACGTTGCCGCACCAACCGGCCAACTACAACATCTGGGCGACGACTAACATTCCGGCGCTGCTGCAAAAGACCCTGCATGTGCCGGTGTTCGTGGAAAACGATGCTGCCGCGGCCACCATCGGCGAGATGCAATTCGGCCTCGGCAAAAAGTACCAGACGTTCTTCTACATCCTCATCACGGCCGCCTTGGGCGGGAGCATCGTTATGGAGGGTCACCACTACCGAGGCGCGTCCGGACGCAGCGGCGAGCTCGGTCTTCTCGAAGGCAGGGACCCCTCGGGCCGAGAACGGCAGATTCAAGAAATCGTGTCACTTTCCGCGTTGTTCGGGCGTTTGTCGGCCCAGGGGATCGTCGTATCGAGCCCTCAGGAACTGATGCGCCTCGACGAGCGTGGTCGAGCCATCGTCGATGTCTGGACAGAGGACGCAGTGGACACGCTCCTCTCGCCGGTGATCTCAATCAACTGCCTGTTCAATCCTCAGGCGATTCTGATCGGGGGGCGGCTTCCTGCGGACATCGTTGACAACCTGGCGACGCGGCTGAATCAGAAATTGCATTCCTTCTCTGCCAAGGTTCCAGCCATTGCGCCCGTATCACGAGCCGCACTATCGGACGACGCTCCCGCTGTTGGTGCGGCCATTCTGCCATTCAGCGACAGGCTGCTCCCAACACGCACAGCCCTCATGAAGGTCGCGGCTCTCTGAGAGCTCCGCTCGAGGCAAACGCGAGCAACGTCTAATAGTTCGCCGACGACCCATCCGGTCGGCTCATTGGTCTTGTCGACCGTTGTCATTTATCCCTCTGCAGAATCAGGCCTAACTCGCGGTAGGCACCCAGCTGCCGACCGGTAAGTGAAAGCTGGTAGCGCTACCGTTGCGTCCCGATAAAGAAACCAAATGTATTTATTTATTGACAAGGCGAAATCCCACAAAGCAAGATCGCATCCAGATCGAAATAGGCGCGGGTCTCAATCGCGCAAACTTTGTTAGTGGGGGGATTTCATGTCGCATCGTAAGGAAAAGCGCTCGCGTCGAATTACGCGCACCGCTCTCGTCACCGCTGTTTCACTTGATCTGCTCGCCATCGCCATGCCGACGCACGGGCAGGAGCAGGAGGCATCGACGGCAGACACGCTCGAAGAGATTATTGTTCGCGGTGTGCGCGGCGCTCAGGAAGCCGGTATCGATATCAAGCGCGCTACCGCCGAAATTTCCGATTCCATCGTGATGGAGGACATCGGCAAGCTGCCGGACGTCACCATCACTGACGCGTTGCAACGCGTGCCAGGAATCCAGATCTCGCGCGCCGCCGGCGAAGGTTCGTTCGTGTCAATCCGTGGCGCCCCGCAGGTCATGGCGACAATGAATGGCGAGCGCTTCGTCACGGCAGAGAACATCCTCAACAGCACTGTCAGCTTCGAAGACATTCCGTCGAGCCTCATTACGGGCGTGAATGTCTACAAGTCGCAGAACGCCTCGCAGACCGATGGCGGACTCGGCGGCTTGATGGATTTGCAATCGGTCCGGGCGTTGAAGCTTCCTGAGGACGGGCTGACCGCGAGCCTCGCTGGCCAGGCGAGCTGGGGCAGCATCGAAGATGGCACGGATAAACGCTTCGACGGATTGCTCGGTTACAAATTCAGCGATCGCGTCGCAATGGCGCTCACGGCTTCCTGGAGCGACAGCGCTTCGGCGAGCAGCTTCCAGTCCGCCGAGCTCGACCTGGTCGATGAATTCTCAGGCTGGATCAATCCAGGCAACGTGCCCGCCGGCGATCTCAACGGTGACGGTGACGCGACGGACGAGTTCTTGATTCCGATGGGCTGGAATACGTTTGTGAATTCCCGCCAATACGACCGCGAGCGGCTCGGCGTCGGGTACAACTTCAACATGGAAATCGCTGACTCGATGGAATTCATCGTCGATGCGTTCTACAACGAGATGAACGAGGACCAGCACGGTCAGCAGCTCTTTGTGAACGGCAACTTCGGTGGCCGGCAGGTCTTTGCGCCGTACACGCAGACCACCGGCAACCCCTCGGTGCTCAACTCCTTCGATACGGATGGCCTTGCGAGCCGCGCAAATTTTGTTACTGACTTCACCGGCTTCACCAACGGCTTGCGCGGCGGCGTACAGTCCACCTACCGCGATACCGAGGCACTGAATACCAACGTCGAGTTCCGCTTCGGCAAGGGCGAGAAGTTTTCGGGCGCCGTGCGCTGGGTGCATGCCGACGCAGAGCGTCAGTCCAAGGCATTGACCGTCGCGCAGCAGACGGATACGCAATGCTTCCCGACTTCGCAGGCTCAAGCCGACGCGGACGCGTGCACGGACATCAATCCGACCGCAATTCCGACCACGCTCACCTACCAGATCTCGAACAGTCTCGGCGACGAGCAGATGAATTTCGTGATCGGCGATCAGCTGCGCGCGCTCGCGGCCCAGCCGACTGCCTGGCGCTTGCACTCGAGCTGGCTCGAGCGCAACAGTGAAGAACTAGACATGGACGTGCTGCGCTTCGACGGCAAATTCGATATCAGCGACGGTTTCTCGTTCAATTTCGGATTGCGTCTCTCGGAACGCGAAATGAACGAGGAGCGCGCTGATTTCTTCTCGCCGTCGGGTCTCAACGGCCTGCTCGCGAAATACCAGGAAGTCGGCTACGGCATCAATCAGACGTCCAACACGGCCGGTTTCGACTACGATCCATTGCCGAGTTTCACTCTCGCATCGCCGGAACTCCAGGGCTTCGTGACGACCGTTTCGGATTTCGGCGTAAATGGCCTACTCACCGGTTTCCCGATGATCGACACACGCGCGTTGACGCAACCGGAGGCGTTGCGCGACGCGCTCTACGGCGAGGGTCTGTACATTGCCGCGCCCGATCGCACCTACGGAGTGGAAGAGGCGCAAACCAGCCTGTACTTCATGGCTAACTACGACGCCGAGCTCACGGCCACCGTCAGCATGTCGGGCAACGTCGGCGTGCGAATCGTGAACACGAACGTCCGCGTCTTCCAGAACGTGACTGATGGCACGCAGCTCGATCCCCGCATCCTTGCCGGTGCCGATCCGAACCACACCGCGTATACCGATCTCGGTGATGTGTATACGACCACTGATCGCACACGGGCCTTGCCGAGTTTCAACATTAACTTCGATTTCGGCGATGAGTGGCGGTTGAAGACCGCCTACTATGAAACGCAGGCGCTGCAGCCCCTGGAGAATCTCGGCCGTGGTCCGATCACGTTCTACAACGGCGAGCAGATCGGTGAGACGTGGCAGCGTGTCAGCAGCATCCAGCGTCTGGGCAATCCGCGCCTGGAACCGTGGCTCTCACGGTCGCTGTCCTCGAGCGTCGAATGGTATGCGCGCGAGCACACGTTGCTCTCCCTCGGCGTGTTCTATACGGATATCGACAGTTACACGTACACCGAAATTGGCACGGATGTGACAGCGCCGGATTCTGATGGCATCGTGCGCAATGGCGCCCAGACACAGGACATCGCACAGGGCGAAGGCGCGAGTTACTACGGATTCGAGTTCGGATACCAGGCGACGTTCGACTTTCTGCCTGGGTTCCTGAAGAACACAGGCATCAATTTCAACTACACATTCACGCCAAGCCAGGCAGGACAAAATGCGGCTACCGGCGAGAAGATTATCCTCGCCGACGGGTCGGATGCGCCGTTCAACAACACGGCCGAGGATCAAGTGAACCTGGTGCTCTTCTACCAGGACTCGCGCTTCCAAGCTCGCGTAGCGGCGAACTACTTGTCGGAGCAATACCAGGGAACCTTCAGTCACTGGTCGTTCACCGCGCCGAACTCGGGGCTGGCACAGTGGCAGGATGAAACGTTGTACATCGACGCAGGTGCGTCATTCGACATCAACGACAACTTCCAGGTGTTCCTGCAGGGGTCCAACTTGACGGAAGAGGCGCCTACCAACTACGTGCAGTGGCAGCAGGCGCATCTGAACTGGAACCAGTACGAGCGTGTCATCACGGCTGGCGTGAGAGCGAAGTTCTAAACAGAGGCGTGCCCCCTCCCGGTACACCTCCAGGTGGCAGGGCAGTGAAAGCTGCCCTGCCATCTTTCAACTTGGGGAATGACGGCACATGGCCGACAACCGACTCAAGTCCATCGTAGTTGTCGGTGGTGGGACCGCCGGATGGATGGCGGCCGCCGCTCTCATCGATCGCTTCGGCGCAAATCGCCACACGCGCGTCACACTCGTCGAATCGCCGGACATTGGCACGGTGGGTGTGGGCGAAGCGACCGTGCCGCACATTCGTGAGTTCCTGAAGCAGCTCAAGATCAACGAAGTCGACTTCGTCAAGCGAACGAGCGGCACTTTCAAGCTGGCAATCGGGTTTGAAGGTTGGGCAGGCGAAGGGTCGCAGTTCTTTCACCCATTTTCCGAGCACGGAGTCCCGCTGCTCGGCACTTCATTCCAGCACTATTGGGTGAAGCTGCGCTCGATGGGGTGGGCAGACGACATCGACCGATACGTGTTGTCGTCAGAACTCGCGCGTGCTGGAAAATTCGCGGTTCCGAAGCAGGGCGCGGACAAGAGCTTCCTCTTCTTCAATTACGCACTGCATTGCGAAGCGACGCTGGTCGCGCGATACCTGAGAAGCTGGTCTGT
>JACZCZ010144564.1_pt1 | contig 18868 bp, 22 predicted proteins | sample 8641811 | NCBI WGS metagenome assembly JACZCZ01 (sample SAMN15324610, study PRJNA640507) | soil metagenome | isolation source: intercropping peanut in the first line | place: China: Luxin town, Laibin City, Guangxi Province | collected 2019-07-25 | depth 10cm m | reverse complement strand
CGCGTTGGTGTTCGCGGGATTGCCGACGACGAGAATCTTGACGCGCCGATCGGCCACGGCATCGAGGGCCTTGCCCTGCGCCGAAAAAATCTGGGCATTCGCGAGCAGCAAATCCTTGCGCTCCATGCCGGGGCCGCGCGGCCGAGCGCCGACCAGCAGGCCGTAGTTGATGTCCTTGAACGCGACTTCGGCTTTGTCGGTGACAACGATGCCCTGCAGGGTGTCGAACGCGCAGTCATCGAGCTCCATGGCGACGCCGTTCAGCGCGCCCAAAGCCGGCGTGATCTCGAGCAGTTGCAAGATGATGGGTTGATCGGGTCCGAACAATTGGCCCGACGCGATACGAAATGCCAGCTGGTAACCGATCTGACCCGCTGCGCCCGTGATGGCCACCCGCACGGGTGTCTTGCTCTTCTGCTTCATGGATGACGTTTGCCTCGACAAAAATGCTGTCCAAAACCGAATTCGGGCCGGAATCTTAGCATGGGGGTAGCGTGCGGCAGGCTAAACGGGGAGCCGCCGCCGAGGTTCTCAGTCGCCGTGCTCGGCGGCCTGTTTCGCGAGCCCGTGCTTACGTAACAAGCTGCGAAACTGGTGGTACGACAAGCCGAGCACCTTGGCCGCGACCGTTTGCTTGAACTGCGCGCGCTCGAGCGCGCGCCGCAACACCTGCTTCTCGAAGTCGGCGACGGCGGCGCGAAAATCCGTCGGCACCGCATGGTCCCCGGTTATGGCGACCGGGGCCGCTGCCTGCGGCTGCTCCATCGGTGCGTCCGGCGGTGCCGGCGGGTTGTAGGGTGACGCGAACGGGTCGAACAGAATCTCGGCAATCGGCTGATCGGGCGTTTCCGACCGATAGACGCTGCGCTCGATCGCGTTCTTGAGCTCCCGTACGTTGCCGGGCCAGGCGTAGCCGAGCAGCGCCGCCTTGGCGTCGGCCGTAAAGCCCGGGAAAAACGGCCGCCGCAGCTCTTTCGTCACGTTGACGGCGAAGTGATAGGCGAGCGTATTGATGTCTTCCGGGCGCGCCCGCAACGGCGGCACGTGAATGACGTCGAACGCCAGGCGGTCGAGCAGATCGGCCCGGAAGCGGCCGAGCTCGGCGAGCCGCGGCAAGTGCTCGTTGGTTGCGCCGACGATGCGCACGTCGGTGCGGATCGTGTCGGACCCGCCCACGCGCTGGAACTCGCCATACTCGATGACGCGCAGAATTTTTTCCTGCATGCGTAACGGAATGGTGCCGAGCTCGTCGAGCACCAGCGTGCCGCCGTTGGCTTGCTCGAAACGGCCGATGTGCGTGCGCGTTGCGCCCGTGAAAGCGCCGGCTTGATGGCCGAACAGCTCCGACTCGAGCAGCGTTTCCGTCAGCGCCGCGCAATTGACCTTGATCAGCGGCTGTTCCCAGCGCGGCGACAAAAAGTGCAGGCGGGCGGCGATCAGCTCTTTGCCGGTACCGCGTTCGCCGATGACGAGCACGGGTTTGACGAGCTTCGCGGCCCGCGAAGCATGCTCGAGCATGGCCAGAAAAGCGGGCGCCTCGCCGATCAAACCCGTGCTTGCGGAGGAGGTCGAGGCAGTGCTGGCCAAGTCGCACCAACTGTTGGTCGTTTAGGCGAAATCTTAGCCCAAGACCAAACGCGCGCCCAAGCTGGCACCCGCGCATTCACTAGAAATATACGGTGGATCAGCGAGTTACGCGTGCGCGAAAGCTTGGCATGGTTTCTGCTTTGACGTCCGCACTCACCACTAGAGGGCCTCGTGCCATGGGTATCTTCTCGCGCTTCACCGACATCGTGAATTCGAACATCAACTCCATCCTCGACAAGGCCGAGGATCCCGAGAAGTTAGTGCGGTTGATGATCCAAGAGATGGAGGACACGTTGGTCGAAGTGCGTTCGACCGCGGCGCGTGCCATCGCCGACCGCAAGGAAATCACACGCGCGCTGACGAGCCTCGAGACCGAGGCTCGCGATTGGCAGGCCAAAGCCGAGCTCGCGCTCGACAAAAATCGCGAGGACCTCGCGAAAGCCGCGCTCGCCGAGAAGGCGCGCGTGACCGCGGCGGCGGATGCGCTGCGAGTTCAGCACAAAGCTCTGGGCGAGGGCCTCGATAAGCTCAACGACGACGTCGTGCGGCTCGAGGAGAAGCTCGTCGACGCCAAGACGCGGCAACAGGCGATTCTGTCTCGCCAGCGCACGGCGACGCGCCGGCTCGATGCGCGTAAGCGCTTGCACAACGCTCGCATCGACGACGCGTTGATTCGGTTCGATCAATTCGAGCGCCGCATCGACGACATCGAGGCGCACGTCGAGTCCTATGATCTCGGCGGCAAGAAGGGCCTCAAAGACGAGTTCTCGGAGCTCGAGGCCGAAGACGCCGTAGCGCAGGAGCTGCGTGAGCTGAAGTCGAAGCGTGCAGGGCAAAAGCGCGGCAACGAGCCGGCCTAAGGCGTGGCCATGTCGACAGCGATGTTCGTCCTCTCGATCATCTTTATGACGGTGATCGTCCCGCTGTTCGTCATCATGCACTACACGACCAAGTGGAAAGCGACGAAAGGACTCTCGGATGACGAGCACCAGATGCTCGAGGATCTTTGGAAGGAAAGCCAGGCGATGCAGAGTCGTGTGAACGCGCTGGAGACGATTCTCGACAACGAAGTTCCGGATTGGAGAAAACAGCAGTGAGCGAACCCTTTCGCGAGCCGGGCCTGATCAACAAGCTGTACCGCAATCCGCGGCGCGGCATGATTTTCGGTGTCTGCGCTGGGCTCGCCGAGTACTTCGGCTTCGACGTCACCGTGACGCGCGTGATCGTGGCCGGCAGTGCGTTCTTCGCGTTCCCCGTGATCTCGGTCGTATACCTGTTGTTGGGGCTATTGCTCCCGGTTCGCGGCTATTCTGCGGCAGAGCCGGATCGCGACGATCCGGCAGAACGCGAGGTCCGCTCCATCAGGCGCCAGGTACGGTCGAGCCCGCACGAGACGCTCGCGAACGTGCGCTATCGATTTCGCGACCTCGACGTGCGCCTACAGCGCCTCGAGAAATACGTGACGTCGAACCGTTACAAGCTCGACAGAGAGTTCGAGAAGCTCGGCGAATAGCTCTCTTCCGTCGTCATTTGCGGTGTTATCGGGAGGTCACCACGGATGCACCCGTTTGAGTTTGCATTGGCAATGGTCGCGATGGTCATGCTCTTCAAGCTGATCAGGACCGTGATCGTTCACAACAACAGGACCCCGCGGCGCGACGACACCGTCAACGCGGAGCTGCTCGAGCGGCTCAACCAAGTGGAAGAACGGGTTCGTGTTCTCGAGAAGATCGTGACCGACGAGCGCTACGACTTGCGCCAACAGTTCAAGGATCTCGGCGCCTGAAAACGAACGCGGCGCCCGTTGGGCGCCGGGCGACTAAAACACAGCCGACTGTCGATCAGCGCTGAGCAGGCGCCGGATTGGCTGCACGATATGCCTTGATTTGCTCATTGAACGCCGCGGCTACACCTTCCATTTCCGCGACGGCGGCATTGTGGCGCGACACCATCAGCGACTTGAACTCCGCCGGAGCTGCCTCGCCTTGCGCCGCGAGGTCGGAGTCGATGCAGGCCAGGAACTCCGTCATGGCTGCCTGATACGCCTTCACCTGCGCCTGCGCGGCGAGCATTTGCTCCATCGTCGACGACTTGCCATCGGGGATCACGACCGCCGCCGGATTCTCGCAGGCCGCCGCGGCGAAAGCGCAGCTGCTCGCAATGGCCGTCAATAAACAAGATGTCAGTAATCGCATGGTTCGACCTCGTGGCAGTTCGAAAGGGTGTTGCAGAAACTATACCGCAGTCGGCTCGGCGGCCGCATTAAACGTTGGCCTCGGCGAATAACGCGCGGTACTTGCCGGTCCCCGACGATTCCGCGATCAATAGCTCGCAAAATTGATCGGCGGTGACCGGATCGCCGAACAAGTGCCCTTGCGCAAGATCGCAACCGTGCTTGCGCAAGAAATCGAGCTGCGCTTCCGATTCGACACCTTCTGCCACGACTTCGAGCCTGAGGCTGTGCGCCATCTGGATGATGGCGTCGACGATCGCTGCGTCGTCGCGGTCGATCGCGACGTCGCGCACGAACGACTGGTCGATCTTCAGTGTGTTGATGGGAAATTGCTGCAACGCAGACAGCGACGAGTAACCCGTGCCGAAGTCGTCGATGGCGAGATGCAGACCCATGCCGTATAGCGCGTCGAGAATGCGTACGGTGCGTTCCGGATCCTCCATCAGTGTCGTCTCGGTGATCTCGAGCTCCAGCGACGTCGGCGAAACGCCGTGGGCGCGGAAGGTGTCACGCACTTGATCCAAGAATCGGCGTTGCTTGAGCTGGCGCAGTGACAAATTCAAGGAGACGCGACACGGCGACGGCACCGAGCGCTGCCAACCGCGGTAGTCGGCGCAGACGCGGTTCAGCACCCAGTCGCCGAGCTGCAGGATCAAGTTCGTTTCCTCGGCGAGCGGCACGAAGTCGGACGGGAACACGAGCCCGCGCTCCGGCAGATCCCAGCGCAGCAGCGCCTCGGCACCCTCGATTCGGCCCGTCGAGATGCGGTACTTCGGCTGGTAGTGCAAGCGCAGCTCGTCGCGTTCGAAGGCGCGCCGCAGCTTGCTCTTGAGCATCAGACGCTCGACGGCCTCCGTGTTCATGTCGCTCGTGTAATGCTCGAAGCAGTTGCCGCCCGCCTTCTTCGCTTCGTATAGAGCGGCGTCGGCATTGCGAATCAGGTCGATGACGTTGTCCCCATCGCGCGGGTACACGGCGATGCCCATGCTCGCCGACATGAAAATTTCTTCGCCGTGGACTTGAAACGGCACGCCTACCGTGGCCAGTAGCCGTGGCGCCAGCTCGTTCAGGTACCGCTGCATCTCGTCCAGCCGCTCGAAGCCCGTGATCAACACCGCGAACTCGTCGCCCGCCAATCTACCGGCATGCGCGTTGTCACCGAGCTCGGCGAGCACGCGCCGCGCGAAAATTTCGAGGCTCGCGTCGCCGGCGGCGTGACCGAACGTGTCGTTGATGTCTTTGAACCGGTCTACGTCGAGGTACACGATCGCGACGTATTGCTGTGTGCGACGCGCACGCGCAATCGCTTGCTGCAGCAAGTGCTGGAACTGCATGCGGTTCGCGATCTTGGTCAGCGAATCGGTGCGCGCCAAATATCGGATTCGCTGCTCGACGCGCTTGCGCTCGTCGATGTTGTGGGCCGCGTAAACCTTGCTTTGAACGGTGTCGCCGTCGTGGACGTTGGCGACGGTGTACGAGACGCTCACACTCGTGCCGTCGGGCCGCAGCACCGTACCCTCGCGCGGCCGCGAGGCGATTCCTTCGGCGCGTCGCCGATCGCTGGACAAGATCAAATCGTCGGCGAGCTTGCCGATCAGAGCAGGCTCGTCTTGCCGGAACAGCTCGACGGCTGCCGCATTGGCGCGCTCGACCTTGCCGTGCGCGTCCGTGATCAGCAGCGCTTCGCCCATGCTGGACAGCAGTCGATCGAGATAGTCGCGCGAGATCGTGCTCGAGCGCAGGTTCGTGCGCATGGCGCTGACCGCGCTGGCGAGCTCGCGCAGCTCGTTAGTCTCGTCGAAACCGGCTTCGTCGAGCTCACTATTCGCCGAACCTTGCAGCGAGGCCGTGACCGCACGCAGCGGTGCCGAGAACCGGTCGATGATCGACCGCACCAGCCACAAACCCTCGAGCGTGCCGCCCACGATGCACAAAGAGCCCAAGACGGCGAACACCGTGAGCGACACGAACCCGGCCGCAAACAAGTAGAGCAGCACACCGAGTGCTGCGAGCACGCAGCCGGCGAGCAGCAGCACTGCGGTCATGAACCGGCGCTTGAGCGGTGAGTTGAGAAACGTCGCGAGCATACTGGCAGTGGGCTCGATTCGCTCTAATATAATTATTGTTATAACCGCAGGGGCCGAGTTCGACCAACCGCGTGGTGGACACCTCTGCCAGCCCTGCCAGTCTAGTACGAGGACGCGTTTGCCGCACGCCGTGGGTGCATTCGAGCCGCCGCTGGGTTTGCGGCACCACCACGTCCAATCCCTGCTCGCAGGTTGGCCATGGCGGCACAGTTGGCTGCGCCGACGCGCTACGAGCCTGTTGGCCGCAACGCGCGACGAGATCGTGGACTGCGGTGCGGGCGTGCGGCTGCTCGGCCATTACAGCGCCCCGGGCAGCGAGGCGCGCGGTCTCGCCATCTTGCTGCACGGTTGGGAAGGCAGTGCGGACGCGAGTTATGTCGTTTCGCTCGGCGGCTTGCTCCATGCCGCCGGGTACGCAGTTTTTCGCCTGAACTTCCGCGACCACGGTGAGACGTTCGCGTTGAACCGCGAGCTGTTTCATTCGTGTCGCATCGAGGAAGTCGTTGGCGCCGTGGCAGCCGTTGCGGCACGTCATTCGGCCGGTCGACCTACGTTTCTAGTCGGCCATTCGCTCGGCGGCAACTTCGCGCTACGCGCGGCGGCACGCGCGCCGGCGGCCGGTATTGCGCTGCGCAAAGTCGTCGCCGTATGTCCGGTGCTGCGACCACACAGCACGATGCGTGCGCTCGAGGACGGCCTGTGGGTGTACCGACATTATTTTCTACGCCGTTGGCGCCGCAGCTTGCTTGCGAAAGCAGCATGCTTTCCCGAGCTCTACGATTTCGGCGATTTGCGTCGCTTTCGGACGTTGACGGCAACGACGGAGTTCTTCGCGACACGCTATGCGAGCTTCAGCGACCTCGACGCGTATTTAAACGGCTACGCGATCACGGGTGACGCGCTGGCGAAGCTCGCGGTGCCGGCGCGCCTGATCGCTGCGGCCGACGATCCCGTGATTCCGAGCGCCGATCTCAAGGATCTGGCCGTCACGTCGGCGCTCGAGATCGAAGTGCTCGCTCGTGGCGGACACTGTGCGTTTCTCGAAGACTACGGGTTGCGAAGCTGGCTCGATCGCGCCGTGCTTGCGGAAATCGAGAGCGCTACCTGACTTCGGCTAGCCCTGCCGCTTCTCTTGAAAAGTGGTCGGCGCAGCGCCGCTCGTCACCTTGATCTCGCCTTCGATGATCGCGCCCTCGGCGACGGCAATCGAGTTGCCCGAGAGACTGCCCGTGACGCGAGCGCTTCCTAAAATCTCGACGCGCTGCTTGGCAAGCACGTCCCCCTCGACGGTTCCAGCCACGACGATGTCCGTGGCCTGCAACGTGCCGGTCCAGTGACCGCCGGCGGCGAGCGTCAAAGGTCCGTCGATGTCGCAATTGCCTTCGACTTTGCCGCAGAACACGAAGGCGCCTTGGCCCGTGATCGTGCCGACGACAGTGGTCGTTGCGGCGACGTAGGTCGTGGGCCCCTTCGCCGCGTCTTGAATCCGTCGTCTGAGCTTCAGCATTGCGTGTCTCCGCGAGCAGGGCGTCAAGGTAACCGAACGTGAGCCAGTCCCGCGGGAACCAGGTCACGCGCGGCGACAAACCGGCGGAGAGTGGCAAATTTTGTCGCACGCACGATGTGACGGCGCTCACGCGCCCAGGCGATAACCGATTGTTTTGGCGATGCGTTAGCGCCTTGGCACGCGGTTTGCTTTGCCTTCGGCACGTTTGCACGGATGGGTGGGGCGATCATGGACGACACCGTAGAGATCATCGCAGTGGTACTCGGCGAGGCCAGCGACCGTCGTTGGCGCGCAGGGCAACTGGGGCGTGGCGCGCAATGCCTGGTCCGTCGTCCCGACGGCCGCGTGGCACTTCAGCCGCTTTCCTCAGAAGAAGAATTCGAGCGGACGACGCGCACCACGGGCTGCTTTCGCCGCGGCAAGCCGATCCACGATCCGTTCACCCACGAGGTGATCGGCTACGAGATGGAGCAAGTGCCGCTGCTGCGCGCCGCGCAGGAGCCGGTGGTCAGTAGCCGTAGCCGAGATGCTTGATGTCGGCAACGATGCCGTTTTCGAGGCGCACCACGCGCATGAGTTGATGCGGGCCTAAATTGAAGGTCCACTCCTCGATGAGAACCTCTTCGACCACGCCCGGGAACACGCGCCCGAAATCCGAAACGTAGCCGCGCTGCGAGAGCCGCGACTGCACGGACGTCGGCTCGCCGCAAAACCGCAAGATTTTGTCGGCAGGGTCGCCGCGCGTGATAATGCGCGTCCCGCAACGAAACGCGTGCGCCGGGCTGACCGCAAGCAGTAGCCCTAGTGCGACGAGTGCCGAAAGCGCCCTTGGCGCCATCGTGACAGCTCCTCTCGAGAAGTCTTTGAGGCTGACTGCATCCTGACGAACCTACGCTGAATCGGCTCGATCGGCAATCGAGCCGTCCTATAATGGCCGACCGAAATCGAGCCAGTGCATAGCGTGCCCAAGGTGAGCTCTCGATCCTCAGTTCCAGCCGCCGACGCGACCTTCAACGCACGTCTCGAATGGTTGCAAGACGGCGGCCGCGCCGAGCTCATACGCAACGGTTTGCGCGGTGTCGAGAAGGAGAGCCTGCGTGTGAGCGACAGCGGCGTGCTGTCGCAACGGCCGCATCCGCAAAGTCTGGGCGCTGCGCTGACGCATCCTTACATCACGACGGACTACTCGGAGGCGTTGCCGGAGCTCGTCACGCCGCCGCAGCGCACGCAGTGGGAGACGTTGCAATTCCTCTGCGACGTCCACGCGTTCATCGCGCGCCGGCTCGACGGCGAGTTGCTTTGGCCGGCGAGCATGCCCTGCGATTTGCCGCCCGACGACGAGATTCCGATCGCTCACTACGGTCCTTCGAACGCGGGTCGCATGAAGACCGTGTACCGCCGTGGGCTCGGCTTCAGATATGGCCGTGCGATGCAGGCGATCGCGGGCGTGCATTTCAACTACTCTCTGCCGCCGGAATTTTGGCCGGCGTATCAAGAGCACGCGCGTCATGCCGGCACGCTGCGCGATTTCCGCTCGAGCGAGCTCATGGGGCTCGTCCGCAATTATCGTCGCGTCGCGTGGCTCGTCACGTACCTGTTCGGCGCGTCGCCGGCGTTGTGCCGCTCGTTTCGACCGAACGGGCACGAGTTGCTGACGGAGCTCGACGGTGCGACGTGGTACGCGCCGTACGCGACGTCGTTGCGCATGAGCGATCTCGGCTATCAGAACAAGACGCAGGGGCGCCTCAACATTCGTGCCAACTCCCTCGCCGAGTACACGGCCGGAATGCGTAGCGCCGTCACCACGGCTGAGCCGCGCTACGCGGCGATTGGCGTCGTCGTCGACGGCGAGTACCGGCAGCTCAACGCCAACATCCTGCAAATCGAGAACGAGTACTACAGCACGATACGTCCGAAGCCGAGCAAGGCGAGCAAGCATCGTCCGCTCGTAGCGCTCCGCGAAACGGGCGTCGAGTACGTCGAGGTGCGCACGCTCGACTTGAATAGTGCCGACCCGGTCGGGATGAACCAGGGCGAGCTACGGTTCGTCGAGGCGCTGTTGATCTACTGCGTGCTGGCAGACAGCGCGCCGATCACGACCGAGGAGCAGGGCGAGATCGACGCCCGCGATCTCAAAGTTGCGCGCGAAGGGCGGCGGCCCGCGTTGCACATCGTCGACGGCGGCCGCGAGCGCTTGCTGCTCGAGCGCGGGCTCGAGATCGTGAGCGGCGTCCGCGCCGTTGCCGAGCTCCTCGATGCCGACGCGCAGGGCTACGTCGCGGCGGCAGAGGCCGCGGCCGAGGCGCTGCGCGAGCCCGCACGGACGCCGTCGGCGGCGCTGTTGGCGGCGCTCGCGAGCGAACGGGCGACGTTCGCCGAATACACGCTGCACCTAGCGCGTACGCATGCGGCGTATTTCCGCGATTTCGGGCTAGCGGCCGAGCGCGAGCAGATGCTCGCGGATGCGGCGCAGCGCTCGCTCGCGGAGGCCGAAGCCTTGGCGGCACGCGACCCACGGTCGTTCGAGGCCTATTTGCAGGACTATTACACTGGAGCTTGAGGCCGGCCGGGTTCCGGTTTCGGCCGTTTTGTGATTCCGTTAACCGCCGCCCGGGGCGCTCGAGCTTGATACTGGCTGCCTTGGTCTATTCGAGATGGGCATGAAAGTAGTCTTTCTGTTGGCGGTCCTCGGCGGTTTCGGCGGTACGCTCGCCGGCGCCCATTTCGTGCCGTGGCTCAAGCATGCGCGCCTGCCGTCGCATACGTCGGTGGTCGCGAACGGCGGCCGTGCCGAGCAGTTCCTGATTCGCTTGCCTGCCGACCGCATCGCGGCCACGGACAACGAGGTCAGCGGGCTGCGGCGCGTGGGAGCGGCGGCTGCGATGGCGCTGCCCGCGCAATTCGTCGCGCAACCGCTCGTCGTCGAGCACTTCAAGGTTCGCGATGCCGCCGGCAGCGTCGTCGGCATAGCCGCCCGGCATTGGAGTGCCGCCGGCAGCGCTCCGACCACGACCTGGTCGGTTCTGATTCCGAGTCGTGGCGCGCTCGTGCTCAGCGCGCCCGGCGAGCGGGCAGGCGCCCTCGAGGCCGCGCTGCGCTCCGGCGGCTACAGTGCCGGCAAAGCCTGGAACGGCCAAGTCGCGGTCCCGATGGCCGCGAACGACGTAGGCGTCGTCGCGTCGGGCAGCGGCGAATTCGAAGGCCTCTCCGGCAGTTACTCCGAAGCGTGGACTGTCGCTGCAGTCGACGAGAACGGCCGCCTCAGCGGCACGATCGAGCTCAACACCGTCACGAGTCGCCCAGAATGAAGTACCTATTCGTCGCCATCGTCGGCCTCGTGCTCGGCGCCGCCGCGGCGGGTGCCGTCTTGTACGTGAACCCTTTGTCGCAGAAGGCGGCTGCGCAACCGAACGCGACCGCTCGCGTGCTGCATTATGCGCTGCCCGACCAAGTACTCGATTTCGCCGTCGGCGAGGACGCGCGGTTGTTCGGCCAAGACACCGGCACGGACAGCCTGTGGGAAGAGACGATCGACCGCACGGCCGTGCTCGGGCTCGTCCTGAACGACGGCGCCAACCAACCCGCTGCCGTGGCGAGCCGGCTCATGTCGACCTCGGCTGCCACCGATTTGCTGTTACGCGGCGTGCTCGTCGACGACTACTGGCTCGTGACGACTCCAAGCGAGGGCACGTTGTTCGTGCGAGCGGAGTCGAATGCGTGGCCGTTCCTCAAAGAGACGCTCGTCCCGGTCTGGTATCTCGACCGGCCCTGGAGCGGGCCGACGGACTATTGGCCGACCGTGGGTCCGGGCACCGATAGCGGCCTAGCGGTCGGCATCACCGGCACGCTGCGCGGTAGCGAAGGCAGCGTCGTGGAGCGCTACGAAATTTCGGTGCTCGATCGCCAGCGCGATCTCGCGGTCGCGAAGGCCGAGCTGCACCTGAATCTCGCCGGGCCACGCGTCGCCGCGCAGTAACGGCTCAGCCGGCGAGCGGCGTGAGGTCGAAGCTGGCGTCGCGCAGCACGTCGGGGGCGATGCGCGCGTGGGCGGCCACAAGCTTTTTGGCGGCAATGAACTCCTTCGGGCTGTTGATCGCGTCGACGGCCAGGAGCTCGCCCGCGGCTAGGTAGAACACGGCGAAGCTGCGCGCAGCGGGATCGCCGCGGACGACGACCTCGTCGTAGCCTGTCGCTAGCCCGGCGATCTGCAGCTTCAAGTCGTACTGATCCGACCAGAACCACGGCACTTCCGAATACGCCACAGGCGCGCCGAGTAGAGCCGCGGCCGCGATCTTGGCTTGGTGGATCGCGTTCGGCACGGACTCGAGGCGCACGCGGCGCCCGAGCAGCGGCAGCGGGTGATTCGTGCAATCGCCGGCTGCGACGATATGTGAGTCCGCAGTGCGTGCGTAGTCGTCTACGACGATGCCGTTATTGCACTCGAGCCCCGCCGCGGCCGCGAGCTCGACGTTCGGCACGATGCCGATGCCTACGATCACGACGTCGCACGCAAATTGCCGGCCGTCGGCCGTCTCTACCGCGCTCACGCGGGTCGCGCCGTGCAGCGCCTTCACCGCGGCGCCGCAATGGATGACGACGCCGGCCGCGCGGTGCGCCGCTTCGTAGAACGACGACACCTCGACGCTGACGGCGCGCGCCATGACCCGGTCGAACGCTTCGAGCACCGTGACCTCGTGGCCGCGCTGCCGCACCACGGCCGCGACCTCGAGGCCGATATAACCCGCGCCGACGAGCACGACGCGCGCTCCGGGCGTCAGCGACGCCGTGATGCCGTCGACGTCGGCGATCGTGCGCAAGTAATGCACGCCGGGCAGAGCAGCGCCCGGTACCTCGAGCCGGCGCACGCGGCTGCCCGTAGCGAGCAGCAGTTGGTCGTAAGCGAGCGTGCGGCCGTCGTGCAGGCGCACGCGCTGGGCGGCCGCGTCGACTTCCTCGACGCGCGCGTTCTGCTCGAGCGTTACGCCTTTCTCCGCGTAGAACGCAGCGGGCCGCAGCAGCAAGCGCTCGCGCGTGAGCTCGCCGGCGAGGTACTTTTTCGACAACGGTGGGCGCTGGTACGGCGGATAAGGCTCTTCGGACAGCAGCGTGATTGCGCCCGTGAAGCTCTGTTGCCGCAACGATTGCACGGCTTGAGCGGCGGCTTGGCCGCCGCCGACGATCACGAGGTGGTCCGCCATCGAATGCTATATTTCCGGCTCGGGGCCGCGATTCTAGCAGCGCTGAGGTATTGCAAGCTCGATGACGCACGCGATTCGTTTCGATTCGTTCGGTGGGCCCGAGGTGCTGCAATACCGCGAGATCGAGCTCGAGGCGCCGGGTGAAGGTCAAGCGCGAGTGGCGCACCGCGCAATCGGCGTGAACTTCATCGACGTCTATCACCGCACGGGGCTCTATCCGCTGACGTTGCCGAGCGGGCTCGGCGGCGAGGGGGCAGGTGTCGTGCTCGCAGTCGGCAAAGGCGTGACGCATCTCGTTCCCGGCGATCGTGTCGCGTACACGGCGCCGGCGCCGCTCGGGTCATACGCCGACGAGCGCAACGTCGATGCCAAGTGGCTCGTCAAGCTGCCGGACTCCGTCAGCGAGCAGACGGGCGCCGCGATGATGTTGAAGGGGTTGACTGCGTGGTATTTGTTGAAGCGCAGTTACCGCGTCGCGGCCGGCGATTGGATGCTTTTATATGCAGCTGCCGGCGGCGTCGGGCTCATCGCCGCACAATGGGCGCGCGAGCTCGGTGCACGTGTCATCGGCATCGTCGGCTCGGAGGCAAAGCGCGAGCTCGCGCTGCGCATGGGTTGCGAGCACGTGCTGCTCGACGGCGACGATATCGCTAAGCACGTTCGCGAGCTGTCGGGCGGCGGCGTACCCGTGGTGTACGACTCGGTGGGTCGAACGTCGTTCTATCAATCGCTCGATTGCTTGCGTCCGCACGGCATGCTCGTCAGCTTCGGTAACTCGTCGGGCAAGGTCGAGCCGTTCAGCCTGCACGAGCTCACGCGACGCGGTTCCCTGTACGTCACGCGGCCCACGCTGCACGACTCCATCCGCGAGCGCAGCGCGCTCGAAGGCGCCGCCGCGGAGCTGTTCGACCTCGTCGCGCACGGCCGAGTGTTGATCGAGGTGAACCAGACGTATGCGTTGCGCGATGCTGCGCAAGCGCACCGCGATCTCGAAGCGCGCCGCACGACGGGCTGCACCGTCCTGGTGCCGTAGCAACGACTATTTCGGCTTTTCCGCCGGATTCTCGCGTGGTTTAGCCGCGCGCACGCCGCTAGTGTCGGTCTTCCGGGTCAAGGAGGACCGCCGTGCTCAAGCAACGCCATGAGACGCAGCTCGGCTGCGCACTGACGGACGCGTTTGCGGCGCTCGTCGACGTCGCGGCGAAAGGGAGATGGGGCAGCACCGCGCTCGTGCTCGGTACTGCCGTGCCGCAGCCCGGCTGCCGCTACGAGCAACAGCGCGGCAAAGTGCTGCGCCGCGGCAAGGTGCTCGCGTGCTTGCGGCCCGTATCGATCACGCTGCAGGAGACGCTGTTCGATCCGCCGTGCTGCGTGAAGCTGCGCTTGCACTGGCGGCTCGAGCCGACGGATGCGGGTGCCTGCGTGCTGCTCGACGCGCGCTACTCGTTGAACGGCGCAGCCGCGCTTCGCCGTAAGCACTGGTATGGACGCATTCACGAGCACTGCGCACGAATGTTGTGCGCGCTCGAGTCGCGCGTCGTGCAAGCCCAAGAAACGTGAAGTCGTTTGCAGTCTCCGCGTTCTTCGCCTCTATACTCGAATCAAGCGGCATGCTCTGCCGTCTTGCGCGGCAGCGCTCCGCACGGAATGCGGGAGGCTTGTTTGCGCGCACCAGTCGATCGAGTTCAGGCCGTCGCGAGCTTGCAGGAGTTCTTCAAGGACTCGGTATCCGCCGCCATGGCGAAGCACGGTCTCGCTGCCGACGATCACACGGCTTACTACGTGGTCAACTTGCTGACGCTGTTTGCGCGTCACGAGACCCTCTACGATCGCGACGAGCCGGGCCCCGGTCTGCAGCCCGTCGCGCTGCTGCTAGCCGCCGCGGCCGATAGCCGCAGTCGCGAAACTCAGAACGCGCTGCTGCGCCGCGCCGGCGACACGTCGTTGTTCGTCGCAGGCTTCTTGGGCGACGGCTTTGCACGCAAGCTCGTCGACATCGATTACTACATCGACATCGGCGGCGCCGCGTACGGCCGCCTGTCCGACAGCGTGCGCGGCACGCGCGAGGGCCGCGCATACGGCTCCGTGTTCGCCGAGCTCGCGGAGAAGTTTTCCGACTTCGTCGACGTGCTTGCCGAAATCCGCGACTCCGGCAAAAGCGCTTCGCTCGACGTCATGCGCTTGTACGAGGTTTGGCTGCGAACGCGCAGCCGGCGCGCTGCGCGACTTCTGCGCGAGCGCGGTCTCGAGCCGAACGCGACGTTGAACGTCGCGACGCGCCACTGACGCGTGCTGCTGGCGAAACTCCAGTCGATGCTGCACGAGCTGTATGCGCTCGACGTCGGTTACGCGGTCAGCGACTTTTTGATCACGGACGCCGTGCTCGCCGGTGCGCTCGATGCCGGCGGCCGCAAGTCCGACGAGAAGCTGTTGATCGCGGAAGCCGACGGGGAGGCCGACGTCGCCCTGTATCTCGAGCAGGAGCTGCTCGATCGCCTCGCGCAGCGCGATCCGCTGCGGCGGTTGGACCGCGATAATCTCGCGGACTTTTGGTCGGCGCTCGAAGGCGTCAGCCATTTCATCTATTACGCGTGGAATGCGGCGCGCGACAAATCCGTCTCGCTGTTCGAGCTCGAGCTGCAGGCCGAGGTCGACAAGTTCGTGACCACGAGCATGCTGCTGCGGGAGCAGACGGGCCGGCAGCCGACCGGCTTGCACGGCTGGCTGTTCGACTCGCCGACCCTGGCCGCCGAGCTCGGTGACGAGGAGCGCGAGCGCTACCGGCGCGCCAACCGCTACGCCGCGAAGTACTGCTCGCGTCTGCCGCAGGCTGCCGACGCCGCAGCCGTCCAGCGCGAGCTGCGTCACTTCTACCGCCTATCGCAATCCTCGAAGCTCGCCCACATCGACGCCGACTAGCTTGCCCCAAGCGCCGGCCGCCGCGCTCATAGCGGTCGGGTACCCGTAAGAGTTTGCCGCCTCGGACGTCTTAGGCTCAGAGTGACGATGCGAGGCCCATGAGCGATTCAGCCGACCAACGCTTTGCCACGCTAGTGCAGCCGCACTTCGCCGCCCTCTACCGAGCGGCGTTGCGGCTCGCGCGCCGCCGCCACGATGCCGAAGATCTCGTGCAGGAGGTTTGCCTCCGGGCCTGTGGCCGCCTCGACGAGCTCGCGCGCGTCGACAATCCGCGGGCGTGGCTCATGCGAGCGCTGTATCACTTGTTCATCGACGGCGCACGCCGCAATCGCCTGCGAGTGCGGCTCGCGTCGCTCGTCGGCTCAGCGGACGGAGCCGAGGACGGCGACAGCGGCGCGCTTAGCCCCGAGCGTGCCGCCGACGCGCGTCTCATGCACGAGCGCCTCGCTGCCGTGTGGGACCGGCTCGATCCCGAGCAGCGCGTGCTGTTGTCGTTGCATGCGGAAGGCCACGGCTTGGACGAGCTCGCCGTCATCTTCTCGAGCAATCGCAACGCGTTGAGCGCTCGCTTGCATCGCGCGCGATCGCGCCTAGCGAAGCTGCTCGACGCGCAGCTGTCCAAACCGACGCTCGAGCTCGTGGAGAACAAGCCATGAACTGCGCCACCATCGATACGATCCTCGACGAGCACCGAACTGCGACGCTCTCGCCGACGGAGCGGCAGTCCGTTGCGGCGCATCTCGCGGCCTGCGCACGCTGCACCGCTAGTTGGGAGGCCAACGAAGCGCTGCTGCGCGACGACGTCTGCGATCCGCCGCCGGAGCTCCTGGCTCGTGTGCGGCGGATTGGCGAAACGCCGCCGGCGCCACGCAGGTGGCGGCATGCCTCGGGCGCGCTGGCAGCGGCTGCGGTCGTGGGTGCAGCCGTGTTGCTCGCCCTGCGCCCATGGGCCACGGCACCGGAGGCATCGCCCGCGGCGGCGGCCGTTCCCGTCGCGCCGGCGCTCGTGGGGGGCCGCGGTTACGACGTGCTCGCTCGGCCGGCGGCCGCCGTCACGGCCGGCAAAATCGGCGTCACGGAGTTCTTCATGTATCCGTGCTTTCACTGCTTTGCGTTCGAGGACGAGCTCACGGATTGGGCGACGCGCTCGGCCGAGCACGTGGCGCTGACACGCGTGCCCGCGATCTTCAATCCGCAAGCGGAGCTGCTCGCGCGCGCGTTCTATACGGCCGAGATTCTCGGCAAAGGCGCCGCAATGCACCGCGCGTTTTACGAAGAGATTCACAGGCGCGCCAACCCTCTGTCCTCCCGCGAGGCGCTCGCCGAGCTTTTCGCGCGCTTTGGCGTCGACGCGGCGGCGTTCGCCGCGGTGTTCGACTCGCCGGCCGTCGACGCTCGCGTGCGAGAGGCGGCGGCATTGGGGCGCGAGTACCGGATCAGCGCGACGCCGACGCTCGTCGTGGCGGGGCGGTATTCCACCAATCCGACCGTGTCCCAAGGTCGGGTGCTCGAGGTCGTCGAGCAGCTCGTGGCCGAGGAGCGCCGTGCCGCGAGCTGCGCCGCGGGCTCGGCGCCGCCGGTCGCGGACGACGCTACCTACTGCGCTTTGAGAAATAACCGGTAGGCGGGGTTGTCGGTTTCGTTCCAGTGCGTGTAGCCCAACTTCGCGAGGTGTCGCGCGAACTCCGGGCGGTCGGCCTCTGGCACCTGCACGCCGGCGAGCACGCGGCCGTAGTCCGAGCCGTGGTTACGATAGTGGAACAGGCTGATGTTCCAAAGGTCGCCGATGGCTTGCAGGAACTTGAGCAGAGCGCCCGGCCGCTCCGGAAATTCGAAGCGGTATAGCAGCTCGTTCTCGAGCCCCGGCACTTGGCCGCCGACGAGGTGGCGCACGTGCAGCTTCGCGAGCTCGTTGCCGCTCAGGTCGAGCACCGGGTAACCCTGCTTCTCGAGCAGGGCGACGAGCTCGCCGGTTTCCGCGACGCCGCTTTGCAGCGTGACGCCGACGAAGATGCGCGCCGTGGCGCCGGGCGCGAAGCGGTAGTTGAACTCCGTGACGTTGCGGTCGCCGATGGCTTCGCAGAACTTCAAGAACGCGCCGGGGCGCTCCGGGATCTCGACGGCCAGCAGCGCCTCGCGTTGCTCGCCGATCTCGGCGCGCTCCGTGACGTGCCGCAACCGCGCGAAATTCATGTTGGCGCCGCTGTTGACCGCGATGAAAGTCTGGCCGCGTGCGTCGGTACGCTGCGCGTAGCGCTTCATGCCTGCGACGGCGAGCGCACCGGAAGGCTCCACGACGACGCGCACGTCCTCGAAGATGTCCTTGATCGCGGCGCACATCTCGTCGGTGCTGACGAGGATGATCTCGTCGACGACCTCGCTGCAGACGCGAAACGTCTCTTCGCCGACGCGCCGCACGGCGACACCGTCTGCGAACGTCCCGACGTGATCGAGCGTGACGATCCGTTTCGCCCGCAGCGACTCGTACATGCTGGCCGACTCGATCGGCTCGACGCCGACGACCTTGATGCCGGGGTACTTGTGCTTGAGGTACGTGCCGATGCCGCTGATGAGGCCGCCGCCGCCGATCGGAGCGAACACGACGTCCGGCACCTTAGGCCACTGCTGCTCTAGCTCGACGCCGACCGTCGCTTGCCCGGCGATGACGTCGGGATCGTTGAACGGATGCACGAAGCATAGCCCTTGCGCGGCCTCGAGCTCGCGCGCGTACGCGTTCGCGTCGTCGTAGGTGTCGCCGTGCAGCACGGCTTCGCCGCCGAGCGCGACGACGGCGTCGACCTTGATCGACGGCGTCGTCTTGGGCATCACGATGACGGCGCGTAAGCCCCGCTTGCGCGCGGCGAGCGCGACGCCCTGAGCGTGATTCCCGGCGGAGCTGCAGATCACTCCATGAGCGAGCTTGTCGGCCGGCGTTTGCGCGATCTTGTTGTGCGCACCGCGCAGCTTGAACGAAAAGACGGCCTGCAAGTCCTCGCGCTTGAGCAGCACGTCGTGGCCGAGCCGCGCCGATAGCCGCGGCGCGCGGTCGAGCGGCGACTTGATCGCGACGTCATAGACGCGGGCGCGCGCGATCAACGGCGCGTAACTCGCGGCAATGGGATAGGACTTCGGTGTGCTCATCGGCGACTCGACGCAAACGGCACGCAGTGTACCGAAGCGCGTGAGCGCCGTCAGAGCTCGGGATGCGGCGGCCGGTCAGCCCGCGGCCGGCGGCTTCAATAGATCCGCCATGCGCCGCGTCAATTGGTCGTACTGGAAGCCGGCGATCTTATAGCGCCAACCGCCGACCTTCGCGTTGATGCGCGCGGCCTCGGCG
>JACZCZ010104480.1_pt1 | contig 18899 bp, 24 predicted proteins | sample 8641811 | NCBI WGS metagenome assembly JACZCZ01 (sample SAMN15324610, study PRJNA640507) | soil metagenome | isolation source: intercropping peanut in the first line | place: China: Luxin town, Laibin City, Guangxi Province | collected 2019-07-25 | depth 10cm m | reverse complement strand
GCTACGTGACGCAGTACGTGCCGGTGGAGTCATCGACGTGTACGCGAGACACTCCCTCGGAAGCGGTAAGGATGTCTGGCTTCGAGTCGGCTATGGGTTCTGGATCGAGATCAAACGGTCCTCCTCTCACGAGCCGTCTCACCATCCGAGCGTGCACTTGTGGTCATGGGCCTACGGGGCCGGGGTTAAGCGATACAACACGCGCATTGGCGAAGACGTTGATGCACCTGTCCAATCGAGCGAGAAAAAGATCAGTTTTGCCCTACTGACCACTAAAGCGGAAGACTCGATTGATCGCCTGGAGCAGATTGTTCGGAAGCAACTAGTCGAGGTACTGGAGCAACTTCGCTTACCAAATGATGTCCTGACGACTAAGCAGCGTGCTGCCGTGAAGCACCTTCTAAGGAAGCTGCGCACTGCTTAGCTAACTCCAGTGCAAGCAGGCATATCAGTCCCGGCTGTCCCCTTGTCGTGAGCTTAGAGAGAACAGACGGTACAGACGGTGGTGGATTCTTGTGAGTTCTTGGTGCGAGCACTGAGCGCTGAGTGTGATCCATGTAACCTCGCTCGTGTCGCTTGCGTGAGGGTGGGGTCGCTGGCACGATTCGGCTTCGAGGAGAACGAGAATCATGAACACCGGCTACCAAATCGGACGTTGGCTTGCTAAGCATCGATACGGCATTTTTTGGTTTGCCTTGGCCCTGGGTGCAGCTGCAGCCGTCAGTTTCAAATCAAACGAAGTTCGCGTACCTCACGTGCCACCCAAACCCAAGCCAGATGCCGCTGCCATTCGCGCGCAACAAGAACAGGAGGAGGCGAAGGCCCGACAGGTCCGCGAAGAACAGTGCAAGGGACCGCTGCTGGCAGAAGCGCGCAACCTCGTGGCAGAGAAAAAACCGGTTGATGCTTATGTTGTGATCGGAGGATGCGAGGAGTACTACGCCGCAGACAAACAGGCAAAGTCTCTATTTGCCTCAGTGCAAGCCGCATCAGAAGCGGAAGATCGACGCAAGCGGGAGGCCAGAGCAGCTGCTGAAAGGAAGCGGTTGGCCGCCGAGAAGGCCGAAAAGAAGCGCAGTGGCGTGCATCTTGGAATGTCACAGCAGGACGTCGTTGATAGCAGCTGGGGGAAACCGCGAAAGATCAACAGAACGATCGGCAGCTACGGAGTCCACGAGCAGTGGGTCTACGATGGTGGCTATCTCTACTTCAAGAACGGCGTGCTCGAGACAATTCAAAACTAGGTTAAGACCATCTTCCCACGTGCTGAGTAGCTAGTTGAAGGGGCCGTCTGCAAGATGGCCGAACTCCACCACACGGGCTACCGCGCGTGATAAGAACTGAATGCAGCGAGGAGATGCAATGGATTCGTTCGAAGAGCTGGTCAAGGGCCTCCTGGAGGTCGATGGCTACTGGGTCAAGTCGTCCGTCAAGGTGAACCTAACCCGCGAAGAGAAAGTAGCGATCGGACGACCTGCGTCTCCCAGGTGGGAGATAGATCTCGTTGCGTACAAAGGGAGCACCAATGAGATCCTGGTAGTGGAGTGCAAGTCGTATCTTGACTCTGGGGGAGTCGGGTTCGATTCACTGTTTCTCGGTCCAGCGGATCCCAAAAGTAGGTACAAGCTCTTTCGAGAAGATACACTGCGTGATATCGTGTTCTCTCGATTGACGACTCAGCTTGTCGCAGAGGGTACCGTAAGGCCCGAGCCGACGATTCGCCTTTGCCTGGCGGCAGCAAAGATCCTTTCTTTAGAAGATCACGAATATATCCAGAATCGGTTTGACGTTCTGAAGTGGCGCCTTTTTGACCCGGTTTGGATCAGATCCAAATTGGAGCAGGCTGCTCAAGGCGCATATGAGGACAACATTGCTTCGGTTGTTGCCAAGATTCTTCTCCGCGCCCCACCTACTCCCAACGAGCGCCGACGAGAAAAGCTCGCGACTCTGCTTGCTCTCCAGGGCACAGGTCCCGCTTGACTGCTCATGGAGCTTCGCGGGTGACGCTTCGTGATCTGGCGCACCGTCCATATCAGGATAGTGGAGCGTAGTGCCGAGCGCAACGGTCTGGCACAGTCCAGGGAAGCTCGAGACCCTCCATGAAACTAGCCATATTGATTGAGAAAGAAACCGGCGTGGGACGGGAGAACATCATGTTTCTCCGGCATTCGGGCGACCGAACCAAACGCCTCGCCGAGTTTGGCGCCACGATTGATGAATACACCGCGGTGCAGGATGAAGATGGAAAATACAACTTCCTGCATCCCTCGAAGCCTCCGACCGAAGTGGTCGTGGTGATGGTCGGCGATCGGGTGCACGCAGTCTATCGAGTGAGAGGTGTGCTCAAGACGGGCTTGCGTGACGACATCAGCAGCAGGGAATACTGGCTTTTTTCCCAGGCGTTCAACAAACCGAACCTGCCATCAATCCGATTCGACCTTGAACGTCTCAAGAGCGGTGCAGACGGCGCAAGGGTGGAGGGCTGGAAGGCTCCAGTCCTTGCAGTCCTTCGTGGAAGCAAAGCGGGAATGTTCGCTGCGATCGAAGTCGATGCAGCTCCTATCCAGCCTGCTCCCGCGGTTTATGGGAGCGCGGACGACTACGACCGCAAGTTGGCTGCTGACGTCGAACGATCGATGTCCTCCACTCAAGACGCCCGATTGGCACGCCTCCTGCGCGCGCCGAAGATTCCCAGAAAGCTCCAGGTTCTCTCCACCGTATTCGATCGGAATCCGGACGTGATCGCGGAGGTGCTGTGCCGGGCCGATGGTATCTGCGGAGGGTGCGGAAGTCCCGCACCATTCATAAGAGCCCGCGACGGTACGCCGTACCTTGAGGTGCACCATCGCGTTCCGCTGGCGCAGGGTGGAGAGGACACAGTCGAGAACGCCATTGCACTGTGCCCCAACTGCCACCGACAGCGACATCACGGAGAACTCTGAAGCAGCCGGCCACCGCCAATATATGCAGGTATGCTCCGACCAACGATCCTGAACGCTTACAAGACCGCATGTCGCATCGACAGCCCCGGCCTGATAGCAGGTAGTGCCAAATGTCACGACGCCGCGGCATGGCTACTCTCGATGGAAGTGATCAATCGCGAGCCCGCGCCCACCAACTTGGCGAGAACGAGAAGTTGGTCAGAGCAGGCTGCCACGGTTGTCTTATCCGGGTAGTTGATGCTGTGATCAATCTCGCCCCAGACTTCCTCTAGCAACGAGCGAACCTGAATTTCGCAAGTAACGAGCGCCGACGGGTTGTTTGGTTTTACGATATAGTGAACACTCGTATAGTAACTCTCCTTCATTTCGACCGGCAGGCCGAGACCTTCGAAGTACTTCTGAGTTTCCGGATCCCAAGTGTACGCCTTAGGGTTCTCATAGAAGACCCAATCGTTGCCAATTCTCTTCAGGATGTGCGCGTGAATCGCAGCAAATTGCGATGGCCATAAGTGCAGAACGCGAACGCCCCCGAGATCATTTACCCTGCCCAGGAACGTTTCCGGCGTGATACCTTGCTTCCTTGCAAGCTTCTCTGCCAGGTGGCCCTCGTCCTTTAGTCGCGATTTGATGGCGTATACATCTGGCAGCCCGGTGCGATGCGCGGAGTCGCACTGGTTCAACCAAGACACGACAGACTCTACGAAGTAGCGAATCTCGCTTCTATGCTGCTTGTAGATTTCGATGCAACGAGCAATGTCCTCCTGGTTCACGTGGAGGCCTCCGAAACTGGCAGTCCGCTCAGCCGATTCAGGAAGTCCGATGCGAATGCGATGTAATGTTGCTTGGTGGCTTCGTACTTGGCTCGATTCGCAAGGATTGTTCCGCGGTCCTCGTCGTCCAGTTCGTGCTGTGGTACTTCCCACATCGGACAGCGGTACTTCTGTGCCATGCTCGGGTACGTGTTATACGTGTGCATGATGGATGTACCACCGACGGGTTCGCTGAGAGCCCCACCCGTCAGGAGGCGGCGGTTCTCTTCGCGGATGTGATTTCTAATAATCTCTGGTATTTGCTTGGCATAGTTGTAGTGAGCCTTTGCCAGATTCCACTCGTTATTTCCACCGCTGAATCTCTTTGCATTGACAATGGCGTAGCCAAGCAATTGCACAAAGTGATCTGGAAATCTCGATCTCTTCTCGGCAGAAATGAGGCGAAATACAGTGTCAAACTCCTGCTTCCATTTTGACAGCGATCGCCCAATATTCTGCAGCCCGTAGAGAGAGAACATGTCTGGGGCACAGGGCACGAGAACGCCATCAGAGGTGCTAATGATTACCTTGTTGAGCGCGCCAAGGCTTGGCGATGTGTCGAAAAGGACAAAATCGTACGCGAAGGCACGCGTCAGCAGATCTGCCAACTCGCGGATTTTTGTAATGGTGCGAATAGCAAGGGGATCACCTCTATAGATTTCGCTCCACCTAGAGGAAAGCTTTTCCTCGAACATGTGCAGAGTCAGTCGCCCTGGCACAAGGTGAAGTTTCGGATTCAATTCGACCGGAGACCCAAAGTCTACCGGGTCATCAACTCCATCCTCGGCCGGTTTAAGCATGAAATGCGCGGTTCTGACCTCGGCGGCTATGGCTTTCATCCGGTCGTCGCCAGCCTGATTTCTGGCCAGGGCGAAATCCTCTACGAAGGGATCTTCCAGCGCCCAGCACTCATAGAGCTCCTCTTCCGTTAGCGCATGCATGGATAAATTGCACTGCGGGTCAAGATCGACCATTAGAACTTTGTGCCCCATTGCGGCGAGTGCATGCCCTAAATGGAAGAGGACGGTGGTTTTCCCGACACCGCCCTTATTGTTGAAGACCGCTACTGCTTTCATTCATCCCCTCCCGTAGTTGGGTTTCGATACTGGGCGCAAACTGCTGACACTCGCAAGGTCATCTCATTCCTAGCCGAGCCGCGATCGGCGACGGCAGTTGCTGCTGCACGCCAATCTTCGCAGGCGAAGTCCCCAGAGGAAGGGACCGAGCATCTCGTCAAAGCTAGACTCGTAGCTAGCGACTGGTTTGAGAGCCACGCATGGGGCCGGTCGCGCGCCTACCGGCAATGCTCTCTCGCTGGCCGACAGGCGCTAGCTGTTCAAGCCGGTTCTTCGCCTCCCGCTTGCCCATTCTTCGCACTGCAGCAATCCGCTCCAAGTGCTTGGCGCGCGGTTTGGCTTTTCCTTGCTCCCACTTGTAGACGGAGAGGCCGGACGCTCCAATCAGCAAGCCCATATCTTTCGCGGACAAGCCAAGACGCTGCCGATGCTTTGCGAATCCATCTGGGCGGAATCGAAGGCTGCTCGCCTCATCCTCGGCGGGGGCTGGAGCATCCCTGTTCTTGTGCTTCCGCAGTTGGATAACCTCTCGCTCCAACGCCTGAAGCCGGCGCTTCATCTCCGCAAGCTGGCTGCGGTAAGCGGTGATCGCCTTTTTGGAAGTCGCAGTTTCGCCCCTGATCTCTTTGCGGGCGACACGCGCAATCTCTTGCTTCAGCACTGATGAAATGTCGGGCATGAAGGCAATTCTGCCTGATGCCCGACGCAATGTTCAACAGGCGGGCGTCGAATAGGCTTGCGAACAACTTTTCGCGGGAGCCGCTTTCCCCTTCAGATGCATTAGGAGTTCATCGGCGCAGACTCCGCGATCGAACCGGAGCGCAGACGGTTCTGCTTTCAGCAGCATCCGAGCGACACGGCGTTCGAGTCGCCGCTCGGCGGTGTACTCAGCCTTTCTGGCTCGACCCATGGCCGAATCAGCCCTTCCACCAACCTTGGCCAGTGAGCTTGTCGACGTTCTCCTCCCCCATAAGCCCACTGAGGAACGGGTGATCCTTCTTGAAGCGGAGCGAGCGACCGAACTGCGTCGAGTTCTCTATGGCTTCCACCGCCTGCTGGTGCTCTCGCTGCGACCTCCCGCGCTTGGCTGCCAGTTCGTCGATCTCGAGCTCGACCTGATCTCGAACCGAGGCGATCTGCCGGCACTCGCGTTGAATCAAGACCTCCCTTTGCTGCGGCGTGTATTGAGTGCCGTGAAGAACATTCTCCTCGGAGATGTACCGGTCCACCTGTTCCTCGGCATCAATCCTCAGCATGTGCTTGCGTACGTACTCCTTTGCCACCGATTCCGGCAGTTTCTCCAGGTCGGGGACGCTCGGCAGCGGTCGGTAGTCGTCCGGGTCCTCCATCCAGGAGTACCGAGCTCGAGTCGGCGCTCCCTGCTGGCCGCTCACGCTCTTCGCCATTGCGGCGGACTTTGCCGATGGCTTGCTCCGGGGCGACCACCACCACCACAGAACGCCAACCAGAGTAACGATGGCTCCCACGCCTGCAATCTTGTCGGGCACGCCAAATACCTGAAGGACTCCGGCCATCAAACCGGCGCCCCCGAGCAGCGCCACAATGTACAGGATAGTTCGAGACGATTTGGACATGCGAGCCTCAAAGAGTTGCCAATGGAAATTGAGGGCCGTGGCCCGCGACTCGTAGTGCGGTACATGGACCGTGGCTTCTTATGCATCTTAGCGAAATCATCGTTGGGTGCCAAACTTGTCCAGCAACCGCCAGAATTCCGCGCTTGTAGCGTTGGGTGATGCGGTTCGCAGGGTTCGAACGGATAAGGGACTTTCGCAGGAGCGATTGGCTTTGCTCGCTGAGGTGGACAGAAGCTACATGGGGCGGGTGGAGCGTGGAGACAACAATGTTGCCGTTCTGACTCTCCTGCGGATTGCGTCGGCGCTGGATCTGACCCTTACAGAGCTGATGGCAGAGGCGCGTCTCTAGCCGTTGTTTTCCAGGTTGCACGATGGGATGGTGCTCTCAATCAACTTGAGGCACCCCTATGCTGTTTCCTCTTGGAAATCTGCTGGCAACACCCACCGTCCTTCGTCATCTTGAGAGCGCGCGAATCGATCCAGTGGATCTTGTTCGGAGGCATGCTTCGGGGGACTTCGGAGACCTGTGCGTAGAAGACAGGGCCGCAAATTCGCACGCCATTGAGGTCGGACACCGAGTTCTCAGCGCCTACGTCATCCGAGGCGAGAAGATCTATGTGATCACGGAGGCAGACAGAAGCTGCACTACCGTGCTGCTCGCGTCAGAGTATTGATCGAGGGTAATCGCCTGTGGAGCGGACCCCGATGTCTACTACGTCTGGGTTGATCGAGCCGGTTGCAGGAACGGGAGCCAGCCGCTCTTGCTGGTGAAACGCGCATTTGCCCGTTCGCAGACTTCCAGACACCGCTCAATAGCCTGGGACTCCTCGCCCACTGCAGGAGCCGCCGAGTGCATTTGGCGAAGATATGAGCTGATTGCGCCACTGACTGTCCATTGGTCGAACCGCATAGGCGACGGAGGCCCGGAACGCTCCGCATAGTCGTACAGAAACCACATCACCTGCACGAAGGCGGTATCTCGAATGTCGGCGTATGGGAGGCCGCTCGAATACTCGCACTGGAGCAGCCGATATGCAGTGGCGAGCTTCTCAGTGAACAAGCAGTGAGCCAGGAAGTGCCTGCTCGCCACCGTGGCGAGGTCTCGAGCGAACCCGGCTCGACTGATCTCAATGATCGAGGCGGACATCCGCGCTCCTGTTCACATTGAGTCGATTCACCACGTCGCGCGCCTTCGCGGTGACATGCCTCGCCTCGAGATGCGCATAGCGCATAGTGGTCTTGATGTCGGTGTGGCCGAGTACCTCCCGAACCTCATAAACGCTCAAGCCGTTCTGGACTAAGCGGGAAGCATGGGTGTGCCTGAGAGTGTGAATGCGGCAGTCCATGAGGCCCGCTTTTCGGAACGCCTTCCGAATCGCCTGAGTGGCATAGCCGCGCGGGCCGCCGCTCCTGTTCTGGAAGACGTACTGCCCGGCGGACTGCTTCCTGCGCGCAAGAACGTCGTAAACGCGGTCCGTCATGTAGAGGATCCCCTCGTTTTGTACTTTGGGTCGCCACAGGGCGATGGTGCGGTTGGAAAGGTCGATCCTTCGCCACTCGATGTTCGCGATCTCGCTGTAGCGCGCACCAGTATCGAGTAGGAGCACGACCAGGTCATATGCGTCCTGGGCGTTGCGCATCGTCTCGCTGTCGCGCTGGTGAACAGGAGCAAGGCCCCGCTCCACACGGAGAGGGTCCAGGGCGGCCAGCAGCCTTTGCTCCTCCGCATTGCTCAGGAATCGCACGGCGGACCGGCGCGAGGGCAACTCGGGAAAGTCCAGATCGGGCGTGGCAAATCCCAGTCTCTTTGCGTGCTTGATCGCACCGCGAATCAGGTTCAGGTTGTGCTTCACCGTCTGAGCCGAGATGCCCTCCGCCATTCGGACACGCTTTACCTTCTCCAAGTCCTGGGAGGTGAGTTCGTCAAGCTTACGGCTGGAGGGAAGAATGCGGCAGATCACTTTGCCGGAGGACACCAATCCTGCATAGAAGGCGGTTCCAGCCTTCGATTGACAGTACTGCTGGATTGAAGACCCCAAGGTGATGGCAGGCCGATGTCCCAGGTAGTTCTGCGCGTGGAGCTTTGCTCGCCAATCCACCTCCATCTGTTCGGCTGCGCGCTTGTTGGTGGTGCGAGAGGACTTGATGAACGTCTGTCCGTTCATCTGGAACTGGATGTACCAGTACTTGCTGTTTCCGCGCTTGACGACACTCACATACTTCCCCGAGAAATGCAGCGGGGAGCGTCCGATAGGATGAGCCCAAGAACAACGGGGCGCCGCTCGACACCATCAGCGCGCAGCGTTGATCTGAATTGCAGTCTCGCGGAGGGTCCTGGCATGCACCAAGCGCCATGGTCCTTACCTGAGGAACATCAGGGCCTACTGATTGCCGCAGTCATTGAGCAGATTGGCCTGAACGCCCCGCGAGAGCTCTTCACTGAGACTCTCTTTGGATTGCTTGAAGACATCTCCGGCTTCGAGCGGCTACCTTCAATGGCTTCACGGCACTTGGTGCGGTACTACTGGAAGCAATATAAGGCCAGGTCGGTGCAGCTAACCGGCGACTCGCAGGAGCAAGTACCGAAATGAGCTGGCTTCAAGGGAAGCCGTGTCGGAGTACGTTCCCCATGATATTCGGTACTGATTCCGCAACTCAATCAGCTTCTCGCGACCGGCCGTAGTCCCTTTGGCGGCATGCTCTCCCCACGATAAGGTGCCGCTCACGTCGCGGCCCTCGCAGAGACGAAAATGAGCATCTATGGTTGACTGCCTCTTGGCGACTTTCCAGTAGCCGCCGTCATTTGTCAGCATGAGCGCGTACCCGAAGTCTGCCCGCCCTTCGCTGACAAATCGTTCGATGCGAGCCACGTCCTTGAGGAAGTCGTATCGCGCGAGATCCTGCGCACCGTGGCTGGCAAGCTGATATCGCTCCCCCTTTAACTCGGCTTCCAGCCGTCGCGTCTTGTACTTCAGCTCGAAAGCGATACGAGCCCGTGGGGTCCTCACCAGCAAGTCCACATACTCGGTGCGCGCATCCACCCTGAAGGGAACCTCCAACCGGATTTCGCTCCCCGGTGCTTCCTCGTGAATCTCCCACGCAAGTGCATGCTGAAAGTCAGCCTCGGAGTGGAAGATGGGTCTCCGGGAGGCGAGTTTCCTCAGGACCTGCTCAAGGGATTCTTGGGTTTCAAGCATTGGCGCGACTTCTCGGTTCGAGCAGTCTAGAGGACCACGCAGTCCCACTGCTGCAGTACCCACTTGTCCTCGCACTTCTCCAATCCTACGAACTTCATCTCGTCGGCTGAAAGGCTGACGAGCCGCGGCTCGAACAGTCTTGGAACTGACCAGTCGGCGCCCAGCAACTGGAGCGCCGGCGTGCGCCTGCCTTCCTTGGTGACGAATCCAAGGTGCAGGTCCCCGACGACCCGCAGCCGAGGACCGTACATCTGTCGATAGGCTCCCGCCTCTCTGCGCAGCGTGACTTGCACCTTCATCTTGTATGATACTGTACATCCATACAGCATTAGAGGTGTGAAATGGATGAGCAAGAGTGGGTAGCCCGCTGTTCGGCCCGGCTTCATGCGCAGTGGCCGCGGCTCCAACGAGAACAGCGGGACGAGGCGGCGCGGGACCTTTGGCGCCAGGACCACTGGCGCGATCAGGAACCGGAGGATGCCGCAGTGCAGTGGCTTCGCCTCGGATTTTCTGAGAGCAAGATTCGCCCCTGACAAGCGTTACCGGATGCGAATGCGAAGGACTTCACGAGATCCGGGCCACCATGGCATACCGCTGATCGCCTGAATCCAGGATGCTGCAGCCCATGAAGCGAGGCATGCTCGGTGAGAAGCCACGGTCAACGCCGGAGCGGCTTGCATGGCGGGCGGTTCGGCCGCGACAGAGCCCCGATCCTGAGGGCCGCTTGCTATGGCGTCGGCGGCAGGAGCAATGGAGGGCTTCTGCAACCCGCAAGGGTTTGCGGGATTAGCGCATCGAATCGAACAGCTCGCAGCCGTCAACACTCCAGGGAGGTGGCGTATTCGCGAGCTCGCGGAGTTCCCTCGTCCCGGGGCTTTGAAGGAACCGCGCTTCTTCTGGCAGTCGCGCAAGAGCACCAGCGCTTAGGTACTTTTGCACGAACCAGATGAACTGCAGGTGCCTCAATTCCAGCTTCTCACCACGTCTGAGCATGTTGAGAGTCGCCTCGCGTTGCGCCGCATACCAGTCCCAGTCCCGGTCTCTCCATAGCGAGGCCGCATGTTCCTCACTGGCGAGGGCTCGCGCGATGATCTCGATTGTCTCTTCCGGTGTCCTCTTCTTCATGTGATTTCTCCTGCTGCCTGTTCTTCTGCCCTTATTTATTCATGTTGTCCTTGGACGGTTCTGGGTTGATGGTGGCCTTGCCATGCGAGCACATCGCGCTCAGCGCGGCGACTCACAACCTCTCAAGGAGAATCAAGATGGGTAAGAAGGGCAACGAAGACAAGGGCGCCGAGGCGGCGAAGCAGGAGCCGAAGCTGGACGCTCCGGACGTCAAGAAGGCTATCGAGGTCGGGAAGAAGTCGATCGCCGACGGTGGCACCAAGGCGGATGCCGCTCGTGCCATGTACGAGATCATCTCGACCCAGGACAAGGTCACCATCGTCGCGGCCTTTGTGCAAGGCGCGGGCCTGACGGAAAAAGGGGCGCTGACGTACTGGTACAACTGCCGCCGCAAGGCGAACAAGGAAGGCTCCCGAAGCTAAGCGAGCAGAGCGTCGCCGGCCGGTTCGTGATGAACTGCGCGCTTCCTGCGACGCTCTGCATGTCCCAGGACTTCGTCTAGCGACGCCTGATCCAGGCGGAAGGACACCTGATCGGTCCCGCCGGCCCGGTCTCTGCTGGACTTCTTGAGGCGAAGTCCCAGCACTTTGAGAACCTCACTCAGCTGCCGAACGGGCTTTCTCGCGCCGTCCTTCCGCGGAGCCAGGTCGAAGAGCCGCTGCAGCGCCGCCTTCATGTGCTCCGCCTCCAGGGCTCTGAGGAACGCTCCCAGGCGAGACAGATTGACTTCCACGTCGGTCCTGAGCACATCTCCGTGAAGCAGTCCCGCGGCCGTAAGAAGCCTGGTAAGCACCTCGCGCTTGTGCCGCCAACGGCCTCTCTCAGCCTCCGGGCGGCTCAGGTCGCGTTCTTCGAGGGTGCGGATCTCGGCTTCAGTGGCGATCAGGGCCAGCATGTTCTTGACGGCCTTTCGTCCTCGCCCTCCATCGTCAAAGCTGAGAAGCTGCTCGGACACCTCCATGTCGTAGAAGCTCTCCACCTCGTAGCGCCGCATTTGTTCGTCTGCTCCTGCGGGAAGCTGCTTGAACTTCCGCTGCAGATGCAGCTCCCTGTACTCGTCGGCAGAGATTTTCGGAGCTGCAATGATCCGTTGATGCTGGTCTGCTCGGTGGCTTGCCTTGCCCTCTCGGAGGATGATAGAACCCGCTCGCGCGCGCTCCAGCTCAAGGGGGATCACGTTCACCTCCCATCCACCACGCTCCTTGTACTCCAGGAAGTTCTTGCGCAGCGAGTTGAGAGAAGCCCGGCGGTGTGCCGCGACAGCAACGTAGGACAGGTCCGCCAGGGGGTCCGCATGGTACATGTCTGCGCCGTCATCCGACGTGCCGAGCCACGCATAGTGGTCCGCCTCAGAGGCCCAGATCTCCGCCTGGATAACGCCGGGGTCGGCCTCAAAGCTGAATTCCTCCGGGCTAACCCACACATTCACGTCAATCGGCTGGCGGATTCGTCCAAGCTGCTGGTCAATCTCGAAGTGCGTCGTGATCAGCGGGTGGAAGATGCCAAAGACCCGGAAGAGACTCGCCTCATCAGGGAAAGTGATATCCACCCCGCTAGACATGGACGGCGAAACCACCACCAGGTCGTAGTCGTGCATGCGAGTACGGATTTCCCGGATGAACTGCTGGATATCGGGTTCGCCCGAGTTGGCGGCCGTGATGCACATCACTCTCAGGTTCCTGGCGGAAACAGCGCGCTGGGCCTCCGTGGCAATCACTTCTGCGTCCGCCTTGGAGTTGCAGCAGACCATGCAGCGCTGGCCCTGGCGCAGTGCATCGAACAGGTCGGAAATGAGCTGGCGCGGCGAGTGCGCGTCCTCGTATACGTTGATGATGCGCCCGGTAGGCTTCCAGTCGTTCTGCAGAAACGAGGTCGACCGCTTCAAGCCCTTGAGCATCTCGCCGGTCATTTCCAGGGTAAGCCTTCCGAGGTCTGCATCAAGCAACAGGATCTGCTTGGCATGTCGCAGGTGATAGCGCAGGTACTGGAGTACGGTCCGACGATTCTTCTTCAGCGTGTCGGACTGCAGATGCTCGAACACGCTCTGGCACTCGTCGATGACAACGACATCGTAGTGGTGCTCGCCAGGTTTCAACCGAGGAAGACTGTCAATGCACACTGCGTAGCCCTGGCTGGGGGAATTGAAAGTGACCCCGTCCTCACGGATGTAGTTCGTCAATCCCAGCTTGAACGACTGTTCTGCAAGGAGAACACGCCGACTTCCCAGGAGGAGAACCGAGGCCCGCAAGCGCAGGAGCTCCGTGATGTACTCCTTCAGCGCATGCGTCTTGCCGGTTCCTTTTCCGCTGACGACGCACACCACATCACTCTCTACCCACAGACCCGGTGTCGGCCCGACGTTGGCCAGCTCAGGGAGGATCGAACCGAAGCGGGGACGACTGGGCACCACCTCCGGCCAGGTGAAGACATTCTCAAGGAAGCGCTGGCTTACGTTGTTGACCCTGGCCGTCGCGAATACACTCAGCGGGTCATCGCCCTTGCTCTCACCCGCGGCGGCCAAGAGAGCGGGGACGCTCGCCGCGGAGTACGGGATCTCGGGGACGATTTGCTCTCCGTCGGGAAACATGGTGATCTGGCATGCGCTGCAGAAGACCCCGGGCTTGTTCCCGCTGGACAAGACGGTGAACGCACTGGGGCGCCTGTCAGTATGGTTCGGGCAGTACACGCGCGTACGCGGCGGCAAGTCCCAGAGAAATCTCTCTTGCCCAGTCGCGGTGCGCACCATCGCATCCACCGGAATGCTGATACGGGACCGAACGCTCCCGCGAACGCTGGTAGTCGTGCCGAGCCTGCGCACCTGGACCTTCTCGCGACCCAGTTGAATCAGCTTCTCCACCTCCGCCGCAGGCAGTGCCTTTCCAATCATTTCGACGCAGCAGTCCTCGTTGCCGGCGAAAAGCCGCGGCGCGTCAGTGGCTGCAAGATCACCTCCATAACGCATACTGATCCCCACCTGCGCTAGCCGAATCTCGTCCCGATCCGTGAGCGCCGCCTCAAGAGGGAAGAAGATGCGGAAGCGGGGGGCCTTAGGCGTGTGGCTCGCGGTGGTGTACAGAAGACCTGCGTATGCCTGGGTGAACGGGTCAGCGAGCGCCTCCTGGATGGTCAGGCCCCCGTCGACGTCCACGGCCAGGAATCCGGCGCTCACAACGTTCTCGGTCCTTCGCGCACCCTTCAGCACATGCGCCACGGCCCATCCGAGTTGGAACACGCCAGCTACTTCGTCGAGCGTAAGGGTCATGTTGAGGAAGCCGTCGTTGTGCCGGGCAATGGCCGAGATGTCCTTACCGACGATGTGCCGGTTCACGGAAAGGCGGATCTTCATAGGTATTGCGAAACGGTGGCTGCGCGCATGCGAGACCGGGCACGGGCTGCGCCCCTAGTTGGTACAGAGGGACTCCGAGAGCGGGGCAGCGCCTTGCGCTGCCCGCATTCCGGGCTAACGCGCCGGCCCGAACGGAAAGTCAGAGTCGGGTCGAGTCTCGGGGTGCCGACCACCCAGAATGCAGAGGGTGCGATCCTTCTCTTGCCCGCCAAGGGGCCTGCCAGAGATGCGGAACAGCTCTCTGAGATCCTCGCGGCCCACCGGACACACGGCCAACTCCGCAAAGGAGTTCAGCTGGGCCATCGAGATGGTCCCGTAGGCGTGCTCGCGGAGGCGCTCGTCGTAGTAGCTGAACCAGCAACCGCCGTCCTGCCCCCGGTAGCTGAGAAGGCAGGCGTCCCGCAGCCGGTCGGCGTGCCTGGTCGGGTGAACGAAGCCCGCGAGGTTCCAGCCCACCACGTCCGAGATCGTGTGGATCAAAGCGGTATTGCGCTGCGACGACATGTAGGCGCGAATCACGGAGTTCACGGCGTTCCAGTATTCCGGCGTCTCCTCCAAGTTCCACCGCACGACGTCCAACTCGTGCCTGCGGGCCCTGATGGCGCCGGTTTCCAAACGCCTCATCGAGAGGACGTTCAGGCGAAAGTCGAACGGATCCTGCTGCGGACCACGGAGGTACCGGAAAGGGGGCGGGTGAGGAAGATCAGCTTCGATCTCGGCCATCAGCTGAAGCATGCGGGCACGAGCATCCTGAGGCGGGTTAGCGGTCGACACGGTGAGTTCCTTTTGGCGGGTGAGTGCAAGAGCGCACGCCCGAACTGTGCCCCGCGTCCACCGTTTTATTAACGAATAACCACTTCTGTCCGGTTGGGAATGTTAATATCTCGGCATGCTGCCGCTGACCCGACCTTCAAAGGAAAAGCTACGTCTTTGGTACGAATTCTGTTGCCTTGTGGCGCCTGAAGACTGGCCCTACAAGTCCCATCCACTTCGCCCCAGGCGCAAAGAGACTTTCGACGGCTGGTTGAACCGGAACAGGGAGGAGTTCGACATGCTTCCCACCCATGGGCTTGTGGAACACAAGAGCCCCCGAGACTTCGAGCACCACTTCATTGAAGGCTTCCACGAAGTCCATGTCAGCATCAACCTCTATGCTCCTAAGGCTGTCATTCGCCGCGAGTTTGAGAGGCTGCTGAACGAGAGGCATACCGGTGAAGGTTTTCAGCACGCAGCAACGTTCATGTTCAATGCGCCGGTGCAGGAGAAGTCATTAAGACGACTCCTTGCAGTACTCCGCGCAAGCCGAGAGGGTCTTACGCAGGTTCAGATTGCCGAAATGGTCCTGGGCAAGAAATACAAGACGCGCAATGCGGCAGCAGCTGCTGTATCCAGAGATCGCAGCAGAGGCGACGCCATTCTTCAAGCCATACCATCCGGCCGCTTCCCGAATCCCGGAAAGGCTGCAGGTGGATGGATCAAGAACGAAGAACCTAAGGTGGCCATTCAGCACAAAGCCATGTGAAGACAGAATGCTGACTTGCTCCAAGCCGAAGGAGCCGCGGTGCGCCCCAAGGTCAGGCCGGCGACATGGAGAAAGACGCAGTCTGATAGCGAAGGAACTTCGCCTTCGCGCAAAGAACATGAGTCCACCCTGCCCACTACTCGCGAGCGCGACTGCGGACACGGCACCGACCAAACCAGCGGGCCTCCCCTAAGTGGGGGATGCGGGTGTAGGAGCGCGCGCCTCATGATGAGGGCGTAGCTATACATCTCGTGAAGAGTGGAGGAGCCAATGCATCGTGCGTTGCGATCAATCGCCGTATGGGCAGTGCTGCTACACACAAGCATCGCGAGTGCCACCGACTACAGCTTTCCCACGACTCTCAGGTTTGCGACGGGTGTGGATCCCTCAAATCCCGCGGAGAACTTCCCGTACTGTTTCGACTACAAGGAACGACGTGTTCCCGGCTCAAACGCATCTACGACATTTCGCGTAGCACTCGTTCGTGATAGGAAGCAGTTCCTACGGGAAATGAATGTTTCGGCGTCCGCCTCGGGGACATACACCTTCTTCAGCGGGGCAGCGACCGCAACTTTCGACGAGAGGTATACGTTCTCCTCCGACTCATTGACTTGGCTCGTCCTGTTCCACTCAGATCTCGGTCGAAGAGAGCTGTATGACGAGACGCTGATGGCGCTCCCCAGTGCGCTTCTGGAGTCTGGTAAGCATACCGAATTCGCTGCTCGCTGTGGACGTGAGCTGGTCTCTCAAGAGTATAGGAGTATCACTGTCGCGGCAGTCTTCTCAGCAAAGAATCTATCGGACGAGCAGCGTACCTCGCTCACCGCGAAGCTCGAAGGCTCCGCAACCATGTCGGCGTGGAGTGCATCTGCGACATCGAGCTTTAGGAACTTCGTTCAAGAGGCGTCCCAAGTATCTCGTGTAAATCTCGAGGTCATCACGGTTGGCGGCAGTGGCCCTGCCGACCTGGCCCCGTTGTTCACTGACTACTCTGATCTGCAGCAGATTAGCGAGATTCTCCGCTCGTATGCGTCGAAGGTCGCATTCGACAACGCGCAGGCTACACGATTCTCCACGACAAGTATGAAGCGATACGGCTGGAATGGATCTGTGGCAGATGTTGGCATTCAGGACGTGGCACTTGGTGACTACTACCTTCTTTTCCGAGATGCTGAAGCTAGCAAGGAACGAGCGCGCAGCCTACTTCAAGAGGCTTCCGCAGGACGCCTTAAGCTGGCTGAAAGTCAGGCCGCAGAACTTCGAAGGATCTTCTCAGACAGTGACAATCTCATTCGACTGATTGTCAGCACGGCGCGCGACTGCCGAAAGAATGAGATCTCATGCAAGCCCATTAGCAGCTTCCCGATAGTCGCACCTTCTTGGCCCAAGATTGATCCGGTGGGCGCGATTTACCAGCAATCCAAGACCGTTCAGTGTCGAGCGAACGGCGCTTCGATCGTTACGCCGGCCGCCTTTGACTGCACTCAGGACGCCAACTTCGTAGCCGTTGCACGCTGGGGAGAGGTCGCTGGTTTGGAAGTAATTGACCGGTTCGGCCAGCGCATCCCGCCTAGCTTAGGTGAGATTGAGAAGCTCTCGATCACGTACGCCGCCGCGAAGAAGAGGATGGGTCCGGACCTATCCGAAGCAAGATTCCTTGAGTTGGCAACCGGCGAGAAGCTTGCAACATTGACTGACGCCGAAAGTAAAGGGTGGGGTGCTCGGCCGCTCTCCCTCAAGTTCCTGTTTGGCGCCGCCGACTCATCTACCGGGGGATTTCGAACGACCTTGACGTTCATGTTTACCAACACCTTGGGAACACGAGTCGATCGTCAGGCGTTCATGTATTAATGGAGAACGACAGATGATGTGGAGAACTGCGGGTGTGATTGCGCTCGCCATACATTCGGTGGCTGCTTGGTCGGCAGACGTTTGCAAAGATGCGTCCTCTAAAGCGCTCAGTCAGATCGACGCTACTTATGCCCCCAAGATCGACCTCTGGATCAAAGTGAGTAAGGCCATGCAAGATAAGGGCCTCGATCCACGAAAGTACCCGGTGGTAATGCCCGACGGGAGCATAGAGATATTGGATCTCCTGGACGTCGTAGACAAGCTAACCAAGCAGCGGGTAGAAGGTTATCGGAGAGTGAGTTCGGCGGAGGGCGATTGCGAGAAGCAGATCGAGCCCTACCAGAGGATTCTGGACATTGGAACCTTCTTCGCGACTGGCGGACTATCGCTTGTGCTTCCCCAATCGATGACCCACGTTGATGCAAGCCAAATCCTTTCTGGACACCCTCTCGGAGGCGACAAGGCGCTAATTCCTCAACTGCGAGAGCAGCTCCTCAATGGCTTTGGTATCGGCGGCGACGTAGCGTGCGCGATCCGTGATCCGCTTCGAGCTGCGAGAGGGCAATGCTGATCGGAGGTCAGATAATGAGATTTAAACTGCTTATTGGCCTGCTTCTTTGCCTTGCATGCACGCGCTTCGCAGCCGCGCAGAACGTGTGCCAAGTAGAAGCTGGTCGCGCTGATCAGGCCATTAGAGAGCAGTATCAGCACTCAATCGACTATTTCTTGAAGCTTGCAGCAGCCGCACGTATAAAGGGAATAGATCCGCGACGCTTTCCGCAGGTATCACCTACGGGGCAACTCGAAGTGATCGATCTTGTGCAAATTGCACAAGATCTCTCTGCGCGCCGGGATCAAGCAATTCAGGCTATATACGTGGGGTTCCAAGAGTGCCAGCAAGGGGTCGCTCCGTACCAAGCAATAGTCAATCGCGCCATATTCTTTCTGACCGGAGGCATGAGCCAAGTGGTCCCTGGCAAAGCCCTGCATATAGATGCCAGCAATCTACTCGCAGGTACTCCATTTGGCGGCCCGAACGCCCTAGTGCCTCAGGCGCGGGAACAGATTTTCTCTATGCTCGGTATTCAAGGCCCGGTTGCTGATGTGATTCGAAATCCGCTCGCCATTGGGCCAGGAGGACCGTTTCGAGCGCCGTGGTCGCCAATTCTGATGCCCGGGCTACCACCCGTCGCGCTGCCAAGCATCCCCCCAATCCGGGTCTCCCCGCCTCCGCTGCCAAGAGTTCCGCCGCCGCCACGGATAGAGATCGGTAAGGTTGGAGGTCACAGGGTTTGTTTGCCTTGGTGTTAGGGCGGGGGCGAACCCATCACCTCGCCAGGAACCATCGCCCATCCCCACTACTCACCCACCATCCGCATCACTCTGTTCTCTCTAAGCTCACGACATACCGGGTGTGAGTCGCAGGAAACGGCGCT
>JACZCZ010084634.1_pt1 | contig 19012 bp, 14 predicted proteins | sample 8641811 | NCBI WGS metagenome assembly JACZCZ01 (sample SAMN15324610, study PRJNA640507) | soil metagenome | isolation source: intercropping peanut in the first line | place: China: Luxin town, Laibin City, Guangxi Province | collected 2019-07-25 | depth 10cm m | reverse complement strand
TAATCTGGCGCCCGAAGTTGGACTCGAACCAACGACCCCCTGATTAACAGTCATCGTGCTGCAAGTCACTGATCGTTATGGAGAATCACGTGGCGAGAAGTTGCCCCTGTGTTTTCAATTACTTAGAGTTGCGGAGAGCAATCTAGTTCGTTAGCGTCGATCACCGAGATTCATCCGTTGTGTAGCAATGGCGTAGCAACGGAAACCCGGAGATCGAAGCACCCATGCGTCCGCAACTGTCGAATATCATCGCCTTCCCCAAGCCACGCCGCGCCAAGTCGCGGCCGGTGCGCATCAAGCTGACGGATCACCGCGTACGGTCCGAACCGACGCCTCCCTCCGGTTGCATCTACGTCTACGACACCGAAGTACCGGGACTCGCCTTGCGAGTCTCCGCCAGCGGAGTCCGCACGTTCGTCCTGTATCGCCGGATCATGGGTCGGCCCGAGCGGGTCACACTCGGCAAAGTCGGAGCGCTGTCGCTAGGTGCCGCGCGCGACGCGGCGCGTGCCTGGAATGGGCGAGCGGCGATGGGGCTGGATGTGCGCGCTGAGGTGAAGCGTAGCCGTCGGCGTGGTCTGACGGTTGGGCAACTGTTTAAGGCGTGGCACGCCAACGCGAGTACGCGCGGGCTGCGGTCGCTGGACCAGGACGAAGCGCTATGGAGGCTTTGGGTTGAACCGTCACTGGGCAATCGCGAAGCCGCCAGGCTCACCTCGGCAGAAATCGAGAACTTGTCCCGTCGTGTCGGGGCGACGAGGCCGCGCACGGCGAATCTAATCGTGGCTCTGCTGAGTCGCCTGTACACACTCGCGGTAAAGCGCGGCGACGCGGAGACGAACCCGGCCAAGGGCGTTGCCCGATTCCGCGAGCAAGCCAGGGAGCGCGTGCTCAGCGCAGACGAGGTGCGACGCTTGCTCGATGCGTGCCAACATGAGCCTGAGTGGGGCGACTACTTCCGCCTGCTGCTGATGACCGGCGCGCGGCGTTCTGCAGTTGCGGCGATGCGCTGGCGCGACATTGACGACGACACCGCGACGTGGACAGTTCCCTCGTGGGCTTCCAAGAACAAGCGAGCGATGGCGCTGGCGCTGATTCCGGCCGCAGTCGGCTTGCTACAAGAGCGTCGGCGGCAGGCACTTTCGTCCGAGTGGGTGTTCCCTTCACGCACCAGTCGATCAGGTCACCTGGAGACACCCAAGCGGCCCTGGCAGCGGATCTGCGCCCGCGCCGGGTTGGAAGGCGTCGTGGTCCACGACCTGCGCCGCACGGTCGGCACGGTGCTGGCGGCCAACGGGGCGTCCACGCATTTGATCTCTGCCGCGCTAGGGCACCTGTCCACGCGCAGCGCCGAGGCCTACGTGCACTTGGGCGTGGCGGCGGTGCGCGAACATCTGGTAGCGGCGACGCGCACTTGGCAGGGTAGCGGTGAGGACCGCTGACTCACTCTTGCAGGGAGTCGAGCAGGTCTGTGGCGCTGGGAGACTCGGGGAGGCATGTCACGATCGCCCGGCGCTCGTTGGCGCATTGCGCGAGGCTACGGTGCGCGCGTTCGACATCAGCCGGGAGTTGATCCCCGATCAGGCCTGTCCACGCACCATTCGCCGCGGGAGGGTGTTGTGTGCTGCGGATGCGACAGCTCGGAAGCGCAAACGCGGCCATCCGGTTGATATCGTGCTGCGAGGCTTGGCTTATGACGTCATGCGCGCACTTGACGATTGCGGGTTGCCGACGACGCTGACCTATCGTGACGAGGACGGTAGCTACTCGCTCTGGATCGAAATGGTCCATGCGTTGGCGTGCTGTGTCGAGGACGCGCAGCAGCGCCTCATCGGTGGCGTGGCAGGTCGAGGCGGCAAGGTGGCGACCACAGTGGATGGCTGGCAAGTGGCGCAAATCGCGACGAGCCTCCAAGCAGCCAGGCGGGCATGCGCGGAAGCGCGGGGAATCGAGAACATCGAATAGTTGAGCTTAGACGACGAGGTGTATAGCGAGCGATGGTTCCTCCGAATACGGAGGGTCATCCCCGATGAGCAATCTCGCCAAAATCACCGAAGCGCCTGTGCTTGCGGCGCCATGCCCGAACTACATTCTCGACCTGCCCGGATCGGCCTGGCTTAGCCCGGAGCAGGCGGGGCTCTACCTTGGGCTGAGTGCCGGGGCACTCAATCAGCGCCGATTCACAGGGAAGGGCCCGCGCTACGCCAAGGTGGGGCGACTGATCCGTTACCGCAAAGCCGACCTGGAAGTGTGGCTGCTAGGTGAGCAGGTGCGCGCATGATGCCCGTGCCTGCCCGCAAGCGATCATCGTCACCTGACGTCACACGCGTGCTGGCGGCATTGATGTCTGAGGCCATCACGCTGGCCGACGCCGCTGCTCTGCTAGGCGAGGACGAGAGCCAGACACGCGCACGCCTGACGAACCTAGAAGTGGTGCGCGAGGCGTTCGGCGAGGCGACGCGGATGCGGCTGTCTGGCGAGTTGGCGCAGCTGCGGGCGGCGTCGATGCTGCCGCGCGCACTAACGCGGATCGAGCAGTTGTTGGATGACCCGGACGCCTCGCACAAGTCGTTGATTGACGCGACCAAAGAGCTCGGGCTGCTGTCGGGGGCCAAGCCGCGTGCGGAGACGCAAAGTCGCCTCGCAGCCGCAAATGCCAGCGGTGCGCTGGTGATCGGAGCGCCCGGGGATGGCCTGCTCGTCATCAACATGCCCGGACCCGAAGTGCCGTCGCCGCCTGAGGCGCCAGTCATAGCTGGCGTTGCGCGGAGGCTGACCGATGAACGATGACTTCAACGCTGGCATGCAGAGCCAGTGGCGGAGGCTGACAGAGGGGTCGGCGAACGCCGCGCCGCCACCGCCCGCAACTGACGACCCCTCCACGCAGGGGGCGATGAGCGCGCCTGCGCCTGCGTCGACAGTCGAGATCGCGGGAGTGGACTTCCTGCGCGCCGTGCTGCCGGAAAGTGGCGAGTACATCGCCGCGATTGACACAGGACGGAAGCTGGCGAACGGGAAGACCGCCTTTGACCAATACCCCTTTGCATCGGTACAGGCGTTGCATGCCTTCCTGCTGGAGTGCGATGGCCGCGGAGAAGAGGTCTTTTTCGCCACGGCGGCCTTTGTGGAGCAGGTGCCGGGCAGGCGGGGGTGCGTGCGCCGCACCAAGGAGTTGGTGCGGGAGAAGCGGAGTCTGTACCTGGATCTCGACGTGCAGAAGCCGGGCGAGCCCCAGTCAGGCGCATACGCGACACGCGACGAAGCCCTTGCAGCGATTCCGCGAATCGAGGACCTTCTGGGTGGGATCGCGCCGACGATCGTCGTCTACAGTGGCAACGGATTGCACCTGCACTGGGTGTTCGATCGCGACCTGGCCGCCGCGGAGTGGAAGACTCTGGCAGATGTGTTCAAACAGCGGCTGATTGGCGCGAAGATTTGCTTCGATCACAACATTCCTGCTGACGCTGCGCGCATCCTCCGCGCGCCGGGGACGCACAACCACAAGCCGCACACGCCCGATGACATGCGTCTGGTGCGGGCGCTCAGACGCGGCGGCGTGGTGTCGGTGGATGCGCTTCGCACGGCACTGGTCGCGCCTCTGGGTCAGGCTGGCATGGACTTGCCCGCCCCACCGTCCGTACAGGTTGATAGTGGCCTTGGGTTTGATCGTGTGGATCTACCCCAGGCGCTCAAACCCGCGGAGCGGGACAACTCGCTGCAGAACTGCGTGGACATGCGCACGCGCTGGGACAAGGCGCGCCAGCGGCTGCTGGACCAGGCCACGGACGATGCCGCTGCCGTCGCGTGGCTCAGCGACCTGTTCGACCACACCCCGGATGAGCTGTGGGACGGACGGAACACGTGGCGCGTCATTGCTTCCGCATGCCATGGGCTGGTCAGGGCGCGACCGCCCCTCGGGGCGCAGGTGCTGGCGCTGCTGGCGCTGCACAGCAATCGGCCGGCGCGGTTCGCATCGCGCACCGGGCAAGACGCGAGCGCCGATGTGCAAGCACAGTGGGCCGAGGGCGATGGCACCGCGGCGCTAGGGACTGCGATGTCGGCGGCCACGGCCAACGGCTGGCGCGACCCGTTCGACGCTGAGGCGCATCACGCGGCTGCACAGTCGGAACAAGCCAGCGCCGCCGCCCCGACGGAGAACCGCATGTTGTTCCGCGACAAGGACGCGCTCAAGCAGTGGCTGGCGACGAACGTGATCTACGTGCGCGAGGGTGATGCGTATGCCGTCACTGACCAGGCCGTTGTGCGCTTGCGCAAGGGCGACGCACTGGCCGAGGAACTACAGCGGTTCGCGCCCATTGGATCGGACAAGAAGCACGTGAACGTGCGCTTGCTCCTACGCACTCTCCGTGCCATCCGCGTCGTCGACCGCATAGAGTACGTGCCGGGCGAGGAGCGGGTATTCAGGCGCGATGACGTAGAGGTGCTGAATTCCTATCACTACACGCCGCCGACGATCCTGCAGGCCACGTCGGAAGAGGATGCGCTGTGGGATGAGTTCATGGAGCATCTGTTTCCATCGACAGATCCAGACTGTGCAGCAGGTCGAGAGCGTATTTGGCAGTCGCTGGCCTGGCTCGTACAGGACGAGAGCCGCCGTCTGCCGGTGGCCGTTCTGCTGGTTGGCGCGCAAGGCTCAGGCAAGAGCACGTTGATGGACAAGGTCGTGCGCCTCGTGCTCGGGCGGCACAACGTCGGCAGCGTCACGGCCGGCGAGCTGGACTCGCCTTTCAACGACTGGGTGAAAGGCATTCGTGCGCTTGTCATCCCGGAGCTACGCATGGCGTCAGGACGGGATGCCCGCAGGCTTGCCGATATGCTCAAGCCGATCACTACCGACGAAGTGGTCCGGATCAGCCCAAAGGGCTACGCGGGCTACGAGCAGCCCAATGCCCTCTCGATCTTTGCTACCTCCAACTACGACGACGCGGTGAAGCTCGACGAGGACGACCGCCGATGGATGGCCGTGAAAACGCCGGCGGGTCGAATGCCAGATCGGCTCGCCAAGCGGCTGCACGCGTGGCTAGGCAGTAACCGGGCTCCCGGTGTGCTTCGCGGTTGGCTGATGGGCGTGGACCTAGGTCAGTTCGAACCGCATGCGCTGCCGCGGATGACGGAGGCGAAGCGGCAGATGCTGGCGCTAAGTCGAGACCCGGCCCAGCGGGTGGTGGTTGAGCAGTTCGAGCGGCATGCGTCCCCGTTCGACCAGCCGTATGTGACGACCGCGGATGTCAGGGAGGGGTTGATGGAGGAGGGGTTCGAGCCCCGGGAGCTGAGCGACCGAATGATCGTGGGGCTGCTCAAGTCCCCGCCAATCAGCGCGCGCGAGATCGGCAAACATCGTGTGCAGGCGCGGGGGCAGGACTCGGGCGCCGCGCGTAACGCCGTGCGCGTCTACGTCGCCAAGCGGGACGAGTCGGAGCGGTGTACAGGGTCGTCCGGTGCCTTTATCCGCAAGGCACGCGAGCGCAAGCCCGTGTCCGAGGACCGAGCATCCCTGTCGCCACTGTCCGGAGTCGCGCCGCCGCCGCCGCCGCCCAGGAGCGAGCAGGAGGGCGAGCCATGACGACGGAGCGCTGCCGTGGACCCAACAACTCTCTGTTGCCGTTGTTGCCGTTGTTGCCGGTCGTTGCCGATGGGGTTCGCCAACGGCAATGGCATCAAAGCCTTACGGAGCAAAGCTTCCAGAGGATCTGTTGCCGTTGCACCGCATCTTTTCACTCGCTGGGGAAAAAAACGGGTGGTACGTCTGGAGGGGAAGAGCGGGGGAGTGGGAATAGGGATGTACCGGGTACAACGGCAACAAGAATCGCTGAAATCCTTGCTCAGTGAGGCTTTCAGGTCTGTTGCCGTTCGTGAGTCGGCCGGCAACGAAACGGCAACGGATCACCCTCCCTTCCCCGTTTTAGCAAAAGAAGCGCTCTACACGAGTTTTTTGCATTCATGAATCGTCGAGACCATGCCACCGTGGCCAACGTCCGCCTCTTTCCAGTCCCGCCCCGAACGACCGAGCGCGAACGCCTCCGCCGCTGGTACCGGTCACTGTCCGCGGATGGGCGCTGGGGCACGCCAACCGCCCCGACCCAGCTCACGCCGATGCCCTTGCGTGATCTGAGCCGCGTGACGCGCATCCCCCAGTGCGCGCTGCCCCCGCTGCTGGTCGAGTCCGGCTGGCGCCCCTGGCGACCTATCCGGGGCGCGGACACGACACTGTGGCAACCACCTGCCTGGCGCGCCCCCGTCTTCGAGGACGGGTTACGGCGTTGGTTGCGAACCCAAGACGACCCCAGCCCCGAGGCTCTGTATGGCCTGATCCAGTCCGAGGCGGCGAGGGAGGCGATCGAGGACGCCGCGGGGACCGTGTCCACTAGCCCTTGATCCTGTTCTTCCCATGAGGAGACATCCATGAGTTGGCTCACGCTCGCCCCCTTCGCCGATTTTTTCTCCGACCATCCCGCTTTCGCTGCAGCTCCGTGCGTGGCGTCCGTCGTTCGCGTGCACGATGGCTACTTGGCTCTGTGGTCCGGCGGCCTGACGGCCGTGCTTCGCCCCACCTTCGTCACTCTGGACGCCGCGCAGGCGGCCTTCGCGTCCCTGGTGTCGTCGCGAACCACGCAGGTGGTCGTTCCGGCCGACGACGTGTGGGACACGCCGTGGCGCATGATGCGCTTCGACCCGGACGCGTGGGGGCGTCGCGCAGGCGGTGCAGCGGTCCGCGTGGATCAGGCCCAGGACGAGACGCGGGGCAGGGACGAGGACGGCGACTGGCCGCTGTTGTGGACGGTCACGATCGACCGGCGCACCCTCGCCCAAACATTCCCTTCCTGGGAACGGGCGAGGGACTATGTCGATGCCGTACTGCCGCCGCCGTCGCCCTGCCCATTGCTTGAGGGGCTGGCGCAAGATCTGCGCAAGGCGGTGCGCTATGAGGCCCGGCTGGCGATGGCGCGGGGGGAGAACCGAATCGACTTGGCTGCGCTGCATCAGCGTATCGGCCCGCTCTTGCGCCTGCTTCGGCAGACGACGGGAATGGACGGGGACGGCGAGGCGCGACTGCTGGCGACGCTGGCGTCGGGCGGTCGGCCGGTGCTTTGGCAGGCTGGCTACGCTGGGGTGCTGATCTGATTCCGCGCTGCGCATAACCAAGCTTTGCCATGCTCTGCCAGCAAGGCTGCACGACGCTGATCAAGAGTGGCGCCTCCCGCCATGGCGGCCTTCTCGTCGGCTCCAAATCGATGCCTAGGCAACAAGGTCGAGGCGTCGAGCTACTTGAGCACGCCTAGGTTGAACTCGGTCCTGTTGACCGATAACCACTGCTCGCGAAAGTTGTCGCGCAGATCTTGACGTAAGCGCGCGTTCACGGCTCGGGACATCGCCTCGAGTGATACCATCCTCTCCAGCCACCCCACCTGATGCGCGAACCGTAGAACCGCCATGTCGGGGCTATTGAGCAGCCAGGCATCCTGGAGCTGCGTCGCCCATATCAACAGGTCACGCTCGCCGGCATCGAGACCAACGGCCTGATAGTTCATCGTGAAGTCGAAACGCTGCTCGTCAGTGACGTTGCCGATGACGGCCATGTGCGCACGCAGCCATGCCTCGTCGATATTCCTCTCGGGGCGCCGGAGCTGCCGACCCCGCTGGGTCTCAGCGATAACTTCTTCGACAGTGCACAGGCGAAAGCCCTCGGCGATCTGCGCAAGACAGTTGGCGTCGTGCGCTTCGATAATGACATTCGTATCAACGAGGACGAGCTGGCCTCTCTGTGGGGGCATATAGCTGTCCTACATATCGAATGGTGTCTTCAGACCTTGTTCCGAGAACAGGTCCGCCAGACCGTCTATCGTATTGCCGATGACCTCGGCCGCCCTGCGCACCGAAATGTGACCACGTTCGATACCCCAGCCAAGCGCTTCGACGAATCGCCTGCTGAACTGTGGCGGGGGTGCATTCGTTGTTGGTACCCGAATCGCGGCAGCGTCTAGCCGCTTGGCGGTGGCCTGGGGAATGTACTTCAAGCAGGATAGGCGCCAGCGCATGGCGTCGCCGCTTACCATGAACAAAGTGGCGGCCGAACGAATCCACTGAACCAGTTGTGCGGCATCCCGAGGTAACGGTTTTTCAGCGATGTGCTTTTCAAGCGACTGCGCAGGCATCAGCAAGCCAGCGGCGAAGTTGTCCGCCAGCGATTCAATTCGCTTGTAGCGCGCGGTGAGTTGCACATCACCTTCAATGCGCAGAGGTTCCATCTTCGACCACGTGATCAGATGGAAGACTTCATGCGCTAAGTCATAATTCCGGCGTCCTTCGGGCTCGTTCCGATTGATGATGACGGCGTTCATCGCGCCAACCTGGCACGCTGCGCCGGATACGCCGGCCAGCGCATCGACGTACATCACCAGCGTATCCCAACGATTCTCCAAGGCCTGTGCAAGTTTGGCGGCTGGCACGTCGCCAAGGTCCAAATTACGTGCAATCGCCTCGCCCTCGGCCCACGCCTCCTCGAACGAACTCTTTGCAGTGAGTCCAATTTGCGTCAGGGAAGAATTGACTGAATCTCCTTTCAGTCGACTCAAGTGCCGATAGGTCGCGATCCAGGCGCCGGCACGATCTTCGAATGCGTCTAGGTCATCGCCAGGCTCAAGCGTGCGGCGCCACGAGAACTTCGCCTCCCCTGCGAGACGCAGCGGATCGGTGAAGTAGTCCAGCTTCACGCCAAAGTAGTGGGCGGCCTTGGACAGCTCGGCAAATGTAATTGACCGACCCCCCCCTTCGATTTCAGAGAGGGTCTGTCGATCGTTGAATTCCAGAGCGGCCGCCAACTGCTCCTGCGTGGCGCCGCGTGCTTCGCGTAGGGCTACTAGGCGCCTACGGATGGTGGCTTGATCCATTTTGGCTGCTCCCCTAGGTCGGGCAGATTATCTTGCAAATTGGCATTCTGCAAGATGAACTGACAAGGTTCCGTGAATCTCACCTCGCGGATGCCCGTGGTCGACAGCCCATTCAGGTTTACGGGGCAGCTGTGTTGCGGCGGGGGGGGCGCCCGAGCGCTTCGCCACCTTGGTCTTCCCGGCCCCCACCGATCAAGCCTGCTGGGGGGCGGCCGAGCCGCCTACAGAAGGCGCAGTCGGTAGAATTTGATGGATTCGAGCAAAATTCCGAGCCAACAACGATATGCCCATTAAGAAGTCCGATCTGTACTCATCCCTCTGGGCTAGCTGCGATGAACTACGTGGCGGCATGGAGCCGTCCGAGTACAAGGACTACGTGCTCTTCATGCTGTTCATCAAGTACGTCAGCGACAAGTACGCCGGTGATGAGGATGCACCGCTGGTCATTCCGACGGGCGCAAGCTTCGAGGATATGAAGGCGCTCAAGGGCAAGCCGGACATCGGCGACAAGATCAACACCCAAGTCATTCAGCCGCTGATCGAGGCTAACAGCAGCAGCCTCTCGCACAGCGATTTTCCGGACTTCAATGATCCCAAGAAGTTAGGCGAGGGCAAGGAGCGTCAGGACAAGCTGACCAATCTGGTCGCCATCTTTGAAGATCCGGCGCTGGACTTTTCCGATAACCGCGCCGAGCACGACGATATCCTTGGAGACGCCTACGAATACCTAATGCGCCACTTCGCCCAGGATTCGGGCAAGAGCAAGGGCCAGTTCTATACGCCGGCGGAAGTCAGCCGCACCATCGCCCAGTTGATTGGCATCGGACCGAATAACACCAATCGCCAAACCACTGCCTACGACCCCACCTGTGGCTCCGGCTCGCTGCTGCTCAAGGTGGCGGCGGAGGCGGGAAAGCAAATTACCCTCTACGGGCAGGAGTTCTCGGCCACCACTGCTGGTCTGGCCCGGATGAACATGATCCTGCACGACTTCCCGGACGCCTCCGTGCAGTCGGGCAACACCCTGGCCGACCCCAGGTACAAGGACGGCGACCGGCTCAAGACCTTCGACTATGTGGTCGCCAATCCTCCGTTCTCGGACAAAACCTGGAGTTCAGGCCTCACTCCAGACGCCGATCCCTTCCAGCGCTTCGCCTGGGGCGTGCCGCCAGCCAAGCAGGGCGACTACGCCTACCTGCTGCACATTCTCCGTAGCCTCAAGGCTAGCGGCAAAGGCGCTTGCATCCTGCCGCACGGCGTGTTGTTCCGCGGCAATGCAGAGGCCGCTATCCGCCGCCAGTTGGTGGACAGCGGTTACCTGGTCGGCATCGTCGGACTGCCGGCCAATCTCTTCTACGGCACCGGTATCCCGGCCTGCATCTTGGTACTGGACAAGGACAACGCCACTGCCCGCCGTGGCATCTTCATGATCGACGCCAGCAAAGGCTTTCTTAAGGACGGCAACAAGAACCATCTTCGCGAGCAAGATATCCACCGCATCGTCGATACATTCCGCAAGGCACAGGACGTGCCTGGCTATGCGCGCTTGGTTGGCTTCGACGAAATTCGTGGTGCGAAGAACGGCTACAACCTTAACCTGTCGCGATACATTGATTCGGGTGAGGCCGAGGACCTGCAGGACATCGAAGGTCACCTGCTGGGCGGCATACCCCGTTGCGACGTGGATGCCCTAGAACGTTACTGGGCGAAGATGCCTGAACTACGCGAAGCCCTGTTCGAAAGCGCAGGCCGTCCCGGCTATTTGCAACCGATTTTGCGGCAGGCTGAGGTGAAGCCTGCCATTCTGGGGCATGCCGAGTTCCGGGCCTTCCAGGCCTCGGTGGCGGACCTGCAGGCGCGCTGGGTGCAAGGCATCCGACCGGAGCTGGCTGGTTTCGGCCAGGGCGGCCATCCAAAGCAGTTCGTCCATGCCGTGTCCGAAAACCTGCTGGCTGCCTATGCCACGGCGCCGCTGTTGGATGCCTATACCGTGTACCAGCACCTGATGGACTACTGGAGTCAGGTCATGCAGGACGACGCCTACCAACTGTCCGCGGAAGGTTGGAAGGCCGAGCCCGTCGTCGAGATCAACAAGAAGGGCAAGGTCAAGGGTTGGACATGCGACCTAGTGCCCAAGCCGCTACTCGTGGCGCGCTACTTCGCTACCGAGCACCAGGCGCTGGAGGACGCCCGCACCTCGCTGGAGGCTACCAGTGGCGCGCTGGAAGCGCTGGAAGAGGAGTGGGGCGGGGAAGGTGGATTCCTCTCCAGCCTGGAGAAGATTAACGGCGTCGAGGTGAAGCGGCGGATCAGGGAAATCGGCAAGTCAAAGGACGATGCCGAAGAGCTGGCCGTCCTCAAAGACTGGCTAAAGCTGTCGGAGCAGGAGGCCGAGCTGAAGCAGCGGGTCAAGGCGCTGGACGCAGATCTCGACGCCAAGGCGCTCGCCAAGTATCCGAAGTTGTCCGTGGAAGAGACGCGGGCGCTGGTGGTCGACGACAAGTGGCTGGCGGCGCTGAACGCTGCCGTGCAGGGCGAAGTGGAGCTCGTGTCACAAACGCTCACACGGCGTGTTAAGGAACTAACCGAGCGCTATGACACGCCGCTACCGCAGCTGGCGGCGAAAGTGGCAGAGCTTGATGCAAAAGTGGCCGGGCATTTGGCGAAGATGGGGTTTGTGTGGAACTGAAGCCGGGCTACAAACAAACCGAAGTCGGCGCCATTCCTGAGGCTTGGGAGGTCAAACGCCTCGGAGACGTGGGCAGGCTGGAAATGGGTAAGGGGTTGCTCAAGAACGACATCTCAGCGGTGGGCGAACTCCCCGCCATTCCCTACACAAGCCTCTACACGGATTTCGAAGAGGTAATTGATGCAAGGGACATCAACTGGTTCGTGGATTCCGAGCATGCCCCGTACGTGGTTAATTCTCCGTGCGTACTTCTTGCTAGCTCGTCCAATGTTGCAGCCAATACGGGCAAGGCATGCGCGCTAAGGGAAGGGTTCCCTGTTGCAGTGGGAAGAGAGGTGATCGCGCTCACCACGAAGCAGGACGTTGTGTTTATCTCCTATCTTCTCGGGACCAGGGAGTACAGAAAAAAGACGCTCGATCTTGCGAAGGGGATAACCATCAAGCACGTGTACCCGTCGACGTTTGTCGATTACACAATCTCGCTCCCTCCCCTTTCCGAACAATCCGCCATCGCGACTGCCCTAGGCGACGTGGATGCGCTGCTGGCAGCACAGGACGCACTAATCGCCAAGAAGCGCGCCATTAAGCAAGGCGCGATGCAGGACCTGCTTACCGGCAAGCGTCGCCTGCCGGGGTTCAGTGAAGGGTGGGAGGTCAAGCGATTGGGAGACCATCTGGAGTTCTTGAGGAATGGCGTCAACTCTCGTGCCGAGCTCACTACTGATGGGCGAGTGAGATACCTGCATTACGGCGACATCCACCGCACGAACGAAGTGCTACTGGATCCAGCTGGCGTTGCAATGCCTTATTTGCCCGCGGAGAAGGCGGCCAGGCTCGACCGCCTGACGGATGGCGACCTGGTCTTTGCGGATGCCTCGGAAGACCTCGATGGCGTAGGAAAGTCCATCGAGATCAAGAGTGTCGGGGAGCTTGAGGTTGTTTCAGGAATGCACACAATCGCTCTGCGTTTCGATAAGGACGTCTTGGCAGATGGATTCAAAGCATACCTTCAAGTGATTCCCTCTTTTCGCAATCATCTACGCCGACTTGCGTCCGGCACAAAGGTATATGCCACCAACATGACGCACATTTCATCCGCAGAAGTATCGCTCCCCAGTCTAGAAGAGCAGGTCGCCATCTCCAAGGTTTTGTCCAACATGGACGCGGAGATCTCCACGCTGGAAGCGACTCGCGAAAAGACCGCTCGGCTCAAGCAAGGAATGACGCGGCAACTACTGACCGGCCAGATTCGCTTGGTCTAAAAGAAGGGGGAGGAGTAAGCCATGTCGGCCATCACACCGCACTACAGGACCATCCAACAGCTCCTGCAGGGGCGCTCGTTCGCGATCGACGAATATCAGCGCGAATACAAGTGGGAGAAGAAGAACATCGAGGACCTGCTGAACGACTTGCAGGCCAAGTTCTTTGCCCACTACCAGCCTGGTCACGACACTCAGGCCGTGAATGGATACGGCGAGTATTTTCTCGGCTCCATCATCGTCAGCCAGCGCCACGGCAAGAACTACCTGGTGGACGGCCAGCAGCGCACCACGTCGCTGACCCTGCTGCTGATACACCTATATCGCGTGGCCAGTGAGAAGAAGCTGGGTGTGGCCGCCACTATGGCTCCGCTGATCTACAGCGATGATATGGGCGTGGCCAAGTTCAACCTAGACATCCCCGAGCGGCTGGACATAATCCGCGCGCTGTACGAAGGAAAGCCGTTCGTGTCGAATGACAAGGACGAGTCTATCCAGACCATGTACGCCCGATACCAAGAGATCGAGGCGAGCGGATTGATCGAGGAGCTGGGCGAGGGACTGTCCCACTTCATCTATTGGCTGATGCGCAAAGTCGGCCTAATTGAAATCGCCACCGACAATGACGCCTACGCCAACGTCATCTTCGAGTCGATGAACGACCGCGGCAAGCCGCTGGGTCCGATGGATATGCTCAAGGCTTACTTGCTGGCCCCAATCACGGACTCTGCCAAGCGATCCGAGGTGAATGCAGCGTGGCGCAGTCAGGTGTTGGACCTGATCACAGTGAACCAAGAGCATCAGCACGACCGCGATGGCGAGTTCATGCGCGACTGGCTGCGCGCACAGTATGCGGACAGCATCCGTGAACGCAATGCCGGCGCGACTGACAAGGATTGGGAGCTAGTGGGCAACGTGTTCCACCGTTGGGTGCGCGACAACCACGTCCGCCTGGGGCTGGGAAAGGCCGATGCCAATGCCAGCTTCGTCAAGGACAGCTTTGGGTTCTTCGCCAGGGCCTGGTTGCTAGTTCAGCAAGCCAGCGGCACATATACCTCAGGCCTTGAAGCCATCTATTACAACGCCAGGAATGGCTTGACCCTGCAGAACACGGTGTTGCTCGCGCCGTTGGTGGAGACCGACGATCCGTTGACCGTCCGCCGAAAGATGGCGGTGACGGCTACCTATCTCGATATCTGGATGATGCGCCGCAAGGTGAACTACATTCGCACAGGCTATTCGGCGATCTACTACGCGATGCACCTCTTGAACCGGAAGATTCGCAACAAGTCCCTTGACGAGCTTGGGCAGATACTTGGTGACGAGTTGGCGGCGGATGACGTAACGCTGCAGGGCAGCGCTTCGCAAAAATGGCGCAAGGGGCTGGCTGGCTTCGGGCTGAACCAGCACAGCAAGGCCTACATCTTTTATCTTCTGGCGCGCGTCACAGCCTTCACCGAGCTCAATTCGGGGCGTGGTGACAACTTCCCGGCGCTAATGGACCGTACGGCCAAGAATCCCTACGACATCGAACACATCTTCGCCGATTCGTTTGGAATGTACATGGACATATTTGCGAACGAGCAGGAGTTCGAGGACGTTCGCGACAACGTTGCCTCTTTGCTGCTGCTCCCGCAGGATGTCAATAGGAGCCTTCAAGACAAGCCCTTCGTCGATAAGCGGAAGGTCTACGCGCAGCAGAATTTCTATGCAGCCAGTCTGAGCGATGCGATCTACGAGCACCAGCCACAGTTCCGGCAGTTCAAGGACAAGTATCAGTTGTCATTCGAATCCTACAAGGATTTTACAAAAGTAGAGCAGGAGAAGCGCAGCAAGCTATTGATGGCGCTAGTTGAAACAGTCTGGTCGCCCTTGAGACTACAGGCGGCCGCCAATGCGTGACCGCCCCCGAGCCGAGCGCACCACTCAGAACCGGGTGGTCAAGCTCTTCACCGACAGATCGCGAGCCGATTGCCTTGGCTATGACTATCTAGGTGACTGGGAGAAGCGCGACGGCAATCGCTGCATCGAGACCGACCTGTTGTCCGCCAACTTCAAGAAGCGCGGCTACACTGATGTCCAGATCTCCGCCGCGCTGCGCGCTCTGCATGCCGCCACTGAGATCAGCGGAAATACCCTGTACGACGCCAATCTCAAGACCTACGGTCTGCTTCGCTACGGCGCCGACGTGCAGACCGCACTTGGCGAACCTGTCCACAAGGTCCACTACATAGATTGGGCCGAGCCAGACAAGAACGACTTCGCCCTGGCCGAGGAAGTGACGCTGCGCGGCGGCTTTGAACGCCGCCCGGACATCGTGTTGTACATCAACGGTATCGCCATCGCGGTCATCGAGCTCAAGCGCAGCAGCAAGGACAAGGCGGAAGGCGTCCGCCAGCTGATCAGCAACCAGGAGAAACAGTTCAATGAGGGCTTCTTCAGCGCAGTGCAGTTGCTACTAGCCGGAAATGACGCACAGGGGCTGTGCTACGGCACGGTGGGCAGTCCGGAGGAGTTCTATGCCCAATGGAAGGATGAGGCGGGATTGGCAGGCGGTGAACCCGGAAGCCTCTTGGATCGCCCGTTGGTCCAGATGTTCGATAAGCGCAGACTGCTGGACTTCCTTTACAACTTCGTGATCTTCGACGGCGGCATAAAGAAGGTGCCGCGTCAGCACCAGTACGCAGGCATCAAGGCAGCACAGGAGCGCACCCGCAAGCGCGAGGGCGGGGTGATCTGGCACACCCAAGGCAGTGGCAAGAGCATCCTGATGGTGCTGCTGGCCAAATGGCTGCTTGAGGACGACCCGGCCGCACGTATCCTGGTCATCACCGATCGCGATGAGCTCGACGACCAGATCACTAAAGTGCTGAAGAACGCGGGAATGGCTTCCACCCGGGTGACCTCCCGTGCCGACCTCGTGAGCAGGTTGGGCGCAACGACACCGCAGCTGCTGTGCGCGCTGATCCACAAGTTTGATACCACCGACCTCACCGGGGTCCCGCCACCTGCGCATGGCCGCTTCTACGTGTTCGTGGACGAGGCTCACCGCACTCAAGGTGGCGACATGAACAAGCAGATGAAACGCTGGCTGGGCGATGCCATCTTCATCGGCTTCACCGGCACGCCCCTGCTGCGGAAAGACAAGCAGACCACCCACGACGTGTTCGGCACCTACATCCACACCTACAAGTTCCCGGAGGCAGTGGCCGACAAGGTGGTGCTGGACCTGAAATATGAAGCACGGGAAGTTCCGCAGGAGCTGGGCAGCAAGGACAAGATCGAGGACTACTTCGCCAAGAAAACCAGGCACCTGAACAATTTCCAGAAGGCCGCGCTGCGCAGGCGTTGGGCCACAATGGAGGAGCTGCTTAGTTCGAAGGAGCGCAAGGACAGGATCATCAACAGCATCCTGGAAGACTTCGACACGCGTCGCCGCCTCAGCGACGGGCGCGGCACGGCCATCCTGGTGGCCGACGAGATCTATGACGCCTGCCACTACTTTCGGCTGTTCAAGAACACGGACTTCGGCAAGAACATCGGGATCATCACCTCGTTTGAGCCGGATAAGACCGAATACTCCAAGGCGCCGGTGGGCAGCGACTACCGCTACAAGTACGACACCTACAAGGACTGGGTGCTGACACCTGAGCTGGATACGACCGAGAAGTACGAAACTGAGATGAAGCGGCGATTCAAGGATGAACCGGCCAATTGCAAGCTATTGGTTGTAGTCAGCAAACTGCTGACCGGTTTCGACGCGCCAAGCTGTACCTACATCTACCTAGACCGAAACCTGCGCGACCATGACCTGTTCCAAGCCATCTGTCGCACCAATCGGCTGGATGGCGACGACAAGGACTATGGCTACATCGTAGATTTCAAGGAGCTTTTCGGCAAAGTTCAGGAGGCCATCTCCGTCTACAGCTCTGACCAGTTGGTGGTGGATGCAAAGGATGGACAGGACGGCAATATCAGCCTGAAGAACTGGATCGCGGAGGGCGCTAAGAAGTTGGAAGAAGCCCGTGAGGCGCTCTTGCATCTATGCGAGCCGGTGCTTTCGCCGCGGGAAGTGGAACAGTTCATAGCTTACTTCTGTGGCGAGGCGCAGGACTCCGAAGCGCTAGGGCAGACCGAGCCGCTGCGCATCTCGTTCTACAAGCTTGTGACCACGTTTGTCCGTGCTTGGTCGGATATTAGCAGCGAGCTGACGAACGCCGGATACGACGAGGCCGCCATCGCCAAGCTGGAGAAAGAGGTCGCGTTCTATGCCGATATGCGGGCTGCCATCAAGAACCATTCCGGCGAGGAGTTCGATATCAAGCCCTTCGAGGGCGACATGCGGGACCTGCTTAATCGCTACGTCAGGGCAGACGATGCCCGCGAACTTGGGGACATGGGCGATCTGTCGTTGGTCGACCTAATCGTCAAAACGGGGATCCATGACGCCATTGCGCAGAAGCTCAATGCCAAGGGGGCCAGTAACAAGGCCGTGGCTGAGGGCATCATTAACAATGTCCGGAAGGCCATAATCCAGGAGCGCCTGACCGATCCGCGCTTCTTCAAGGAGATGTCCAGCCTGCTGGACGAGTTGATCAAGCAGTCTCGCGCCGATGCAAAGAGCTACGAGGAATTCTTGCAGCAGGCCGAAGAATTGGCGAGGAAGCTCGCGGCGCATGCCTCCGGTGGCGAGCAGGCGCCCGAAGCCTTGCAAGGACGGCCAGAGGCGATAGTGATCTACCGCAACCTTCCGGACATTCTGGCAAAGCCGGTCGATGCCGCGCACGTCGGCCAGACTAGGGAGTGGCATGCCAGCGAGCTGATCAGCAAGGCCGTGGAAATTGATACGGCCATGCGTGCGGGCGTGCCGGCCGATTGGAAGGGCAACGAGATCAAGGAGCGGGCCGTAAAGCGCGCCCTGCTCGCGTTCGTAAATGGCGACCGTGCGGTGATGCTCAAGTTGTTTGAGTTGGTCAAGAACCAACCAGGCTACCGCTGATGGAAACCTTGCAGCTTGGCGACGTCGAAGTTGCGGTGACGCGCAAGAATGTGAAACACGTCCATCTTTCCGTGCATCCGCCGGGAGGGCGCGTCACGCTGGTTGCGCCCGCGCGGTCTCCCTTGGAGGTCTTGCGGGCCTATGCAATTACTCGGCTCTCTTGGATTCGCAAGCAGCAGGCGGCGTTCCAAGCGCAGGCTCGTGAGGCTCCGCGGCGCCACGTCACCCGGGAGAGCCACTACCTTTGGGGTCGTCGCTACCTGCTCGATGTCCAATACGTGGATGGGAAACCTGGCGTTCGCCAGGACCACAGACGCATCACGCTTATGGTGCGCCCGGGCAGTGACCCAGCCAAGCGGGCGGACGTCATGCACGAGTGGCACAAAAGCCAGCTTCATGGGGTCGTCCCTGAGCTTATCCGAGTATGGGAGGCTAGGCTGGGCGTGAAGGTCCGCGCCTATTACTTGCAGCGAATGAAGACCCGTTGGGGCAGCTGCAACCATTCGCATGGCAACATCAGATTGAATACTGAGTTGGTGAAAAAGCCGAGGCACCTACTGGAATACGTGCTGGTACACGAAATGGCGCACCTGATCGCGCCCACCCACGGCGAGGCTTTTATTGCGTTGCTGGATGAGAATCTTCCGGCGTGGAGGGAAGCGCGAGCCGAGCTCAATGCCCTGCCTCTGTCGGGTCCTTAAGGGGCCGCACCTTGGGCAGGCCCCTAGCGGCACACGCAGCCCACCTTGCGCGCAACTGACGAGCCCGCGGATTTTGGGGTGCTCTAGAAAAGAGGTGAACGTAAGAACCCTAGGTGGGGCCTCAATCGCAGGGCGATCGGTGTATACCCGGGGCGCCTGGTGGCGCGGGCTCAGGTCTTGGCAATTGCAGTCGCGACGACCACGGCAGGGTGTCGCCTGCCTGCCGGGGCCTGCTTCTGGCGCGCGGGCGGGCGTGGTTCCGTCGTCGCTATGGTGCGAGGGGCTCGCATATGTAGCAAAGGTGTAGCAACGACGCTGCCAATCAGGTGTGAGTAGCACAAAAACAGAAAGCCCCGCGTCGGCTCGGGGCCTTGCGGGGCTTACGTTTTTGCGCACTTTAAGCTGGCGCCCGAAGTTGGACTCGAACCAACGACCCCCTGATTAACAGTCAAGTG
>JACZCZ010010920.1_pt1 | contig 19027 bp, 15 predicted proteins | sample 8641811 | NCBI WGS metagenome assembly JACZCZ01 (sample SAMN15324610, study PRJNA640507) | soil metagenome | isolation source: intercropping peanut in the first line | place: China: Luxin town, Laibin City, Guangxi Province | collected 2019-07-25 | depth 10cm m | reverse complement strand
CCGAGGATCGACATGTTGTCGGTGTTCATCACGCCGTGCACGAAGCCCACGCGCATCCAGTGGTTCACCATCACCGCCGTGCGCTGACAGATCTCGTCGAACCAACGCGCGCGCTTGTCGTCGATCGGCAAGTCCAGCGCTGCAATCTCTGGGTAGTCGCGATCGATGGTGAAGCTCACCAGCTTCTCCAGCAGCGCGAGATCGTTGCGCGCGGCCAAGATCTCGAAGTTGCCGAAGCGAATGAACGAAGGCGCCACGCGACACACGATGGCGCCCGGCTCATGTTGCGGACGTCCGTCGTAGAACATGTCGCGGATCACCCGATCGCCGGTCGACACCAGGCTCAAGGCGCGCGTGGTGGGAACGCCGAGATGAAACATCGCTTCGCTGCACAGAAACTCGCGCAGTGACGAGCGCAACACCGCGCGACCGTCGGCGCTACGTGAATAGGGTGTGCGGCCAGCCCCCTTCAGCTGCAGCTCCCAGCGCTCACCTTGCGCGTTGATCGTTTCGCCGAGCGTGATCGCGCGTCCGTCGCCGAGCTGACCGGCCCAATGACCGAACTGATGACCGCCGTAGCACGCGGCGAAGGGCGCCATGCCGGGCAGCAACCCGTTGCCTCCGAGCGCGCTCACCAGCGCCGGTGATTGCATGTCGTCGTCGCCCAAACCGAGCAACGTTGCCACTTCGCGCGCGTGCGCGATCAGCCGTGGCGCGCTGACAGGCGTCGGCATCGCAGGCGACCAACAGGCGCCCAAGACTTGGCGCGGTCGCGTGTTGTCGGTGCGCGCGTCGGTGATCTCGCCGGGGAGCTCACGCACGAAGCGGTTGTCGAAGCGCAATGTGCTCATCAGATCACCGTGGCTCGACCGTGCTCCGGTAGCGGCTGCACGCTGGGGGTCGCGCTGGTGGTGTCGCGTCCGATCGGCTCGAACTTGCCGCGGCTCGGATTCCACGCGCTCACTTCGCCGGTGCCTACGTTGTAGAACCAACCGTGCAAACGCAGCCGTCCCTCGGCCATCCGCTGCTTGACGATCGGATACTGCAGCAGGTGTTCCAGCTGCCGACACACGTTGGCGCGCGCGCCGTCGTCGGGTGTGTCCGCATGGCCGTGTCCGCCGAACATCTCGGTTGCATGCTTGCCCCAGCTCGCGATCGCCGACAGCTCCGGTGGCACCGGTGAACCGAGCAGCGCCTTCACCGCGCCACAGCTCGAGTGTCCGCACACCACGATCTCCTGCACCCCGAGCACGCCGATCGCGTACTCGACGCCCGCGATCTCCGTCATGAAGTGATCGTTTCCGTAAGGCGGAACCATGTTGCCGATGTTGCGCAGCAGAAAGAGCTCACCCGGATCGGTGCCGGTGAGAAGGCCGGGAGAGATGCGGCTGTCGGCGCAGGTGATGAACAGCGTGTGCGGCTTCTGTCCGCGTCCGAGCTGAAGCAACAACGGCTCGTAGCGGCCGCGCAGCTCGCGGTGGAAGCGACGCACGCCCAACAAGAGGCGCGAAGAATGCGCCAGCGCTTCGTGACCCACGATGCGTTCGGCGTCCGCCACCTGGTCGGCGATGTGCTCCTGCAGCGAGGCATCGGCCGCCAAGGGCACCCGACGAGGCTTCGCGCGAAGCCCGAGCAGCGCGGTCTTTCCGCGGCGCTGCCGCACCATCCGCACCAAGTCCACGATGCACTCTGCGCCCGAGGCATCGATCGAGGTCACGCCGCCTAGACTGAACACGACGCTGCCACCGGTGGGCATGCGAGCGATCAACGCGCGCAGCTCGTCGAGACTCCCCGCTGCGAGGAACGTCAGTGGCCCCGCGACGGATACATGGAGCACGCCATCCTCATCTTGGTCTGCGTGCACGTCGGTCGACGGTCGTCCTAAACCGATGGCTGCGATCACCAGCGCTGCGATCACGCCGTACTGCACACCCGCCGCCAGATCGAGCACGACGATCGCGATGGTCGTGAAGACCATCACCACGCCATCCACCCGTGACACCTTCATCAGCTCGCGCAGCGGCGCGGAGGTCACCATGCGCGCGCCGAACGCCATCAGCACGCCCGCCAGCACCGCCACGGGGATCCGCTCCACCCACGGACCGAGCGCGTACACGACGGCGACGATGGTCAGCGCATGGATGATCGCTGCGCGCCGCGTACGTGCCCCTGCCGCGACATTCAGCGACGAGCGGAACACCACGCCGCTGACGACGATGCCGCCAAGCAAGCTCACGAGCACATTGCCCAGGCCCTGACTGATGATTTCCTGGTTGTGATCGGAGCGGTCCGCCGGTGTCATCTTGTCGATTGCGCTCGACGACAACAGCGTCTCCAGCGAGGCGATCGCGTACACGACCACCGCGTCGGCAAGCAGGGAGAGCGTGTCTTGGCTGGGCCAGATCGGCAGGCTCGGATGCGGCAAGCTGCTCGGCAGGGTGCCCAGTGCCTCGACGGGCAGCTCGAGCGTGATCGCGGCGATCGTGGGAAGCGCCACCGCGAAGAGCAGGGAAGGCGAGCGTGGAAACAACCGCTGCGTCAGCAGCATCAGGACGGCGCTCGTGCTCGCCAGGGCGAACGGCGCGATGTGAATGTGCCCCACGTAATCGCTCAGGTGCTCGATCACGTCGAACACGTGATGTTGATCCGGCGCGGGCATGCCGATCGCACGTGGCAGCTGCGCCATCATGATGATCACGCCGATGCCCGCGGTGAACCCGTGCACCACGGCGACCGGCACGTAGTGCACCAAGCGTCCCAGGCCCAGCATGCCCGTAGCGAGCTGGAGCAAACCCGCGATCAGCCCGACGAACAGGAGCGCGCCAAAGCCGTGGTCGAGCGCGATCGTCGCGGTCAAGACCGAGAGCGCGGCTGCCGGGCCAGTCACGGCAAGCTCGGTTCCCGCAAACAGCGCGCACACCACGCCACCGACGATTGACGCGATCAGCGCGGCTTCGGGCGATACCCCCGAGGCGAGCGCGATCGCCAGCGACAACGGCACCGCGACCAGCGCCACCGTGACGCCAGCGACCACGTCTTCTTGCAGACCCGCCGGTGACCCCAGCGCACGCCAGCGTGGAAGCAACTGCCGCACGCCGAGGTCGAAGTGCGGCTGAAACCATGTGCGTTGTGCGTTTGGCTCTGGCGGAGACGGCGGATTGAACGATGTCGGGCTGGGGTTGATCGGTTCCACGGCGGCCACGCTAGCAGCATTTGTGTGCCGGTCGGGTGAGAGCCGCCAGCGGTCGCGGCCGTGATCAGGGCCGCAACGTGGTGGTCGCCAGCCAGTCGGCGTTGGGCTCGATCGCGAACAGCTTGGTGGAGGTCGGGCTGACCCAGTTGGGCTCGAGCATGATCGTGGATGCGCCACAGCTGGTGCGATCGAACCAGCAATGGTCCGCGCTCGACGTGGATGGGCTCGCCAGGTCGGCCACGCGCACGATGATCCAGCCACTGCCGTCGGGTCGCAGGCAGTGATCGGGGTTCGGGCATTCGGCCGGCGTGAGACCGGTGATCGTGTTGAGCGTGCTGGCCATGCCGTTGCTGGTGTCGGCTTCACCGTTGACTACGCGCAGGCGGTTCTTCGACAAGGTCGCGGCGCCGTCACCGCCGTAACCGGTGGCCCATGCGCCACGCACGCGCGCTTCGATGTTGTGGGCCATCGCCGCAACGTATCCGCCTTGGCTGTGACCCCAGGTGGCGATGCCGAGGTTGCAGTCGACGTTGGGCAATGCGCACGCCGCGGCGATCAAGCTCTGCGGTTGCGTCGTGCCGAACATGCAAGCGAGCTGGTTGACGTGATCACTCAGCCACGCGAGCGCGCCGTTGTCATAGGCCACTGACAGCGCGACGAAGCCACGGCGGGCCATCGCTTCGGTCACAGCCATCGGCGCCGGATTGTCGTACATCGCGCTGGCATCGCTCGCCACGAACGCGGTGCCGACGAAGTAGAAGAACAACGGATGGCGCGTCGGCGTTGGGTCGATCGGCTCATGGCCGCGTGTGGCGTAGCTTTGGCTGCAGGCGGCGCTGTTGTTCACGCTGCCCATGTACGTCGGCCCGACCAACGCGCGCGCAGTGAACATGCTCGGCAGGCTCGCATCGGCCTCGTTGGCGTCCGGCGTGCCGGCATCGACGCTCGCCCCATCCACCTGCGCGTCCAGCGTGTTCGTGCCGCCGTTGCCGCCGCTTCCACCTACGCCACTCGTCCCACCGACGCCGCTTGTACCGCCATTGCCGCCGGAGCCGCTGATTCCACCCGTGCCGCCGATTCCGCCCGTACCACTGGCGCCGCCTACGCCGCCCGCGCCTCCGCCAGCACGGTCGTTGGTGCCGCAAGCGAGCACGCCGAGCGCGAGGGCCACACACCACGATCGATGCAGCGTCGTCACAGCTCGCAGGATGTCTCAAACCGCGGGACCCGATCCACTCGCTTTCGCGAAGCTCACGCTGCCTCCGATGTCACGCCGGGCGCAGCAGCACGATGCCGATCAGCATCAGCGAGATGCCCGCGAGCTTCTGCAGCGTGATCGCTTCACCGAAGAAGAGGATCGCGCCGACGGTGGTCACCAGCAGCATCGACGTGTCGGAGATCGGGATGGTGATCGACGCGTCCAACGGGCTGTTGGTGAGCGCATGAAACGCAAGCAAGCCCACGCCCATCAGCAAACCGGCAGCGGTCAACTTGGCCAACGCGATCGGAGCGGGCCAACCGGTCGCGAGCGCCGACGGTTGCATCATCGCGACCAGAATCGGCGCCATGCCCGCGATCATCAGGATCATCGTCGCGCGAGGACCCTCGTAGTGGGCCCAGCGTGCGACCAACGGATAACCGCCCCAGGTCAGCCCCACCACCGCAATCCATAGGTATTCCGTGCGCATCGTGATCGTTTCCTCGGTCGTTCGGCGCGGCCCGGTCGGGTCCGCAGCTGGGCGCTGTGTATGGCGCGGGCGTGAGCCATGGCAAGCGCAGGTCCGCTTCGTCTACCCTGTGGCCCAGGAGCGATCGCGTTGTCTTCCACTGCCACATCGAACGAAGCGTTGCTGCGACAGTTTCTCGACGCCGTTCCCGACATGCTGATCCTCGGGCGCTTCGACGAAGTGAACCACGAGATCGTGATCATCGCGGTCAACGCCACGACGCGCAACGTGACAGGGCTGACCGACGCGGAGCTGATCGGCGTGGTGCCGCGAACGCTGATGGCCCCCGGCGCGATCGTGCCGACGTTGGAGCAGCGCCGTGCGATGTCCGCGCTGGCCCGGGAACGCGGCGTGTTCGAGTACCCCGGTGAAGCGCGACTGCGCGTTCCTGAGAACGGCCCGCGACTTCGCATTCGCATGGTGTGGCCCGACCCGGCGGAGACATTGGTGTTGCTTCAGGTCGAAGTGCTGAAGGACTGACACTCCGCCGCTGTGCAGATGATTCCTCCGCTCGATGCGCTCGCGTATGCTGCGCGCCATGTCGATTCCTCCCGTGGAGAATTCAAAGGTCGCGCTGATCACCGGCGCCAACACTGGCATCGGTCGCGTCACCGCGCGCGTGCTCGCACAAAAGGGCATGCATGTGTTCGTGGCCTGTCGCTCGCTGGAGAAGGCGCGGCCGGTGGTGGCGGAGATCATCGCGCAGACTGGCAACCCGAAGGTCGAGCTACTGGAGATCGATCTGTCGGACTTCGCGTCGGTGCGCGCGTGCGCAGCTGAGTTTCTGAAGCGCGATCTTCCGTTGCACTTGCTGATCAACAACGGTGGTCTCGCGGGAAGCCACGGGCTCACCAAGTCGGGCTTCGAGCTGGCGTTCGGCGTCAATCACATGGGGCATTTTCTGCTCACGTCGTTGTTGCTGGATCGGATCAAGCAGAGCGCACCGGCGCGGATCGTGACCGTGGCCAGCCGCGCGCACACCCGCGTCAAGGGCATCGACTTCGACGCCGTTCGCAAGCGCACCGCGACCAAGACGGCGCTCAAGGAATACGGCGTCTCCAAGCTCGCCAACGTGTTGTTCAGCGCGGAGCTGTCGCGTCGCCTGCAAGGCACTGGTGTGAACACCTACTCGTTGCATCCGGGTGTGGTCGCGAGCGATGTGTGGCGCAGCTTGCCGGGCCCGATCGAGAGCTTGATCAAGCTGTTCATGATCACGGTTGAAGAGGGCGCGTTGACCACGCTGCATTGCGCGCTGAGCGAACAAGCCGCGCAACAGACCGGCCTCTACTACGACAAAGAAAAACCAATCGCGCCAAGCAAGCCGGCACAAGACCAAGCTCTGGCCAAGGAGCTGTGGCAGCGCAGCGAACAGTGGATCGCCGCTGGCTGAGCGCTCCGGAAGCGAGCGCTGCCTCTCTTGAGTGATCGGTTAAGCTGACGTTGCCGAGGTGGGTCATGCGTAGAGCGAGCTGGATGGTCGCGGTCCTTTGCTGCGTCGCGTGCGCTGAGCACAAACAAGTGGGCAACGAGCACGACGCTGGCGTAGAGGACGCGGGCGGAACCGGGGGCACATCCGGCAGCAGCGGCAGCGGTGGAACGGGTGGCACGTCCGGCAGTGGTGGCACTGGTGGCACATCCGGCAGCAGCGGCAGCGGTGGAACGGGTGGCACGTCGGGCAGCGGTGGTGACAACGGCATCAACGGGCGCGTCGGCGAGTGCGTGGAGGACACCGACTGCAAGCTCGTGGGCGACTGCTGCAACTGCTATTCGGTGCCGCTCGATGAAGACGTGCCGGTCGCGTGTCCCCTCGATTGCGCGTTCGACCGCTGCACCACGATGGACGTGACGCCGATCTGCATGATGGGTCGCTGCATCTTCGAAGAGAACTGTGACTCGATGTATCAGGAGGTCTGCACCGTCGTGCCGCCTGAGTGTGGGCCGGGGCAACAGCCCATCGTCCGCGATGGCTGTTTCGGCGAGTGCATCGACGCGCGCGATTGTCGCGGCGTGTCTTCGTGTGATGTGTGCTCTCCCGGACAAGCCTGTGTCTTCCCGAGCGAGAAGGCCTGGGGCCGCTCACCGATGATTTACCTCCAATGCTGGGATGTGGCGCCTGCGTGCGACGGCGTGCCCACCTGCGCGTGCATGGGCGACGAGATGTGCAGTCCGATCTGGTGCCGCGAGGGAACGTACCTGCCCAACGTTCCCGCAGACTTCCAATGCGACTGCCCGTTCTGTTGATCCTCAGTCGAGCTTCACGTTGATCGCGTGAACCACATTGCGGGCTTTCTCTCTTGCGTCGTTGATGTCAGTGCCGAGGGCGAGGCCGACGCCCATGCGGCGACTGCCGTGGACTTCGGGTTTGCCGAAGAGCTTGAGGTCGGTGTCGGGTGCCGCGAGCGCTTCACTCAGGTTCTCGAACGTGACTGAGGCGGAGTTGCCTTCGACGAGCAGCGCACACGAAGCAGCGACGCCGTGACGGCGAATGGTCGGGATCGGAAGGCCCAAGATCGCGCGTGCATGCAGGGCGAACTCGCTAAGGTTCTGGGAGATCAGCGTGACTAGACCGGTGTCGTGCGGACGCGGCGAGACTTCGCTGAACCAGACCTGGTCGCCCTTCACGAACAGCTCCACACCGAAGATGCCGTTGCCTCCGAGCGCATTCGTGATCGCGTGCGCGATCCGTTGTGCTTCTGCCAGCGCCGCTGGCGACATCGGTTGCGGTTGCCAGGACTCGCGGTAGTCGCCGGCGATCTGCAGGTGTCCGATCGGATCGCAGAAGCTCGTGTGCTGTTGGTGGCGCACGGTGAGCAACGTGATCTCGTAGTCGAAGTCGATGAAGCCTTCGACGATCACGCGGCCCTTGCCGGCGCGCCCACCGGCCTGCGCGTAGTCCCAGGCCTTCTGCACGTCGACCGCGCTCTTGATCACGCTCTGACCCTTGCCCGACGACGACATCACCGGCTTCACCACGCACGGCATTCCGACCCTGGCGACGGCCGCGCTGAAGGTTGCGAAGTCATCCGCGAACACATAGGGCGACGTGGCGAGGCCGAGCTCCTCGGCGGCGAGGCGACGAATGCCTTCACGGTTCATCGTCAGCTTGGCGGCGCGCGCGGTGGGGATCACGCGGAAGCCCTCTTGCTCCAACGCAACCAGCGCGTCGGTCGCGATCGCTTCGATCTCCGGCACGACGAGGTGCGGCCTTTCAGTCTCGATCACACGGCGCAGAGCGTTCGGGTCGAGCATGTCGATCACGTGCGCGCGATCGGCCACCTGCATGCCGGGCGCGTTGGCGTATCGATCGACCGCGATCACTTCACAACCGAGCCGCTTGAGCTCGATCACCACTTCCTTGCCGAGCTCACCGGCACCGCAGAACAACACGCGGGTGGAAGAGGGAGAAAACGGCGTACCTAAGGTCAACGTGTTCGACATGGCGCGGCAGTGTGTGGCGCAGCGTGTTCGTCATCAAGTCGGTACGACGCCCACCGCGGCCACCCATAAGTGCCGTGCATGGTGAGGCATGCAGCGATGTCAGTGCGCTCCTGTGCGCGACTCGGGCATGCTCGGCTTCGCAATCTCGACAGGAGCCAACGATGGACTTTGAGCTGAGCGCCAAGACACAGAGCTATTTGGAGCGCGTGCAGACCTTCATGCGCGAGCACATCGAGCCGGTGGAGGTGCGCTACTGGAACGAGATCATCGAGCAGAATCACGGCGGCGATTGGACCAAGTGGAAGATCCATCCGCTGATCGAGGAGCTCAAGGCAAAGGCCAAGGCGCAGGGCCTGTGGAACATGTTTCTGCCGGACGAGGAGCTTGGCTGCGGATTGACGACGTTGGAGTACGCGCCGATCGCGGAGCAGCTCGGCCGCAGCATGATGGCGTCGGAAGTCTTCAACTGCAGCGCGCCCGACACCGGCAACATGGAGGTGCTCTGGCGCTACGGCTCCGAAGAGCAGAAGGAACGTTGGCTCAAGCCGTTGCTCGACGGAACGATTCGCTCGGTGTTCTGCATGACGGAACCGGACGTGGCGTCGTCGGATGCGACCAACATGCAGGCGACCGCGACGATCGAAGGCGACGAGGTGGTGCTCAACGGCAAGAAGTGGTGGTCCAGCGGCATCGGCGACCCGCGCGCCAAGGTCTGCATCTTCATGGCGCTCACGGCCAATCCGGAGCGCTCACGCCATGAGCAGCACTCGATGGTGCTGTGCCCGTTGGACGCGCCCGGGGTGAAGATCGTGCGGATGCTGCCGGTGTTCGGTCACTACGACGAGCCGCATGGTCACGGTGAGGTGCACTTCGACAACGTGCGTTTGCCAGTGTCGAGCTTCATCGCGGGCCCGGGGCGCGGCTTCGAGATCGCGCAGGGTCGTCTGGGCCCGGGTCGCATTCATCACTGCATGCGTGCGATCGGTGCGGCCGAAGCGGCGCTGGAGCTGATGGTGAAGCGCGGCATGAGTCGCGTGGCGTTCAACAAGCCGCTGATGAACTTGGGTGGCAACCGCGAGCGCTTGGCGGATGCACGGATCGCGATCGATCAGGCGCGCCTGCTCACGCTCTACGCCGCGTGGAAGGTCGACAAGCTCGGCGCCATCGGCGCATTGACGGAGATCTCTGCGATCAAGGTGATCGCGCCCAACATGCTCCAGAAGATCGCCGACGACGCGATGCAGCTACACGGCGGGGCCGGTGTGTCGAATGACACGGCGCTCGCGGCGATCTTCATCATCGGCCGCTGCCTACGCTTGGCGGACGGTCCGGACGAAGTGCACAAGGGGTTGATCGCGCGCGTCGAGCTAACCAAACAAGGTTACTCCCGATAGGGCGCTGTTTGTCTTTTCCGTTCAGGCCGGCTTTCGTCCTCGAACAAATCCTCGAAGTAGCGCTGCTACTCCTCCGGTTTCTTCTCCGGGCGCGCTCGCCCTGAACGAAAAATCCTGCACGCGCGAACCCAGCACGCGTGGCGACAGTGCGCTAAGCCTTTCTCGCCATGTCCGCGATCAATCCCCTGAGCCATGCATTGGCGGGGTCGTTGTCGGTGGCGTGGTGCCAATACATGCGTACGCCGATCGCCGGCGTGTCGATGGGGAGCTTAGCGATCGTGGTGCGCGCGTTTTGCGACAGCGCGCGACCGAGGCGCTTGGGCAACGTCAGCAACAAGTCGCTCTCGCTCGCGACATGTGCTGCGGCCAGATAGCTCTGGCAACGGACCGCGATGGTGCGACGGTGACCGAGGCTGCGCAGCGCCAAGTCTTCCATCCCCGGGCCGCGTCGTCGTGACGACACCAGGATGTGCGACGCCGCCAAGTAGCGCGGCAACGTCAGCTTCTGCTTGAGCGCCGGGTGACCGCGGCGCGCCATCACGCACAGCTCACCTTCTTGCCCCAGCTCTCGATGATGGATCGCGCTGCTGACCGGCAAGGGAAGGTCGAGCGCGAGATCGATCGTGCCCGCCGACAGCTCCGTCTCCAGTTGTGCCGGCTGTGTCATGCGCGCGCTGACCAGCTGCACGTGTGGTGCCTGTTGGCGCACTGAAGTGATGAGCGGCGGCAGCCACATGATCTCGAATGCTTCGCGCACCGCGACATGAAAGCGCCGATCGCTGTGCGCAGGGTCGAACGCCTGACTTGGGAAGAGGCCGTGTTCCAGCGTGGTCAACGCTTGCCGCACTGGGCCGATCAAGTCGCGCGACATGGCGGGCGGCACCATCACGCGTCCGCTGCGCGAGAACAGCGGATCGCCAAACAGCTCGCGCAGCCGCCCCAAGGTGTGACTCAGCGCAGGTTGCGTCACGTGCAGCTTCTGCGCCGCGCGCGTCAAGTTCTGCTCACGGTAAATCGCCTCGAACGCCACGAGCAGATTCAAATCGATCTGGTGCAACCGCATCGGTCGCCAGCATAACGTGGTTGGTCAGGGCGGCGTGGTGCCCTCGCAGCTGGCGAGGCATGCGGCTTCGCTGACGAAGTTGTTGGTGTTGCCGCCGAAGCCGCCGCAGAAGGCTTGGAACAGCGAGCACGTGCCGGAGCTTGGGTCGTAGGAGTAGCGAGGTGAGCCAAAGTCTTCGCAAGCCCCGGCGTCCTGCGGCAGCGCACATTCAGAGGGCGTTGCGCAGTGCTGTTGGACTTCGAGCGACCGCAGCAGTTGGCCAAGCGCGACCAAGCCGGCGGGCACCGGGCAGCTCGGACCACTGCATGACATACCGAAACGCACGCCGCGGCCGTCCACTTCCACGGTGATCTCGGGACCATCCGGGATGCTGCCAGGGTAGTAGCTCGAGGTCGTGCGCAACGCTTCGATCACATCGGGATGTAGCAAGGCAGCGTTGAGGTCGGCGGCATCGATGGTGTCGTCACCGCAGACCGGCAAGCTGTTGCTGCACGACAGACCACTGAGAGAGCTAGGCCGCCGCACGAAGGTTCCTGTGCGACCGACGACGAGCGCTCCACTGTCCGGTACCGCACCGAAGTTGCGATCCGTCCACTCGATGTGGTGCAGCGGATGGCACGCGGGCAGGGCGATCGGCGTGCAACTCACCGGGTTGCAGCTCAAGTTGCCGTCGACACAGTTGCAGGCGCCGCAGCTTTCGGGGTCGGGGTTGGGAATCTGAGTCGCGCCGTTCGGGTACGTGATCGCGCCGACCAGGCAGTCGAGCGAATCGCCGGCATCGTCGTCGCACTGTCGGGCCGTGCAGCCGAGCTCGCCATCGACGCACTCGCAGTCGTTGCAGCCATCGTTCCACACGTCGCCGTTGGGATGGACCACACCATCGATCACACAGCTGCCCGCGCCACCGTCCATGCCGCCATCACCGCAACCGACGATCGTGCATTGGGCGCGTCCGTTGTTGCAGGTGCAGGCGTTGCAGTCGTTCATGAACGCGGCGCCTTGGGCGTAGATCACGCCGTTGAGGATGCACGCGTCGCCGAGCTTGCGGCAGGAGCCTTGTTCGCACGTGAAGCCGGAACCTAGTGAATTGCAGTCGGCGTCCGCGTTGCACTCCACATCGCAGACTGGGCTCGCTTCAGGGTTCACGCAGGCGCCGTTGGGAGTACCGGCAGGCTCACACGTCGCGAGGGCGCTCGACGTCTTGCAGCTGTTGTCGCTGAGGCATGGCTTCGAGCACACACCACAAATGCAATCGAGTCCCGGCCCACAAGAATCCGTTCCATCACACGCGTGAAGAAAATGCGTCTCCCCGCCAACCGGCTCCGGCGTGGTGGAGTCCGCGCAGGCCGCAAGGCTGAGCAGTAAGAGTCGCGCGAACCAAGCGGTCGAATGACCTCGCAGCATCAGTTTTGCTCCTTGGGGACACGCACCAGAAAGCCCTCGCTGGTGTTGCCGGTCAGGCACGGTTGGTTCCAGTAGATGTGTGTCGCGTCGAGGCGGAAGGACCAGGCGTTGTCCGCGACTTTGGTTTCATTCTGCAGGTCGGCTTTTGGCGCTTTCCAGAGAGAGCGTTGCGTGATGCCGCTTGGGCTCGCTTGCAGCCAATAGACGTACGTGTCGTCGACTGCGATGGAGACGACCGGGCGCCCGATGACGCGCAATGGCTCGACGGGTCCGCCCGTGATCGGCATGCGTGCGATGGACCCATCGTTGCTGTGGTTGCCCAAGCCATCGCTCGTACCGCTGAGCGCGATGTAGAGGTGGGTGCTGTCCAAGGCCAGCGACTGCGGGTGAGCGAGGTCCGATGCCAGGACGTCCACGGTGCCGATGCCGTCCTTAGCCACCGAGACGATGGCTCCGGTCGCGTTGCCTGATTCGGTGTTCTCAGCCCAGAGGATGCGATCGCCGTGCATCACCATGCTCGGGCCGACGCTCGATCCCACTGCGCGCGTTCGCAGTCGTTCCACGGTCCCGCCGGTGCGCGGCACACGCTGCAAGAAATCCCAGTAGGCGACATAGGCATGGGTCGCATCGAGCATGATGTGCTCGGGCCCTGCAGTGCCGGTTGGCACGCCGAACCCCAGCCACCGCGGATCGGAACCGTCGAACCGCACGCTGACCACGTCCGAGCTGTCGCGACCACCCATGACGATCTGGCAACCGTCGATGGCGAGCGCGGTGATGTCGAGGTTATTCTGGTCGAAGCGCCATGAGCGACCGGTGCCGATCTCCGCGCGAACAATCTCGAGGTCATTCCAAGAGAACCAGTACGCGTCGGTCGCGTTGATGGCGAACGCTTCGAGGTTGGGTCCGTTGCCGATCAGCTCGACACCGGCCTGAGCCAACACGGTGTTTCCTCCAGCGCACAAGGATGGCGCCTCCCGCACGACCAAACGTGATGGATAGGGCACGCCGGCGTCGCTGTCGTCATCGCAGGTGATGTCGATCGGAACGATCGCGGCGTCCATGCCGCCGTCCATGCATACCGCGGTGTCGCAGCTGGCGGTGCCGTCGTTGCAGGTGCAGCCGTTGCAGTCATCCATGAAGCTTGTGCCGTCGGCGTAGATCACGCCGTTGAGGATGCACGCGTCACCCAAGTTGCGGCAGGAACCTTGTTCGCAGGTGAAGCCGGAACCTAGGGAATTGCAGTCGGCGTCCGCGTTGCACTCCACATCGCAGGCTGGGCTTGCGGAAGGATTCACGCAGGCGCCATTGGGTGTTCCGGCGGGCTCACATGTGGCGAGGACGCTCGACGTCTTGCAACTGTTGTCGCTGAGGCATGGCTTCGAGCACAGACCACAAATGCAATCGAGCCCCGGCCCACAGCTGTCGGTCCCATCACACGCATGAAGAAAGTGCGTCTCCCCGCCAACCGGCTCGGGCGTGGTCGAGTCCGCGCACGCAGCGAGCGCAGCGAGCGCGAGAATGGTTGCTCCGGCGCGATGCGGCGTCTGGGGCCGCCGATGCGACGCAGATGACGTGTTGTGTCGCCTGCCCTGTAGAGACGCGCGTGAAGTCACAGGATGTCTTTCGGCGCGCGGAGGATCGCGCCGGCGAACTGGGCATTGCAGCTCTGGATCCAGTACACGTGTGTGTTGGTGAGGCGGAAGCGATCAACGTTGCTGGCGATCTGAGTTGCTTCCGAGCCGGGTGCCTTTGGCGCCTTCCATAGCGTTCGAACGCCGCCGTTGGGATCGTTCGGCTCCTGCAGCCAGTAGATGTGGCTCTCATCCACGCGAAGCGAAATCGGGACGCGATTCGTGTTTCGGACGAGCTCCGGGCTTCCGCCGGTGAGTGGTACGCGTGAGATGGTCCCGCCGACCGTTTCGCCGCCCACGTAGATGTGTGACGCGTCCGCGTCGAGGGTGTTAACCCGTCCCAGCCCGGTGGACAGAACGTTCGCCGGCAGTGATGCGTCCTTGGGGATCGCGACGATGCTCGCGTCGTTTGGTGCAGTTTCCTCTGCCCAGAGGACGTGATCGGGCTGCAGCAGCAGGCTGACGTCGGTGCCCACACCGCCGGTGCGCGCACGAAACAATTCGATCTCAGTTCCGCCACGGGGCAAGCGGTAGAGGTTTCGACCCTGCACCACATACAGGTGCGTTGCGTCGAAGCGCACGGTGTGCTCGCCGCCGCTGTTGGTCTGTATGCAGCACGCCGTCTCGCGGTACCCGCTGCCGTCGATCTGCACGGTGCTGAGGTAGCCGCCGACATTGGCGACGTGGAGATCGCACCCATCGACCGCGAACCCGACCGCTACGTAGCCTTCACCACCGCTTCCAAGCGGACCGCTCAGCCAGGACCGCAACGTGCTGAGGTCCGTACGCACCAGCCCCATGTTGTCATCGCGGAAGAAGTACAAGTCCGTCGCGGTGACCTCGAACCAGCGGGGATACTCACCATTATAGACCAACTCGACGCCGGGCATCGCTGCTGGATCGATCGCCGGATCGCAGAGTGGGGGCGGAACAAACGGCGTGAGCGTGCCTGGTGCACCCGTGGAGCCCGCATCGCGATCGTTAGGCGCGCACTCAGGATTCGTCGGCGGGAGCGACACGCGCGCTGCGTCCATACCGGCGTCCTCGCAGTTGCAGGCCATGTCGTCGGGGCTGCAGCGGCAGGCGAGACAGGGATCGGATGCGACGGCGGCCGCCGAATACAAGACACCTTGGTCGATGCAGGCACCGGTGCTGAGCTTGCGGCAGGAGCCTTGTTCGCAGGTGAAGCCGGAACCTAGTGAATTACAGTCGGTGTTCGCGTTGCATTCGACATCGCAGACTGGGCTCGCTTGAGGATTCACGCATGCGCCGTTGGGTGTACCGGCAGGCTCACAGGTGGCGAGGGGGCTCTGGTCCTTGCAGGTGTTGTCGGTGGTGCATGGCTTGGTGCACACGCCGCAGATGCATTCGAGTCCTGCGCCGCACGCGCCCTCGTCGCAACCGGCGAGAAAGTGCGTCTCACCACCGACCGGCTCGGGTGTGGTGGAGTCCGCGCATGCGCAGGCGAAGGCACCGATCACGACAATCATGCGTGACACTTTCATTGGGCTTCTCCCTCTTCCTCGTCGGTCACGGTCTGACCGGCATAGCTGATTACGCGCGTGCGCTTGTCGGGGAGGCCGCTCTGCGCGTTGTGACTGTCCACCTGCTTGCGCAGCTCGCTCATCGCCTTGCGGTAATTGGCCAAGGTCTGAAGCACCGTTTGCTCAAGGGGATGACCGGGCCAGATCGTGAAGGTGTACGTGCTGCCGCCGATCACGTCGTTCTCCTTCGCGTTCGGTTCGAGCTGTAGCTTCTGCGCGATGGTGCGCATCAGCGCGTTCACGTGGTCGAGCACCGCAGCTTCCCACCCGACCGGCGCGTCCAACGGGATGAACAGCTCCTTGGACGAGAACGTGGGTGTGTTGCCGTCAGTGCTCTGCGCGACGCGACCGGAGGTGATCAAGCGCGCCAACGCCGCATCCAGATCCTGTGCGCGCAAGTTGCTGAGACCGACCAGAGCGTCGCGTGACAGCGGACCTTGTTGATAGATCGTCGCCCACAAGAGCGAGTCCAAGCCCGCCGCATCGTTGCTCTCACGCATGCGCCCGATCTCGTCTTCAGTCGCTGCGCGGTAACTGGTGGATGCCCCGGTGCCCGAGCAAAACAACAGACCGCTCTCGGTCAGGTCGTGCAGCACGCCGCGCACGGTCGCTTCGTCGTCGTGGCGGAACCGTCGCAGCACCTCGTCGCGACTGACCATGCCGGCGCTGCTCAGGTACTCGAACACGGCTTCCCACAAGGAGCGGCCGCGCACGGTTGCGCTCTCACGCAGGCGCTGGGTGCGACGCTGGTAGGTACGCAGGGCGAGGCCGAACATGTCGGCGCTGACCTTGCGGCTCACGCCTTGGCTTTCGATCTCGCGTGCCAGGTCCAGAAACACCTGGCCGGCGATGTGAGACAACGGTGCGCGCACGCCGCCGGTCGTGGCCAATTGCGCAATCAACACGGTGGTTTGGCGGACGATGGCGTCGATCAGGAACTGCGTGCGCATCGCGTCTCCCTCAGCTGCATGAACCGGACACTAGCCGGCTCTGAGAACCTGCGGGGGATGTCAGAAATGACGCGGGGTCGGGGCTAGCGTCGTTTCGCTCTCGCGCGCTGGATCTGTTGTTCGGCGGCATCCGCGCGCTCGGCGTTCCAGAGGAGCTCGATTGCCGCCACGAGGTTCTGGTCGTGGTCCGTCTGGCGGCCGATCGCGTGGTTCATCTCGTCAAGGTAGCGCTTGATCAACACGTTGGCGTTGAGTGGTGAATGCGTGTGGATTTCTCGGCACACCACCAAATCACCCGCAGTCGCACGCAGGAGCTTGCTGAGGATCAGATCGTATCGATCGGGCACGCGCAGACGGAGGTTCTTCAAGTGTGGGAGCGGTTCTTCCAGCCGTTGATCGTAGTGCGCAGGGAGATCCGCAATGGCTGCGGAATCGATCGGCACGGCGTAGCCAAGCTCAGCGGCGGCGTGCCGCGCTGCGTCTTGCACGAAGGCCACGTCACCTTCGAAGGCGTCGATGTCTCGCGTGGCGCTATGTGCGCCGTGTTGTAGCAGCGCCGCGCTTCCGCCGATCACCACCAGCTCTACGCGTGTGTTGAGGTGCCGATCGATGGCTTCCAAGTACGCGCGTAGCTGCGCGGTGTCGTACCGCGTCACTCGGCCCGTTCCAGTGTCGTGCGAAACGCCTCCAGCGGCATGTTCAGGCGAAAGTGCCAAGCCCGCGCCACCGCAGGTGTGTTGCGTTCGGCCAAGCGCTGCAAGCGCGGGGACGTGGCGGAAGCGAAGAAGTCCTGTGTCTTCACCCGACGCTTGTCGCGCAACTCTTCCGCCCACGCTGCGAGCGTCTGGTCGTCGGACAGCTCAGCGGCGAGCGCCAGAAACAGGCCGGTCTCGTGTTTGTGCCCGTGTTTCGCCACCGCGCGTTGAAGGCGACTCAAGTCCAACGCATCACGTTGTCGCACCAGCAACGCTGGCAAGATGCGCGCTACCGTTGGGTCACGTCGTGCAAGGTCACAGGCCTGGACGACCACTTCTTCAAGCGAGCGCTCTGCGCTGTCCGCCATTGGCGCGCCCCAGAGCGCAGCACCGTGGGCGACCAGTGCTGACCGAAGCGCGTCATCGGCAGTGTCACGTGCGCCGGCCGCGGGCTGTGTTGGCTTCGGCTCGGCCTGTCGTCTTACGAGTTGCTGGATGGCGCGCGCGTAGGGGCCTGCACGGTTGGCTTCATAGGTACGTCGGCCATCTTCGAAGCGCTCCCGTGCGAGCCCCACCTGCGTCATGGCCAGCAACTCCGGGTACGCTGCGCTCACCGGAACACCAGCTCGCCGCGCCCACACACTTCCCGTGGCGCGAGACCTGTCATTCCAGAGTGTTGCGAGCAATGCGCGCCGAACGCGCGACGTGACCAAATAGTCCAGCATGAGCTAATAATATATAAAAATCTGATATTGTCGAGAGGGCGGTCCCCAGCGATTCCGCCACCAATTTGGGGTTTGTTTCGGCGCCCCGTTAGACTGGCCAGACATGTCCACAACGGGGGGCAAGGACCGCGAGAGCGGGGATGCGTTCGACGGGCCGACTGCGGCCTTCCGCCGCCTGTTAAAGGACGTGGCGGGCGACGAGCGCGCGCGCGTGGACGCATTGGTGGTGCTGTCGCAGCGGACCGTGTTCGTCGCGACGTGGCCCACTGATCCGGAATCGGGCATCCGCACGCTCACCAGCAGCAGCGGTGACACGGCCATGCCGGTCTTCTCCGGCATCGAAGTGTTAAAGGAAGCAGCCCAGCGTTTCGGGTGGACCAATCCGGACGGCAGCTTGAGCTGGCGTGAGCTGGGCGCGCGTGAAGCATTGCGTCGCGCCGTGGCACGCGGCGTTCATTTCGTGGTGATCGACATCGGCTCGGAGCACTCCGTGGAGTTTGCGCGCGGCGAGATCGAGCCGCTCGTGTCCGGCGCCGGTCGCAAAGATCCCACCGGCCCGTTCGCAGTGAGCGCGCGGGTCTCGACCGCCCTGATGGACGCCGTCCGCAAGACATCGCGTCCACCGCCCGGATCGCCTGATGACAGCGGCGAGCGTCCGCGATCGATGCGACCGGAGGCGCGTAAGTCGACCGTGCCGGCAGCGGAGACGGGCAAGTCTGCGACGCCACCACCGGGATCGCTGAAGCCCGCACCGCTGCCGAACGTCGCTCCACCGGCACCGACGAAATCAGTGACGCCGTTTCCGCCCGAGCGCTACGCCACGTCGCCTTCGCGGCACCCGAGCGCGAACAACACGCCGATGCAGCCACGCCCGTCACAGCAACTGGCGGCGCAGACGGGGGGACGCAAGCGTGCGTTGACGCCAGACCCCGCGCGTTTGACTGGGCCGCTGGCCGATCCGACCGGTATGACGTTTCAGTCGCCGAAGCCGATGCCGAGCGATGACGCGCTCGACGTCATTGCCGATGCGCTGCGCCGCTTTCCTGAAGTCGAGTGGGCCGCCGCGGTGCTCGCTGAAAAGGACGGCGCGACCCAACCATTGATCGCGCTGCGTGTCGATCCGGCGTACCGAACGCGCCTGCCCGATCTCAATCGTCGCGTGCGTCTCGCTGCCGAAGACGCAGGCACCGCGATGGGTGCGGTGCTGCTCGACGACGCGAAGCAAATGAAATCCGCGCGCCAAGTCGGTGTCGTCTTCTT
>JACZCZ010044616.1_pt1 | contig 19035 bp, 16 predicted proteins | sample 8641811 | NCBI WGS metagenome assembly JACZCZ01 (sample SAMN15324610, study PRJNA640507) | soil metagenome | isolation source: intercropping peanut in the first line | place: China: Luxin town, Laibin City, Guangxi Province | collected 2019-07-25 | depth 10cm m | reverse complement strand
TGACCTTTCCGGCCCCGAGACGCGATGGCCAAAGGAAACGGGCTCTACCATCGGGCCGCGGACCGGTTCTTCCGGTTGACCACCAGCGCCGAAATCCCCCCCGGCAGCCGGCTGCCGGGCGAGCGCGAACTCGCCGAGAGGTTCGACGTCAGTCGGGTCACGGTGCGGGAGGCAGAGATTGCGCTCCAGGCGCGCGGCTATCTCAGCATCAAGACAGGATCGGGCGTGCATGTGCTCAGCCCGGCTGCGCAGGAAGCGGAATCGCTTCCGCACATGAGCCCGTTCGAGTTGACGGAGGCGCGCCTGTTGTTCGAGTCCGAGGCTGCTGCATTGGCGGCCCGTCACATCGACGACAAGACGCTCGCGAAACTCGAAGAGCTGGTCCAGCGGATGGCGAGCAAGAATCCCGCCGACGAGGAGGACTCACAGCTTGCCGATCGCGAGTTTCATCTGGCGATTGCCGCCGCTTCCGGCAATGCGGTCGTGCGCTACGTCGTCGAAACGTTGTGGAAGCTCAGGACGATGGTCCCGGAAATCCGACAGGTTCATGCAGCGATCTGCGCAGAAGAAGATGCGAGGGACCGTGGCAGCGAACACGCGGAGATCCTCGAGGCATTGAAGAACCGGAACCCCACGCAGTCGCGCAGCGCCATGCAGAACCATTTCAGGCGGCTTCTGGGTTCGATGATCGATGTCACCGAAGAGCAGGCGCTCGAGAAGCTCCGCCACCAGGCGAGCCGAAGTCGCGAACGGTATCTGCAGTCCACGGGCAGCTGATGAGGATCGCCTGTTCCACGATCTTCACTCTGGCAGGAACTCGACCACGCCGCCGTCGAGGCGATACATCGCACCGATCATCTTGATCTTTCCTTCCGTCTCCAGCTTTGCAAGCACGGTGCTGCTGCGACGGATTGCCTGCACAGTCAGCTGCACGTTCTTTCTGGCGACTGCGTCGACGAACTCTGCGTTGCTGCCACGCCGCTCTCCGTCGTAGGAAGTTGCCGCTACCGCCGGCCTGATCTTGGCGAGCAAGTCGGTCAGATGACCCAGTTCCACGCCATCGATCGCGCCCTTGACGGCGCCACAAGCCGTATGCCCCATGACGAGGAGGACCTTGGCCCCGGCAGCAGCACACGCGAACTCGAGACTGCCCAGGAGATCGTCGTTGACGATGTTGCCGGCGATCCTCGCGTTGAAGGTGTCTCCGATGCCAGCATCGAACAGGATTTCTGCGGGGGCACGGGAATCGATGCAACTCAAGATCGCAGCTGCGGGAAATTGCGCCGCCGCGGTCGCGCGCTTCTGAGCCAGATAGTCGTGCTGCTTCATCCTGCCCTCACGAAAACGCTGATTGCCCTCCTTCATGAGCTCAACGATTCGTTCCGGCGTGAGCGCGTCACGCTGCTCGCGCGTCAACGCATATGCCGCCTCTGATGTCGTGAGCAGAAGCGGCAGGCTGGCGCCTATCGGCACCAGCCCGAGAGAGGATGCGAGAAAGTTGCGTCGCCCGAGTGCGCAGATCGAATCCGGTGTGCGGCAATGAGAATCATCGATCATTGTCAGTACCTCCTTGAACAGTGGACACGTTGTTGCAGCGACCGCAGCATGTGTTCTCCACTGCGACGCAATCCCCTGGTCGGATTTCACGCTGATCGCTCACCACCTGAAGGATGCCGCCCGCTCCAGCGTCCACCTGATACAACGCACCTTTCTGATTCCCCGTCGCGAGCGCTGGTTACCTTGCCGTACTGGATCGAGACGTTTTGTCCGGCCTTCTGAGACCACGCCGCACCTGAAGCGAGCAGCCCCGCGAGTATCGCTGCGGCAATGTAGCTCCGCGTTTCCATATCCCATCTCCCTGAAGATAGAGAACCATCGTGGCGATGTGCCTGGACGCTCACATCATCGACGGACGCGCTCGGATCTGAAATACGCATTCGGGGAATGCTTTGATAAGCGGGTCGGCACGACGACCACGAACCAGACCCTGTCCTTCAGGCAGTGTCCGTAGTCCGTGAAGTTTTCGGGGCCGCTGTTCGGGCGGAAGTGGTCGGCTGCGTCGCACCAGCGATCGGGAACGCACCCGGCGCTTCCCGATCATTTCATTGCTGGTCTTTGGATTCCCATCGGAACACGGCTCGACCGAGCAGCACGCCAATGCCCCCCAGCACCAACACCGGAAGGAAATGCCAGATCAGGGCGTGCAAAGCATGATCGTTCCTGCAGATGAATCGTGTCGCGAGATCGGCCGCCGCGGCTGCGCTTAGCGCCGCGAGCCATCCGGCCGTCCCAGTCCGCAGCGGCGCGGCCTTGTTCATCATGTAATACGTCAACACGCCCAGAGGCACCGCGAGTACGCCGATATTCCTCAGGCAGTTCCATCCATAACCCGCGTGCGGCTCGCCGGCTGTCACCAGGGCACTCACGATCCATGCCAGCCACGCCGCCAGCGCAATGGCCGAACTCCCCGCCACGAATTTTTGCTGCCGATCAGGGATACTCACTTTGAACGCAGCCGTCGCCGCGAGCACGGTTACACCCAGCACGATGAGCGTGTGGATGATGAACCCGGATTCGTGCCACATCCTTGCAAGATCATCGCGGGTACCAATCACCAGGACTGCGGCCGTGAGATAGAGCAAGCCGATCACGCTCCACTTGGCAAACAGGACGCCTGGCCCTGACGACCGTTCTACCGGTCGCGAGTCGCGCACCAATCTGCCAATCAAGTCCTCGGTGCTCATCTTCGCTTCAGACCCAGCATCTTGCGGATGCCCTCATAGCCGCGAAAGGCCGTGATCTTCACTGCGCTCTCGCTCATCCCCGCTTGTACAGCGACCTCCTTGACGGAGAGGTCCTGCAGCTTCAGGCCCTCGATGATCATTCGCTGCTTGCGCGGCAGTTTCATCAGCGCCTCCCACGCCAGAGAACCCGGCCCTTCGGCTTCAGGCTCCGATCTTTCAAGCGCTGCGATCTGCTGCAGATCCATCGACGTCTCGATGGCTTCGATCCGACGATGGCGACGATAGAACTCCGTCATGCGATGCTCACAGATTGCATAGAGCCACGGACCGACCGGCCTGCCCGGCAAGTAGGAGTGGCGCGCTCGATGCAGGGTCAGCAAAGTCTCCTGCAACACATCCTCAACGCAATCTCTGGCTGACAGCATCCGCTTGGCCAGGAATGCACGCAGCACCTCGGAAGCTTCACGAAGGAAACGCTCATAGGCAGTCTGGTCGCCACCTTGCGCCCGGATGAGGAGTTCGGCGATTTGCTGGTCACGAACAGGATTCAAGCGTTCTCAGCTCCAGTTTGTCGCCGGACGGCGCGAGGCAGGACGCAAGCTAATGCGTTCGATCCACCGATTTGGTTACACGAAGTGAGCGGATGTAACCGATCAACCCGAAGCCGCGCATTGATATCCATCTATCAATGAGTTCCGGACCTACGATGACCTTTTCCGCATTGCAGCGATTGCCGATCTTCATTCTGTTCGTACTGACCCTGCCCGTCCATAGTCACGCGGCTACGCCCCGCTTCAAAGCCGTCGCCTTCGACTACTTCGTCATCTTCGACCCGAACTCGATCGTTCCCGCCGTCGAAGAGGTGGTTCCGGGAAGGGCGCTGGAATTCACGCGCGCGTGGCGAAGCAAGCAGTTCGAGTACGGCTTCCTCCGCTCGATCACGAGGCAACACGCGGACTTCTTCCAGGTCACGGGCGATGCACTCGACTACACCGCCGCTGCGATGCAGGTGCGTCTGGATCGAGAGGCGCGAGCACGGCTCCTGAACGCGTACCTGACCTTGGAACCCTGGCCCGACGCGCAGCCGGCGTTGGAGCGACTCAAAGCGGCAGGTGTGCGCATCATAACCATTGCCAACTTCAGCCCCATGATGCTTCGCGCCAATGCGGATCGCGCCGGCATTACCGCCAACTTCGATCAGCTACTCAGCACCGCTCGCAACAGCACCTACAAGCCGTCTGCCGAAGCGTATGCCCTCGGCATGCAGGAACTCGGCCTGAAGAAGGAGGAGATCGTGTTCGCGGCCTTTGGCGGTTGGGACGCGTACGGAGCGAAGAGCTTTGGCTATCCGACCTACTGGGTGAACCGTTTCCGATTGCCCGCCGAGCGGCTCGGCACGCTGCCCGATGGTATGTCACATGATATGAACGGGCTATTGCAGTTTGTGCTGGGTGAGGCCGCAGATGCGGCTCAATGAGCGAGCCAGCTGGCAAGGGACTAGCCGGTCACTGGTGATGACTATTGGGCAAGATCCCGTCGATCGCCCACTGATTCGTAGACAACTTCCTGCGCTGGAGAGACCCATGCAACCTTATCGTCGAACGCTGCAAGTCGCTTTGCTGATCGCCGTCGGGCAAGCCTCCCATCCAGATGCGGTGGCTGGCGAAGTGAGTCCCAATCAGGTGATCTCGGCACTCGAGCAAACCTTCGGCGTCCACCCAGGTGAGCGCCGCAATCACATCAAGGGCACGTGCGCAGCCGGAACATTCGTCGGATACGAAGCCGTACGACCATACACCCGCTCTGCCCTCTTCAATGGACAGCCAGTGCCGGTCATCGCACGATTCTCGCTGCCCGGGGGCAATCCGCACGTCGCTGATACAGCGCGCACTCCACGCGGACTCGCGCTCGAATTCGTGCTTGCCGAGGGAGGCAGGCAGCACATGACGATGCTGAATACACCGGTATTCGGAGCAAGTTCGCCTCAGACTTTCTTGAACGATATCGTTGCGAAGCAACCGAGCAAGGAGACAGGCAAACCCGATCCAGAGCGCATCAAGGCATTTCACGCGTCTCATGCGGACAGTCGGGCCCAAGCGGAGTTCCTGGCGCGGCACAACCCTCCGCCGAGCTGGGCCAACAGCAGCTACTTCGGCATTCATACCTTCAAGTTCCTGAACCGAGCCTCCTCTGCGACGCTCGTGCGGTGGCGCTTCGTACCGAAGGACGGAGCGGTCGAACTCACCGATGCACAACTGGCTTCCGCGCCTCAGCAGTTTCTCGAAGCCAATCTCATCGAAAGGGTCCGCCGTGGGCCCGTCCAGTGGGACATGATCGTGACGATCGGCGAGCCCGGCGACCCCGAGACCGATCCGACAAGGCCCTGGCCGGCGGACCGTCACGAGATCAAGGCCGGAACGCTCACGATCGCTTCGGCTCAACCGCAGAAGGGCGCTGCGTGCGAGAAGGTGAACTTCGATCCGTTGGTCATGAGTGACGGTATTCAGCCGACGAATGATCCTGTGCTGCTGTTTCGCTCGCCCGCCTACGCGATCTCTTTCGGTAAGCGCTTGTCGGGGCAGTAGCGGAGGCTGGCCCGAATTGTCAGGCTGAGCGTTGACTCACCGCGAGTTGCTCGTGCGCACCTGAAGCCGCGACGTGCTACCGGCGTCACTTCTTCTCGTATCGCGTAAAAACATAGTCCTTTGCTTTCACGATCGTGTGGCACGCTGCCCCGCATTTCGCGCCCGTTCCGTTCGGTGCGAATCCGTCGGTGGAAGCGTTGTAGTCGAAGCGGCCGTATCCCCAGCCGCCACTGTCCGGAAATCTCTTGCTGTCCTTGACCATGACCGCCACATCCTTCAGCTTGTCGGGGATGGACACCTTGAACGGCGCCTCGGCACTCTTCTTCGGTGCGTACTGAATCTTGACGGTCTTGGCGCCGTTGGGAAACGATTGACCGTTTCCCGGGACGCCGGCGGCATACGCCTTGATCATCACTGGATTCGCGACGATGACGTTGAAGGTCTCATCACCGTCCATTCCCTCTCCTCTGTCCGTGTGACTCACTGAGACCACTTCCCAGGTCTCGTAGCCTTTGAACTCCGACAGAGATACTCCATCCGGGATCCGGACCGCGTACTTGTCAGCCGCGGAAGCCATGCTGGTCAGACTCACCAGTACGAATGTCGCCATCAGGCTGTAGTTGGGCTTCATGAAAGTCTCCTGTGACATCGAAAGGTGGATTCCGCCGCTGCGGAATCCACCCATCTGACGAGGCGAACGGCCCGGGCCTGCGGTCTATCCGCGCAGCGACTTGAAGCCGGCGCGAATCTCCTCGGAAAGAAGCATCGGCTGTTCCCACGCGGCGAAATGGCCGCCCTTGGCGGGCTTGTTGTAGTGGACGAGCTTGGGATACGCCTGCTCCGCCCAGCTTCTCGGCGCCTGGTACATCTCAGTCGGAAAGGCGCTTGCCGCCACCGGCACCTTCACGCCCCGTGGCTGGAAGAAGGCAAGCTTGTTCTCCCAGTAAAGGCGAGCCGCGGACACTCCACACTTCGTCAGCCAGAACAGTGTGATGTTGTCGAGCACATCGTCCGGCGTCAGGCCTTCCTTCACACCGTCGAAGCTCCTTGCGATCAGCTCCAGACTGCGTGCGTCGTGATCGAGCATGAAGGTGGCGAGGCCGACGGGTGAGTCCGTCAATGCCGTCAGAGTCTGCGGGCGCGTGGCCATGAAGAAGCCGTAGTAAACGTTCTTGTAGAAAGCGCTCAGCATTTCGTAGCAGTGCTTCTCATCAGCGGAGAGTCCTGCTGGTACCGGCGCGCCCGCGAGCGCCGCAGCGTCGATCGAGGGCGGGATAACCTGAGGCATGTTGGTGTGGACGCCCAGCAATCCCTTCGGCGCCTGCGCGCCCATCAACTCGGCAACGATCGCGCCCCAGTCGCCTCCCTGCGCCACGTAGCTTGTGTAGCCGAGACGCTTCATCAACACGTCCCAGGCGCGCGCGATGCGTTCAGGTCCCCAGCCGGTCGAGGTGGGCTTGCCGGAGAAGCCGTACCCCGGAATCGATGGGATGACGACGTGGAACGCATCGGCAGCGGTGCCGCCATGCGCCGTCGGATTGGTCAGCGGCTCGATGAGCTTCAGTTGCTCGATGATGGAACCTGGCCAGCCGTGGGTGATGATGATCGGCAGCGCACCCTCGTGCTTCGACCGCACATGGATGAAATGAATATCGAGGCCATCGATCTCGGTGATGAAGTTGGGCACGGCGTTCAGCCGGGCTTCCACCTTGCGCCAGTCGTACGCGGTTCCCCAGTACTTCACGAGCTTCTCCACCGTTGCGAGCGGCACCCCCTGGGAGAAATCCGCTACCGTCTCCTTCTCTGGCAAACGCGCCGCGGCGATGCGCCTGCGCAACTCGGTCAGGTCGGTCTCAGGAAAATTCACGCGGAACGGGCGAAGCGAACTGCTTTCGCCTCCTGCTGCTTTCGGATTCGCGCTCATGACCTCACTCCTGCTGGATGAAAAGATGCCGGGAAGAGTCAGCGAACCTGCAGCAACCGATGCTGCTGCAGCTCCACAGAAGCTTCGGCGATCGATACCCGGGGTCTTCTGCATGACGGACTCCTCGCGTTGCTGGATGGTTGAGGTGGAAGTGTCTCTACTGGCTTCCACGCGGGGTGATCACATCAGCAGCGGGGGTTCGTGCGTATTGCACGATGGACTAGTGATCCGGCCGTTCGTATCGAAGCTGGCGAATCGCATTTCGCGAAGCGCAACGGCAATAGACGTGGGCTTGGATGATTGCGGCGGAGCGCAGTGCCGCGGACGATCAGACGGACTACCCGTATGGCCGTCGTGAACTTTGGTTCAGCCGTGCACCGGCAGCGTGAACTTCAGGATGGCGCCGCCCGGCAAGTTCGCGTCAGCCCAAAGCCGACCGCCGTGGGCATCGATGATGGACCGGCAGATCGACAGGCCGATTCCAACGCCTTCCGCCTTGGTCGTATAAAAGGAGTCGAATATTCGTTCGCGATCCTCGACCGCGATACCCGGCCCGGAATCGGCGATGGCAACGACGAGTCCCTCGATTGGACTCATCTCGGTGCTGATGGTCATCTCGCGAACGTCGCTCGCGTACCCGACGATGGCCTCCATGGCATTGAGGATCAGATTCAGGATCACCTGCTGCAGCTGCACCCGGTCAGCGCGAACCAGCGGCATGTCGTCACCGAGACGCATCTGAATAGTTACACCATGCCTGGACAATTCTCCCCGGATCAGCGCAATGATCTCGACGATGGCGTCCCTGACATCCACGTGCTCCATCCGCGGTGGGACCTTCTTCACCTGATCGCGGATGCCGCCAATGATGTCGCTCGCACGGTACGTGTCGGCGACGACGCTTTCCAGCGCGTCTCTCACTTCGCTCAGATCAGGCGGATCCCGCCGCAGGAAGCGCAGCGCTGCGTTCGCGTTGTTCCGCGCTGCACCGATCGGCTGATTCACTTCATGCGCGATGGAAGCAGCCAGCTGACCCATCGTCGCGAGCCGGTTCGCGTGGGCCAGCTCCGTCTGCAGTGACCGCAGCACGTCCGCTGCCTGCCTGCGCTCAGTGAGGTCGATGACGAATGCCACGCCCTGACTGCCGCCCTCCTCGAACGTGGCCACACCGATCAAAACCGGCACGCGACTGCCGTCCTTGCGGAAGAATTCCTTCTCGAACGGCCGAAGGATGCCGGTCTGCTTCAACGCGGGCAGCCATTGCTCCTCATCCCGATCGCGCCAATCCGGCGGCGTCAGATCCGTCCAGCGCATCGTGCTCGCAACGAGATCCTCGCGTTCGTATCCCACCATGCGCAGGAACGCGTCGTTGGCTTCGATGATCCGTCCCTCCAGGTCCCAGATCATGATGCCGATGATGTTGGCGTCCACGAGGCGGCGGATTCTGGCCTCACGCTCGGCGAGATCGCGATAGAGACGGGCGTTCTCGATCGAGATAGCCACCTCTGAAGCCAGCAACTTGAGGATCGTCATGCGGGCCGGCGTGAACACATGCGCCGTGAGATTGTTCTCGAGGTACAGCATTCCGAGCAATCGCGCCTGCTTGAGAATCGGCAGGCACAGGACAGAACGAGCACGATGGCTCACGATGTAGACATCGTCGGAGAACGCACTGTGGCCGAATGCATCCTGAAGCAGGACTGGCTCTTTGGTACGCAGTGCATACCTGAAGACAGCCAGTGGAAGGTCGCCTTCTGTCACGGCACCCTGTCGCAGTGCAACTCGCACTGTGTCGCTGTCAGTCACGCCTTCGGCCTGGATCTGGTATTCATCCGCACTCGGAAGAATCAGCAGGCCGCGTTCAGCGCCGGCGTGCTCGATGGCGGTGCGCAGCAGTGTGTGAATGAGCCTTTCGAGCACGATCTCACCAGAAACCGCCTCTGATACCTTGATCACCGTAGCGAGATCCAGGTGCTCGATGGGCGCGACCATCGTCGCCGTCGGTTCGGCGCTCGGCTTCTCCGCCTTCAGTTGCGGAAACTGCTGCTCCAGCTGCCGCACCTTCCCGTCCGCACCCCAGCGCTGGTAGCAATACCGTGCGTCACGCAGGTATGCCGCCGCGATCTTTTCGAAGCCACGTGACAGGTAAAAGCGACCGGCCAGCTCGTTGGAGAACGCCTCGTGGTGCACAAACCCGTTCACACGGGCAGCGCGAATGGCCTTCTCATAGAGATCCTGGGCTTCGAGCGTTCGACCCTCAATCCGCGCCAACTCCGCACCCGCAATGGCGGCTCGATTCTCGAAGGTTGCCGGGTTGTGCTCCGCCCACAACGCAAGCTGCCTGTGATGCGCGGCCAGCGCCGTGACATGCGTGGGCTTCAGTTCATCAGAGGCAACATCCCAGGCCGCGGCATGCGCGAGCGCCCCGTACAACGGATGCTCTGCTGTTTCGAACTGTCCGGATGACGTCCAGGCCAGCGGATCGGCGTGAAGCGAAGCTTCGACCGCCGAGGCACGGTCGCCGGACAGGAAGCGAGCCTGTGATTTCCGCGTCCAGTAGTAGAACTCTGCCAGCGCCAGATTGCGGTTGCTCGACAGCCGCCGCTCCGTCTCGGCCTCGGTGTAGTCGTCATAGTCCATCGACCCGAAAGCGGGAGTCAGTCCACGGAGCGTGCGGATGAGTCCCAGCTGCGCCCCGCACAACTCCACGACCAGACCAAATCCATGCTGCTTGGCAAAGGCAAGGCCCTTCTCGCATTCAGATTGCACCTCGGAAAGCGGGTCGCCCACTGCCAGATAGTTGGTGACGATCTGATCCCAGCTGTACGAGGCAAACGTCAGATCACCCACGCGATACGCTGCATCGAAGGCACGCCGGATGAGGTCGCGCCCGCTGGCTACGTGCTTCACCCATGGAAGCACAGTGCATCCGACATTCATGTAGGTTCGGGCCTGGTAGCGCGTCAGGCCGCGCTTCTCGACCAGGTCATAGCCAAGTTGCCCGAACCGGAAAGCATCCTTGTAGTTGTTGAATCGCGGACCACCGAACATGGCCAGCCACACATAGCCGAAACACGAACCGTCGCAATTGCCGTGCTCCAGGCTCAGTGTCACCAGCCGGCAGACCACGAGCGTCGACAGGTTCTCGTCGAACATCAACGATGGCGTGACGATTTCGGTCGTGACATCCATCGTGTCGAGGATCTCGGGATTCGTGATCAGCGGCAGATCGATCAGGTCTTCGATCTGCCGCCCGCCGAGCAGAACCCAGATACGTTCGTACTCGCGCTGCACATCTTCGCGGCTCGGATGATTCGGCCACACTGTTCCGTCACGCCGCAGCCATTCCAGAAACACATCGACGCTGCGATCGCTGCGGTCGAGTGTCGTGTAGAGGGTGAGCCTCAGTCGCGTGACAACGCAGTAGTCGTGGCGATTTCTGGCACGACGCGCGAGCTCGGAAAGACGTTCCTCCGCGGCGGTCATGTCGGCCGTGAGCAGTTCGCATTCCGCCATCAGGTACTCGATGGCGAAGATGAGTCCGTAGTTGCGATCCCAGGTGTCCTCGTCCAAGAGCGCACGGCCCGCCCTAAGGTATTTGAGCGCCGAGACATAGGCCGTCGATACCTTCGCGCGTCGACCGGCCACCAGATTGAGATTCGCAACGCGCTCGCGCTGCCCAGTGGAGGCAATCAGGTGGGAACCGCGGTTCAACTGGTTGACGATCTCGAAGACGGACTCCTCGAGTTGTGTTGCCGGCGTTTGTTCTGCGAGCAGCATGCCGATATGCAAATGCACCGCGGCACGCTGCTGCTGCGGGATCAACGAGTACGCCGCCTCCTGCACGCGGTCGTGCAGAAAGCGGTAGGAATCTTCAGACCGGAAAATCAGGCCTGCGAGAACCGCGTCCCAGAGATGCTCATGAAGTCGATCTATCGGTTCCTCGTACACCATGCTGAGCATGCCGAACTCCGCACGGTTGCCCATGCACGCAAACTGCTGGAGCGCTTTCTGGGTTGCCGCAGGCAGCCGCGCCAGCTTTCCGACCATGAGTTCGACGACATTGTCCGTGTAGCCTTTGGCCCGAATGCGTTCGAGATCCCATCCCCAGCGCCCGCCGACGTAATCGAAGGCCAGCAGTCCTTCATCAGCAAGCGTCCCGATGAACTGAATGGCGAAGAAGGGATTGCCCGTCGTCTTTTCGTGCAGCAGGTTCGCCAGGGGCGCAGCCCGCGCGGCTTCGCATCGCAATGAATCCGAGAGAAGCTGCTCCAGATCGTCGCGCGTGAGCGGCGCCAGGACGATGTCGCGCAACGTCGCACCGCCCTGCCGCATGACCTGGAGCTTGCGCATCAGCGGGTGTGTGGCGCTGACTTCGTTGTCTCGGTAGGCTCCGATGAGAAGCAGATTCTGCAGGTCCGGCTGCGTCAGCAGGTCCTCCAGCAAGTCGAGCGTCGCTACATCGAGCCATTGCAGGTCATCCAGAAAGAGGGCCAGAGGATGCTCGGGCGTGGCAAACACACTGATGAATCGACGAAAGACCAGCTGGAAGCGGCGTTGCGCTTCCTGCGGTGCGAGCTCAGGCACGGGCGGCTGCTCGCCCAGGATGTGCTTCAGTTCCGGAACCAGATCGACGATCAACGAGGCATTCGGATCCAGCGCCTCTCGCAGCGCATCGCGCCAGGTGAGCAATTCCCGCTCGTTCTTGCTCAGCAGCGGCCGGACCAGGCTTTGGAACGCCTGGGCCAGCGTTGCATAGGGAATGTCCCGTTTGTATTGGTCGAACTTCCCGGAGGCGAACAAGCCGCGCGGCGGCACGAGTGGCTTGTGCAGTTCATTGACGACGGCGGATTTTCCGATGCCGGAGTATCCGGACACGAGTACCAGTTCGGGACGGCCGCCGGCCACGATGCGATCGAATGCGTTGAGCAGGGTGTCGATCTCTGGATCGCGACCGTACAGTCTCTCGGGAATGTTGAGTCGATCGGGGGCTTCCCGTGCACCGGGCGCGAAATCGCTCACCAGGCGCTGCGATTCCCACTCCAGCAGGCACCGGCGCAGGTCACCTTCCACTCCCGCTGCCGTTTGATATCGCTCCTCCGCTGTCTTCGACAGCAGCTTCATCGTGATTGCAGACACGGACGTGGGCACATCCCGGCGCCGCTCGGCGGGTGTCTGCGGTTGTCTTGCGATGTGGCAATGCACCCACTCCATCGGATCGGAGGCCGTGAATGGCAGCGCGCCGGTGAGCATCTCGTAGAACGTCACGCCAAGTGAGTAGAGATCGCTGCGCGAATCGATGGAGCGATTGACGCGCCCCGTCTGCTCCGGCGCCATATAGGCGAGCGTTCCGGCGATGAACTCGGGAGGCGCCGGCGGCTGCCGTTCGCGCGGCAGCCGGGAGGCAATGCCGAACCCAGTCAGCCAGACCTTCTCTGTCGCAGCGTCCGCGAGTACGTTCGCGAGCTTGATGTCCTTGTGGATGACGCCGCGTCCATGCAATCGACTCAGAGCACCCGACATGCCGATTGCGAGCCGCAGGAACTTGCCGATCTCCATGGGGCCCTGAACCAGGCGATCGAGCGGCTCGCCACCGGCGTAGTCGACGATCAGCATCGTGCGTCCGTCTGTTCGAATCAGTTCGAGCGGGCGCACAGCCCATGAAGCGTCGAGGTGATCCTTGAGTTCGTACTCGCGGGTCAACCGATTGAGGCCTTCGACCGACGGATAGTCGGCATCAGGCGGCACAGGGATGAACGCGTACCTATCGGTGCCTCCGCCATCGCCTGGCAGCTTGCAGAATGCGCGTTCCGTGTCATGCCACAGAACCTCGCCTCCCGCAGGCACTGACTCGTTCAATTGCGGATTGCCGAGACGCATTCCCCAATCCCACCGCCATTGCTTCGTGTTCGAAGTGGAGCATGGATAAATGTCGCGGAGAACCGGCATGGTATCTCCGGACCCGCGAGCCAGGAACGCCCCATGAAAAATGCCTGCCGAAAATCACTAATCTGATTGTGCTCCCACACGGCGCGCGCATGCGGACCGCAGGCACCGGATCAATGCAGATTCGTCCAACGGCTTGCGCAGATAGCACTCGACGCCCAAAGTCCGCATGCGTTCTTCCGTGTGAACGTTCGGATAGCCAGTGACGAGAATCGTCGGGATCTCCTGCCCGGTGGCCAGCAGGTGCTCGAACAGTTCGACGCCCGTCATCAGCGGCATCTGGACATCGGCGACCAGGCAAGCGGTCGAGGCAAGCCGGGACGATGCAAGGAAGTGGGCGGCCGATGGATAAGCGGCAACATCGTACCCCAACGACTTGAGGAGTCTTCTCATCGAGTCGAGAAACGACCGGTCATCGTCGACGATCGCGATCAGTGATGGATGGGACAACACGCCCTCTGGCCTCGCAGCCGAAATGCCGCGCAACCGCGGTATGTGCAGAACCTCTGCGTGAAGAATGACACCTGTAACCACATTGAAACCCTAAGCCTTGGTTTAGAGCGCGTGCGTGGGCAAGGGGCTAAGGTGAAGCTACACTTACATAACAAGGGCGGGAATGTGCTGGGGACAGAGGGCACCACCGTGGATCTAAGTTCGCGGGCAAAGCCTGCGCCGGATTCCGGCGCATGCGTCGTCGTCATCGACGACGATGCCGAGTTCCGCGAATCCCTCGGACGACTGTTGCGATCGGTGGACCTTCAGCCGCGTCTATTCGCATCCATTGCCGATTTTCTCTCCGCCGAACTTCCCGACTCACCGACCTGTCTCGTGCTGGACGTACGCCTGCCCGGCCGCAGCGGTCTGGACTTTCAGCGCGATCTTGCGGAAGCAGGCATCGATCTGCCGATCATCTTCATCACGGGCTACGGCGACATCCCGATGACCGTACAGGCGATGAAGGGTGGCGCCATCGAGTTCCTCACTAAACCGTTTCGTGATCAGGACCTGCTGGACGCAGTGAATGTTGGGCTGGCTCGCGACAGCTCTCGGCGGGAAAAAGAGGAATCCCTGAGCGATCTTCGAGCGCGATTCGAAGTTCTCACGCCTCGTGAGCGAGAAATCCTCTTTCAGATCGTGGAAGGCCGACTGAACAAGCAGATTGCAAGCGACATGGGCGTCACCGAAACGACCATCAAGGTTCATCGCAGCAATCTGATGCGGAAGATCAAGGCGCCGTCGTTTGCGGAGCTTTGCCGGATGGTGGATCGGTTGAGGGGGGATACTAAATCAGGTTAGCCCGCGGTCGCCTGAACAGCAGATCGACCGCCGATGGGCGTGTGTACGCCGGCACGAAGCGTTCGGCCGGGATCTCGTGCGACGTTGTCATGGCTCGTTGCTCTACGCGCTTCACGGGGTCCAGTCATTGGACTGGCTTGGTGTTCGCCCTGGCTGCCTTCTCCTCTTCGCGCGCACCCGCGAGGATTCCAGGAAGAGCGTAGTTGCCCTCGTGACACGCGTATTCGTAGATCGGCGTTGACATCCGATGCAATGGCATCTCGCCCCGCCATGCGCCGATGAAGATTTCGGGATCCTCCACTTTGAACTCATAGCGAATGCTCGCCTCGGCGGTACGCGTGAAGCGTTCGACGACCTTCAGTGCCCGAGACGTCGGGACGCGACGATAGATGGCGCCGCCGCCGATCTGAATGTATTGCTGAGGATTGAACTGACTCGTTTCGACGACCAGCGTATCGCCTTCCCAGCGTCCCACCGAATGACCCAGCCAGGGACGAATCGCCTCCGGCAGAGGTGCGTCGTCGAGATGAATGATGCGCGCATCGTGTGGCATCTCGACCATGATCACCACGTGCCTCGGACCCTGGACGATCTGATAGTTGCTGTTGTAGATCACCGGCAGCATGGGTGGACCGGAGGCATTGCCGAATGCGGCAAGGCAGCGCTCGGCCAACGGGCGGCCCTCGGGACCTTCGAACGCGCGCTCACTCGCTGCGTTGTTGATCTCCGCTGAGAGCTTCGCCCCCAGGGGCGTGAACGGGGGCAATCGTCCGTTCATGGGCTCGACGATCAACGAGCTCCGAAACTGGCCATCGACGTAGGCGATCTTCGTGCCTGGGTCCATCCAGAACAGGTTGTAGCCGCCTGGATCGCCGCCAGCCTTGAGCTGCGTGCCCGGATCGCTGGGCGCATCCGCGGCCGCAAGCCGCTTCGCGATGGACAATTCCATGGCGCGCGCTTCCTGTTCCGCCAGTACGAGTTTGTTGCCGAGACTCGCGGGTCGCTCGACTGGCGTCAGCGTGGAGTTCGTCCATATGCCCTGCAGATCGGGTTGTCCGTGCAACGTTCGAGGTGCACGGTACCCGGCGGCTTCGGTTGGGGAGGCCACGAACGCCAGAAAGCAGAGAAACGGCACAGCAGCGCGAGAAGTGAGCATTACACGCTCCGGGATAGGAAGATCATCACGATTTCTGCAGGCGCGTAGTGTGAGCCACGAATCGGGCCCCTCTCCCTGGCTTGAACAAAGTTAACAGTGTCATGCAGTGAACTGCCATTACGTGCCCATGCGGTCTTCGAGCCGCTTGCGAAAGCGTCGACTCAATCGCAATCGAACCTTGGACTTCAAGACGACCTCGTACTCGCCGTTGCTGCGCGGCTTGAGCCCATGGATGCGATCGAAGAGCGCCTACGCACCACTTATAGTGCTCGCGCTTCCCTTGCCTTCTTGAACATGCGTCACAACAAAACAGTTGCGAACGCAACTGTTCGCCGCTAGGCTTCCCGCCGTTCCAGTAGTTTTGTGCGGCGAAGGCTGCAATCGAAGAGAGAAGAGACTTCCATGTTGTCGAACGGCACAGCCATCTTCAGAACGCTACGCGATACGAATCGCGCCGCGCTCGGCTGCCCGTCGATTCTGGGTAGCTGGTTGCGGTCGTTCGCGAAAGATTATCGCGAACACGGGACCCAACCCGCCGTCTGACCGCCTTCTGAGCTCCCGAGCCCCGAAGGCATAAGCCGGACGGGGCACTACCCAGAAATGGGATGTGGGAGCCAATACCACCCGAGATTCATCGGGATCGGTCCAAAACCCCCAAGTGTCCTGTCCGCACGGATTCGCACGTTCGCGCGTGTGTTTCCCCTGCGACGCAAGCCCGTCACAGGTCGCTGTTTAACAATTTGGTTTGATCATGGGCTCTCGCCCAAGGTCTCGCACACGCGTCTGCACTCAGAGGCGAGCGGGATCGGTCTGCGCGTCAAACACGCGCTTGCAGATCTGCGGCGAGTTCGAGGGTGAGAGCCCAGGAGCAAGTGAGATATTTTTGAAGCACGTTCACGCGTGAGGGTCTCACTCGCTCCGAAATCTGCGGAGGTAGCTCAATTGGCAGAGCGCGAGTCTTCCAAACTCGAGGCTATGGGTTCGATCCCCATCTTCCGCCCCATTTCCTTATGCACGTTGTGCTCCCGATGCGGTGCGAGCGAACGGGCATCTTAGTCGATCATGCGGATGTAGTTCAGTCTGGCAGAACGCGGCGTTGCCAACGCCGAGGTCAGGGGTTCGAGCCCCCTCGTCCGCACCAACTTGCTTCGGGCCTGTAGCTCCAATTGGCAGAGCCGCTGCTTTGCACGCAGATGGATGTGAGTTCGAGTCTCACCAGGTCCACCAATCTTCGCCCGTGTAGCTCAGATGGCAGAGCAGCCGCCTTGTAAGCGGCAGGTCGGTTCGAGTCCGACCATCGGCACCAATTTTTTCACACAAGGAGAATGTCATGAGCATCGAGGCAATGACGAAGATCGACAACCTGAAGTCATGGACCTCGGGCGTCGATATCGACTGGGAGTCGGTGAACCAGCTGCGCAACATCGCACAGCTGCCGATTCTCGCAGGACACGTGGCAGTAATGCCGGACGTGCATCTCGGCAAGGGAGCAACTGTGGGTTCGGTGATCCCTACGAAGGCGGCGATCATCCCGGCCGCGGTCGGCGTGGACATCGGCTGCGGAATGATTGCGCTGCGCACCGAGCTGAAGGCCAATGACCTGCCGGATTCGCTCGCTCGACTGCGTTCGCGCATCGAGGCCCGCGTGCCGGTCGGATTCAACCATCACGACGCACCGGTCAACCCGTTGCATGATGGATTGCGCGGCCGCGGCCTGGTGAATGCAGGCAAGCAGTTGTCTGCACGATATGACGGACTGTCGATCATGGAAAGGATCGGCAAGTTCGATCATCAGCGCGTCTTCCGGCAGCTGGGAACGCTCGGCGGAGGTAATCACTTCATCGAGCTGTGCCTGGACGAGTCGAGCGATGTGTGGGTGATGTTGCACTCCGGGTCCCGGAACATCGGCAAGACGATCGGGGAATGTGCGATCCACATGGCCCGAAAGATCGCCGAGGCGAAGGAAACGCACCTCAAGGACAAGGACCTGGCCTGGCTCGACGAAGGAACCGTCGAGTTCGACCTGTATGTCGAGGGTTTGCGCTGGGCTCAGGACTACGCGGCTCACAACCGTGCGCTGATGATGCATGCCGTGCTGCTGGCACTGCGTGAGGAGTTCGGCCGCGAGGTCGCGACGTTCGAAGGCGCCATCAACTGTCACCACAACTATGCGAATGTCGAAGAGCACTTCGGCCAGCAGGTTTGGGTGACGCGCAAGGGCGCGGTGTCGGCTCGGAACGGCGAACTCGGGATCATTCCCGGATCGATGGGCGCCAAGTCGTACATCGTGCGCGGCAAGGGCAACGAGGACGCGTACTGCTCGTGTTCGCACGGTGCTGGCCGTCGTTTGTCGCGTGGCGCTGCAAAGCGGGCATACACGCTCGCGGACCTCGAAGCGCAGACCGCCGGTGTTGAATGTCGCAAGGACGAAGGTGTCCTGGATGAAATTCCGGGTGCCTACAAGGACATCGACACCGTGATGGCCGCACAGACCGATCTCGTCGAGGTCGTCCGTACCTTGAAGCAAGTGATGTGCATCAAGGGTTGATATCGAGGATGGGATGCACGGACTGCGTCCCCTCCTCCTTTCTGAAGATCCCTTCCTGGCGGAACGGCATACGCGCTGCGCTCAGAACGCAGTGTCCTTGCGGACGTCCCGGTTCGAGTCCGGGGGAAGGGACCACTTCGTCGAGTCATGCGGGCGTGGCGAAAAGGGTAGACGCGGCCCAAAAACGTTGTCAGTCGGGTCGGCTGAAAAAGCTACGCAGGTCATTGAGCGGCGATACATGGTTGCGGATGCACCGAACGGCTGGTTGTACCGGTCGCTAGGGAAGCGCGTTTCCAAGTCGACGATCTCTCCGAGTAATGACCGGAGTTCTGCGAATTGCAGGTTCGAGTCCTGTCGCCCGCACCATTTTCCTGGTTGATTTCGATAAACAAGCTTCGGTAGCAGAACTCTGCTTCCACCTTCCCCCGCCCACCACACACCTTGCGCCTGTGGCGAAATTGGAAGACGCGCTGCACTTAAAACGCGGTGACCGAAGGTTGTGCCGGTTCGATTCCGGCCAGGCGCACCATGGATCGTTAGCTCAACTGGCGGAGCATCCGCTTTTAACCGGACGGCGAGGGTTCGATCCCCTCCGGGCCCACCAGCACTTGGGGCTTCGTCCAGCGGCAGGACATCGCGCTTTGAACGCGAGAAGCCAGGTTCGAATCCTGGAGCCCCAGCCATATGCGATTGCAGATGCCACGTTAACTCAGCGGCCAGAGTGCTCGCCTGTCTAGCGAGAAGTCACGGGTTCGAATCCCGTACGTGGCGCCACACATTCATGGTCTATTCCGGGAACATAGGTAACGGATTATTCCGGAGACATGGGTAACACC
>JACZCZ010008364.1_pt1 | contig 19110 bp, 13 predicted proteins | sample 8641811 | NCBI WGS metagenome assembly JACZCZ01 (sample SAMN15324610, study PRJNA640507) | soil metagenome | isolation source: intercropping peanut in the first line | place: China: Luxin town, Laibin City, Guangxi Province | collected 2019-07-25 | depth 10cm m | reverse complement strand
TTGATGTTGGTGAACACCTTGAACTCGCGCGAGCAGCGCACGTCGTAGCCATAACTGGATGTGCCGTAGCTGACGATGCGCTCGCCGTTGGCGTGCTTCACCTGCCCCGGCTCGAAGGGTTCGATCATGCCCTGCTGCTCGGCCATGCGGCGGATCCAACGGTCGCTCTTGATGCTCATGCAAATCCTGGTGTGGTGGGGCGAAGGCCACGCGGACGGCGCGCGGCGGACAGGGAATTGTAGGGCGGGCCCCGGCCCGCCGTCTTCGCCGGCCGTTAGACCAGCGAGGAGACGATGGACAACGGCGCGCGCGGGCGCTGGGCCAGCGTCGCCGCCATGACCCGCGCCGTCTGCCGGTAGGCCTGCGCCACCGCCGAATCGGGCGCAGCGACCACGACCGGCTGGCCGGCGTCGCCCTGCTCGCGGATGGTGATGTCCAGCGGCAGCGAGCCCAGCAGCGGCACGCCGTACTGCGCCGCCATCCGTTCGCCGCCGCCCTGCCCGAACAGGTGCTCCACGTGGCCGCAGTTGGAGCAGGTATGGACGGCCATGTTCTCGACGATCCCCAGCACCGGCACCTCGACCTTCTCGAACATCTTCAGCGCTTTCTTGGCGTCCAGCGTGGCGATGTCCTGCGGGGTGGTGACGATGACCGCCCCGGCCACCGGGATCTTCTGCGCCAGCGTCAGCTGGATGTCGCCCGTCCCCGGCGGCAGGTCGATCAGCAGGTAATCCAGGTCACCCCACAGCGTGTCGTTGAACAACTGCATCAGTGCCGAGGTGGCCATGGGGCCGCGCCAGATCATCGGCGTGTCCTGGTCGACCAGCAGGCCGATGGACATGGCCTCCACCCCGAACGCCCGCATCGGTTCGATCGACTTGTTGTCCGGGCTGTCCGGCCGCCCCGACAGGCCCAGCATGGCGGGGATGCTGGGGCCATAGACGTCGGCGTCCAGCAATCCGACCCTCGCCCCCTCGGCCGCCAGGGCCAGGGCCAGGTTCACCGCCGTGGTCGACTTTCCTACCCCGCCCTTGCCCGAGCCGACCGCGATGACGTTGCGAACGCGGGGGTGGGGGGACAGGCTGCCTTGGACCGCATGGGTGCGAGGGCGCTCAAAAGTAGTTTTCAGATCAATCACTTGCAAGACTCAGGCATCATTTCAGTCGCTCCATTGTCGCATTCGGGCCACGAGATGCCTGTCAGCACACAAACCTGAACAAATCGAACAAGTTCATGACTTTTGGTCATGGAAAATTAAGACAGTTGTGTTATGCGAATTACATTAATTTCATGTTAACGTCGATTTCAGGACGCCCTTGTGCGGCCTGGATCACGGATTGATCCGCTTCGGGGTCGCTTCTCGTTCGGATTTTTAGGGGATTCACCAACATGAACTACGGAAACGCGAGAGCGCTCCGTCGCAGCCGTCTTTGCGCGGCGCTGATTGCGGCGATTGCGATACCCGGCGCTGGCCATGCGCTTGCTCAGGACACTGGCGGCCAAACCCAAGCGCCCGCACAGGGAGGAGCCACGACCCTCGACAAGGTGACGGTGACGGGATCCCGCATCGCACGTTCCCAGGTGGAGGGTCCGTCGCCGGTCACCGTGATCAGCGCCGAGCAGATCGAGGCCGAGGGCTTCGTCAGTGTCAACGACGCGCTGAAGACCCTGACCCAGAATTTCGGCGCGGTACAGAACGAACTGAACTCCGCTGGCGGCTTCACGCCCAACGGCAGCCCGGTCAACCTGCGCGGTCTGGGCCCCGGCCGCACGCTGCTGCTGATAAACGGCCGTCGCGCTGCGGATTACCCGTTCCCGTACAACGGGCAGAGCAACTTCCAGAACTTCGGCAACATCCCGACGGCTGCGGTCGACCGCATCGAACTGGTCGCTGGCGGCGCATCGGCCATCTACGGCTCCGACGCCGTCGCCGGCGTCGTCAACGTCATCCTTAAGAAGAACTACGAAGGCAACGTCCTGCAGCTGCGAACGGGCACCACGACCACCGGTGGCGGCGACTACCTCGACCTCCAGTGGGTCGGCGGCAAGACCGGCGACAACTGGTCGATCACCTACGCGTTGCAGAAGTTCAACGACGAAACCGTGTACGCCTACCAGCGCGACTTCATGGATTCACGCGCGGACAATCCATTGCCCGATGCGGACATCGGCCCGGTCCCCGTGTCGACGCTGCGCATCAGCCGCACGAATACCAACACGCCGAACACGTATTTCGCGCCGCCCTCAGGCACGTGCGACCGCTTCGGTGGAGAGTACGTGGACTACACCTTCCGCACCCGCTACTCGGCGACCAGCCCGCTCGCAGGCCAGATCTACACGTTGGGCAATGCGTGCGGCTATTGGACGGATGTCGGCTACCAGTCGATCGCCAACGGCAACGACGACTACGCCGGCTACCTCTTCGCCAACCTTGATCTCTCGAACGGGATGGAGCTGTGGGCAAGTGCGCAGGCGTACTACTCGAAATCCGACCTGACGGGCGGCCTGGAAGCGATCCTGGGTCCGCACACGGACGGCGTGGGCGTCACCCAGACGTTCTTCGCGACCAATCCCACGATCAACTCCAATGTCACCGTCCAGCGCATCCTGACACCGCAGGAAGTGGGCGGCATCGAAGCCACGCAGCAGAAGTTCACCGAGAAGTCACTGGATGTGGCCGTCGGCGCTCGCGGCAGTTTTGGCGATCGGTTCGATTGGGATTTCACGCTGGGCCGCGCGGACTACAAGGCGGATCGCACCCGCCCGCGCCTGGACGGGTCCGCTGTGACGGACTGGTTCTTCGGCCAGCGGTTGAATACCACGGGCACGCCGCGCTACCTGATCAACCTTGATCGCTGGTACTCGCCGCTGACCCCTGAGCAGTACCGCGGCATGTCGTCGATCCTGAAGTACGACGCGCACTCCTGGGTCAACCAGGCCAGTTTCGTGCTCTCCGGTGACCTGTTCGAACTGCCGGCCGGCCCGCTGGGCTTCGCCGCGGTGGTCGAAGGTACGAGCCAAGGCTACAAGCTGCGTTCACCCGAGGGCATCCTGCCGACGAATCGCACGGTCTACAACCTGACGGGCACCAACGGCGGCGGCGAACGCGACCGCTATGCGATCGGTGCGGAGTTCCGCATCCCGGTGTTCAGCATGCTCAACCTCAGCCTGTCGGGTCGCTGGGACAAGTACGACGATGTCACCAACGTCGACGATGCCAAGACCTGGGGTGCGGGCATCGAGTTCCGCCCGCTCGACACGCTGCTGTTCCGCGGCAACTACGCCACCAGCTTCAAGGCGCCCGACATGCACTTCGTCTATAACGAAGGCAGCGGCAGCTTCTCCAATGTGCTCGATACGTACCGCTGCCTGAATGCGGGCCTGGTGGCCGGTTCCTCGGCTTGCGCCACAACGACCTACACCTATTCGGTGTTCGCGACTAGCCGTGGCGAACCGACGCTGGAAGAGGAACAGGGCAAGTCGTGGTCGGCCGGCCTGGTGTGGGACATCACGGACTCAATGTCCGTCTCGGCTGACTACTACGATATCCGCCTCGAGGGTGCAGTGACGACGCTGAGCAGCACCTTCATCCTCGACGCCGAAGGCGGATGCCTCACCGGCCTGACGCGCAATCGCCAGCCCTACCAGTTCGCCTCGGGCTCGGCATTCTGTCAGGAGATCCTGAGCCGCGTGACGCGTACGGAAGCCCCGGGCGAACCCACGGATCGCGTGACCGGCATCCGCAGCGGTCCGGTGAATCAGGCGTACCAGCGCGTGACCGGTATCGATGCGGCGTTCAACTGGCGTCTGGACACCGATCGCCTGGGCGACTTCCGTTGGCAGGTAGCATGGACGCACACGATCAAGAGCCAGCGCCAGACCTTTGCGACCGATCCCTTGGAAGCCAACTGGCGCGACGATCCGGGTAACTTCGACTTCCGCAGCCGCGTCCGCGGTTCGGTGGGCTGGTCGCTGGATGACTGGTCGGCGAACGTGTTCGCGACGCGCTACGGCTCCCTGCCGAACTGGCAGGAAACCGGCCGCATCGCGCCCTACATCGTCTGGAACGTCAATGTCGGCAAGGAGATCACGGAAAACCTGGACCTGACGCTGTTCGTGAACAACGTCTTCAACAAGTTCCATCCGGAAGACGCCGGCTACAACACCTATCCCTACTTCTGGCGCGCCTACAGTCCGATGGGCCGCGAGATCTCGGCACAGGTGGAGTACAAGTTCTAAGCAACGCAAGTTGCCGCAACACGAGCCCGGTGGCGACACCGGGCTTTTTCTTGGTTGTCGAGGAGGTGCATTCAGCGCGGCGAACGGGCGGCTCCCGCCGGCTCCCCACGATGTTGCCGTCCGCACCTCCAGACAGCAACCATATCCGCGATGAGGCGGGAGTTGGCACGCGTCGCGCATTCCCCGAGCTTTAGCGGCGCATCCCATCTCGATGCGGCACTTTCCAATGCGATCTCCTCACGCCGTTCATGGACGGGGGAGTCGAACCTCTCGCTCAAGGCTCCCTGCCCTGATCGCGAAACTCAAGGACACCGCCCTCCGTGCAGGGCACGTACAGGGGATAAAACGAAACATGAAACCGACCACCGCCGTCGCTTGCCTGCTTTCCATCGCATTCGCGCTGTACGCTACTGTGGCACACGCGCAATCCATCGCTGACTTCGTCAAGCATCCGACCTATAGCAGCGTGCGCATTTCACCTGACGGCAAATTCCTGGCCCTGCGCGTAGACCGTGGCGAACAAGATGTCCTGACGGTGTTGCGTACCGACGACCTCAAGATCGTCAACATCAACCAGCTGCCCGACAAGAAGAGCGTCGGCACGTTCTACTGGACTAGCCCTGATCGCCTGATGTTCAACGCCGTCCGGAAGATCGGTTCGTTCGAACGCCCGATGGGCACGGGCGAATGGTTCGCGGTGAATGCCGACGGCACACAACCACGCACCTTGATTGAGCACGGCACCCACAGCGTCACGACGCGCGCGAAGCAGTCGGGCGGCCAGTTCTTCTCCTTGCTGGATACCCTGCCCGACGACGATGTAAACGTGGTGATGGCGGCGCGCTATCGTCGCTCGAACACCGGCGCCGGCACGGAAGTCGTATTGATGGATACCCTCAGCGGCAGGCGGAAATCGCTCGGCCGTGCACCCAAGGACGATTGTGAGATCGTCCTCAGCCACGACAAGGAACCTGCGTTCGCTGTCTGTTACAGCGACGAGGACGACGAAGCTGGCTACGACACGCACAACGAGGTGTATGTGCGCAGCACCGATGGCAAGTGGAGCCGGATCAGCTCCTCCAAGAGCGATGGTTCGCGCCTGCGGGTGATCGGTTCGGCGCGCAATGGCGACATCTATGCACTGCGTGACGATGGCAAGGCGCCGGCTGGCTTCGGCACGCTGGACGCCAGCACCGGACAGTTCACGGAACTTTTCAAGGATGCGGTTTCCGATGTCTCCGGTTACGTCGCATCCGTGGATGGTTCCGAGAGGATCCTGGGTGTGGTCACGGAGGCAGGCGAACCTGAGGTCTCGCTCGTCGAATCCAAGCATCCGGACGCACAACTTTACACATCGCTCGCAGCCGCGTTTCCCGGTCAGTTCGTCGATTTCAGCAGTGCGACACGTGACGGCCAGTTGATTGTCGTAAGCACGTACAGCGACCGGAATCCCGGCGAGCTGTACCTCTACGACCGCAAGGCCAACAAGGCGCGCTTCCTAATGAAGAGCCGGCCCTGGATCGACGCCAACAAGATGGGAACGATGCAGGCGATCTCTTTTACGGCCCGGGACGGCCGCAAGATCCACGGCTATCTCACCATTCCCCGCGGCTCGGATGGCAAGAATCTGCCACTGATCGTGAACGTGCACGGCGGCCCCATGGGCCCGCGTGACAATTGGGGCTACGACACGGAGCCGCAAATGTTCGCCAGCCGTGGCTATGCGACCCTCCAGATCAACTATCGCGGCTCCGGCGGATTCGGCAAGGCGTTCCAGGACCAAGCTTACGGCCAATGGGCCCAAGGCATCATGAATGACATCATCGACGGCACCCGCCACGTGATCGCGCAGGGACAAGCGGACAAGGAAAGGATCTGTATCTATGGCGGCAGCTTCGGCGGTTATGCGTCGTTGATGGCGCCCGCGCGCGATGCAGAGCTGTTCAAGTGTGCGTTCGGTTACGTCGGCCTCTACGATGCGCAGATCCAGCTGACCAAGAGCGATACCAGCCAAAGCGAGAGCGGTCTTCGCTATCTACTGCGCGCCTTTGGCCGCACGCGCGCCGAGCAGGATGCCATGTCGCCCATCAGCTACGCTGGCCAACTCAAATTGCCCATCTACCTGGCGGCAGGCGCGCGCGATGCGCGCTGCCCGCCCGAGCATACCGAGGCGATCGCAAAGGCACTCACCGCCGCCGGCAACGCACCAGAAGGCATGATCATCCAGTCAGGCGAGGCCCATGGCTTCTACAAAGAAGAGAACAACGAGCGCCTCTACACCGAGATGCTGTCGTTCTTCGATCGCCACATCGGTGGCAAGCCCAAGGCACAAGCGAGCCGCTGATCCTCGCAGAAGTCATGGCTTCCAGCACATCCCCTGGCGGGATGTGCTGGCGATCATGAAGGACTGATCGACATACCCACGGAAGACCTGCATGACCGCGCATTTCAGAAACATCCTGCCCTTCTTGCTGCTTCTCGCATGCGTGCAACCCGATGCGTCCGCGCAACGCTCGAACAAGGCGCCTCCGCCCGATCCGGCTGCCGACCCCTTGCTCCGGGCTGCGGGCTTCCTGGAAAGCCACCCTGACATCCGCTATCGACTACTCGGCCTCGAAAAGTACGACAAGAACCAGCACGACGACGCGCTGCGCTTCTTCCGCCGCGCTTCCTACTATGCGGACAAGCCGTCCCAGGGCATGGTGGCGGAGATGTACTGGACGGGACATGGCATCCAGCAGGACCGCGCGTTGGCCTATGCATGGATGGACCTGGCAGCAGAACGTGGCTACGCAGGATTCAGCGGCCTGCGTGAGCGTTACTGGAACCAGATGGACGAAGCTGAGCGCGCTCGCGCACTGGAAATCGGACAGGCGATCTACGCCGAGTACGGCGATGCAGCTGCCAAGCCGCGGCTCGCCAACGTCCTCAGGCGCGCGCGCCGCCAGATGACGGGAAGCCGCACGGGCTTCACCGGCAACCTGCAGATCTACATTCCGGGACCGAGCGGCGAGATCCAGATCGACGGCAGCAAGTTCTACGACGAGCGTTACTGGGATCCAAAGCAATACCAAGCCTGGCACGACGAAGTCTGGATGAAGCCCCGTATCGGACGGGTCTCCGTGGGCGAAGTCGAACAGATGCCCGACAGTTCCGGAGGCTCCCGCATTCCCGCCGTCGAGCCCGCCCAGGACGTCCAGGAACCCGAAACCCCCGAAGCCGACGAAAGCCGCCTCGGCACGCGAAAGGACGGCTGAACAGGCTCCTTCCATACGCCAGCGGATGCGGTATAACTGCCGCATCCGCTGGCGTGGCCGGCGGGCCTGACCTACATCCCTGGGAGGGGAACATGCGCAAGACCCTGATGGCCATCTGCCTGGCCGCCCCGCTGATGGCCCTGTCGCTGGTGGCCTCCGCCGCCGACCCGGTGGTGGGCCGCTGGAAGACCATCGACAGCGAGACCGGCAAGCCCAAGTCCTATGTCGAGATCACCCAGGCCGCCAACGGCACGATCAGCGGGCGCATCATCGAGCTGATCAACCCGAGCAAGCCGAATCCGACCTGCGACAAGTGCAAGGACGATCGCAAGAACAAGCCGATCACCGGCATGGAGATCATCCGCGGCATGAAGGCCGAGGGCGGCGGCGACTACGCCGGCGGCACCATCCTCAAGCCCGACGAAGGCAAGGTGTACAAGTCGAAGATGGAGCTGGTCGACGGCGGCAAGAAGCTGGAGGTCTCCGGCTGCATCGCCTTCATCTGCAAGTCGCAGACCTGGATCCGCCAGTAGGCTTCACGCGCCAACGGTTCCTCCGGGCCCGGTCATGCCGGGCCCGTTGCGTTTAGGGCGCAGGAAGGCCCGCTGCGGGTCCATGCGATAATCGCGAACCCCCGTCACGAAGCCCCTCATGAGCCGCACCGCCCTCGTCACCAATGCCCTGCCCTACGCCAACGGCCCGCTCCACCTGGGCCATCTGGTGGGTTATGTCCAGGGCGACATCTGGGTGCGCGCGCGGCGGATGCGGGGCGATACGGTGTACTTCGTCTGCGCCGACGACACGCATGGCACACCGATCATGCTGGCGGCCGAGAAGGCCGGCGTAACCCCGGAAGCCTTCATCGCGAACATCCAGGCCGGCCACGAGCGCGACTTTGCCGCTTTCGGCGTGGCGTTCGACCATTACGACTCGACCAATTCCGCCGCCAACCGCGAACTGACCGAAGCCTTCTACCAACGGCTGGACGCCGGTGGCCACATCAGCCGCCGCACCGTGGCGCAGTTCTACGACCCGGCCAAGGGCATGTTCCTGCCCGACCGCTACATCAAGGGCATCTGCCCGAACTGCGGTTCGGCGGATCAGTACGGCGACAACTGCGAAGTCTGCGGCGCCACCTATGCGCCGACCGATCTCAAGGAACCGAAGTCCATCCTCTCCGGCAGCACCCCGGAGATCCGCGATTCGGAACACCACTTCTTCGATGTCGGCCGCTTCGAGGCGTTCCTGCGCGAATGGCTGGCCGGCGACGTCGCCGTGCCGGGTGTGAAGGCCAAGCTGCGCGAGTGGCTGGATGCCGAAGGCGGCCTGCGCGCCTGGGACATCTCGCGCGATGCGCCTTACTTCGGCTTCGAGATCCCGGGCGCACCCGACAAGTACTTCTATGTCTGGCTCGACGCGCCGATCGGCTACCTGAGCAGCTTCAAGAACCTGTGCGTCGAGCGCGGCCTCGATTTCGAACCGCATCTGGTCGCCGGCACCGATGTCGAACTGCACCACTTCATCGGCAAGGACATCGTCAATTTCCACGGGCTGTTCTGGCCTGCCGTGCTGCAGGGCACCGGCCACCGCGCGCCCACGCGCCTGCACGTCAATGGCTACCTGACCGTGGATGGCGCGAAGATGTCGAAGTCGCGCGGCACCTTCATCATGGCGCGCACCTACCTGGATACCGGGTTGGAACCGGAAGCGCTGCGTTACTACTACGCGGCCAAGTCCTCCGGCGGCGTGGACGACCTCGATCTGAACCTCGGCGACTTCATCGCACGGGTCAACGCGGACCTGGTCGGCAAGTTCGTCAATCTGGCCAGCCGCTGCGCCGGCTTCGTCGACAAGCGCTTCGGCGGCAAGCTGGCCGATGTCCTGCCCGATCCCGCCATGTACCAGCGCTTCGTCGACGCGCTCGGCCCGATCGCCGACGCCTACGAGCGCAACGAACCGGCCACCGCGCTGCGCCTGACGATGACGCTGGCGGATGAAGCCAACAAGTACATTGACGAGAAGAAGCCCTGGGTCATCGCCAAGCAGGAAGGCGCCGACGCGGAACTGCAGGCAGTCTGCACGCAAGGCCTGAACTTGTTCCGCGTCCTGGCCGCCGCGCTGAAGCCGGTGTTGCCGCGCACGAGCGCGGAAGCCGAAGCCTTCCTCGGGGCGCCCGTCGAAACCTGGGCGGATGTCGCCGCGCCGCTGCAGGCGCACACCATCCAGCCCTATGCGTCCCTGTTCACCCGTATCGACCCGAAACTGATCGACGCCATGACCGACGCCTCCAAGGACACGCTCGCCGCCGCGCCAGCACCTGCAGCACCCGAGAAGAAGGCGGAGGCCAAGGCTGCACCCGCACCCGCTGACGCGAAGGACGCGGGCGGGACGATCGGCATCGAGGATTTCGCCAAGCTCGACCTGCGCATCGGCCAGGTGCTGGAGTGCGGCTTCGTGGAGGGCTCGGACAAGCTGCTGCGCTTCCTGCTGGATGCCGGCGATCTGGGCCAGCGGCAGATCTTCTCCGGCATCCGCGGCAGTTACGGCGAGCCGGAAAAACTCGTCGGCCGCAAGGTGGTCTTCATCGCCAACCTTGCGCCGCGCAAGATGCGCTTCGGCCTGAGCGAAGGGATGATCCTGTCGGCCGGCTTCGACGGTGGCGCGCTGGCGCTGCTGGACGCGGATGCCGGCGCCCTGCCCGGCATGCCGGTGCGCTGACACCCCGGGGCATCGTGACGGCGATGGACGCCGCGCTCGTCGAACGCCTCGACCGCCTGCTGCCGCAGACCCAGTGCGGCCAGTGCGGTTTCGATGGCTGCCGGCCGTATGCGGAAGCGATGGCGCGCGGCGAAGCCGGCATCGACCATTGCCCGCCGGGCGGCGATGCCGGCGCGCGTGCGCTGGCGAACCTGCTACGGGTTCCTGAGCGTCCCTACGATCGCAGCCGCGGCACGCATACGCCACCCATCGTGGCCGTGGTGGTGGAAGAAGACTGCATCGGCTGCACCAAATGCATCCAGGTTTGCCCCGTGGATGCCATCATCGGTGGCGCCAAGCACATGCACGTGGTCATCGACGCGCTGTGCACGGGCTGCGAACTGTGCGTGCCCGCATGCCCGGTGGATTGCATCGTGCTGGTGCCCGCGGCGCCGTGATGCCGCGGGACCGATGTCAGCGGGTTGCTGCCCTGCAGGCGGAACAGATGCGCTCCACCTTGTAGCCGCGCGTGCGCAGTTTCTCGACCACACCATCTTCGCCCAGCAGGTGCAGTGCGCCGACGACGACAAGCGCATCGTCGTCACCCGGCTGATCTAGGATCTGGCGGATCTTCGGCACCCACGCGTCGTTGCGCTCCACGTTGATGCGCGTATAGAGACGCGGGTACTGGCGCTTCATGTCCGCCGCCATGCCGGTCCAGAGACCTTCCGCGTCGCCACGACGCCATGCGGCATGCAGGCGTTCGGTTTCCACCGAGCCCTTGGCGGCCTGGTCGAGCGCTTCGATGATGAACTGGCGTTGCTCCGTGGCATCCATGCCGTCGAGCACGCCGATCTGTTCCTGGGCGAGCTCCAGCCCTGCCGTGGGCTTCCCCACCGCCTTGGCCATGTCCATGAAGTGGTTGTCCAGGCCCAACTTCGGATCCAGGCCCTGACGGGTCATCTCGACGATGCTGATGGTCAGCCCGACGAACCAGGGCTCGAAGCTGTTGAACGCCACGATCGGCATACCGTTCTTGGCGGTCCACGCCTCGAGCCGCGTCCAGGTTGCCGCGTCCAGTTCCTGCTGCAACGTCTTGCCATCGGTACGCAGCGCCGCCTGCAGCATCAGCTGCTGCACGGCCGTGGACTGCATCTCCGACGGTGCGAGCTCGAACATCAGCCGCTCCGCATCGGCGAACGCCGCGTCCACGTCGCCCGACAACGGGTAGTCGCTCGGCCGTAGCAGGTGGAACGACCCCAGCAGGTACACCGCGTTGTCCTTGTCCGAGACCTTCCACAACAACGGCACGGGCGCAGCGGGCGCTTTGGTGGTATCCGCGGCCAGCACGGAGGCGCTGGCGAGCAGGCCCATGGCGAAGAGGGTCTTCAGCAGCATGTGCAACTTCATCGGTTCCTTCCTCACAGCACTTTGATCGGTTTGGCGTACGCCTTCTCGCCTGCTTCGACCAGCAGGTCCAGGCGGTTCTCCGCCGGTGGCAGCGGGCACGTGGCGTACGGCGTGAACGCGCACGGCGGGTTGTAGGCGCGGTTGAAGTCCAGCACCACCTTGCCGTCGCGCGGCGCTTCGGCATCGAGGAAGCGTCCGGCCGGATAGCTGCCGTGCCCGCTGGTGCGGTCGGCGAGCACGAAGAACAACGGACCGTCCGGTGAACCCAGCGCTTCGAGCCGGAATGTCTTGCCGTCGCGCTCGAACTCCACCGCGCCCGGATTCGGCGATTCGTTCGCCACGCCGATCACGTCGACGATGGTCAGCGTCTTCCCCGGCGGATGCGGGACATAGCGACCCTCGACGCGCCAGGTTTCCAGCGCAGGCCAGTAGTCCAGGCCGACGAACTGCGTGCGGGATTCCGCATCGGCATATTTGACGCGCAGGCCATGGCGACCGCCGCGCTCGATCACCGACAGCGCGCCCTTGCCTTCGTCGAAACCGATCACGCTCGGCGTCGCATCGCGGTCGCTCTGCAGTTCGACACGACCTTTCAGCGGCTCGCCATTGAGCGTCAGGTCCACGCCGCGTTCGGGGGTGAAGAAGATGCGGTCATCCTGCTGGGTGATCATGCCCATCTTGGGCGGCCCGACGACCAGCTTGATGCCGCTGGCGGGACCGCTGCCGATGAAGTGCGATTTCAGTTCGATCCAGTGCAGGCCCACGAGGCTGGTCCAGCCATCCGGTGCGACCAGTTCGCTCTTGCGCTGCTCACGCCATGCCGTGTTGTCGGCCAGGAAGCGTGCATCCACGACCTTGCCGGCCGCGTCGGCTTTTTCGTCCGCATCGCCACACCCCACCAGCAAACCCAGCAGCATGGCCATCCCCAGCCATCCTGTCTTCATCCCCATGTCAGCGTCCTCGCAGGAACCAGCGGTCGATTTCGTTCAAGGAAAAGCGCGCCCAGGTCGGGCGGCCGTGGTTGCACTGCCCCGAGCGCTCGGTGATTTCCATCTCGCGCAGCAGGGCGTTCATTTCAGGCAGCGTCAGCCGGCGGTTGGCGCGCACCGCACCGTGGCACGCCATCGTCGCCAGCAATTCGTCGCGCGCGGCCGCTACCCGGCGGCTTTCGCCGTGCTCGCGCAGGTCGGCGAGCACGTCGCGCAGCAGCGCTTCCGGATCGGCGTTGGACAGCAACGCCGGAATGCTGCGCACGCTCAGCGACTGCGGTCCGGCGCGGGTGATGTCGAAACCCAGCAGGGCCAGCGTACCGGCTTCACGTTCGGCCACGTCCGCCTCGCGCTCGGCGACGGCCAGCACGCGCGGCACCAACAGCGGCTGCGCGCGCAATCCGATGCCGTCGTGCGCGTGCTTCAATTTCTCGTAGCCGATGCGCTCGTGCGCGGCATGCATGTCGACGACGATCAAACCGTCGGCGTTCTCGGCGAGGATATAGATGCCGTGCAATTGGGCGATGGCGAAACCCAGCGGCGGCACGCCGTCCGGATCGTTCGCCGGCATTACCGGCATGGTGGGCACGGCATAGTTCGCCATGGCGCCCGGCGACGCCTCGGTCGCCGGCGCATACAGCGCGGCGTAGGCGGCGGGTGCTTCCGCCACCGACAACCCCAGTGGCGACTGCTGCGTCGGCATCCAGGCGGAGGGGATCGAACCCGCAGGGCGCGCGGCGAAGGACGATGCCACCGCATCTTGCGGCACGACGCCGGCGCGCGTCTCCGCGAGCGCCTCGTGCAGCGTGCGATAGACGAAATCGTGCACCAGCCGCGTGTCGCGGAAACGGACTTCGTGCTTGGCGGGGTGCACGTTCACGTCGACGCGTGTGGGGTCGAGCTCTAGGAACAAGACGTACGCGGGCTGCCGGCCATGGAAGAGCACGTCCTGGTACGCCATCTTCACGCCATGCGCGATGTTGCGGTCGCGCACCGAACGCCCGTTGACGTAGACGTACTGCTGGTCGGCGCTGGCGCGCGAATAGCTGGGTTGCGCGATCCACCCGTGCAGGCGCAGGCCGGCGGCCGCATGATCCACGCGCAGGGCGCTGCGGGCAAACTCTTCGCCCAACGTTTCGTCCAGGCGCGCGAGCGACTCGAGTTCGTCCGCCTTGTAGCGCCGCGAGGGTCGGCCGTTGTGCGAGACGCGCAGTTCGATGTCGGGGCGCGCCAATGCCAGCGAGCGCAACCACTCTTCGATGTGACTCATCTCCGTGCGCTCGGCGCGGAGGAACTTGCGGCGCGCGGGCACGTTGTAGAAAAGCTCGCGGACTTCCACCGTGGTGCCGACCGCATGCGGCTTCGGCGACACCTCGCCGACCTTCCCCCCCTCCACCTGCAGCGAGGCGCCATGCGCGTCCTGTTCGCGGCGCGAGGTCAGCGAGAACCGGCTGACCGACGCGATCGACGGCAGCGCTTCGCCACGGAAACCCAGCGTCGCCACCGCTTCGAGGTCATCCAGCGAAGCGATCTTGCTGGTGGCATGGCGCGACACCGCCAGGGGCAGCTCTTCCGGCGCGATGCCGCCGCCGTCGTCGCGGATGCGGATCAGGCGGACGCCACCTTCTTCGAGATCGATGTCCACGCGGCGCGCACCGGCGTCCAGCGCGTTTTCCACGAGTTCCTTGACGACGGACGCGGGGCGTTCGACGACTTCGCCGGCGGCGATCTGGTTGATCAGGGTGTCGGGGAGTTGGCGGATCGGCACGTGCTGGCGGCGCAGGCGCGCCGTCTGGGGGATTCAGCCGTGATGATAGCCGAGCGAACGCGCGATCAGGGCGCGCCAGCGGCCCCGCCCGCCGCAACACTGCGTGCCTCGGCCTCGGCCTGGGCGCGCGCCGCGAACAGCGTGCCCGGCGGGGGCTGGCGGGTGAAGTACGACTGGATGCCGTCCAGCACCGCGCCCGCCACCTTGCGCTGATGCGCGGGGTCGAACAGGCGCTTTTCCTCGTCCGCATTGGAGATGAAGCCCGTCTCCACCAGCATCGCCGGCATGTCGGAATTGCGCAGCACTTCGAAGTTGGCGAACTCGATCTGCGGCTTGTGGGTCTTGCCCAGGTCCTTCAACGAGGTCAGCACGTGTCCCGCCGCGTCCTGTGAGGCCTTCATGTGGCCGCTCTGGGCCAGGTCCAGCAGCACGTTGGACAAGGTGTCCTTGGTCAGGCGGACGCCACCGACCAGATCGGAGGCATTCTCCTTGTCGGCCAGCCAGCGCGCGTGCTGCGAGGACGCGCCGCGCAGCGACAGCACATAGACGGACGAGCCCCAGGCGCTGCGGTTCTCCGCCGCATCGGCATGGATGGAGACGAACATGTCGGCCTTCGCCGCGCGGGCCTTGCGGGCGCGCTGCGGGCGTTCGACGTAGACGTCGGTATCGCGGACCAGGTACGCCTTCATGCCAGGCGTGGCATTGATCTGGCGCGCCAGTTCCTTGGAGATGGCCAGCACCGCGTGCTTTTCGTAGCGACCGCTCGGGCCGATGGCACCGGGATCCTGCCCGCCGTGGCCCGGATCGATGGCGATGACCAGCGGTCGCATGCCGGCGGTGACGACGGCCGGAGGCGCAACGACGGTCGCGTCTGGCGTGGCGGTCGCTGCAGGCGAACCCGGCATCGGGGTCGGCTGGCCGGTCGCGATCGTGTAGGTGGGCGGCGGGTTGCCGGTACTCGTCGGGACCACCGCTGTGGTCGTCTGCCCGTTGAGGATGGCCTGCGGCGACGGCGATGCGCCGGGTGTGCTGGCAGGGGGCGAGGTGGCAGGCGCTTGGCCCGCCTGCGCCACCTGTGCCGTCAGCAGCGCGGTCGCGCGTGCGGCATCGGCCTGCGCCTGAGATGCGGAGGTCGCGGTGGGTGGCGTCGTCGTCGCGGCCGTCGGTGCGCTCGCCACCGTCTGCACCGGGGCGGCAGGGGCAGTACCGTCGCCCGGCCATTCGATCACCAGGCGCGAGGCATCGCCGGCCTGCTCCATGCGCGGATTGAGCGCGGCCACCGGCGAAGCGAGGTCGAAGACGATACGCAGGGTGTTCGCATCGGGTTGCCCTGTGCGCACCGCGCGGACGATGCCGGCCGGTGCCGGCAGGCGCAGGCCGGCACGCGCCTTCGACGCGGGCAGGTCCACCACGAGCCGATCAGGGCCTTTCAGGCTGATGGTCTTGTACTGGCCCGCACCGGCCAGTTGGATCTCGGCACGGGTGCCGGTGGCGCCCTGCGCGAGGCTGACGCCGGTGACTTCACCCGCCCAGAGCGACGCCGGCAGCACGGCCAGCAACGCCGCGAAGGCGGCACGCAGCATGACGGTGGTGGGCATCCCCGGGCTCATGCCGCGGATTCAAGCACCATCAGGTCACGAATGCAAGACGTTTTCCCTTAATAATCCGCAACCTGGAAGATGTTCCTAACCAGACTGGGCAACTGAAGCCTGCAACTGGGCTTCTTCGGCCGCCCGCGTCAGCCACTGCTCGCCAATGCGGGAACCCGCCTCGCACCGGACGGATCGTCCAGCACCCTCGACCTCCAGCCTGACCACCAGGTCCGCCGGCGGCAGCGATGCGCCGCCACGCTCGGGCCATTCGACCAGCCAGAGCACCGCCGCGCCTTCGTCCAGGCCGAGGAATTCCAGTTCCCCCGCGTCGCCGATGCGGTACAGATCCAGGTGCCAGGCTTCGCCGCCCTCGACGGGATAGCGCTCGACGAGGGTGTAGGTCGGGCTGCGGATCGCACCGCTTACGCCCAACGCACGCAACAGCGCACGCGCGAGCGTCGACTTGCCCGCGCCCAGGTCGCCCTGCAGGTGCACAACCGCGAACGGTGGCCGCGTGCGCGCAAGCGCTTGGCCGAGGGCTTCGGTGGCTTCGCTGTCGGCAAGGAACATGTGCATGCGCCGATTCTAAGTGCTGGCGCCAACTGGCGCAGGCATGGCTCAGGGATTGGCGAGACGCCGCAGGTGCGGCATCAGGTCGGAAGGCAGCAGACCGCGCTGTCCGTCCCATGCCGCTGCGTCGCCCGCGAGCGCATGCAGCAGCGCGCCGGCACTGGCGGCGTCGAATGCCGCAAGACCCTGCGCTCGCAAGGCGGCAATCACCCCGGTCAGCACATCACCCATGCCGCCGACGGCCATGCCCGGATTGCCGGCATCGATCACGCGCAGCGTACCGTCGGGCGCGGCGATGACCGTACCGGCGCCTTTGAGCACGACGACACAGGCATGGCGCTGCGCGATCGCACGTGCCGCGTTGAAACGGTCCGCCTGCACCTCGGCCGTCGTGCAACCCAGCAGGCGTGCGGCCTCGCCCGGATGCGGCGTCAGCACCGCGTCGTGCAGCGCCTGCGGTGCGGCCGCCAAGAGATTGAGCGCGTCGGCATCGACGACCAACGGCCGCCCGCTGCGCCAGGCCTGCTGCAACAACGCGCGCGCCCATTCGCCCTGCCCCAGGCCCGGTCCGATCGCGATGACACCAGCGCGCGCCAGCATCGGCGCGAGGTCTTCCGAGGATTCGACGCCACGCACCATCGCTTCCGGACGGCGCGCGAGGATCGCAGCGACATGCGCCGGTCGCGTCGCCACGCTGAGCAGGCCGGCGCCGGAACGCAACGCGGCTTCCGCACACAGGGCGACCGCGCCGCCGCTGCCTTCTTCGCCGCCGATGCAGAGCACATGCCCCGACTCGCCCTTGTGCGTGTTGCGACGGCGCGGCAACAGCCAGCGCGCCAGCGCCTCGTGATCGAGCAAGGTCGCGTGTTCTTGCACGCCATCGAACGTACCGACCGGCACGTCAAGATCGTCCAGGGCCAACGTACCGGTGTATTCCAGCGCATCGCCGGTGTGCAACCCGGCATGCCGCGCGATGAACTGCAGCGTGCGCGTCGCCACGACGGCCACGTCGGGCACGCCGCCGCGGTCCGCATCGACGCCACTGGGCACGTCGAGCGAGAACACGGGCAGCGCCTGCGCATTGAGCGCATCGATCAGCGCGTGCGGGCCTGCGTCCGGCGCGCGCGACAGGCCGATACCGAACAGGGCATCGACTAGCAGGTCGGCTTTCGGCAACACGTCATCGAACAGGGTGACGCGCCCGCCCGCGGCGACGTAGTCCGTGCATGCGCGCTGGGCAATGGGATTGGCCGGCACGTGCTCGGGCACATGCACCACCTCCACCGCGCGCCCCGCACGGTGCGCGTGCCGGGCCAACACGTAACCATCGCCGCCGTTGCTGCCGGGGCCGCAGACCACGACGACGCGTTGCGCCTCTGGCCAATGCATCAGCACATGCTGCCACGCGGCCTGGCCGGCACGCTGCATCAAGGTGTAGGCGTCGCCGCCCAGCGTGCGCGTGGCGTTGGCATCCAGTGCCCTCGCGGCGGAGGTGGAATACAGGGGCACGGTGCCTGGCATGCGCGGATTCTAGGACCGCCAAGGGTTGCGCGGAAGTGAATGCCGCCGGGCCACCTATACTTTCCGCATGCCGTCTTCCTCCTCTCCCTCGCTGCCGCCCGATCCCGCGACCCTGGCCGCCCGCGTGCGCGCGCTGGCGGGCGAGTTCGGCTTCCAGCGGTGCGGCATCGCCGGCATCGAGTTGGGCAAGGACGAGGACTATCTCCGCGACTGGCTCGCACAGGGCCTTTACGGCTCGATGGCGTGGATGGCGCAGCACGGCGACAAGCGCTCGCGGCCGCAGGACCTCATCCCCGGCACGCTACGGGTGATCTCGGTCGGCCTCGACTACGGCCGCAATGACAGCGACGACGCCTGGGACACCCTGGCGGATGGCAGCCGCGCCTATGTGGCGCGCTACGCGCTGGGACGCGACTACCACAAGCTCATGCGCAACCGGCTGCAGAAACTGGCGGAGCAGCTGCAGAAGGAATTCGGCGCCTTCGGGCACCGCGTCTTCGTGGATTCGGCACCGGTGCTGGAGCGCGCGTTGGCGCGCAATGCGGGCTTGGGCTGGATCGGCAAGCACACCTGCCTGATCGACAAGGACGGCGGATCGTGGTTCTTCCTCGGCGAGATCTATGTCGACGTGCCGCTCCCCCTCGATGCGCCCGCGACCGCGCATTGCGGCACCTGCACGCGCTGCATCGAGGTCTGCCCTACCCAGGCGATCACCGCGCCCTACCGGCTCGACGCGCGTCGCTGCATTTCCTACCTGACCATCGAGCACGAAGGCGCGATACCGGAAGATCTGCGGCCGGCGATCGGCAACCGCATCTTCGGCTGCGACGACTGCCAGCTGGTCTGTCCCTGGAACAAGTTCGCCAAGCGCACCGACGAACCCGATTTCCGTGCCAGGAACGATCTGGACATCGCGACCTTGCCGCAGTTGTTCGCGTGGGATGAAGCGGAGTTCCTGCGCCGCACGGAAGGATCGGCGATCCGTCGAAGTGGCCATGAACGCTGGCTGCGCAATATCGCGGTCGCGCTGGGCAATGCACCCACGACGCCCGACGTGCTGGCGGCAC